>Ga0209979_1004877_pt1 | contig 10875 bp, 7 predicted proteins | sample AnhtaG_FD_183114 | JGI IMG/M metagenome (GOLD analysis project Ga0209979, IMG submission 183114) | Deep subsurface microbial communities from Anholt, Denmark to uncover new lineages of life (NeLLi) - Anholt_01485 metaG (SPAdes) (version 2) | ecosystem: Environmental > Aquatic > Marine > Oceanic >...
AGGATGCCTTCGCCCACGGGCTGAGGATCTGGGAAGAGCAGAGATGGAGCTCCGCTGACCGGGACAGAAAGGCGGTCGAGTACTGTCTCGACCTCATGCGCGACCTCGGGCTGAGCGGCGTAGAGACAATAGACCTTCCCGCTGATGGTAAGACCTCGTTCGGAGGGGTGTGCGTCCCAAGGCTGTGGACAGTCAGAGGCGCCACGCTCGAAGTGCTGGAGCCCGAGCCGGCCATCATCGCCGACTACAACGAGGAGCCGTGCCACCTCATGCTCTATTCCGCCCCGACACCGCCGGACGGGATCGAACTTGCCATTGATGAGGAGGGGGAGCCCGGTCCCGGCGGGGCACTATTCGGGGATATCAGTCGCTATGAGGCCCCGGAGGCATTTATCAGCGGTCGGGCCTCGTTCATAATCACCGATTTCATCCAGCGCGAGCAGCCCTTGGACAGAGGGGCGATCCAATGGCACAACTTCAGCGTTCATTCATTCTACACGCCGAACGCCCGGGGCTTTGCCATCTCCCGCCGATGGGGAGACCTGATCCGCAGTTGGCTTAGGAGCGGCAGGCGCGTGAGGTTCCGAGCGCGGATAAACACGACTCTGAGCGACGGGATAATGGGACTTCCCACGGCGATAATCCCCGGCGCCTCTTCCGAGGAGATACTGCTCACAAGCCATATGTACGAGATGGGCGCCGATGACAACTCTTTCGGCGCCGGCCTTTGCCTGGAGATCATGAGGACGGCAGCACGCCTGATCGCCGAAGGAGTGCTCCCGAAACCGGCCAGAACCATTCGGCTCCTGCTCTCGTTCGAGGGGCGGGGAAACCAGGCGTACGCTTATATGCATCGGGGACGGAAGACCGCGGCTGGCCTTATCCTGGACGGCGTCGCGGCAAGCCCTCGATTTCCGATCTGCCTCTACAGGTCCCCGATGTCCAACCCGTCGTTCGCTGACTACTTCCTGTTGCATCTCCTGCGCCAGGCAGCGGAAGAGCACGGATTCTCGCATGACACGAGGCCGCTGTGGATCAACGACAACGCGATGTCCGATCCGTCAATCGGTACGCCTCTCCCGGGACTGGCGATCTTCGACGAAGGCGAGTATTACTACCACAACTCCCTGGACCGCCCCGATATCATTTCCGTTGAGACTATGAAACTGGCCGGCGCAATTTCCGCTGGCTATCTCTACTTCCTCGCTGCGGCGTCCGAAAAGGAGGCCCGACTCCTGGCCGACGTGGTGTCCGAGGAGATGAGGCAAGGGACGGTTACGAGGTGGCATCTGAAGAAGGTCATGGATTCTCTCTTGCGGTTCGCAGGGGCCGGCATCGGCTCCAAGCTCGATGCTTACGTAGTCAACCTCGCCGCTACAGTTCCGGTATTCGCCGGACGAAAGGTGGAGGTAGACTCGGAGCAAGCATCGGCCGCGGATTCCGTCGTGCCGAGGAGAAGGTACCAGGGCTTTGTCGGGTTAGACGATCTCTCACGGCAGCAACTGGAGGAGTACCGCTGCGTCGCCGGGACTTGGCCGGGGTGGATCAGCCCTATATGGTTGAACGAAGTCATGTTCTTGTCGGACGGGACGCGCAGCCTGCGTGAGATCTTCGAGATACTGGCGCGGGAGGGTCTGGAGCTGGACCTGGAATCTGTCGCCGCGCACGTGTTGATGCTGCACAGGTTCGGCAGCGTCGAGCTCGGGGACTGAGCGTGCTTGCCCGTACAGAGATGGAAGATGGCGGAGCGAGTGGGATTCGAACCCACGAGCGAGATTCATGTCCCGCTACACGATTTCCAGTCGTGCTCCTTAGGCCAACTCGGACATCGCTCCGCACAGGGGCTTGTGTGGGTGTTTCTACTCAAATTCTACCACGCTGGAGGTGCACTGTCAACGAAATACATCCCTTGCGTGCAGCAGGACATGCGCGTGTGGATTCGGGCGATGGAACGTCTATTATGACACGTGATCAGTTGGAAAAATGGGGGGAGGATAATACGGGAACTCGGCTGCGCGCACGGTTGAGCGTGGACTGTGAGCTGCCGCTGCCCTTCCGGCGTTTGTTTCACCATCTCAAAACGATCGCTACGTAGTAGTAAAAGAGGGGGGCTGCGAAAAGAAGGCCGTCGAAGCGGTCCAGAATCCCGCCGTGGCCGGGGAGCAGACTCCCAAAATCCTTGATGCCGATGTCGCGCTTCATGGATGACTCCGCGAGGTCGCCGACGAGATTCACCAGCGCCACGCCTATTCCGATGATGAGTACGTGGCCCCAGGGGATTCCTATCAGCCCGCCCATGACTGCGCTCATCGCAATCGAGGCGGCGATGCCTGCAAGCAGGCCCTCCCAGCTCTTTCCCGGGCTTAGCACCGGCGTGAGCTTGTGGCGGCCGAACCTCCGCCCGATGAAGTACGACCCTGTGTCCGCCGCCCACGCTGTGAAAATGATGTAGAGCACCAGCCAGGCGCCGAGAGGGAGCTCGCGGCCGAGACCCGCGACCGGAGTATGGCCGGGAACGCTTCTCAGCGCGACCAGATAGCTGAACAACCAGCCGACGTACACAGCGCCGAGTAAAGTCGCCCCGAGGTTCCGGATGGGAGCGCGGTCGCGCCGTATCAGCTCGACCGTTAGGCTGGCGAGTACAAGCAGGGTGAGCACGGCCGGGAGCTCGAAGCCCACCGACTTGAACCCCTGTCGTGCCGCGAAAAGGAACAGGAGAGCAGAGGCGAGCCCGAGCCATTCCTGCGGCCGTGCCCCCGTCTTCCGCACCCCGCGGTAGAACTCGTTCAGGCCGATAACTGAGATCAGGCCTACCCCCAGGATGAAGGGTAGACCTTGCTTGATGAACACCAGGAGCACGAGCAGTGGGATGCCGATGACGCCACTGACGATTCTCAAGAGCATGTCGCCAATCCCGGTCCCCGACTGCTTCCCGAAATGCTTCGGGACAGGCCGGAGAGCGCGGATATTATAGCATGCCCTTGGCATCGCGGCAACATCCGGTTTTGCGCGCAGCGTGTCACCTGGTGCGCGGGATTGGGAAGAGGCCAGTCGGCCATGCCGCACCCACAGCATCGGCGGCCGCCTTGTTCGCTCCCCGTGATGACTCCGGGATCGTCCCCTGACAATCAGCCTGCAATGAGGTCTGGAAGAAAGGTTTCCCAGGCGGCCTGGCTCTCCGATTCCTGCAAAACAGGAACCTCTTCGGGTGGGCTGCCTTCACGACAGTTCGCGGCGCAGGAATTAATACTGACTGCCCGAACTTAATTGTAAGTGACCGCACAAGGGTCGATCACAAGGCGTATGACACCCCCGCCGTCACCGAAGCTGCGTTCCGGCGCGCTTTCAAGCCGTGAGGTCGAGTGCCGTCAGTAGACCGCCGCGAACTGACGGGGCGGTTCTCTGGGCGGCGTGGAAAGAAGGGTCGGCTACGAGACGAGTGGTCAGTGTGAGTCTGGGATCGCCGAAGGGTGACAAGACCGTCACCGCGACCCTCCTGGGCGAGGAGTTTGAGATTTCCCGGGTGGGGACGAACGGCGATCTCCGGAGGTTCGCGGAACTGGTGCGCGAACTCGACGGCAAAGTGGACGCCATCGGACTGGGCGGCATTGATCTGTACCTGTATGCAGGCAAACGGCGGTATACCATTCGGGATGCGGCTAGACTTGCCCGCAATGCCCGAGCAACCCCCGTCGTAGACGGCAGCGGGATCAAGAACACGCTCGAACGCGAGACCATCGAGTGGCTTCAGCGCGAGGGAATCGTTGATTTCTCGGCCAAGAAGGTGCTGGTGGTGTGTGCCGTGGACAGGTTTGGGATGGGCGAATCCATCGCACGGCTTGCGAAATCTGTGGTGTACGGCGACCTGATGTTCAACGTCGGCATACCGATCCCGATGAGGTCGTGGACGACCGTCAGGATTGTCGGCGCTCTGCTTCTTCCTATCGTCACCCGCCTCCCGTTCCAGTGGTTCTATCCGACGGGCGAAAAGCAGGAGAGGATCACGCCGAAGCACGAGAAGTACTTCGGCTGGGCGGACGTGATCGCAGGCGACTACAAGATCATCGGGCGGTTCATGCCCCCGCCGGAGTCGAGGGCGCTCGCCGGGAAGACGTTAATCACAAACACGCTGACCTCCGCCGATTGTGAGGACCTCCGCGCCCGCCGGGTGAAGATGGTGGTGACGTCCACTCGGGAGTTTGACGGTCGTACCTTCGCGACAAACGTGGTGGAGGGGATACTCGTGGCGCTCGCGGGGAAGCGGCCGGAGGAAATGACATCGGACGACTACTTGGCGCTCCTAAAGAAGCTCGACTGGCAGCCGACGGTCAGGATACTGGGCGAGCCTGGCCGTGAAGGGTCGGCGTGACCGGCGGAGAAAGGCCCGATGAACCGGGCTCCGAGGAGCGCCGTTTGCAGCGCTTTCCTGAAGGTCAGACCCGTGCTTGAGCGCGGGGTCGTCGAAGAGTTCCTACTCCTCCTGCCTCCCGAGCGCCGCGGGAGCGGACGCCCGGCCCACGACGCCCGCGAGTGCGATTATTGTCAGCAAGTACGGGAGCATAAGCATGAATTCCGATGGAATGGTCAATCCGCCGATCGTCTGCCCCTGAAGGCGCATCTGGAGCGCGTCGAAGAACGCGAAGAAAAGTGCCGCACCCGCCGCGCCGAATGGAGTCCACTTTCCGAAGATCACCGCCGCAAGTGCGATGAACCCGCGGCCGGCGGACATCCCCTCTGTAAACATGTTTAGCTGCCCTAACGAGAGATAGACGCCCGCGAGTCCGCCCAGCACGCCGCTTCCGGTCACCGCCAGATACCTCACCAGGCCCACCCGGATGCCGACGGTTTCCGCCGCTTCTGGATGCTCGCCCGCCGCGCGGATTCGAAGCCCTGCTGGCGTCGTGAAGAGCAGCACGTTGAGCCCGAGGATCAGTGCTATCGAGAGATAAAACAGCGGGTTCTGTCCGCTTAGCGACTGGCCGACCAGGGGTAGTTTTGCGAGGATCCCCACGTCCCAGTCGGGCAGGCCCGTGACGGGCGGCGAGCTTCCGGCTTCCCGAAAGATGTGGCGGAGAAGGTATGTCGTCAGCCCGAGCGCGAGGATGTTCAGCGCCACCCCGCTCACGATGTGGTTCAGGCGCATCCGGTGGGTGAGGGCGGCGTGGATGAACCCGAATACCCCGCCGGCAGCCATTCCGAGGGCGACTCCGACCCATGGGCTGCCGGTCAGATAGGAGCCGAGCATGCCGAAGAACGCGCCGGCGAGCATCATCCCTTCGAGCGCGATGTTTACCACCCCGGACCGCTCGGAGAGCACGCCGCCCAGCGCCGCGAGGATCAATGGCGTCGCCAGCCTGAATGTGCTGCGTATCAGTTCTGTGTCGAAGATGTCAGCCATCGCTTTTCTCGAGTGCAGACTGCAGTTGGCAGTTGTCCGTCAGCGTTTTGCAATTACGGATTCGCCGCGTCCGCCCGACCCTGCGTGTCTGCCCTGAGCCCCGGATCCCTCGATCCCCGGGTCCCCGGAACCCTGTTTTTCAAGAATCTCATTCCCGCGAATACGATCACGATCGCCTGGATGAGCGTCACTATCTCTTTGGGCGTGTCGGTGGCAAGCTGCATCCCGAGCGCCCCGTTCCTCAGCGCGCCGAAGAGCACTGCCGCCAGCGCCGTGCCAACCGCCGTGTTGTTCCCGAGGAGCGCGACCGCAATGCTGTCGAACCCATATCCGGGCGAGAACTGGTCGTAGAACTTATGGTGCACGCCCATGACTTCGACCGCACCCGCGGCTCCCGCCAGGGCGCCGCTCAGCACCATCGCGAGAACGATCATCCCTGACACGTTGATTCCGGCCGTCCGCGCCGCGTCTGGGCTGAAACCGACCGCCTTCAGCTCGAAGCCGATGACACTCCTCGCCATCAGGAACGCGAACGCGACCACGCACAAGGCCGCGACCAGGATGCCCCAGTGCAAACCTCCGGCCTCGATAAGCCATCCCAGCCGCGCGGTGGCATGCATCTCCGGCGTCTGCGGCGCCATCGTATGCACGTCCTTGAGGCGGGTGGTCACCAGGAAGTGCGTCAGGTAGAAGGCGACATGATTGAGCATGATGGTGGTGATGACCTCATGGACGCCCCGCTTCGCCTTCAGGAGACCGGGGAGGAACGCCCAGAGCGCCCCGCCCGCGACGCCGGCCGCCAAGCACAGGGGAATATGGATGACCGCCGGCAGGTCGAGTGCGAACCCGACCCATGCCGCCGCGAGAGCGCCGACCAGAAGCTGTCCCTCCGCGCCGATGTTGAACAGTCCCGCCCGGAGTCCCAGCGCCACTGCCAGCCCGGTCAGCATCAGGGGGATGGACTTCACCAGTGTCTCGCCGACGGCGGTCCCGCTTCCGAAAGCCGAAGAAAACATCGCCGCGAAGGATTCCATCGGGCTGCCGCCCGAAACAAGCACGACTATGGCGGCCGCTCCGAACGCCGCTCCCAGTGCCGCGACGGGGACTCCCGCCGTGCCGACGATTTGACTGATCCTCAACTTCTCGCCCCCAGCATCAGCGCCCCGATCGTCTCCCGATCGGCCTCTGCGCGCCCGACCATCCCGGCGATTCGGCCCTGGAACATCACCATTACGCGGTCGGCAAGTGAAAATATCTCGTCGAGGTCGTAGGAGATCAGAAGTATGCCTCCCCCGCGTGCGCACGCCTCCAGCAGCCCGAGGTGGACGTCTTGCGCGGCGCCGACGTCCAAGCCCCGGGTAGGCTGGCTCGCGACTAACAACTTGGGTTTGCGGTACAGTGCCCGCCCGAGGACGAGCTTCTGCCGGTTGCCGCCCGAGAGGAATCGCGCAGGCATCCTCGTCTCGGCGGCCCTGACGCCGACCCGCTCGATCAGATTGAGGGCATGACGCCGGGCGGCGTGTCGATCGAGGATCCCCCACCGGGCGAATGGCGATCCCCGGTGCGCCCCCAGGATAGCATTCTCCTCGACCGAGTAGCTGCTCACGAGTCCGTACCGGCCGCTGTCCTCCGGGACGTACGCGATCCCGGCGTCAAGCCGGCGGCGCACCGACATGCGAAGGATGTTGCGTCCCTCGAACTCCACGTTTCCGGCGGCCCTCCGGAGACCGACCAATGCCTCCGCCAGCTCCCTTTGGCCGTTCCCGTCCACGCCTGCGACGCCGAGGATCTCCCCGGCATGCACCTGAAAGCTGATCGAGTCCACTGCCCGCAGACCTCTGTCCCCGGGCACCGAAAGATTGATCACGGCGAGCAGAGGCGGCCCGGCTGGAGAGGCTTCCCTCTCCTCCGGCGGCCGCACCAATTCCCTTTCCCCAACCATCAGACGCGCCAGTTCCTCAGCCGTGGTAGAGTTTGTCTCCAGGCCGGCGATGGCCCTCCCCTGGCGAAGCACGGTCACACGGTCGGAGTTCGCCATGACCTCCCGGAGCTTGTGGGTGATGAGGATAATGCACATGCCGCTTCGAGCCATTTCCCGAAGCATGGCGAAAAGGCTGTCGCACTCCTGGGGGGTGAGGACGCTCGTCGGCTCATCGAGGATCAGGATGCGCGCCTCCCGGTACAGGGCTTTGAGTATCTCCACTTTCTGCTGTGCGGACACGGAGAGATCCGCCACCTTCGCGTGGAGGTCAACCTGCAGCCCGAACCGCTCGCATATCGCGCGGACTCTCTCCTCGGCCCGCCGGTAGTCCGTTTGCCCGAACCTAACCGGTTCCGCCCCCAGGATGACGTTCTCCAACGCGCTGAAAGCCGGCACGAGCATGAAGTGCTGGTGCACCATGCCGATCCCGCAGGCGATGGCATGCCTCGGGCCCAGGGCCTTCACGGCCCGCCCCGAAAGAAGGGTCTCCCCCGCGTCGGGGCGATGCAGGCCGTAGAGGATGTTCATCAGCGTCGTCTTCCCCGCGCCGTTCTCGCCGATCAGGGCATGCATCTCACCCCAGTTCGCCGAGAAGTCAATCCGGTCGTTTGCAAGTACCCCGGGGAATCCCTTTGTGATTTGCCGCATCTCGACTGCGGGAGTCACATCCACAGCTAAGCCCCTCCGTGTTGAGAAGCGTTGTCGGTCCCGGCCCCGACGGACTTGTCTTCGCCTCGACTGATCCCGAACGTGGCGGCCAAGGCGACCTCTGCCTTCATCCAACCGAGGCGCAGCCAGCATGGAACTGGCCCGCGTCCATCAGGGGAAAGGATGTTGCTGAGCCGGTTCCTGCCATAACCAATTGCCGCAGCCGCCAGCACGGCCAGGACTGTAGCAAGCCGTCCTCCTCCCCGCGCGTCCCGTAGAAATATTTGGACCGCAGCCGCAGCAATAGCTATGAGCCCGAACGCGACATACGTGAGGATTCTGGCCCTGCGTGCGGCCGACGACACTTTGCCTTGATCCACGAGTTCCTTCGTGCCCGCTATGCAGTCGAGGCATTTTCGGGCGCTCTGCGCCGCCACCGCGGACGCATGCGTTTCGAGGCCCCGAAAAGCCGATATCGCATCCTCCCAGGCGCCGATGCGGGTGCTGGCACAGCCGAAAAAGCCTGCTATTACTGGATCATCCCGCCTCAGCTCCAGGGCTGCGCGGAACTCATCTCGGGCCTCCTCGAACTCTCCGGCGTAGAACCTGGCGATGCTCAGGCGAAAGCGTATGTCGGCATCCCCAGGCCGAAGCTCGGCAGCCTTTTCGAGAGCCGTCTCTGCGTCCTCCATCCGTCTGCGGAGCAGGTGGACCATCCCGAGGAGGTGCCAGACATCCGCGCTCCGGGGATCTGCCGCCGCGGAACTTTGCAGGCGGCCGCGCGCTTTTTCCAGCTCAAACCGGCTGAGGTCAAAACGCGCCGAGTCGAGGTCGCCCGTGATCGTGAATGAATGTCTGCGGACCCTGCGGCCGTATTCCCGATCCAGCGCCGAGGTGGGAAACGTGAAACCGGCGACCATACGCGTGAATGGATCGACCAGCGAGTGCCTCGCTCTCCGCGAGATCTCCGCAAGCAGCTCTGGATAGTGCTCGGTATGCGAAGGGATGCTCAGTTTCGCCTCAGACCCGATGCCAGGTTCGCTGCGGTTGACGCCCACAAGCCATTCTTTCACTCTGGCGGCGGGGCCGGCGGTCTGCCCCTGGGAGGCAAGCTTGTAAGGATCATCGTGTGAAACGTCGTCCGCGAACAGCAGCGTTACGAGGCCGGCCGTCGAGCTATCGGGTACGGTCAGCATGGTGGCGATATCATCGAAGGCGAGCTCCGGGCCGCGGCGCAGGATGCCCCATTTGCTCACCTTGTCCACCTCGATCACGAAGCTCGTGGAAAGCCACATGAGCAGGCGGAGAAGGGAGACCAAGAGTATGCTCATCGTGACGGCCAGTCCGGCTATGAGCGGCTTCAACTCAGGGAATATCAGAACGAGCACACCGGCGGCAACAACCGGCACCACAAAGGCAGCCGCCAGCACTAGGGACTTCCTTCGTAGGCCGGACACCAGTGGAACGCGATAACGCTTCTCGATGTTCATTTGTGTCTCGCCTTCTGCGCTGCTTATAGCTAACGTATCACCCGACTGTCGGCCCTGTCAATTCTGGCAATGCGGTCGCCGGGTTGACGCCCGACCTGCGCCGGTCTATAATGCCCGTGCGCGGAGCCGGGGTGGAAAGCATTCAGGCCTGTCTGCATCTTTTCGGGGAGCGAATCCGATGAATCCTGCGGTCGAGAAAATCGGGGAAGTAACGCGGGGGACGCCTTATGAGGGACGGCTCTACCTCGTCGGCGGCGCGGTCCGCGACGAGATCATGGGCTGTCTGCCGACCGAGGACGTTGACATCGTACTGGAGGGCGACGCCCTGAAGCTCGCCGGGTTCCTCCACGACAAAGGCATTGCGGAGCATCGCCCCGTTACTTACCCGCGCTTCGGCACCGCGATGGTGACCATCCAGGGGCACACGGTGGAACTGGTCAGCGCCCGTCGGGAGACCTACGCCCCGGAGAGCCGTAAGCCGGAGATCGAGCCCGCCGGCCTGTATGACGACGTCCGGCGCCGCGACTTCACCATCAACACGCTGCTCCAAAACCTTCATACGGGTGAGATCTACGACCTGACGTCCGAGGGCCGTGCCGACATCGAGGCGAAAGTCATCCGCACGCCGACGGAGCCGACGATCACGTTTTACGACGACCCTCTGCGCATGCTCCGCGCGGTGCGTTTCGCGGTAAGGCTCGGCTTCGAGATCGAGAAGGCGACGCACGACGCCATCGTCAAGGAGGCGGAGCGGCTCGCCATCATCAGCCGCGAGCGCATCCGGGACGAGTTTGCGAAGATTCTTCTGGGCGACGAGCCGAGCCGGGGGATGCGCATGCTGAAAGAGACGGGCCTGCTTGCTCAATTCGCGCACGAGTTCCTGGAGATGCAGAGAGTCGAGCAGGATGGCGGCCACCTGTGGGACGTGTGGAATCACACGCTGCACTCGCTGGATGCCGTTCACAGCCAGGCAGACCTCGTGCTCCGGCTGGCAGTCCTTTTCCACGACGTCGGAAAGCCTCGGACGAAGACCCGGGACGAGGCGGGGAGGACCCACTTCTATGGGCACGAAGACTTAGGCGCGCAGATCGCCCGGCGCGTGCTAACGCGCCTGCGCTTTCCCACGGAGGAGATCAACCGGGTGGTGCGGCTGACGGTGATGCATATGCGGATCGGCGAGTACCGGGGCGAGTGGAAAGATGCCGCGGTCAGGCGGCTGATGCGGGATGCGGGGGACGACATGCCGGACCTGATGGCGCTCGCACGGGCGGACAGAAGGGGTGCGAGTCCGACTGCCTCGACCGAGAACCTGGACGAGCTTGAGGCCCGAATGGAGGATGTCCTGCGCAAGACACCAT
>Ga0209979_1004878_pt1 | contig 10873 bp, 10 predicted proteins | sample AnhtaG_FD_183114 | JGI IMG/M metagenome (GOLD analysis project Ga0209979, IMG submission 183114) | Deep subsurface microbial communities from Anholt, Denmark to uncover new lineages of life (NeLLi) - Anholt_01485 metaG (SPAdes) (version 2) | ecosystem: Environmental > Aquatic > Marine > Oceanic...
AGGTGCTGGAGTGGTCTAACAGGCGCGCCTGGAGAGCGCGTGTAGCCTTTGGCTACCGTGGGTTCGAATCCCACCCTCTCCGCCACCCCATATTGTTCATTGCTTCCTTTCGCTCATTGTCGTCCAGGCACAAGCTTTGCATAGTGCTACGAGTAACCAAGTATCTTCTGTAAGGCAGTGTATTTATGCTTAAACTCATTTTTTATTCTTTAGAGGCAGGCTAGGGAAGCATTCTTTATTGGGGCATAAAACGATGCCTCTGCCAATCAACTTATCAGGGTCAGGATATCCCCTGAAATATGGAAGTAAGAGTTTGATTCGGCGGGAAGATACCGCATCTCCTTCTGCCCATGTTCTCACCACAAATGCGACCCAATCAGCCATCTGCAAGCATGGGTCGTGTAGGCTAGACCCAAACCACGACCTATTTACGATATTAGGCAAGTCACTGAACTTGCCTAAACCAGCTTGAATCCCAGCTTGAGTTTCTAACATTATTTTTGTGCTTGACGATTCATCTCCAACAACAAAAGCATCAGAAAATTCGAAATCTTTATCTGCGCGTAGATATTGTAGGCGTTGTAGTAGAAATTCGTAGGTATGTTTGACCAAGAAGGATGATAACTCATTACGGAGTTTATCAAGCTTATCCTTTTGTTCCCTACCCTTCCTACCCGATTCTGCAATAATTTCCCATTGGTTAATTTGAGTAGTTCGGAATTCTTGCCAAACCTCTTCCTTATTGGCAACCACAGCAAAGTATTTTATTGGTACGGGTGGCTTTGCCAGAAAACCGAGAATCTCTTTAATGAGTTTGTTCACTTTGTCCGAGGTATTAAGCCCATTGTCAAACATTATCTGTTGTTTTTCTTTGAGTGGAGTGCCGCTTTCTATCCGATTCAACATATCATAAAGCTCAGAACTCCTTGCCTCAATTCCAATGGTTTGTAAATTTGAGTATTGAAAGTGCCCTGCAAGATTCTCCCACCAAGCATCACCACATTCATGGATATATCTAGCAGGAATTACATTCATACCAAAGCAAGCAAATCTATTAGAAGCCCCTGGGTCAAATCCGCCACTATCATCATAAAACGCTGTCACTTGGTTCACTCCATAAGAATAACACTATCTGCCTCTCACTTCTAGGGAGTTTCGCAACAGGCTCAAATTTTGTCTTCAGCCTGCCTCTATGCTAGAATTGCCTTGAGAATGGCTAACAAGGATATTAAATACTGGGTCGGCTTTAGCATTATACCCGGGATTGGTCGTGTCAAATCGAGCCAGCTTGAGAACTACTTTGGTAGTCTGGAGAAAGCCTGGCAGGCAGCCCCGGCTGAGCTAAAACACGCCGGCCTGGACAGCGGTTCAGTAAATGCCATTGCTTCATGGCGAACCAAGATTTCTCTGGAAGCGGAGATGGAAAAACTAGACCGCTATGGAGTAAAAGTATTTACCTGGCATGACCCAAGTTACCCATCTCGGCTTAAAGAAATATATGACTATCCACCGGTAATTTATGTCCGGGGTTCCTTACTTCCTGAAGATGAGTGGTGCCTGGCAGTGGTAGGTACCCGACGGGCTACCGTTTACGGGAGACAGGTGACTGAGGAAATAGTAGCTGACCTGGCCCAGAACAAAATTACCATCGTAAGCGGTCTGGCCAGAGGTATTGATTCAGTGGCGCACCGTAGTGCCCTGGAGGCGAGTGGCAGAAGTATTGCTGTATTTGCCTCCGGGCTGGATATTGTTTACCCCGGTGAAAACGCCGAGCTAGCCCGCCGCATTATTCAGCACGGAGCTCTAATAAGCGAGTATCCTTTGGGCACCAAACCTAGAGCTGAGAATTTCCCACGGCGGAACAGGATTATGAGTGGGCTGAGCCTGGGGGTTCTTATCACTGAAGCTGGAGAGACGAGCGGAGCTATGATTACCGCCCATATAGCACTGGAACAAAACCGGGAAGTGTTTGCTATCCCGGGCAGTATCCTAGCGCCAACCAGCAAAGGAACCAATCGCCTAATCCAGGAGGGAGCCAAGCTAGTCCATGACTGCGCAGATATCTTAGAGGAATTAAATCTAAGCGCTGTAGCTCATCAGATAGAATTTAAGGAAGCCATACCGGCCTCTGATACCGAGTCTTTGCTACTAAAGCAATTAAGTGCCGAGCCCACCCACATTGATGAAGTCTGCCGTAACAGTGGCCTGCCGGTATCCACAGTCAGCAGCACTCTGGCTATGATGGAGCTTAAGGGCCTGGTTAAGCAAGTGGGGACTATGAATTATGTGCTGGCCCGAGAAGCCAGGCAGGAGTACAGGGTAAGAGTAGACTAGACGCTATGAAGAAAAAACTGGTTATAGTTGAATCACCGGCTAAGGCTAGGACACTAGGCAAGATTTTAGGCAAAGGTTATAGCCTTAAAGCCTCGCTGGGTCATATAAGAGACCTGCCCAGGAGTAAATTAGGGGTAAACATAGAAAACGGGTTTGCCCCTGAATATGTGGTGCCCAGAGCAAAGAACAAAATTGTGAGAGAGCTCAAGCAAGCCGCCAAAACCGCCTCCACTATATATCTAGCTACAGACCCAGACCGCGAAGGAGAAGCCATTTCCTGGCACCTGATTGAGATAACCAGGAGTAAGACCGACAAGATGCCCTACCGCCGTGTCATCTTTCACGAAATAACTAAGGAGGCGGTTGAGCAAGCCTTTAAACATCCTCGTTCTATAGACATACAGCTGGTCAATGCCCAACAAGCACGGCGTGTCCTGGATAGGCTGGTAGGATATAAGATTAGCCCACTGCTGTGGCGAAAGGTGAGGCGAGGTCTCTCGGCAGGCAGGGTTCAATCAGTGGCATTACGGATTATTGTTGACCGTGAGCGAGAGATTGAGAAGTTCATTCCTGTAGAATACTGGACTATTGAGGCTGAGTTAACCAAGAAAATAGCCACTGCTGAGACAGCGGCTTTCCGGGCTATGCTGGTTGGTCTTATAGATGGCACCAAGCTAGATATTCATAACCGGGAAGAAGCGGATGAAATCAAAAATCAACTTGAACCGGCGGACTATAGTGTTATTAAGGTAAGCACCAAAAAGGTAACCCGCCAACCTGCACCACCATTTATCACCAGCACTTTACAACAGGAAGCCTGGCACAAGCTCCGCTTTACCACCAAGCAGACTATGGCTATTGCCCAACAACTTTATGAAGGTCTGCCTCTAGGCGATGAGGGGGAGGTAGGGCTTATAACCTATATGCGTACCGACTCTACCCGGGTAGCTCACTCAGCCGTAGTTGAAACCAGAGAATTCATTCGCAGTAAATATGGTTCCCAATTCGTTCCACCGCACGCCCGTTCTTTCACCCGAAGAGCCAAGGGAGCACAGGAAGCTCATGAAGCTATCCGCCCGACCAAGATTCAACGGGAGCCACTCCTGATTAAAAAATATCTCACCAGCACCCAGTTTAAGCTTTATGAGCTTATCTGGAAACGAATGGTAGCCAGCCAGATGTCAGCGGCTTTATTTGATAACACCGCTGTTGACATTGAAGCCAAATGCCATGACTCCAAAGCTGACTATTTGCTAAGAGCCTCCAGCTCCGAAATCAGATTTCCCGGGTTTATCATTCTTTATACCGAGGGGAAGGACGAAAATGAGGAAAAAGGCGATAAAAGCCCTTCACTGCCCCAGCTAGAGAAAGGTAATGAACTTAAGCTTCTGGGGCTTTTCCCGGAGCAGCGTTTTACCCAGCCTCCACCCCGTTTCACTGAAGCCACACTGGTCAGGATGTTAGAGCAAAAGGGTATTGGGCGTCCCAGCACCTATGCTCCCACCCTGTCCACAATTCAGGAGCGTGAATATGTCGCCAAGACCAAAGGCAGTTTTCAGCCTACAGAGCTGGGCTTCGTGGTCAGTGACCTACTTGTCAACTACTTCTCTGATATAGTCGATATTGAGTTTACCGCCCGCCTGGAAGATGACCTGGACGAAGTCGCCCATAAGAATAGGGACTGGGTGGATGTTGTTCAAGATTTCTACACACCTTTTGAGAAAGACCTTCAAAACGCCCATGAGCATATGGAGAGAGTAAAGTTAGCCGACGAGCAGACGGGGGAGATTTGTCCTGAATGCGGTAAGCCCATAGTAATCAAAACGGGACGTTACGGGAAATTTCTAGCCTGTAGCGGTTATCCCGAGTGCAAATATACCGAACCCTTCCGGGTTAAGACTGGTGTCGGCTGTCCCCAGTGCGACGGTGAGTTAGTACAGAGGCTAAGTAAAAAGAAGCGCACCTTTTATGGCTGTAGTAATTACCCAGATTGCAACTTTGCCACCTTTTATAAACCACTGCCCCAGCCCTGCCCTAAGTGTGGCGGGCTTCTCACCGTGTTTGGGAAAGACCGGGCAAAATGCACCAAATGCAATTATAGAGGTAAACTCCAGCAGGATTAGCGTTATGCAAGAGATTTTTAATAGATACATAAACTACCTTAAGGCGGAGCGCAATGCTTCGCCCTACACTATACGTAATTACACCAATGATTTGCTGGGCAACCGCTTACGAGGCTCAGAAAAAGGCTTCTTTCAGTTCCTCCGACTTAAGCAGATTGGCTCACTGAAGGAAGTGGATAAGCACACTCTACGTGAATACATCTCGTGGCTTATGGAACAAGGTATTGTCAAGGCTAGCATTGCCCGCAAACTATCGGCTATTCGCTCCTTCTATCGCTACCTGGTACGGGAGGGAATACTGGCGATAAACCCGCTGGAAAAGGCTTCCTCACCCAAGCTGGACAGGCGCTTACCCTCATTCCTTACTATAAAAGAGATGGAGCGACTTCTGGCAGTCCCTGATTTATCCCGCCCCGTGGGACAGCGTGACCGTGCCTTAATGGAACTACTTTATGCCGCTGGCCTCAGGGTAAGCGAACTGGTGCAGCTAAATCTGGAACAGGTAAATCTTGATACCCGTGAAATCCGCGTCTGGGGTAAAGGGTCTAAGGAAAGGGTAGTTCTAATGGGCGAGCCAGCAGCCAAAGCTCTGAGCATTTATCTCACCCAGGGAAGACCTGAGCTTTTAGGCGAAAAAAGAAGCAACGCCATGTTCCTTAATCGTTATGGGCAGCGTCTCTCCGAACGAAGAGTGCAGAAAAAATTAGAGGAAATTGCTGATAAAACTGGCATAGGCAAGAGGGTTCATCCCCATATGTTGCGTCATACCTTTGCCACACATCTGCTTAATGGAGGAGCTGATTTAAGGGTAGTACAGGAGCTTCTAGGTCATGCTGACCTATCCTCTACCCAGATTTACACCCATGTAACTAAAAGTCAGGCGAGGAAGATGTATCTATCAGCTCACCCCATGGCCCAGAAAAAGAGCGATGAGATTGAAAATAGCCAATAGAATAAAAAAGTTGCGCCAGAGGTCGACCGAAAAAGAAATTGATGCCATCTTAATTTCTCAACCAGAGAATAGATACTATCTTTCCGGCTTTGATGGCTCATCAGGTTTCCTGCTAATCACACCACAAAAGGCAATTTTAGCCACCGATTTTCGCTACCTAGAGCAAGCCGAAGCACAAGCCCCTGACTATGAGATTTTTCGGATAACCGGCGATATGCTGGGCTGGCTTCCAGGGTTGGTAGCTGAACTAAACTTGAAGAGGCTGGGATTTGAAGCTGGACATGTTACCTTCGCCACGCATCAGCAGTTATCTGATATACTAAACAAAGCACAATCCCAACTCAAGCTTGTCCCTGTAGATGGGCTGGTAGAATCCCTCCGGGCGATAAAGGAGCCTGAGGAAATTGAGCTTATTACCAAAGCGGTAGAAATGACTGACGAGGCTTTTGAATATATTGAAGATATGATTTATATTGGTATCAGCGAAAAAGAGGTAGCCTGGGAGATAGAGAAATTCCTGCGAGAGAAAGGTAGCCAGAGCGTACCTTTCGATATTATTGTTGCTTCTGGTCCAAATGCCGCCTTACCCCATGCTAAACCTTCATCGCGTGCCATCCATTCCGGTGAGCCAGTGGTATTTGATATCGGGGCCAGGCTTGGAGGTTACACCAGTGACTTAAGCCGTACCACTTGCCTTGATAACCGTGATGATACCTTCACTAAGGTGTATAACACAGTTCTGAGCGCCCAGCTAGCGGCACTGGATATGATCAAGCCGGGGATGACCGGCAGCGAGGTTGACAAGTTAGCTAGAGCAGTTATTGAACAGGCCGGTTATGGTGACGCCTTTGGGCACGGTTTAGGTCATGGCATAGGATTAGCCTCGCACGAACAGCCCCGCCTCGGCCCAGGTTCATCAGAACAAATTGTTGACGGTATGGTATTCACTATTGAACCTGGTATTTACCTCGCCGGCTGGGGAGGGGTAAGGCTCGAGGACGTTGTAGTAATGGAAAATGGTAGAATCAGGGTGATTTCGAAAGCGAGGAAAATGTAACATGCTAAGTAGCGGTGAACTAAGGAAAGGAATTACCCTTGAATTAGACGGGGAATTGTATCAAGTCCTCGACTACCAGCATATTAAGATAGGGCGTGGCAGTGCCGTGGTTCGTCTCAAACTTCGTGATATCCGTGCCGGTCACATTACTGAGCGAACCTTTCAGGCCAGCGAGAAGTTTACTCGAGCACGTCTTGACTACCGCACCATGCAGTACCTTTATAATGATGGTGATTTATATTATTTTATGGATAAGGAGAACTACGAGCAGCTGCCGCTCAATGCCAGTCAGCTAGGTAATACCCTTAACTACTTAAAAGAAGGCATGTCCTTAGAAGTGGCCAGCTATAAAGATGAGCTAATAGGCGTGGAGCTACCTATTACTGTTGAGCTTAAAGTAATTGACACTGGTCCCGGATTCAAAGGGGATACAGCGACGGCTGGTACTAAACCAGCTACATTGGAGACTGGTATTACTATCCAGGTTCCCATCTTTATTAATACTGGAGATGTTATCAAGGTCGATACCCGCAGTAGTGCTTATCTGGAGAGAGCCGGTTGAGGTGAACTGAATTGTTGAAAGCTGACCTTCATATTCATACCGAATATTCGATGGATTGCAGTATGTCTCTAGAGCAGGTTATCAGTCGCTGCCTAGAGAGAGGAATAAACTGCGTCGCCATAGCCGACCATGGCACTATCAAAGGGGCACTAAAAATGCGGGATATTACCCCCTTCCCGGTAATTGTAGCTGAGGAAATTTTAACCCCACATGGCGAAATTATGGGTATGTTTCTCAAGGAGGGCATACCCAGCGGCCTGTCTGTTGAGCAGACAATATCCCAAATTAAAGCTCAGGGTGGTCTGGTATGTATACCGCACCCTTTTGACGTGTTCAGGCAATCTGCTTTAAATGGCAGGATACTGGAAGAACTGGTGGAGCAAATTGATGTTGTCGAGGTATTTAACGCCCGAAGCCCCCTCCTCAGGGGTTCAATTAAAGCTCAAACCTTTGCCCAGAAGTATGATATTCCCGGAAGCGCTGGCAGTGATGCTCACATTCTTAATGAAATAGGTAATGCTTATGTAGAGATGCCTGAATTCAGCAGCCGGGACGATTTTCTCCAGGCTTTAGCCGAAGGCAAGATTTCTGGACACAGGACAAACCCTTTAGCTCATTTTGGTAGCGTTTGGGCAAGGGTAAAAAAGCGACTCTAAAGGATGCAGCAATGTATCAGCTTGGCTGGTTTTCTACAGGTAGAGATAAGGCTGCCAGAGACCTCTTACAGACAGCAAACAACTGTCTCAAGCTGGGCGAGATTAAAGCCGAAATCGCTTTTGTTTTCTGCAATCGTGAACCCGGTGAATCGCTAGAGAGTGACCTATTCCTCAAACAGGTCGAAGAATATCATATCCCGCTTGTCTACTTTTCTTACCAGAAGTTTAAAGTCAGGCAGGATATCTCTGTTATCAATCAGGCGGAAACCTTGCCACCGTGGCGGCTTGACTACGACCGTGAGGTGATGAAGCGGCTAGAAGACTTCCATCCTGACCTGTGCGTGCTGGCTGGCTATATGCTCATCGTTGGCAGAGAAATGTGCCAGAGATACAATATGATTAACCTTCACCCAGCGGCTCCGGGTGGCCCCACCGGAACCTGGCAGGAGGTAATCTGGCAGCTAATTGACAACCAGGCTCAAGAAACAGGGGTAATGATGCACCTGGTTACCCCCGAACTGGACAAGGGACCGCCGGTAACCTATTGCACTTTCCCAATTAGAGGCGAACCCTTTGATAGATATTGGCGGGAATTAGAAAAGCTACCATCAAATAGTTCTAAAAGGCATGATGAAAGGAATTCCTTACTCAGGCTCATTCGTAAACAAGGGCTGGCAAGAGAATTCCCTCTAATCATATCCACTCTCAAGGCTTTTAGCGAGGGCAGGATTAAGATAACTGGCGATAAAAAAATTATTGATGCAGACGGCAAACTTATAAAAGGATATAACCTCACAGACGAGATAAATGAACTGATAAAAGGAGCGAGCCAACCGTGAACTTCATCTGTTTTGACCTAGAAGGACCACTATCACCACAGGATAACGCCTATGAGTTAATGAAGCTCTTCCCTAACGGAGACAGGATTTTTGAGGTTATCAGTCGATACGATGACCTGCTGACACTGGAAGAGAGGGAGGACTATGAGCCGGGGGACACTTTGGCCCTCATAGTGCCCTTCCTTGTGCTCCACAATATTTCTGAGGACGATATCGCCGATTTAGCCGCCAAAGCCAGCCTAACCGGTGGTGCGGCGAAGCTGGTATCCTGGCTTCAGTATAACGGTTGGAAGGTATTCTGCATCACCACCACTTATGAACAATACGCCATGCACGTTACCCACAAATTAGGTATCTATGCCCACAATGTGGCTCGCACACCATTCCCTCTTAATAAGTTCCGTCAAGCCTTAAGTGAAGAGGAACTCAGACTGCTAAGGCAGGCGGAAAAAGATATCCTGACAATGCGCCCGGTCGCTGATGATGACCGAATTAAACAAAGCTTGGATAACTTCTTCTGGGAGAAACTGCCCACCACCGACCTAGGTACGGCAATAAAAGAGGTGAAGCCGGTAGGTGGACGGCGTAAGGTAGCCGCTTTAAACAGATTTGCTGATACTTATGGTCAGCCATTATCCGACTGGGTGGTGGTGGGTGATAGCATTACCGACTTCAGAATGCTCCACGCAGTAGACGAAGCAGGTGGACTGGCCATCGCCTTTAATGCCAATGAGTATGCCCTTCCCTACGCCACTATGAGCCTGGCTTCCACCATGCTCGGTGACCTGACTGAGGTGCTGTTAGCGTGGCAAAAGAATCGGCGTAATGGAGCAGAAAAAACAGTTAAAGAGAGGGAGAAAATTGGTGGTGCGGAAGATAGGAACTATTTTCACTGGTTGTCTGGCAGAAAAAATATAGATGACATTGTCAAAATTCATAAGAGAATAAGGCGCCTGGTAAGAGAGGAAGCCGGTAAGCTGGGCTGACTCGCTGTCAAGGGGATTTTGAAGGCCTGCTTCCTATTGACAACCTATTCCAACGGGATATATTGTTAACATCGTGATGTACGCCGACCCGGTGATCGCCTTGGGAAAAGGAGGTGGCCGAAATGGTTTAAGTTATTCGGGCAGGAGTAATGGGGAATTTTAGGTTGTGGGGCAACGAAATAAAGAAGGAGATAATAAGATGCAAGCAGAAGCAATAAATCCTCGTCTGGTTAAGTTTATCTGGGCAGCAGCTATCTTTTTTGCCTGGACTCTGATTCAGGGGGCTGTCATCACACAGGAGCCGATACGGCTGTTTATGGAGGCAGGACCGGGACAGATGATCAGCGTAGCTAAAACTCACGTTGGCCTCATGGGATGGATGTCCGTGACGCTAATGGCAGCTGTTTACTACTTCGTACCCATTTTCAGCGGCAAGTCCATCGTTTGGCCAAAGCTTATTGAGTGGATATTCTGGCTTTTCGTTGTTTGTGTAGGCGTTGCTAGTGCTCTGATGACAATCTGCGGTGCCGTGGCTGGTAGTGCCTTTGCCGCTGGGGTGAAGGGCCCAGCGCTGGGTGGTATCATTACCCCTTATATGATGCCAGCCGGCATACTCTGCACAATTTCCGCCATTGTGGGCCTGATATTCGTGGTTCAGATATTGGTGTCGCTTAGCCGAGGTTCTAAGGCCGCATAATGAGATGCTTGCCAATATCATCCCGCTAATCCTCCTCTTATTTAAGGGGGAAATATATATTCCGAAGGAGCTTCGCCCCTTCAACCTACCCTTGATAAACAACCTCATTTGAAGGGGTGAAGCTCCTTTCAAAACCCATATCTCCACTTAACAAAGGGTAAAGGGGATACGGTTTAAATGAGCAACATTGAAGTAGTTGGACTGGGTGCGCTAAACATGGACTATTTATATAGGGTGGAGCGTATCCTCAATGACGGGGAGACGGTGGTAAATGAGACAACATCGTCTCCTGGCGGCTCAGCGGCTAACACAATTTACGGTCTTGCCAAGCTCGGAGTGAATACTGGCTTCGCCGGCGTTGTAGGTGATGATGCCGAAGGCAAAATATTGCTCGACGATTTTCAGAGAGTGGGGGTAGATGCTAGCCAAATCAAGCTAAAGCCTAAAGCAAAAACCGGCTCGGTATTGTGCCTTAGTGATAGCCTTGGCAGGCGTTCCCTCTATGTATCACCTGGAGCTAATAACTTGCTCACTATAGATGACTTGGATTTGGCTTATATAAACCAGGCAAAAATACTTCATGTTTCTTCTTTTGCCGATGACAAGCAGTTCAAAATGTTACTGGAGCTGATGGATAGGTTAGACTTATCCACTAAGCTTAGTTTCT
>Ga0209979_1004879_pt1 | contig 10873 bp, 11 predicted proteins | sample AnhtaG_FD_183114 | JGI IMG/M metagenome (GOLD analysis project Ga0209979, IMG submission 183114) | Deep subsurface microbial communities from Anholt, Denmark to uncover new lineages of life (NeLLi) - Anholt_01485 metaG (SPAdes) (version 2) | ecosystem: Environmental > Aquatic > Marine > Oceanic...
CCTTCAGCAATCGCCTGGCGACCCCTCGGCGTCGGTATGACTTGGCGATGAAAAAGCACACCACAGACCAGACAGGCTCGTCATCCACGGGCTTCAGGATTCGGGATCGTCCCAGTCTGGGGAACTCCTCTCGCGGCGCCACGGAGCACCAGCCGATCGGATGTCCCTCGTGGTAGGCAAGGATACCTGGAACAAGGCCAGAGTCCACGATAGCCTTCATCGCCCTGCGATTCCCCTCGCCTTTCTGGGCATCGAATTCCCTTCCTGTCAGTCTCCACCACATGCACCAGCAACCACCAGCAGCACCGCGCTCGCCGAACAGTTCCTCGAAGTCAGCCCATCTCTCCGGCGTCAGCCTGTGGAATTCCCAGGAATCCTCTTCCAGTTGGTCTGGAGCCATTGCCTTCCCTCCTTCCTTCGAGGGGATACGCCATCGCGGTAGGACTGCCAGTTGCCCAACAGCGCCCCACAGACCTGTACTGAGCCCCTCGACCCTTCGACAAAGCTCAGGATGTACCTGTCGAAGTAGCCCGATGCAGTTTCCCGCACCGGGCTGTTTGGATCTTCCTGTTGCCGACTGCCACAGTGGGATGTGATGCCCCTTTGCCCGACTGCTTTGGCAAATGCATTAAACAAGCCCAGATCCTTGTACCGACCGGACTCCTCATCGTTCACTGGCGTACACCAACGGCTCGACCCATTCGTCTATCTTCTTGCGCTCCTCAGTCAGCATCTCCCGCACCATTGACCTGAGCTTGCCGATGCTGCGGATTTTGCCCGGCCCACCGGCTTCCAGCCAGTCGGTCACCTTTTGGGTGCAGACCTTGCCCAACTCTGCCAGATTGAGGTGAGCTTCCTCTGAGGGATCGAACTGAGGGATGGGCAGTTCGAGGACTTTCTTGTGGATGTGTCGCGGACCCCACAAACCACGTGCCTGCATGGGTTTAAGCAGTCGGTCAATAAGCAGGGCGTTTAGAACTGACACCAAGTAGCAAGCTTCGTCTCCACTATCTGTTTCAAAGTAGTAAGTGACCGTTTCCGCTACAAGTCCAGACGTTTGCACCTTTTGCCCACTGATGTCAAACTCAATCGGTTGGTTTTCTACCACACAGGCGCAGAGGTAGGTTGCGGACGTTGGATAAAGCACTCGATACTTTGCTTGCGGATTTTGCGAAGTGAGTTTCCCGTAGTAGTCCAACCACTGAAGAACGTCCATCCTCTCGGCTTTTGCACCGCGCCGCTCTTCCCACTCCTCTTGTGCTTTCTCTAGCCACCCAGCAAGGTGGAAGAATCCCCTCTTCCGTGCTTGTTCAGCGGTGATCAATTCGTGGCCTTCTTCGCTGGGCTCAGCGGGAAGCGCCACGAGCCGGTAATCCAGGTGGCCGAAGGGCAGCAGGTCTGTGGAGAGCAAAGTGGCGTAGAGGAAGCGGCTCTCCGCGTTGCCCTTGAGCACAAGGTCCTTCCAACGACTTTTGGCGTACTTCCCTGTCCACTCGGCGCTCTCCAGAGGTGGGAGTGAGGGGTCGAATCCCAAGGGGGATGCCTTCACCTTCACAAACCAGAGGGGACGGGGATAAAGATCAGCCCCTCTACGGAAGCTATCTTTGTAGGGGCTTCCTTCTCGGGTCTCTATTCCCGCTCCGGGGCTCCAGAAAGACCGTTCACCCACCTGACTGAGATAGAATTGCTCCTCCTCGACGGCAAGGCTCTCTTCGGCCTCGTCCAACGTCGCATTCTTCCGTGGCAACTTTCCGCGCAGGACTTGACCGGGAATCGGGTAAGCGACTTTAGCGCCATGCTCTTTCTGAGCAAAGAGGACACACGCGGGGACGTTGAACAAAGGCTCCACGCCTTCCAGATCCCAGGCTTCCTCGAAGTGCACGCCAACCCTCTTGAACTTCCCCTGCCGTAGGTCGTCGTGCTGGTCAGCGGAAAAGAGGCTCCGGGGAAGGACGAAGGCAATGGTCGCTCCGTCTTTGAGGTAGAGGTCTGCCGCTCGGAGAAAGAAGAGAGTCGCCAGCTCCAGGCTAGGTATAAGTTTACCCTTGCCTGAGAGAAGCCCATAGGTCTTTGTGACTTGCTCCTTGAGGAACTCCTGGTATTTGGGCTCGGCGTAGCTGAAGGAGAGCCAGGGTGGATTGCCGACTACAAAGTCAAAGTTCCCCTTCAGGAACAGGGGCTTGTAGATGTTCTTGAGCACAAAGGCCCAGATGGTGTCGCGTTTGGATTCGATGAGATTCCTCAGGGCTTTGGAGATGATGAACAGTTTTTGCAAGGGCACATCGTCTTCCAACAGGTTGGGGTGTTGAGCTCGCAAGTAATTGGTAAACTGTTCCCCACTCGGTTGCCTGCCAACGTTTTGCACCGCGAACTCTTTGGCCGCCTCGATGGCCTCGTCATACAAATCGGGGCTCTCAAGCAACGCCTGCGGGAGGTAGATCGTCTAGTCATCAATCTCCACTTCGTAGTCGGCCATCGGCGTGTCCGCCCATCGCTCGGGCAATCTGATGGTGTCCGAAAGGTAGATCGGAATCCTGAGCTTGCCCCGCCGTTTCTTCAACAGGTCGCCCAGGGCCAGGATGTAGTTCGTCTTGGCCACGGTGACCGCCAGGGGGTGAATGTCCACACCCACCACCGAGTCAAGGATATGCTCCAATGTCTCGCGCGTGTCCCCCAACCGCTCTCGCTTCTCCCCCACTGCAAGGTAGAGAAAAGTCCCCGAACCACAGGAGGGGTCAAGGAGTGTGCCCTGCGGGTTATCCTCAAGCAGCCTGCGGATCATCCGGTGGGCCAGCCAATCGGGAGTGTAGTATTCGCCCAGGTCGTGACGGGTCGCCGGGTCTACCAACTCCTGATAGAGCGATTTGAGCACATCCTCGGAAAGCTCGCGCAGATTGTAGTTTTGAAGCACACTCAACAGCTGCCGGGCGGTTTCCACCCCAGCGTCTTTAGCGTCCTCCCGCGCCACCCAGGAGAAGAAATCCTCTTCCAGGAAGTTCTCGATGCCATGCTTCTTGAAGAACTGGCCTTCCAACAGGGAGAGAATCTGGTCATCGTCGGGGGCTGCTCTCTCCCCCGTGAGGCGGCGCCAAGCCGTCAGCTTGGCCAGCATGGAAAGATAAGTGTGCCTGATGAAGAGTTCCTCGTCGGCCACGGAAGTCCCGTACACGATGAGCAGATACCTGGCCCAACTCTCGTAGACCACGCTGAACTCAGGCTGGTCTTTGAGATTACCCCACCTGGAGAGCAAGGTTTGCCCGGCGGCGCGAAAGGCGTGGCTTCTGAGGCCAAAATCCTTGACGATGGCTTCGGTCGTAGGGGCGAGGATCTCCTCGCGCAGGAAGTAGCGGTCCAGCCAGAAGTAGACCTCCGCTGGCTTGAAGGCCGACAGGTCTACCTCTTCGACGGCTTCCAGGCGGACTTCTTCAGGTTGGATGTCCGGCTTGTCGCGCTCCTCAGTGGTGGGGGAATACACCACGAAGCTGATGCCATCGGCGGCAAGGCAGAGATATGGCACTCGTTTAGCCGGTGGCTCCTGGGACCAGAGGCAGGCCACGTACCTTTGGAGCTGTTCTTCTGCCTCCATTCGCGTCTTGTTCAGATCGCGCTCGAACTCGATGACCAGGTTGCCAAACAGGTTATCAACCCGGCCTCTCAGGATGCGGTCTTTCTGCTTGACCTTCACGTGCTTCTCAATGCCAGCCACGTAATCTTCGATAAAGCCAGGTTGCTGTAACCCAAACAGGTCGTTCAGCAACCCGACGAAGCGGTGTGATTTAACAGACTCACTCTGCTGCGCCTTCACCGATTCGAGGTACGCAGAAATGACCTGCTCCCATTTTGCCTGACGAATATCTGGCATACGAGCCGCCTTCTCGCGTAGTTTACTCTTCTTTGCCACTCAGTGCCCCTTTCGACATTGCTCAGGACAAGTTCCTTGACAACCGGCGGGCGATCTCGAACGCAGCGGCGATGCGGATGATCTTGACGTCGGAAAGCCCCTTGATCTCCAGGAACCTCTCCAGCGGCACGTTGGCCATTTCGGAGAGAGAGCCGAACCGTTCCACAACTTCCTCGGCGATCTTCTCCGCTGGCATACCCCTGATGCCTGTGGAGATGAGAATAGCCAGAAGTTCCGCATCTGAGAGTGCCTCAGCGCCCAACTCTCGCAGTTTTCCGCCTGGATGGGACCATTTCTTCATCGTCGAACCCCTGGGATATCAGACGCCCTCACCATGCCAAGGTCCCGTTGACTTTTTGCCAAAGTCAAGTAGATTTTGCTCCGTGCTCCCGTTGAGTTTGGTGCAAGGGCAGGTTGAGCTTACCGAAGGGCGGCGTTGGGTTTGGGCTGGAGTAGCCAGTAACGCGCGGCGGTTGCCGAAGTGCCACCGAAGGCGGCATTTGGGCAGAGACCGAAGCCGGCAATTGCACATAGGTGACTGCTGGTGGTCACAAGTCTTCGAACATTCTCTCAATTGTCCAGTAGACACCAGCAGATCCGTTGCGCCAATCATCATAATCCGGTTCCGGTTCGGATTCGGGTGGCGGTTCAACGGTGTCCATGAGTTCTTCAAGCCTCGCGAGATTATCAGGAATTTGGAACGACGCCCATTTGTAGAACCCGCGCGCTAGGGTTACGAGACTGTCTGCTTCTGCATACCAAGCGTCGTAGTCATCCTTAAATGAAAGAGTCGTAATCATCTTCTTCATCCCAGGTTGGGGAATTCTCCCCAGCCTCTATTAGCTCTTCGAGCTCGTCCCTGGTGTAACTGTCCCAGGAAGCGAGTAACTGGTTGGATACAGTCTGGCTAATGATAAGTGGCTCCGAGTGCTGGATGAGAGTCGCGAAAGCGATGCCGTCCTCTGGTTCAGCACTCGCAAGGCTCAGGGCCAAGTTAGGTAGAAACTCCGCGCGCGGGGGCGGCGCCAGGTAAACAGCTAGATCGTAATACTTCTCAAGCAGCATAGTCCACCCCGCCAATGAGTATCGCTGGTTTCTCTCAAATGTCTCTTGACATCCAAAGGCGCGCACGACCGCCTCGACAACTTTGCCTGCCCAGGACTTGTTGAAACTAAGCAGGTTGACATCAGCTGGCGGCAGCTTTCTTTTGGACGAGTCACGCGGAAGTAGCAAATCAGTGGCTGAGAGAATAGCATGCCAGTCGCTTACGGGTAGGACGCCGGAAGACACCTCTGCAAGCCGTTCAAGCAAAATGGACAACTCTTCATTATCTCCTGGCAGCAGAACGTGGTCTTCTTCCTCTTCTCCACGCAATGATAGCGCTATTCCTCGGATGAGGTTTGACAGACCAACAGGACTAGCAAGCTGAATATAGCGACGGCGTGCTAACTCATCGCCTCGTAGTTGTGATAGCAGCATGTCTCTCAAGCTGGGATGTTGAAAGTCTACGTACTCCGTTGTATAGAAAGCGACAACCCGAAGAAAGCTGTGCTGTAGTCGGCTGACGCACTCGTTAAAGTCAAGCCGAGGATAGCTTAGTTGCTTAGAACGCAAGTCATAGGCCCTTCGTAAGCCGCTAAATGTCACTCCAGCATTGAAATCTAGTATCGCCGTCAGCAATGTCTGTTCCGATGCGCTCAGACTCCTATAGGCTTGAACCCAACGTGTCCCTGGATCCTTCAGAAACTGATCAACATCCTCCCAACTGATTGTCTCCTCTTCGCCCCGGCTGGAATCGGCTTCGCTGGGAAGAACATTTTCAACAAGCTGGCGGACTCTCTCAGGAGTAAAGTCTGGATGACGCGCTATCTTGCTGGCATTCTCACGGATTAGCACCCGTGATGCCTCAGATAGGTGGGCTTGTTTTGCATGGTTGTAGAGGATTTCTGCCTTCTGAAACTCAGATAGCTTGCCCACCTCAACAAGCACCTCGTGAATGCCAGGAAAGTCCCTAATGGCTTCACCCAGTCTAGACTCGGCAATGGCTTCCTCTAAAACGTAGCTCCGGGCGGTCCATATTAGCAAGTGTTTGGCATTGAGCTTCCTCAGAATTCCTCGGAGGGCTCTACTCCAGTTATCGGTCAGCGAGGGGTCGAACGAGACCGAGCCAACTGCATCATCCGCTACGAAGAGTTGTGACTGATCTGGTTTGTAAATCCTGAAAACTTGGTCAGGGCCTTGAACATCGATCACTTCATAGCCATCTGCTGCGCGCAGGAGGGCTAACGCCGCAGCAATCGTACTCTTACCGGCCTCTGGGGGTCCATCTAGAACAACGAAATGGTGACTTCTAAGGGTAGTTAGAGCCTCACCATATGCTTCTGTCCTAACGAATGTTGACAGACGAGGTTGCCAATCTAGAACGAAGGCCTCGCTTCGCACATATAGATCGCGGTTCAGGATACTGTCAAGATCAGCAAGACCAAGCAATTGGGGGTATGACCGTCGCACTTGCGGGAATAGGTCGAGGAACTCACATACTTCGTTGCCATCGATAGCGCGGAAGTTGCCGCGGAAGCCACTTTCTTGCACGAATGTTGCAAGGTCGTCGCGATTGTTGCCGGTGAGGGGCACATCTGTTATCAATATATAGTTGTCAGGCAGAGCTTTTTGCTTTCGCCTAGCCAGAATCGACTGGAACTCTTTCCGAAAGGTGTTCTTGACCTGCGTGCGGGCTGCTCGTGTGCCTCGTTCAAGATCAACATACTTGACTTGAAAGACCCAGTGACCGTCCCATTTCGTCTGTTCGCTGGGGAAGCTAGCTGCTCCATCAAAAGCTGCGTCCCGGCCACCATCTTTGGTTCCACCAAATGATGTGACACCGGGGCCGATCACGCTCTTAAGGAGGGTTTGCACGAGCGTCTCGAAATTGTACCAGCCGATGGCTCCAATTTGATACTTTAGGCTCAACGTCTCTTGCTCCTATTTGATGTCAAGTTCGTTGTAGACTTTAGCGAAGATCCAACACTAACTATCTGGCAGTGCTAGAAACGCCTGGACAACCTCCATTAGCTCGTGACGCTCGACACCATCCTCCTCATAGCGATCCATCTCTAAAATCTCATCACACGACATATCCCTTATAACCTTAAAGACATTCTCACCAAAGGTGGCCTTCATATCTGTAAGATCATCATAGGGCACCAAAGTGCGGTCTGACCTTGCAATAGCATTCGGGTGAAGGTAGTTTTCCATCTCGCGCTTTCGTGAGACAAAGAATATCCCATCTCGATCTTCAACTTCCTTTTTCCAGTTCAGTACTCGGCCAGGAATACCATCGTGTTCGCTCTTTCGGTCGCTATCCACCACCACGCCGAAGTGGCGATTTAATCGGTGCACAGCTCTGAAGTTGACCCAATGCTTCAGGGTATCTTTCCCACCAAGCATCACAAGTCCAATTTGTTTATCATCAAAGTCGGCGTCTACATGCCCCGCTTCTTTGAGCGTTGATGCAACAGTCTTCCAGAATACGATATCTCCCTGCCCTTCGACAAAGACAAGAGCATTGTAGCCAGTGATTTGATCGCAAGGTTCGACACCAAGTTGCTCAGCCACATCTGAGACATCAAGAGCTGGGCTCTGTACAGCTCTGGCAACACCTGCGGTTCGCACTACTAATGCCAGATCCTCAACTGGTGATGCTCCCGCAAAAACTGGGGAATGTGAAGTGACAATGACCTGATATCCTTCATCAGCCAGTTGACGAAACGACGCAATGAGTTCACGTTGAAGTCCAGGATGAAGACAATTCTCTGGCTCTTCAACCGCGAAGACAGAATCATCGCCGCTCTCACGCCCCTTCTCGGCCAAGTACTGGAAGAATGCAACCATGAGAAGTCGCCTCATTCCGCTGCCTCTCCGATCCAGAGAATTCTCCACACCATGTTGATCCTTCCCAAATATCTGGAAAGTGACGGCTTTATCCCAAGAAAACTCAGGTCTGGCTGTAAGACCGACGAACGCGTCTGTATGTCGCTGAAGCTGCTCAAACATCTTGTCAACCTCGCCTTGAAGAGATTTGCCTATTGCTCCTGTAAAGGTGTCTTTGGCGTCAACTACATAAGGTTGTTCGGCTGCGGTCTTAACAATGGGTCGAAACTCACTCTGGAATGTGGGTTCGCCAACGCCGAGTCTGGTATCTGTCTCGAATAACACAAATTCAGGTAGGATAGGATCAATCCTTTTCCAGAGGTCATCCTTTGTAGTCAAATACAGTTCTCGCCTCCCAGGTTGAATACCCTCCTCTCTGGCTTTGGCGCGCAGTGCTTCTCGTTTGCTCTTGTTTGTGATGCCTCGCCCAGACCTCGTAACGTCAATCCCAACGGATGCGCATCGCTTGTTAAGTTCCTTCTCTTTGAGAGAAGCCAACCCCGCAAAGCGGTCGTCCTCGAAATCATGCGTAATCAACGTAATGTTGAATTTCGTAAGATTGCTACGGGGATAGGTCTTTCGGATTCGAAGATAACCATCAGTATCCACTAGCATTTCATCCTGCAGTGTCGTCTCGACATCCTCTTCTAACTCAATCTTTTCCGGCAGCGAAGTGAACGCAACTTCAACGATTACGTCATCATCCGGGCTCGCGCCGTCATGTACATCGCCGACTTCGATTTTTGGCCTAGCTTCGAAGAATAGTTGGAGAGCTCGCAGGATGTTCGATTTGCCCGCATCGTTTTGCCCGACGATGGTTGCCAGCGGGCCTAGCCGCACCTCCTCTAAGACCGCGAACGGCCTGTAGTTCTCGGCAAGTATGCTATGAATTCTCATCTCGTAGTGCCTCCAAACTTCTTGAAGATGTGTCTATATCCAAGCGAAGCAGTCTCCAGGGGCGATTTGAGCATCCGCCGAGATCGCCCCCGGTACGCCATGGTCAACGCCGCCTCCAGCACGCCGATGCGCACGTCGTTTTCGCCTTTCTGACTGCCAGCCATAGTATACCAGGTTTTGCCTCCTTTGGCAACAAAGAAGCCACCTATGCTGACCGCGTAGGTGGCTTCTTGGGTAGTGAGAATCCTCATAGACTATTCAGCACTGGTCACCGTGAACTTCCCTCCGTCGCTGCGGCCGAAGACTTCGGGGAAGTACATCTCGTAGGCAGCAGCTTTCCATAGCACCTTCCCTTCCCTTTGAACGTTTCTTAGGAATAATGAGGAGCCGCTTGATGCTCATACTGACCGCGTTACGCTCCTACAGGTAATCTCTCGCTGAGGATCAGGTCAACAATAGGCAGAGCCGAAACTTCCAGTCGTGATAGATCAACTAATTTACTGGCGTCCTCGATTTCGATGCCGATGACCTGGTTACGTTCATCAAAGTCAAGCACGATGCCAGGCGCGACTTCTTCGGATTCTGTGCTCACCCTGGCGGCAAGTTTGATGTAAAGCATGTCCGTATCTGGATAATATTGAAAGATCATGATCTTGTCTCCTCCGTTTCAGGGCCTAAAGCCGCGGTCTGGAAAAGCATTATGCACCGTTTCCCCGTCTGGTTCGGTGACAACCCGGAGGTACTTGCCGAGTTCTGGAATAAATGCCCAACGGCGAATACGCCCATTGGCTTGCACCTCTGTGCGGATAGGATTGTCGAGAACGTGCTCAATCCATTCCTCTTTGAGATAGGGACGGCGGGCCATGACGCTGGTTGTGAAGTAATTCGTCGTTTTCATCTTCTTGTCCGGTTACGAGTTTGAGAAGGAAGAGCGTAAATGTAGTAGGATTACCAGACTGTCGTCAGGGTGGACTTTTGAATCTTGCGGCCGTGGCTGCTGACGGCGATGCCCAGATGCAAGGCGGTTGCGGCGATGATGCGGTCGGGCAAATCGGGCACCTCGGTCCGCGCCACACGAGTCACAGCCTGAGCCACGTGCCGGACGAAGGGAACTTCCACCAGCACAGCATCGGCGGCATCAAGGGCGGCCATCAACCGGGTCAGAGCAGCGGCGTCAATCCTTCCTTTCTCGATCAGATAGATCATCTCAGCCAGAGTGATGGTCGAAATGGCGATCTGTTCGTCCGCTGCCGCGGCGTCTTCAATCCAGGTACGGGCGGTCAGCGAGAGTCGGGCATCGTCGTAAAGGTACCAGACAACTGTGTGGGTATCGGCGACGGCGCGGAGCATTAGATGTCCTCCCTTGGAAAGTCGGCCCACATCTCGTGGCGGATTTCGTTTATGTCCTCGGCCGAAGGGGCTGGCCCTAGATCGGCACACAAGCCCAGCAGTGACTTGCGCCTGGGCGGTCGCTGGTCGAGCATGTCACGCTCGATCTCCGGAACCATGCGCTCGATCAGGCGAATCTTCTCCAAGGGCGGTAGTTGTCTGGCCAGAGAAACGACCTGCTCCAAAGTTGCGGCTTCTTTCTCAGCCACTTCCAATTCCTCCTCTCTCTACGTCTTCAGGTATATCAAGGTCAGATGTATCACTGTGGCCCTGTAGTCCCTTTTCTATTCGACTGCTAGGTATAGTGTACCAGATTTCAGCCCGCCTGTCAACAAAGAAGCCACCTGTGCTGGCTGTGCAGGTGGCTTCTTGGGTAGTGCAAGGTCCTATGACTATTCGGCGCTGGTCACCGTGAATTTGCCTCCGTCGCTGCGGCCGAAGACTTCGGGGAAGTACATCTCGTGGGCGTTGGCGGGCATGACCAGGAACTCGCCAGGTAGCTGGCCCGCATCTCCATTTATGGGCACTGTGTGCTCGCTATGGGCGTCCTAACAACAATTTATGCTCGTTATGCGCGCTTTTATGCGCTATATGGGCAATTCATACCGCGTACCCTTACCGGTGCCCGACTGTTGGACTTGACCGGTGTCCACTAGCTTGCCAAGCAGCCTGGTAACCCGATGGCGACTTTCAATTCCCAGAAGTTCCCGACATTCCAAGTTGGTGATCGAGCCATGCTCCTGCACATAGGCCAAG
>Ga0209979_1004880_pt1 | contig 10872 bp, 15 predicted proteins | sample AnhtaG_FD_183114 | JGI IMG/M metagenome (GOLD analysis project Ga0209979, IMG submission 183114) | Deep subsurface microbial communities from Anholt, Denmark to uncover new lineages of life (NeLLi) - Anholt_01485 metaG (SPAdes) (version 2) | ecosystem: Environmental > Aquatic > Marine > Oceanic...
CTGACCCCAGGTCAGTTGAATGAATACATAGAGGCGTTGCTCGACGCTTCGACCGGTTTGTAGCTGAAAACATCTGTCTCTTTGGGATTTCGCAGGGCCACAATAAGCATCGGAGTTCCCAACTTGTTGGGGGTGTGGCGCGACAAACCCTAACGAGTTGGGGACTCCTGCCTGCTATTCACGCCAATTCCCAAAGATTCACCTGGTTTCTCCTAACTTTGTCTAAACCCGAGAAGGGCGTAAGGTGCAATGAAAGACCCAACCTCCACCAAGACCACGGGCCGTAGGCTGGTGCTGGCGGCCACGTTCATCATCCCAGCGGTGCTCGTCGCCGGCTTTATCCTTTTCCTGGTCAGCTTTCAGGGCGGCATCGAGACAACCGTGGCCAATCTGGCCCTGCTGCTCCCGGTGGGCTACGCCTTTGCTGCGGGAATGGTAGCCAGCGTGAACCCGTGCGGGGTGCTGCTGCTCCCTTCCTATGCCTTATACCAGCTCGGCACTGAGGAAGCGGACTTCGACCAGGTGCCGGCGGCGAAGCGGCCCCTCAAGGCCCTCCTCATCGGCGGAACGGCCACGGCTGGGTTCATCGCCATCTTTGCCATCGTGGGAAGTGTCCTCGCGGCTGGCGGTCGGTGGCTGATCAACGTTTTCCCGTACGCAGGACTGGCCATCGGCGGGGTGCTGATCGTCCTGGGGCTGTGGCTGCTGGTGACGCACAGGACCATCGGCATCATGGCAGCCAGTCGGGTGGCCATCAGCCCGCAGCGCAACCTGAGGAATGTCTTCTTGTTCGGCATCGTCTACGCCATTGGCTCGCTGAGCTGCACGCTGCCGATCTTTCTGGTGGTTGTCGGCGGCAGCCTGGCGAACCAGGGCCTGCTGGCTGCTCTGGGACAGTTCATCGGATACGCCCTGGGCATGGGGACAGTCCTCATCGCTGTGACGGTGGGCACGGCGCTGTTTCGAGAGACGGTCTCCAGGCTACTGCGCCGGATCGTGCCCCACGTCCACCGGGTGAGCGCTCTGTTCCTGGTGGGGGCCGGCGCGTACTTGATCTACCACTGGGTGTTCCAGGCCGGTCTGTTTTAGTGAGTGGAATGGAAGGAGCGAAGCGAACATGTTGAAACTCGGCGACATAGCCCCCGATTTTACACTGCCCACGGCGGACGGCCAGCCTGTATCCTTGAGCGAAACGCTGCGCGACGGCCACAGCGTGCTGCTGGTCTTTTTGCGCCACCTGGGCTGACTGACCTGCCGCGAGCACGTGGCACAGTTGTGCCAGCATCAAGATGAGTTCAAGCGACTGAACACTGAGGTGTTGATCATCGCCTTCGGTACCCTGTCGTTGGCTCAGGCCGGGCTAGAAGAGACCTGCGCGCCCTTCCGCCTGCTGCTCGACCCGGAACGAACGGTTTATCAAGCCTACGGGCTGGAACGCTCCCTCTGGCGGTCGTGGAACCTGAAGACGGTGCGGCGCTACGTCCAACTGATGCGTGCTGGTCGCCAGTGGCGCGGCATCCAGGGCGACTGGACTCAACTGGGTGGCGATTTCATCGTGGACGCGGACGGCATGGTGCGCCTGGCCTACCATAGCCATGACGCCGCCGACCGACCCACGGTGGAGCGGCTGTTCGCTGTTCTCAGGCAACTGGCAAGAAAGGATGAAACATGAACAAATCTTACGACTTGGTCATCATCGGCGGTGGCTCGGCCGGTCTGACGGCGGCTGGCTTTGCCATCCAACTGGGGGCGCGGGTCGCCCTGGTGGAAAAGCATCGCATCGGCGGTGACTGCACCTGGACCGGCTGCGTGCCCAGCAAGACGCTGCTCAAGGCAGCCAAAGTGGCCCAACACATGCGCACCGCCGACCGCCACGGCCTGCCCCCCGTCGAGCCGAAGGTAGATCTGAAGTCGGTGATGGCCCACGTGCGAGCCGTCATCGCCGAGGTATACCACGAAGAATCGCCCGATGCGTTGCGCGCCGACGGCATTGACGTCTTCCTGGGCGCTGCCCGCTTCCTCGATCCTCACACTCTCTCCGTGGGCGAGACCACGCTGAGCGCACGCCATGTCTTGATCGCCACCGGCGCCCATCCCTTCATCCCGCCCGTTGCTGGCCTAGACAGCGTGGATTACTTGACCTACGAGAACATCTGGAACCTGCAAGTTCTGCCGCAACACCTGCTAGTGGTCGGTGCAGGGCCGATTGGTTGCGAGATGGCCCAGGCTTTCCGTCGCCTGGGGTCGCAGGTGACGCTGGTCGCCAGTCGCGATCGCTTGTTGCCCCGCGACGAGCCGGCTGCCTCGCGTGTGCTGGGCGAGGTGTTTGCAGCGGAAGGGATTGACCTCCGCTACAACGTCCGGGCCGAACGCGCCTGGCGGGACGAGAACGGCATCCACCTGGTCGCTGGCGGTGATGAACTGGTGGGCGACGTACTCCTGATCGCCGCTGGACGTCGCCCTAACGTGGACGGTCTCGACCTGGAGAAAACGGGGGTAGCCTACAGCGCGAAAGGCATCCAGGTGGACGAGCACCTGCGCACCAGCCAGCGCCACACCTACGCCGCCGGCGACTGCATCGGGAGCTACCAGTTCACCCACTACGCTGGCTGGCAGGCATTCATGGCCGCCCGCAACGCCCTGCTGCCCGGCGCGTCCAAGGGTGTGACTGACCTGGTGCCTTGGACCACCTTCACCGACCCTGAGGTGGCCCACATCGGGCTACTGGAGGAACAGGCGCGGGAGAAGTTCGGCGACCAAGTGATGACCTGCCAGTGGCCAATGGAGCGAGTAGACCGGGCGCGGGCCGAGGGAGACACGGTCGGGTTTATCAAGCTGGTCCACAGGAAGGACGGCACGTTGCTGGGCGCGACGGTCGTCGCGGCGCGCGCAGGGGAGATGATTCACGAGTGGATCGTGGCCCTGGATCGCGGTCTAAAGGTGGGCGACCTGGTCAACGCCATCCACGTCTACCCCACCTACTCGACGGCCAGTATGCAGGCTGCCGCCGCCATCCGCGTGGAGCAGTTGTTGAGCGGCACGTCTGGCAAGGTCATTCGTGGCCTGGCCCGTCTGATGCGATAAACTAGATCAGGAAGGCAGCGATTGGTTATCCGTTCCAGACAACCCGTTCGTAATCATATCTTTCACGAAATCACGCGCGGCCTATGCCCCGAATGTCGTAAGGTGGTGGATGCTCAGGTGCTCATGCGCGACGGTGGTGTCTACTTGCGCAAGCACTGCCCCGAGCACGGTTGGCACGAGGCACCGGTCTCGTCCGACGCCGACTGGTACCTGAACTCGCTCAAGTACAACAAGCCGGGCGCTGTCCCCTATGATTTCGCGACGGCTGTCCAACAGGGCTGCCCCGACGATTGTGGCCTGTGTCCTGAACATCAGCAACACACCTGCATCGGCATTATCGAGATAACCACTCGCTGTAACCTGAGTTGCCCCACCTGCTTCGCCGACGCTGGGACCGGCACTTCGGCTAGGCTCAGTGCAGGTCATGATTTGAGTGTGGCCCAGGTGGAGGCGATCCTCGACCGCTTTCTGGAGACCGAAGGCCAACCCGAAGTCGTCCAGATCAGCGGCGGCGAACCGACCATCCATCCCCACTTGTTGGACATCCTGGCTGCCGCCAAAGCGCGCAGCATCCGCCACGTAATGCTCAACACCAACGGGCTGCGGCTGGCCCAGGACCCTGATTTCGCCCGCCAGTTGGCCCATTATCAACCCACCATCTACCTGCAGTTCGATGGCCTGACCGCCTCCACGTATCAGGCTTTGCGGGGACGCGATCTCCGCGCCGTTAAACAGCAGGCTCTCGACCATTTGAGTGAAGCCGGGCTGTACGCTGTGCTGGTCGCCACCATCACCCAGGGCATTAACGAGGGCGAGATCGGCGATATCCTGGGCTTCGGGTTGGAACACCCGGCTGTGCTGGGGGTCAGTTACCAGCCGGTCACATTTGCCGGGCGCTGCCTGAACCACAAAGATCCCCTCGACCGCATAACTCTGCCCGACGTGCTCCACGCCTTGGAGACACAGACCGACGGCCTCCTTCGGGTCAGCGATTTCATACCCGTGCCCTGCCCGTATCCCACCTGCTCGGCCTGCACCTACGCTTTTGTGGAAGGAACTCAAGTCATCCCCATCCCGCGTCTGGTGAACGTGGACGACTACCTGGACTTCATCACCAACCGCGCCGCGCCCGACATCTCAGAGGAAATTCAGCAGGCAGTAGAGGCGCTGTGGAGCATGGCGGCGACGATGGGCACGGACAAGACCACAGACGACCTTACCTGCGTCGCCTGCGGGATCAACGTGCCGCTGTCCTCCGACCCCGAGTTCCTCAGGCAGCACTTTTTCTTGGTTCAGGTGCACAGTTTTATGGACGAACACACCTTTGACCTGAAGCGGCTGATGAAATGCTGCGTCCACGAACTACTGCCCGACGGCCGCGCTGTGCCTTTCTGTGCCTACAACAACCTGGGCTATCGGGAGGAGGTGAGATGACCGATATAGCCACCGACCGCGAAATCAAAATCTGCTGCGCTACCTTTTACCAGAGCGACGTGGTGCGGATGCTGCTGGGGGATGTCTTGCACCCCGGCGGACTGGCGCTGACTGGCCGCCTCGGGAAGGCTATCGGCCTTGGCCCAGGCGACCGCGTGCTGGACGTGGCCTGCGGACGGGGCAGATCGGCCGTCCATCTAGCCGAGCACTTTGGCTGCCACGTCACCGGTCTGGACTACAGGCTGGAGAACATCGCCGCGGCCGAAGCCCACGCCGCCGACCGAGGGGTGGCCCACCTGACCACCTTTCGCCAGGGCGATGCCGAAAGGCTGCCCTTTGACGACGATGCTTTCGACGCCGTCATCTCCGAGTGTAGCTTTTGCACCTTCCCCAACAAGGCGGTGGCGGCCGCCGAGATGTCCCGTGTGCTTCGGGCCGGTGGCCGGCTAGGACTGACCGATGTGACCGTCAACGCCTCGCTGCCCGAAGACATCCAGACTCTGTTAGCCTGGGTGGCCTGTGTGGCTGGGGCTGGCACGCCGGGGGGCTATGTGGCGACGCTGAGCCAGGCCGGCTTCAGCGATTTCACCGTCGAAGACCAGCAGGACGCGCTGCTGGGGATGGTGAACGACGTGCGCCGCAAGCTATTGGGCGTCCAACTGGCCGCTGGCCTGGGCAAACTGGATCTGGGAGACTTGGATCTCAGCGAGGGCAAGCGCCTGGCCCGTCGCGCCGCCGAGTTAATCGAGGGCGGCGTGGTGGGCTATACACTCATCGCAGCGAGAAGGGGCTGATCCATGCGGGGCGTCCGTACACCAACAGTGGAGGGAAAGTGATTCTTGTTATAGACAGGCGACTGTGGTGATGATATAATAAGCGGCGAGAACAATAGCAGCGCTGCGGGAATTGCTCGAATAGCGGTTCTGGCGGATTTTGAAGTTCTGTCATATAATAACTGGTGAAGGAGTTGAACCATGAGCTAATTGCTCGGCAGAGACAGAAAAGAAGTCCTGAAGGAGCTGATAGGCAGCCTGCACGAAGGCGCCGACCCGAAGACAGTGAAGGAGGAGTTCAAAGAGGCGCTAAGGGGCGCCAGCCCGGTCGAGATAGCGCGGGAGGAAGAGGAGCTCATCCGGGAGGGGATGCCGAGGGGAGAGATACACCGGCTTTGTGAAGTTCACTTGGCCGTCTTCAGAGAATCCCTTGAGGGCCAGAAATCCCTGGCCCCAGCAGGGCATCCCGTCCACATCCTCATGGAAGAGCACAAAATACTCCTCGAATTTGCCGGTGAACTGAAAGGCATCGCCCAGAGGCTGAGGAGGGCGAGCGGCATAGATTCCGTCAGCCTGGAGCAACTGAGGCACATTGAGGAGCATTTCAAGGAGTCGGAAAGCCACTATGTGCGGGAGGAGAACGTCCTCTTCCCCTATCTCGAAAAACACGGCATCACGCAGCCCCCAGCGATTATGTGGATGGATCACGACCAGATAAGGGAAGTAAAGAAGAGCCTGTACGACCTCATTGCAGGCGCGAAAGCATGGGTTTTCAGGATTTCGCCCAACAACTGGACGAGGTGACGTCCGCTTTGGCCGACTTGCTCACCAGTCACTTTCCCAAGGAGAACAACATCCTCTTTCCTACCTCTTTGAGGATTCTGGCCGAGGATGAATGGAAGGACATAAGGCAACAGTTCGGCGAGCTGGGCTACTGCTGCTTCACCCCCGAAGGGGCGAGGGCGCTTCCAGAAGAGAGGGGGTCGCCAGCACCGAAGCCCGAGGTGGAAGGCAGGGTGACTTTCGAGACCGGGGCGCTGTCGAGGGAAGAGCTTGAAGCCATCCTGAACACCCTGCCGGTGGACATCACCTTCGTGGACGAGGAGGACAAAGTGAGATACTTCAACCAGAGCGAGGAGAGGGTCTTCCCGCGGACGAGAGCCATCATCGGCAGAACTGTTCAGCAGTGCCATCCCCAGAAAAGCCTCCACGTTGTCAACCGCATAGTCGAGGATTTTCGAGGCGGTCGCCGAGACGTGGCCGAGTTCTGGATCAAACAACAGGGAAAGTTTGTCCACATCCGCTACCTCCCCGTCCGCGACGAGGACGGAGAGTACCTGGGGACCCTGGAGGTGACCCAGGACATCGTGGGCATAAAGAAGCTCGAGGGGGAAAAGAGGCTGCTCGATGACACCGGTGACTGACGACATTAATCCCTTGGAGGTAAGCACAATGCTAGAAGAAGGCACAAAAGCACCAGATTTTACTCTCACCGCCGACGATGGCAGAGAGGTGGATTTATCGGACTTCCGCGGTAGAAAGGTGATTCTCTACTTTTACCCCAAGGCCGACACTCCCGGTTGCACCAAGCAGGCGTGCGCTATCCGTGACGTTTATCCAAACATTGATGGGCAGGGCGCTGTGGTGATCGGCATCAGTCCTGACTCGCCTGAAGCCCTGGTCAAATTCCGTGAAAAGTATAACCTGCCCTTTATCCTGCTCTCAGACCCGGACCACAAAGTGGCCGAGGCTTACAGTGCCTGGGGCGAGAAGAGAATGTTTGGCAAGACGTACATGGGTATCATCCGCAGCCACTTTGGGATTGACGAAGAAGGCCGGCTGATGGAAGTGAAGCTCAAGGTCAAACCGAAGACGACCGCTGATATGGCACTCCGACTGGTTAGATAGTCGCTAAATGTTGCCTTTGATGCAAAGACGTAGCATACTACACGCACCACGAGGCGGAGAGAGGAGGTCATCATCTTTTGCAAGATCAGCCTGCGGAGCTACGAGGCGCAACGTATCTTGGAAGGCACAGGTTTCCAGAGCGTTACGACCAATGTAGCTGCAATCCCACAGAGGGGAGACCCTCAAGGCGTTGGAGGAGTAGAGAGTAAGAGTCCGTATGATGGGAGAAAAGACCAGGCGCAACCTTTACGAGGCCTTCGTGGGAGAGGCCAAGGCTCACTTTCGCCTGCTGGCCTACGCCGAGAAGGCAGAGGAAGAGGATCTGCCTCAGATAGCTGCCCTCTTCAGGGCGGTGGCCGAGGCCGAACGGGTGCACACCTTCCGTAACCTCAAGCTCCTGGGAGAGGTGGTGGTCGAAGACACCGAGGCCAACCTGCAGGCTTCTTTCCAGAGGGAGGAGAAGGCCAGCGCGGTGTACTACCCCCAATTCATCCGGGAAGCGGAGGAGGAGGGGGATCGGCGGGCTACCATCTCCTTCAGCCAGGCCCGGGACGTGGAAGAGGGGCACGCCACTCTCTATAAGCACGCCCTTCGGCACATGATAGCCGAGACCACCCCGGTCTACTACGTCTGCGAGGTGTGCGGTTACGTCGCTGAGGGGGAGGCTCCTGAGCGATGCCCGGTCTGTAATGCCCCTCGGAAGCAGTTCAGGCAGATTACCTGACACGAGCCTTGGGCCTGGTGAGTTTGCAGGCTGAGTACAACGACGTGGAATGGAGGTGATAGGCGGAGATCATAAGAAACAAGGCTACAGTTCAGATCCCGTATAAACTTTCAACAACTGGAGGTGAGTACCATGACAGAGCTAAGCGAACGCATCCAGAAAGCTGACTGGAAGAAAGAGAAGCACGTGCCGGTCATTGAGTGTCCGGGCCAGGTGAAGGCGGGCGAGGTCTTCGAGGTGAAGGTCAGCCTGGGGAAGGAGGTTGCGCATCCCAACACCACCGAACATCACATCAGTTGGATCACCCTCTACTTTCACCCGGAAGGGGAGAAGTTCACCCACCAGGTGGGCCACTTCGAGCTCTCTGCCCACGGCGAGTCCACCGCCGGTCCGAACCAGGGGCCCGTCTACACCCACCACGGGGTGACCGCATCGCTGAAGGTCAGCAAGCCCGGCACACTGCACGCCCTGGCCCTGTGCAACATCCACGGGCTGTGGGAGAGCAGCAAGGAGATCGGGCTGATTTAGAATCTGTCCGAACGAAGAAAGAATCAGAGGAGGTAGGAAAATGCCTGAGTTTCTCAATCCATTTAGTGGAAAGGTGCCAGATCGCAAACTCACCACCGAGGAGCTGATCCGGGCGATCCGCCTGGACCTCGCCGCCGAGCATGAGGCGGTCCACCTCTACATGGCCCACGCCGAGGCCACCGACCATCCCCTGGCCAAGAAGGTGCTCACTGACATCGCCAACGAAGAGCGGGTCCACGCCGGTGAATTCGCTCGCCTGATCCAAATCCTGACAGGAGATGAGGACAAATGGCTGGCGGAGGGCGCGGAGGAAGTGGACGAGCTGGCCGCTGAGGTCGGCGGAACCGAGGAGGCCGGTGGCGCTGAGGCCCCAGCGGCCGGCGGTGAGGAGGCGACCATCGGGTCGTTGAAGGAGTGACCAGCCAGATCACTCTTGACTGACAAAGAAGGAGGAAGTTAAATGGCGAACAAGTACTTAGCTCGAGAGGATGCACCCTTCGGGGCAGAAACATGGGAGGTGCTTGACGCTGCGATGATGGAAGCGGCCGAAAGCCAACTGGTGGGCCGTCGCCTGCTGCACATCGAAGGCCCCTTCGGCCTGGGGTTGAAGGTGGTGCCCTTGCAGGACGCCGAGGTAGAATCAGGCATGATCGCCAGCCCGGTCATCCCCCTGTCGCTGATCCAGACCACTTTCACCCTCGGCAAGCGGGACCTGGCGGCCTACGAACGCGATGGGGTGTCGCTCGACACGACCGTTGTGAGGGAGGCTGCCATCGAGTGCGCCCGCCTGGAGGACACGCTGGTCTTCAAGGGGGCACAGGGCATGCCCGGCCTGTTAACGGCGGAGGGCTCTAACAAGCTGAACCTGTCTGCCTGGGATGAGGTCGGGACGGCCGCCGAGGACATCATCAAGGCCGTGACCACCCTCGACGGCGCTGGCTTCCACGGTCCGTACTGCCTGGCCCTGGCACCCAGCCGCTACAACCTCCTGTTCCGCCGCTATCCCCGGGGGAACTTCAGCGAGATGGAACACGTGAGGACGATAGTGACGGAGGAGGTTTTCAAGGCCCCGATACTCGATAGCGGCGGGGTGCTGCTGGCTTCGGGCCGTCAATTCGCCTCTATCGTGCTCGGGCAGGATATGGCCATCGGCTTCATCGGCCCCGTAGGGGAGAAGCTAGAGTTCTCTATCTCCGAGAGCCTGGCGCCCCTCATCCGCCAGCCCCAGGCCATCTGTGTCCTGAAGGAGTAGATCACCGCTGTATCCCCCAGGCTAAAGGGCTTGGGGGATACAGCCTCACTCTGCAACTGAGCCCCGCTGAAGGACGTTGAAGATAAGCTGGCCGACATAGGGAGGAAGTCCTGTGGACGTGAAACAAGCCATACACACAAGGAGAGCATACCGGTCGCTAGAGCCCGTGGAAATAACCGACGAACTCATCGGGGACTTGGCCGAGAGTGCTCAACTGGCCCCCTCCTGCTTCAACAATCAGCCGTGGAGATTCGTCTTCGCCTATGACCCCGGGGTCTTGAAGAAACTCCACGGCGCTATGTCGAGGGGCAACGAGTGGGTCCAGGCTGCATCCATGATAATCGCCGTGTTCATCCGGGAGGACCTGGATTGCCGCATCAAGGGCAGGAACTATTACCTGTTTGATACAGGGATGGCAACAGCTTTCATCATGCTGAGGGCCACGGAACTGGGACTGGTGGCCCATCCGATAGCGGGATACAGGGAAGATCAGGTGAAGGAGATCCTCGGCATCCCTGAGGACATGCAGGTCATCACCCTGGTGATCGTGGGCGAACATTCCGAAGCCATAGGCCCTCTTCTCACCGAGAGACAGGTGGAGTCGGAGAAAGAGAGGCCGGAAAGGTTGCCCCTGGAGGAGTTCGCTTACGTGAATGCTTTCCGAGGTTAGTATTGACAGGGTTGTACTGGGATTCCCAGGGCGTGTGTTTTTTCGACGATGCGCCTAACCCTTACGTGGCGGCCATCGTCGAGATACTCCACGCACAGGGAGAACAAGCGTGGATTCTGGTTAAGTCGCGCTACGCGAGCAAGATATGATCTGCTTCTGGCGGTGTGAGCGATTGTGAGGAGTAAAACGACGGCCAACAATATGACGATCAGATTTGCCGTGTTGCAACTTTCTGGGTGCGCCGGTTGTGAGGTATCGCTCCTCAACGCCGAAGCGTGGCTGGACCGGTACAGGCTGGTCTACATGCCGCTGGTCATCTCGGCCAACGACGTGCCGGAGGTGGACGTGCTGCTGGTGAGCGGCGGCGTGCGCACCGACGAGGATCTCTACAACCTGCGCCGGGCCGTCCAGCGCGCACGCCAGGTGGTGGCCGTCGGGACGTGCGCCATCTCCGGCGGCGTGGCCAACCTGGGCGACCGTGACGAGGTACGTGCGCTCT
>Ga0209979_1004881_pt1 | contig 10866 bp, 13 predicted proteins | sample AnhtaG_FD_183114 | JGI IMG/M metagenome (GOLD analysis project Ga0209979, IMG submission 183114) | Deep subsurface microbial communities from Anholt, Denmark to uncover new lineages of life (NeLLi) - Anholt_01485 metaG (SPAdes) (version 2) | ecosystem: Environmental > Aquatic > Marine > Oceanic...
GCAGGGCATAAAGCCATATAAGCGCGAGAGTCAGCCAGATATATATGGAACGCCGCCTGCCAAAGACCAGGATGCCAAAGCTGAGGAGCATGGCAATAATGATGCTGATATGTAAGCCGGAAATAGCTAGCAGGTGTGCTGTCCCCGTCCTGGAAAAGGCTTGATAAAGGGAATCAGGTATGTTGCCTCTCAAGCCTAGCAAAATAGCCTGAGCCAATGAACTTTGGGGCTCAGGCAAGGCTCTGGCTAAGGAAGCAGAGAGCCGTTCCCTCAAGGAGTAAATCCACTGCAAAGGTTTGAAGCCTTCACCATGGTCTAGAACTTCTACCCCGGGATAATAAATGACCGAATAAATTCCCTGGTGAGCCAGGTAGCTTTTGTAGTCAAAATCTTCAAATTGGAGAGGTGTCTCCAGCTTTCCTGTTATTTTAAGCACATCCCCATAACGGTGGGTGGGGTATCGGGGCACTCGAATCAAGGCGGTTCCCGATACCTCTTCTTTTTCGCCATTTACAATTATTTCGCTGGCGGAAAATGTCAGCAGGCAATAACTATCCCGAATGTCAGGCTCCTCTGCCACCATGCCTTGAATCTCTACAATTCCCGTGTCGTTGTAAAAGCAAAGGGAATGCTCATCTGCTGGAGGCAAGTTTGACGGGAAGCGAAGCCCGCCGCCGAAGAGGGCAAGGAGGCATAACCCGGCTACTATTAAGGTCTTCTTGCTGCCGGGGAGGAAAGGTATAAGCGCGAAAGGGATAAGTCCGAAGGATAAGGCAAGCAAAGGCGGGCTAACCTTTGAACCCAAAAATATCCCAGCGGCCCAGGCACAGCTAACATAGAGAAGCCACACATTTGCATTATATCAAAGCAGCTATAACTAGCTTGGTTGCTTGTGGTAAGATATGATTATATTGAAGATTCACCAAGTGCTACAATTACGATGACAACTGCTCTCAATGAGTAGTTCATGAAAGTAGGTCTAGAGTGGGCAATGAAGGAGGTTATGCAAATGTGTAAGGCAGAAAGCACAAAGGGATGCGAGCACCCAGAGAGGCTAAAGGGCAAGCCAGGGGAGTGCAGTCCTGAACAAATAACAGAATGCCACGGGGACGTTAAAGAGCACCCTTGCGTAAAAGAGAAGTAGCCCGGCCAGCGGATTTGGAGACAAAGCCTCGAGTTATCCTCAAACCTTATGTTTCTTGTGTGTTGTCTACCAGGCTGCTATAATGTCGCAAAGGGAATTGCGTTTACTAGGAGACGGATGGCTCAGAAGAAAGCAGCCAAAAAGACAGGAAAGAAAGCGCGGAAGCAAGCCTCTGAATATCTTCGGAAGGGCCCGAAGAAGTGATGAGATAAGGGCCGATTTATTTGCAATCTTGAGCGGATTCTATTTCATTTCTGCCCTACAGATAGCAAGGGAATAAAATGAACGTAGCCCAGCCGGTGGATTTGGAGAGGCATTCTATGCAAAAGGGCACAATAAAACGGCTAATTGCAGACCGTGGTTTTGGGTTCATCAAGACAGAGCGGGAAGAAGAGCTCTTCTTTGGTCGCAACCAGCTTCAAGGGGTGGACTATGGTTCCCTTAGAGAAGGGCAAGAAGTGGAATTTGAGGTTACACGGGACCCCAACGGTCGCCCCCACGCAATCAGGGTGAGGCTTGCTCAGCCTAAAGGCGAATAGCAGCAAGCCCAGCCAGCGGATTTGGAGACACCTTCAAGCTATCCTCAAACTTCACTGACCCGGTAGTTGAGTTTGGTTGCTGGTATAATGGTATAGTTGAGAGGCACCACGACAGCTGTAAACTACTGTGAAAATCGTGTCCCAATGCAACATGAAAGGAGAACATAGTAATGGGTGATTTGGGAGTTGGTTATTTATTAGGTATGGCCACCGGCCTTGCTATTGGCTTTGTTGTTGGCAGAAGACAAAAACCATTGTCTGAACTAACTCAAAAAGAGATAAGGATTAGAATTGGCTTAATCGCTGCCGGGTAGTCCTACTGGTAGTTGGAATGGTTGTGGCCTTGATCTTGATGCGGTGAAGTAGTATTAAGCGGATTAGGATTTATTTCTTTGACTGGCGGGTGGTTCAGCCAGCGGATTTGGAACTTCCGTAGAGTCGCGGCTGAATCTTAAACAAATGAAGATGAAAAAGCTAAAGAAAGGTGAGAAGGGGTTATACTATAATATACCTATGAAACAGATTACTGGAGCTAAATCCCAAAGAACCAGAGAAGGCAGGTGAAAAGGAATGAAAAGGTTTATAGGCAGGGGGGGTCGGCAGTTTCGCTACGGGGAGAAGGGCTTCACCCTCATGGAGCTGCTGGTGGTAATTGCCATCCTGGGTATCATAGCCGCAGTGGTCGTGCTATATATCGGAGTCTTTTTGGGCCGGGGAAAGGAAGAGGCAGCCAACACTGAGGCGCACCAAGTTCAGACTGCCATTATAGCTTATATGGAAGATAACAGCCAGTCGACTTTCAATGGGATTGTTGGACCTAACACGAGCGCTGGTCCAGAGCCGTACCTTCTGAACCCCACTTTGCTCCAAGCGAGATATATTGCTGTCAATGCCACGTTAGTAGGTGCGGTTCCCGAACCGGGCAGCAAGTGGACAGACTGCGACTTCATGAGCGGCACGTGGGATTGTCCGTAATCTTGGACAGAGGCGCTTTCTGCTAGGCTAAGCAATGAGGCTTAGCTTGAACCCTGGAACAGAACCCGGCGGCTGTTAGCCGCTGGGCTCTCGTCGTAATAAGTCCCTCTCTTCCTTGACGGGAAATCCCAAATCTTAAGCACGAAATCCTAAACAATTTCAAAACACAAAATACGAATGCTCAAAACAGTTTGGAGCTTGGAATTTCGATATTGGGATTTGTTTAGGGTTTGGATATGATGAATCAAGCAACTACAAAAATCTGGAGAGCACCCTTGCGCAAAAGAAAAGTAGCCCAGCCAGCAGATTTGGAAAGGAGGAAAGCTCATGGCAAGCAACGAACTTCAGATGATTATCGACACATTGAGATCGGGTCCCAAGATGGCAGACCTCAGTATCGAAGAACAGCGTGCCCAAATGGAGGTTATGTTCACGCAGTTCCAACTTCCAACGGACGTACGTTGTGACCCGGTCGATGCAGGAGGTGTTCCCGCCGAGTGGATTACTACTCCCGGTGTAGTGGCTGAACGGGTTATCTGCTACCTCCATGGCGGTGGTTATGTAATGGGTTCAATCAATACACACCGTGAGATGGTTTCTCGGTTGTCGCGAGCGGCAAGTGCTAGAGTCCTCATCCTCGACTACCGGCTTGCCCCAGAGAACCCGTTCCCAGCGGCAGTGGACGACTCCACAGCAGCCTACCGCTGGCTCCTTTCTGTTGGGGTAGATCCTGCTCGACTGGTAATTGCCGGCGAATCCGCTGGCGGAGGTCTGACTGTGGCAACACTCGTGGCATTACGAGATGCGGGTGAATCACTACCACGGGCAGGGATCTGTCTCTCACCATGGGTGGACCTGGAATGCCTAGGGGAATCTATGGTTACTAAGGCGGAGATAGACCCTGTATTAACTAGAGATAGTACACTGATGCTGGCGAAGGCTTACCTTGGGGACACCGACCCTCGTACGCCCTTAGCGTCTCCCCTATATGCAGACCTGACGGGTTTACCCCCGCTGTTGATTCAGGTAGGAACTGCAGAAGTGCTATTCGATGATGCCACACGCTTGGCTGACCGTGCACGAGCCGCTGGCGTGGATGTCATTCTAGAGCCGTGGGATGATATGATCCATATGTGGCATTCGCTTGCTGCCATACTCCCGGAAGGGGAGCAGGCAATTGACAGGATTGGCGAATTCATCCGCCAACACGCCTGATAACGAGCTAACTACCAGTCAAACTGAATTGAGTAATTCCTCGGCAAGTGCTACAATAACGATTACGATGTATACTGTGGCTGATGAGTAGTTTATGAAAGTAGGTCTAGAGTGGGCAATGAAGGAGGTTATGCAAATGTGCAAGTCAGAAAACACAAAGGGATGCGAGCACCCAGATAGGCTAAAGGGCAAGCCAGGTGAATGCAGTCCTGAACAAATAACAGAATGCCACGGGGACGTTAAAGAGCACCCTTGCGTAAAAGAGAAGTAGCCCAGCCAGCAGATTTGGAGAGGCATTCCATGCAAAAGGGCACAATAAAACGGCTAGTTGCAGACCGTGGTTTTGGGTTCATCAAGACAGAGCGGGAAGAAGAGCTCTTCTTTGGTCGCAACCAGCTTCAAGGGGTGGACTATGGTTCCCTTAGAGAAGGGCAAGAAGTGGAATTTGAGGTTACACGGGACCCCAACGGTCGCCCCCACGCAATCAGGGTGAGGCTTGCTCAGCCTAAAGGCGAATAGCAGCAAGCCCAGCCAGCGGATTTGGAGTGGGTTCCCTAATCTGACACGGTTATGTAGTCCTTTATCTGTTCAAATGTCGCTGGGCCGATGCCGCTGACCTTAAGCAGGTTCTCGATTGTTTTGAAAGGGCCGTTTTCACTGCGGTAATCTACAATTCTTTGAGCCAGTACCTCGCCTATCCCGGGCAGGGCTTCGAGAAGCCAGGGTTCGGCCCGGTTGATGTCTATCTTTTGGGGGAGATCAGTTTCGCCTTCCCGTGGAATATAGAGCTCGATATGGCTGAGGTCGGCATCGGGTTCGACCCCAGCATCCAGAAGAAGAGCCTGTATGGTATCATCTTCTCTCAGAGGATAGATGCCGGGGTTAGCCACAGCGCCACCGATGTAAAGCTCCCCGCTCAGCTCTGGAGGCTCTGTTTGAGATAGAACGATTTCCACAGGCTGGCTTCGGCTGTGTTGCACCGCCAGCATGACGCCGCCAGCTATTGCGGCGATAACCAGAAAAACAGTTGCGAATAGGTAAAATCTATCGGCACGGCTCATGGCATAGCTCCTTTCTCAATAAATAGAGTTCTATATAATATTCTATAATAAAATCCCCTTCCCTCCACTACATTTTAAAACAGCCCCTCCTTTCAGTAAACTCGTCTTTTGCGAAATGGGTTTTTGATGTTGCCCCCCTCTTGACTTTACTATAAGCCTGCACATACAATCTGGTAATAAAACTAAATGTTCAATTAAAGGAGGACAAATGGGAGATCTGTGGTTGGCGCTTCATTGGGGCTCACCTATTGGCCTTGCCATTTTCTTTGTGGGCTTAGGTGGTATGATCTACCTACTCAGTAAAGCTGACGAAGTAAGTAAGCGCACAAGGGCATTTGCTAAGGAAAAAGGACTGGAGAAGAAAAAGGAATAACTGCGGTCGTTTAGCATCGCGAATCGTCATTGCTGGCCCTTCGCCTTTTGTCATTGCGAGCACCTGAAAGGTGCGTGGCAATCTCACGGACAGCGCCGGGTTTATCAGGAAGTGTACCATCAATTGCTCACCCTATGTCCCGGTGCTAAAATTACCATATGGCAAAAGGTTCCAGCGTGATAACCCTTAATCGCAAAGCTTACCACGACTATCATATTCAGGAGAGCTTTGAGGCAGGTATTGTTCTCAAAGGTTCCGAGATTAAGTCCATCAGGGCAGGCAAGGTAAATCTAAGTGATGCCTATGCCAAGCCGGAAAATGGTGAACTGTGGCTCTATAATAGCCACATTGCCTCCTACGATGCTGCCAGCTATAACACACATGAGCCAATCAGGCCTCGCAAGCTTCTTCTTCATAGAAAAGAGATTGATATCCTTGCCGGCAAGGTAATGCAGAAGAGTTTGACTTTAGTGCCCCTTAAGCTGTATATTAAACATGGGGTGGCTAAGGTAGAGCTGGGGGTGGCTAAAGGGAAGAAAGTTTACGATAAAAGGGAGGCTATCGCCCGTCGGGACGCGGAAAGGGAAATAGAGCGGGCGCTGAAGTATAGAAGGAGGTGACGGGGAAGCAGGCTACAACATGGGGGCGCGTGGGTTCGACAGGGGAGGGCCTACAGAATTGCAGGCTGAGGTGCCACTAACCTCATAAAACAAGTGGCAAAAAATAACTGGCGAACCTGTTTACGCTTAATGGGTCACATCTAACCTGAACTCTCCTCGAAGCTTGGGATTAGGTGTCAGAAAAAATCGAGGCGCTCCAATCCTGATGCCGATAGGGGTTGGCTAAGAAAAATTGGCTGGTCTAGCTGGATTCGGTCAGCAGATTAAAGCTAGATGAGATAAAAAGAGCTGACTAAGCTTGTAGGATATTCTGGCAACCTTCTTTTGGACGGGGAGTTCAACCCTCCCCCGCCTCCACCAAGAAAATTGACAACGCTAGCATTTTACCGCTAGCGTTTTCCCAGTTTGGATGAGGTTAATGAATAGGGAGGAACAGAAGTTCGAATCCGGTTTGTGCTTCCAACTGCTCGCAAATATCTATAAAAAGTTAGCTAATCGTTTACACCGGAAAGGTTCGCGTAGCTCACAGTTTGGGCTACCAAGAAAGTCAAAGGCAGGACAACATTTAGAGTCATCCCACCTTTTCTATTTTTCTAAATCCGATTAATTGATTCAATCCCCAAACTTTTCAACCAGCCAGTTCAGTGCATCGCTCATAGCAGGAAAGAACTGCTCAGTGTTTACATCCCTTAAGTTGTGGTCCGCGTTTGGATAAATAATATAACTAAAATCCTTGCCTTGCTGGGCAACCAAGGTATCCAGATTCTCAACGGATAGTGCGACAGGTATACTTCGATCCTGACTGCCAAACATCCAGAAGCAGGGAATGTCGATTGCCTCTAGTGACGGTAAGGGATCAAAACCATGAGGTCCCGTATAGTCACGCGCCATGTCTGAGGCTTGCTCTAATGAACTGCCATCTACTGTGCCGCCGGGGTCATCACCAGTTGTTCGACTGTAATAGATTTCCTGCCCTACTGTGCAGACTGGCCCTGAATACAAAGCAAAAAATGCAACATCCGGTGATTTTGAGGCGGCCAGCGGAGCTATCCAACCTGCTTGGCTGACACCAAAGAATCCGATCCTGTTCGGGTCAATCTGGTCATGATTCTTGAGAAATTTAACACCCGCAAGCGCATCACTGGCCAAGTCATTCAACACGGCTTCACCATTCTCGACGCCAACCCTAGAGTAACTCCCACCCGACTCGCCGACACCTCTTTTATCATAGGTCAGCACAGCAAATCCGTGATTGATAAAAAAGAAGCTGAGGTATTTATAATCTTGGCTCGTAATCTTTCCAGCGCCGTGAACAAGTACAATAGCCGGGAACTGCCCATCACCTGCAGGTATCCAAAGGTTGCCAGCGAGTTGAACATCGCCATTTTGAAAGGTTACCCTTCCAGTTTGTGGCCGACCTGCACCAATTGAGCCTGCAATAAGCGAGAAAGTGAGAGCTATACTCAGCCCTACTATTACAAGTACTACAGCAACTAATCGAACCCTTTTCATTTTTATCTCCCCCAAAGAATGTAATCCGGGATTTCTGATTTCAACTAATATGTAGTATGCTAGATTTCTGATTGATGGTTGTCAAGTTTCACTATGAGAGTAGCAAATGGTGTAACGCATGAATGAGTTGCTTCTTCTCGAAGAAAAGTTTGGGAACTGCTCTGAAAGGCCTGTCAAGTCACCGGCGGAGAGTTGTTTTTTGGGTAATGCTAGCGGAACATCACTGCCAAAGCCCGACGCTCTCTAGGTCTGTGGACAATAATTTCGGTACGATGGAGTCCGAGTCTCCCCCGATAACATCCGACCTTTCATTACTTCAAAGTTCGGACAGATAGGATATGTATGGAGACGCCAATAGCGATTATGACCAGAATCAATCTTAGTACAAGAGTCTCCACCGCAAATGCGACTGAAGCTCCGATTGTTATCCATAGTATAGTAATGGTTACGACTTTTACCTTTAGTGGAATCCCTTTTCTCTCTAGATAGTTCCTAATGTAGCTTCCAAACAGTTTGTTATTCAAGAGCCAGCCGTAAAGCCTTTGCGAACCTCTCGCATAGCATGCAGCAGCAAGTAAGAGAAAAGGAGTGGTAGGCAATACTGGCACAAATATTCCGACAATTCCTAGCCCCACACAAAATGTTCCCGCAATAACTAGCAATATTCGAAGCCAGGTTTGTATTGCCGTTGCTTTGTTATCATTTCTCATAGAGAAGCCAACTAGTCGCTTGACAAATCGCTCTATTGTTTAGCCTTTTGCTACAAATTCTCCGGCACATGACAGACGTTGGCGAAGTTTCTCGACGTGGCATTTGCCTGGAGTGGTTAAGTCGAACAGAACCGCCGAGACCGCCTTAAGCGCAATGGTGGTCCCGTCCCCTCACCACCTGTTAAGGTTTCAGACCTTCAGCTACAGCTCTTCCCAACTCCTTGTTAGCATTAGTCAGGTTCTCAATCACCCGCTTTTGTATCGGTTCATCAATGTGCATAAGATCTGCTATAAGGTTATCCACCAGATGTTCTTGGTCCATCTTACTGAGGGAAAGATATCTCTCTTCTGCCTGTTGGAAATCATTCGTTTTGCTTATCTTCTGGCGAGTGACTTCTCCTTCAATCCGGTATACACGCGGGGTACCCTCTTCGGGAGCTTCCCCAGGCATACCACCACCCAGGCTATTAGGCTCGTAGTTAACCGGACCGCTGAACTGACCAATCTGCATGGCGCCATCGCGTTGATTGTTGTTGACCTCTACAACGGGTCGGTTAACAGGAAGTTCCAGGTAGTTCGGCCCCAGCCGATGGCGCTGAGTATCGGCGTACGAGAATGTTCGGCCTTGCAGCAGCTTGTCCGCCGAAAACTCGATTCCAGGAACAATGCTTGCGGGACAGAAAGCCGCCTGCTCCACTTCGGCGAAGAAGTTGTCTGGGTTACGGTTTAGCACCATTTTACCCACCGGCATCAGAGGAAACTTGTCCTCAGGCCACGTCTTTGTGGGGTCCAACGGGTCAAAATCCTGTTTCAATTCGTCAGCGATATCCATCAACTGGACATTAAGCTCGTACTCAACCTCCTCACCTCTTGAGATAGCATTGTGAAGGTCACGGGTAAGATAGTCGGGGTCGGCACCGGCCAGGCGGGTCGCTTCATGACGGTCGAGGTTCTGCACACCCAGTTTCGGTTTCCAGTGGTATTTCACATATACCGCTTTGCCTTCGGCGTTCACCCAAACATACGTATTGACGCCAAACCCCTCCTGCATACGGTAACTTTTCGGCGTGCCGCGGTCGGAAAAAAGCCAGGTAATCATGTGGGTTGACTCTGGTGTCAGGGATATAAAATCCCAAAAGCGGTTATGTGCTGAAGAGGCTGATGGTATATTGGTATCTGGCGCACCCTTGAAGGCATGTACCATATCAGGGAACTTGACGGCATCCCGGATGAAAAACACGGGGAGATTATTTCCGACTAGGTCGTAGTTGCCCTCCTGGGTATAGAACTTGACGGCAAAGCCACGGGGGTCTCTTACTGTATCTGCAGAGCCCCGCCCTCCAGTGACAGTCGAAAACCGTACAAACACAGGGGTCTTCATTGCTGGATCCTGAAGAAATTTCGCCTTGGTACAAGGCTTCATACTCCTGTAAACCTGGAAATAGCCATGGGCCCCTGCTCCTTTGGCATGGACAACCCTTTCGGGAATGCGTTCCCTGTCAAAATGAGCCATCTTCTCAATAAATTGGACATCCTGTAACAGTACTGGGCCGCGTTCGCCAATGGTCAAGGAATTCTGGTTATCAGTGACGGGTACACCTTGATTCGTTGTAAGATGTCTTTTTTTCATGATCCCCTCCTCCTCTTATTGTATCGGTGAAAATATACTTTTGTTCCGAATGGCAGTTCTAGCCGTCTCCCTTATATTCTTAAGGTAATCTTAAGTATTGGTAAAGGAGTTGTCAACCCTACGTACTGTGAATTGCCATCGTAAATGGGGCACTTGAAGGATTTCGGTACGATGGAGTTCCGGCCTCCCCCGCCTCCACCAAGAAATTTAGAAGCGCTAGCTTTTCACTGCTGGCGCTTTTTATATCTGTTCCCTCCAACTCCTCTGCTCTAAAACTTTTACCGACGTTAAGAGCAGGTTAGCGGGCTAAATAAGTTAGCAGGCACAATCTTCGGCACTATCACCTTTAGCGATGAGGGCACGGTATGGATGGCGACCGGGGTCGTGGTAAAAGGCTCGCCGTCTACATGAACTGGCAGTGGGCGCGCTGGCTCGACAACTATTTCACGACATTGGTAGTACTCTACCTTCGGGTCCTGGAGATGTCTATGTGAGAGCACCTTCATGGCTTGCTGCACAAAGGTGAAGAAACCGCCTCCCTTGAAAATGCATACATCTAACTTGGCGTCGTTCACGCAGGCCTTAGCCCCAATCGCCATCACGCCACCATAGAGTTGAATATTGCTAATGACGATTAATGGCGTGCTGACCTTTACGACCTTTCCGTCCAGATTCAGGCAAACATCAGTGCCGGAGTATCTATAAGCTGACTCGATTGCCGGGAGCACGTATGCCCAAGAACCTAATGCCCTTTTTTCTTTCAGCGGTATGCCTTGGGCGATGGCGGCATCAAACCCAATACCTGCCCACATTAGAAAGTGGCGACCGGAGAGCTCGCCCATATCGACGGCAACGGTGCGTCCCTCTACGAGCACTCGAGCAGCGTCCAGCAACACCTTCCGATAGTAGTTGGCAGGTAATGGGCGTGCAATTCTTTCCTCTAGAGCCGCAATCATCTTGACCACTTGTGTACCTGGAAGCATGGGATTTAGGGCCGGGATGCCCATCTGCAATGCCCACGAGTTGGTTGTTCCCACAGGAAGCACCCCCAGCGCCGCATCAGTGTTCACCAGTCCGTTTGCTACCT
>Ga0209979_1004883_pt1 | contig 10861 bp, 12 predicted proteins | sample AnhtaG_FD_183114 | JGI IMG/M metagenome (GOLD analysis project Ga0209979, IMG submission 183114) | Deep subsurface microbial communities from Anholt, Denmark to uncover new lineages of life (NeLLi) - Anholt_01485 metaG (SPAdes) (version 2) | ecosystem: Environmental > Aquatic > Marine > Oceanic...
CTGCTGCCATCTTATCTCAAAGACGCACTATGGAGTCACAAGAAGCTGGGTCACTAATAAATGGTTTTGGGCAGGTTTTTTCGGAAGTCTACCTGCACTTGTAGCATTTTTGGCCCATGTTTATCTCTCCCGGGGAAGGTCAAATTGATTTAATTACACGTAGAATTAGAGCCTGTCTATCAAGAGAATTCTATCAGGCTAGTTGTGGGATACAGGGATTTTCTCTAAGAGAGAAAAGAGGTGGACAAAAAGGAGCTAGTGAAGTATAGTGACTATACACAGCGGACAATCTACAAGCTTATGAGGAAGGAAGGTCTCCCGGCTACCAGGATAAGGCGATAATTCAGACTCAAGAAGGGCTTGGTAACCAGGTGGCTGGGAGGGAGAATCACAAAAAGAGAGTTTAATGGATGGTCCTTGGGAGAGTTCATGAGCATGTGCCTGGGAGCGCTTAGGACATTCTCAAAGCCGTGAAATGAGAGGTCTGTTGACTAAGACAGTGCTGAGATGTGGTTCGCTCATGCGGAACATTGATCATGACTTCGGGTGTTCTGCTCTCAAATTGGCTGGAACATCATAGCTAGGAATGTCTATCTCATCCCCGAGTCTCTCACTCAGAAAGTGGTAGAATTAAGGGGCAGGTCAAGTCATGCAAAAAGGCAAGAAATACTTTCTATGAAATTATCAAAACTAGACTAAATGATAAGGAGTGAAAAACAATGAAGAAAGAGAATTCCAAATATGATATGCGTTCATCTGGTCTAGCTGGTGTCGTTTATTGTTTAGGTTTTATTGGTGCAGCAGTATATTATATCTCCCAAGCCACAAGTTTTTGGATGGGAGTTATAGGTTTTCTAAAAGCGATTGTCTGGCCAGCTTTTCTTGTTTACGAATTGCTGGGATTTTTGGGCATGTAGACTTAGTGATCAAATAAAGACGTCTCCCCCTTTTGGAATTCTAGTCCGTTCATAAAAATCAACAATTGTTGGAATACAAATGTTTCAGTCCCCTCCCCTATTACTTTTATCCTCTTGAGTCTGGTTGTATGTCCACTAATGATTTCTACTCCTGAGTTCTTGACACCTAATTTCCTAGCAAGAAAATCCACCAGGGCCTTGTTCGCTTTCCCGTTCAGGGGAGGAGCATTAATTTTTGGCCGCTCCTGGCTGCACCTTTATTTTAAATATAACTCCATCATCCGTTTTTTGTATGCTCAACATTTTCTCACAGTCTCGGTTTCTTCCATTAGAATGATCTCGTACTAAAAAATGGCACTTTTTCGAATGCCACCAGCGTCTTTTTCCACGATATCACCCCACCCTCAATTAGCTGATCCCGATTCAGTACCAGAATAACGCTCATTTCCGCTTTGCTTACTCTCATTAATATTTCCTCATCTCACTTCCAGCTTTCGAAAGAATCTTCCCCTACCCCATTCTAATTCTGTGAACGTTTTTTTCAAGGTTGTTCTTGCCAGGTAGCTCGAATAACGCCGTGGTGGTCAAACTGATCTGAATCGAACCCACATGAAGGCCACGCACTATCGCGACGTAGTTGTGTCTTGTGCTGGTAGGGCATGTGGGTCTCCTTTAGCTTGGGATGGCCGATCTTAGGGTAGTTGGCAACATTTGGTAAAAGAGAGGCCAGAATTTCGTCGATTTGTGAGTGGGAATGTAGACGAAATGGAGATCTTAGTCCAGAAGGAGGCACCCAATGTCTTACTTTTGTACAGAAGACGACAAAATCGTCTTGTTTTCATAGGGAGAGAGTAAGGTGGGGTTAGTGAAAATCATTCTGGGGCCTGGGAACCTCGAGATCTTATCTGAATCGCTTTTTCATGTTCCTCCACCGCCTGAGAATACATCCCTTTCTCGGCATACAGATCGCCTAGAACTTCATGGGCCTCAGCATCGTGCGGGCTGATTTGTATTACCATCTCCAGATTTTGTTCACTGAGACCGTACTCTTTCTGCTCGAGATAGATAAGGCCCAAGTTGAAATAGGCATCTGGGTTATCTGGATGATGCTGGATTTCCTTCTCATAGCAATCGATGGCTTGCTCGATCTTGCCTTGCTTGTAGTAAATACTACCCAGCCGAAAGTAGGTGTCCTCAAAAACAGGTTCGAGCCTCAGAACCTGTTGAAACTCTTCAATCGCTTGCTTATACTTTTGTAGTTCAACATAGGTGTGAGCCAAGTTGTAAAGGAAGATAGGTTCATCCGGTTCTATCTGTACTGCTGCTTCCAGCTCAGATTCTGCGTTGAAATACCGGCCCTTCTCCATATAGATGTTAGCCAAATAGGCGTGGGCATGGCTATTTCTCGGATCTAGCCCTATCACTGCCTCGAGTTCCTTTTCAGCTTTCTCATAGTTCTTCTCTTCCAGATGCACCCTTCCCAAATAAAGATGAGCATCGACATCTTCGGGGTCCTGCGTAACGGCTTTCTGAAGTGCTTCTAAAGCTTTGTCCCAGTGACCGAGTTCAAAGTAGCCCATTCCTAGACTCGTATACCCTCTCTCTAGGCCAGGGTTAACATCGATGGCTTTCTCCAACTTCTCCACCGCTTTTTCATATGCTCCCTGCCAGTAAAGGATTTGGCCCAAATTGTGCCAGGCTATCCCACTACGAGGATCAATAGCTATTTCCTTCTCATATTCACTCATGGCCTTTTCGGGTAGCCCCTGATAGGAGAATAGGTTTCCCAGCAGCAAGTGAATGCCTGAGGAGCCAGGCCTAAGTTCTAGACAGGCCATAAGCTCTTTGGTAGCGCTCTCATAATCCTTAAGTTCTATCAAGGTGCGAGCCAGATTGTAGTGGGCTTCAAAGTCGCCTGGATCCAGTTTAACAGCCTCCTCGAAGGCCTTCCTCGCTTTGGTGTACTGCTTCAGGTGATAATAGTCTACTCCCAACTTGATGTACGGTGCCAGACTCTGTTCTGAATATCCCCATTCTGAGGAAAATAGGACTATTCCCAGGCCTATCAAAAATGAAAACACGACTATTCTTTTGTTCAACTTTCATTCTTCTTGGTCAAAGTAGATACCTTCAACTCATACGCAACGAGGACCTCCAAGACAAGAGGATAGTCGTCCCAAGAAAAAGGGACAGGAGGAAAAGGTGACCTTTCCTCTATCAGTTTCTCCGCGGCCCGATTGAGTACCTCGTAACTGCAGGGAGATGAAACTTCGGTCTTCACTACCGTACCGCTGGAGGTAATCGTGAATTTAACCTTTATTTTCCCTTCCCATCCGCGTTGTCTAGCGACTGGTGGGTACTTTTTGTTGGCGTTAATGAGATTTCGAATCTTTTCTATATACCCTCTTAGCTCGAGACCCTCGGTAAGGAGTCCGGTTTCTCCTTTGAGGAATCTAGTTTCTTCTCGATGAAAACTCGGTTCAACTGCGAGAGGTGAGAACTCTCTTTCTCTAACGGTGCGGGGATGACCAAAACTCGCCCGTTGCATCATCGGATCTAAGGGAGATGATATTATTTCTCCCCCACCACTTTCCTTGGCCCTGCCAGGGGATATTCTTGAGGGGAAATTTGGTTCCCTGGAGGCGACCTTTTTGTAAGGAAAAACTCCCAAGGCTCCTGCCTTCATGATTTCGGATCGCCTACTCTCGTCCGTGGTTCCTATCTGGCAGTGCAGGTAGCCTTTTTCACTTCGCCTCATAGGGGACTGGCCAAGCTCCCTTTGCAGTGGGAAAAGTGGATTTCGAGAAGGTAATATGACTCTGGTTTTGCCTCTTTTCCCATGCCCCCTCTGGTATACCCAGGCGCGAGTATCCCGTAATGTGGCCCATCTAGCATAGTGGTCGGGCACTCTGAAACCCGAAAAGAGGGTGGTTTCGTCAATTGAAAGATCTACTCCCACTCTCTCACGAATCATCTTAGATTTGCCTTCTCGGAGAGAGCTAGATTCTCGGATTGGTAAACGTGTCTTTGTTGGTGGGGAAAAGACCACCTGCGACTGCCTTTGCCAGGTGCCGGACGCTTTTTTGAGGGAAATCATCCTCCCTTGATGTCTTAAACTTGAAGATATGGATGGTTTCACCGTGAGAATCGAAAAGGGGTTGAGTGAGGCCTCATTCTTTGTTCCGGACGCAAGGGTTAGGGAAGAAACAAGAGTTTTCCCTGGTGATTCTCTTAGGTCATAATCTCCCATCGGCAAGGAGATTATGTAGTCTACTTCTATGCTCTTCACATATTGGGTAGACTCTGGGGGGAAAAAGGAAAGGGAAACTCCAAGAAGTCCCAAATGACTGATTATGGAAATCAGCAGAGAAAAGGTCTCGGCTCTTAATTTGCCCACCCTGATTTCTCTACTAGTTCCCACTTTCGCCTCTGTTACTCTTATTCTAGATGCTGACTGTTATCCCGAAATTAACTCTTTTACCCGGCATAGGATAATCCCGGAATACCTCGTATGACTCATCGAGTAGATTCTCCCCCGTGGCATAGAGTTGAACCTTTCCGGTGATCTTCTGAGAAATCCTCGCGCTGAGGAGATGATAGGCTTCCAATTTCTGGGTATTTTCTCTGTTGGTGTACTGCTCATCTACTTTCTCTGTTGCTACACGAATACTCAGTCCAGAATCCGTTTCATAATGCACGTTCAAACCCATTTTGTATCCGGGTGTATAGACGAGCTGATTTCCTTCATATTCCTCGCCTTCATCCTTAGCCTGTTGAGAGAGATAGTCTAGTCCGAGAGATAACCTTGGTCCCAAATGCAGTCTGAGTTCTAATTCTATTCCCTGATTATGGGCTTTGTCGACATTGCTGGCCCGCCAGTGCCAGGGCGAAGTCTCCACCCAGCTGATTAACTGGTCGGTTTTCCTATCAAACCAACTTATTCTGGCGAGCAAAGGGAGGTTAAACGTATGCTCCAACCCCAACTCATACCCCCTGGATCTTTCCGCCTTGAGATCTGCATTTCCAAATAGACCCCTCCCCCAACCCCAATCTTCGTACCAATAAAGTTCGTTCACCGTAGGAGGTCTGAAAGCCTGACCGTAGGAGGCACGAAGACGGGTATTCTCTCCTAAGAGGTAGAGCAGACCCACCCGTGGACTGGATTGGGGAGAGTAGATAGAGTGGTTGTCGTACCTCAGTCCAGAGACAAGGACTAGGCGGGGAGAAAGATCCATCTCATCCTGAAGGTAAAGGGAACTCGTATCCACCCTCCGGGTACCACCGATCCTGGAAGTGCCATCAATAGTGGTAACTTTGACTTGATCCTGTTTTAGCTCCAAACCCATCGTGGTGAGATGTCTTGGCCAGGATGAGCTATGCTGTATTTGCAGCTTGCTCGCAAGATTCTCGGTGGTATCCCTCATTGGGCCACCCCAGGCTTCCGGGTCTTTGTAGGATATCTCATATGTTTCAACGAAAGCTTTCGCAAGGAAGCGAGATCCTTGTTTTAGGTCCTTGTGGTAGGAAAGATCCAGAAAGTTCCTTGTATCCCCTTCCTGGGCACTGGGAGTGGGATAAGTAGTAGATCCAGGAACTCCGGCGTCCCGATGAGACCGGCCAGCCAATAGGAAGAGGTCTGATGAATCATCCACTTGCCAGGCCAGCTTAGCGGTGGTATGGATTTCGTTGGAGCTGCTATTCTGTCGGTACCCGGCTGAATCCCGCAGCTCAGCCGTAAGAAAATACCCAGTCTTGCCTGACTTTTGACCGTGAGTAAGGGCATACCTGCCAGTCTCGTAGGTCCCGTAGGAAACTCCAATCTGAGTCTCTTTCTCCCCGGGGGCAGGCTTGGTAATAATGTTAACCACGCCGCTCAGCGCGTTAGCTCCATAAACGGAAGAGAAGGGACCTCTAATTACCTCAATCCTTTCGATGTTCTGTACCGGAAGGAAACCAAGATCTACGGTTCCAGAAGAGGTAGGATTGAGCTCCCTTCCATCCATCAGTACCAACACTTGATCTGCTGTCGAACCTCGAATATGTACTGTGGCCAAGGAACCCGGGCCGCCGTAAGCAGTCACTGTGATTCCTGCCACATTCTTCAGCGCCTCGGCTACCGTACAAGCACCGGATTGTTCGATCTCTTTTTTGGTGATGACCGTGGTGCTCACCGGAGCATCCTTTAGCAGATGGGGTGTGCGAGTAGCGGTTATCACTATTTCTTCTAGCTCCAAGACGCCGCCTTGGTTTTCTCCAGCCTCGGCCCAACCATACAAGGCAAGCACCACACCCAAGATTATCATGGGCAGCCTACTGAGTAGAGACATTGTTCTCTCCTTTGCTCTTGTTTTTTGCATCCAGCGAGACAAACCCAAATAATCCGTCCTTCCGCGAGTGATTCCTTAATTCAGTCGTTCATAAACTCAGCCCCCCATAAGAAAACCCCAGCCTTCTCGGTTCAGAAAGCTGGGGTTTCATTATTCAACAAAAAACCCACAACTTCTCATCCCGCGAAGAAGAGTGGTAACGTACCTGCAGGCAGGTCTTCTGACTTACGGCATCTCCTTCTGATGAGAAGGATCACCTACTCTCCACCCCTTCCCACGGTAGTCGGCTCCTCACCGGCTACTGCAGTGGTCTATGCCCACTCTCAGAAAACGGACAGATGGATTTCGTTCCGATCACAGCAGCGCGACCGCGAGGGATTCTCACCCTCTTCCCTTTTGACCCCGATGGGGTCCTGCAGAGTCTTTCAATGACCTCTATTCCAAAGAACAGTTATAGTCTACCTACTTCCTTATCCTTGTCAAGCCCGCCCGTGTACTCGCTGGTGACATAGGTAAGGTAACACTTTTTGATAATTATTGAGGTACTCTATAGGAGAAAAATAATCCAGGGATTGATGGGGACGGTTAAAGTCATATTCGATGAGCCATTCAGTTAATCTCTGGTTGAATAGAAGAGGCTCAGGTGTAAAATTACCGAGCTGTATGAACTCTTCCTTCGTCGCCTTGTCGGATAGGTAACAATAACAAGGACTTCGGCACAGTGTCCGATGTCGGGACGCTCGTTTTTGTACGGTTGAGTCGGGATTAGGGCATAAGGTAAAATGATTTTTACCCCTGAGTTCTTGACACCTAATTTCCTAGCAAGAAACCCCACTAGGGCCTTGTTCGCTTTCCCCTTCAGGGGAAGAGCATTAATTTTTATCTTTAAGGCATCCCCCTGGACTCCCACAATTTCATTTTTGCCTGATGCAGGCTGCACCTTTACTCTAAATATGACTCCGTCATCCGTTTTTTGTAGGTTTAGCATTTTCCCCTACCCTATGGCAGTTTTATAAACACTTGTAGCCAAGACGTTGTCAGAAGAATTCAATAGTGAAAACTCATGATACGTCCTTGCACATTACAGAATTACTTCTTGCTCTCTACAATTCCTTTAGCCCAGATGGCAGCTCGCTCCAGTTCTCCTTTTTTCAGTGGCCCTTCAGTGTCCTCTACTATGAAGCCCTCCACCTCCGCCGCGAGATAATCGCCTTTGCCTTTTAAGTTCTCCGTGATGCGCCCAGCGGCATAGCCCAAAACTCTGAGCAATATACGTACTCCAATGCCTTTATCTTTGGCTGAGAACCTCGTATCAAATGAGGTCACTCCGACATTCTCAAGAGCATTTGCGGGGATTTTCTTGAGAAACTCTTTAGTGGCTCTCGTTGCTCTACCGGCATGAGTGGGTGAGCCGACTATGAGGAAGTCAATAGATGTCAATTCCGAGGGATTTACCTTGCTCACCCGGAGTACCTTTACCTCACCCAATGGAGTAACAGCTTCGGCAATAGCCCTGGCTATTTGTTCTGTGTTACCAAACTTGGAGTCATACACTATTAAGAATTTCAATTTGCCTCCTTCAATGATATTGTGTTTTTCCATATACAGACAACGACTGTACTAGCTATGTTACCCAAGAATGATATTAGGCAAACGCCTTCCTTCTCTATTGATATTAATAATGGGCGCTGTCCCTATTTTGACTACCTATTTATCTGGAAATTTGACTGATGCTGGCGTTCCACCTATCCCCCAATTGTCCTTCTCAACCTCATTGATTATTACTTGGACAGCCCCGGTTGAACAATCAATGGCATCGACTACTGCTGATGTTACTTTCTCGATCAATTCTTTCTTCTTTTCTTTGTCTCTTCCCTTCCATAAATCAATTCTTACAACAGGCATCTCAATTCCTCCTTCCTTTCAGAACTGTAAAAAGGGGTAATATTTCAATTTCCGAATTACTCTATTCTCTTTCACCTTTTCTCTCTGTAACTAAATTGCAGTATTCACAATCAGGATTTGATTTTGGCATAGGTAAGGATAATAATTTCGCAGCATTCTTGACTGTTTTCTTAGCTGATTCGATATTTGTTTCTATCCTTATTGGTTCAACGTGGAACCTCACGATACCATTTTGCTCTACTTGCTCAGGCCAATAATAAACCAGGTACGCTAATCCCATACCTCCAGGTAAAGATGGGAATACACCGCGGGCATTCGAGGAAAAGATTCAGTGATGACGGTGATAATCTTATTTTGCTATTTCTTAACATTTGGCCGGTAAAGTTGCCTAATCAGAGTTTTGCCGCGGCATGCTACGTTTCTCTATTAAAAAGAAAAAACCCCATTCCCTCTATTTGAAAGAGAACGGGTTCACCTCTAGATAACCTGGGTAGGTACATTTCCTCATGCTCAGAAGGCTTCTGGGGTGACCCCCTGCAGTCTCGGATACCTCACCTTCTTCGTTTCCTCCTATGGACTACATCAGTAAACACCGCAGTATCATAGCATTTTTGGAGCTCATTGTCAAATCGAATAAGACATATAAAAGGTCGGGGACGGGGACGTGCGAGTCCCCTGAGGTGTTCCCGCTTGACCCGCTGCACGTTCTTTGGTAACATACAGGACAGCTAGACGGATGGCGAGGGCCAGTGCTGGAATATGAAAAGCATGGCGACGCGGGGAACAATCGGACACGACATTATGAGGAGGGGTCAGTCTCGGACTCAATAGACCCCAAGAAGCCATGCATGATGGGCAAAGGCCCCTAATATGAGCTCCGGTATTCCTGGAGCGAGAAGTGCAAGGAGGAAAACCCTGTGGTCAACGTACTCTACAGAATAGTCTATTCGGTCGTAGTGATCGTTCTCGCCTGGCTGATCAAGAAGTATGTGACGGATAGCATGGTCGATGCTTTCGCAAAGAAACAGAAAGTGGAGGCTGGCGCCTCGAAGCCCATCAAGAACTTCTTCGGCATCATCATCTACGTCGTCGCCTTCTTTATCCTGCTTGGTATTTGGAACCTGAGAACTACCTTGACAGGACTCCTCGCAGCGGCGGGCATGGTCGGGATTGTGATCGGGCTCTCACTCAGAGAAGTCCTCTCCGACCTTCTTGCGGGAGTCATACTTTTCTTCGACCGACCGTTCAAGGTGGGAGATTCACTTGTTGTGGGAGACATTGGGGGCAAGGTGTTGGACATTGGAGTAAGGTCAGTGAAGCTCAAAACGTGGGACGGGATCTTTGCGAGCATCCCCAATAGGAAGGTTACCTCTGAAGTGCTGAGGAACTATAGCAAATACACCCAGAGGAGGCGGGAGATCATCATTGGCGTTGACTATGACAGCGACCTCGAGAGAGTCCGAAAGGCAATGGACAGGGCTCTCATCAGAGATGATCTCCCGATCTTGAAGGACCCCAAGCCTGTGGTCGTTCTCGAAACCTTGGATGCCTCGTCCATCAACTTCAAGGTTCAGTTCTGGTACAGCACTGATGCAGGCATGCCCTGGATGTCACTCAGGGGAAAGCTCCTCCAGGCAATTGTCGAGGAGTTCCGAAAGGAAAAAATCGCCATTCCCTTCCCCCAGGTTACCATTTCTTCTCGAGAATCAGAGACACCAAAGAACAGGTAGACGGAAGGAAGATGAGTCTGTTAGGAGGTGGACATGGAGAAACAGTATTTGGTTGATGATCTATCTACGACGGAGTCCTGGAGAATTTTCCGCATCATGGCGGAGCTCATAGAAGGCTTCGAAGTGCTGGGTAAGATCCCACCCGCTGTGGCGATATTCGGCTCCGCAAGAAGTCATCCTGAGGACAGTGATTATCAGAAGGCGGAGCGAACCGCAGCAAAGCTCGTCAGACAGGGATATGCGGTGCTCACCGGGGGAGGACCCGGGATTATGGAGGCAGCCAACAAAGGAGCCAGCGAGGCGGGCGGAGTCTCTGTAGGACTCAACATCAATCTTCCCTTCGAACAGAAACCCAATGACTACATAGGAACATATCTCGATTTCCGGTACTTCTTTGTGAGAAAAGTCATGTTCGTCAAGTACTCGGTTGCGTTCGTCATCTTCCCGGGGGGATTCGGCACCTTGGATGAGTTCTTCGAGTCCATAGAACTCATTCAAACTCGCAAGATCAAGCCCTTTCCCGTTGTTCTTGTTGGAAGGAGGTACTGGAGTGGCCTCACGAGTTGGATGGAGAAAACGCTTCTCGCCCAAGGCAAAATTGCCGCTGGGGACATCAATTTATTCGGTACCGCGGACGATTCCGAAGAGGTGATCCGGTTCATCAAGGAGAATCAACCTCCTATCTAGGGGATGAGCAACAATGGCAGTTCATCTACAGTTTCTCGGGGCGGCTCAGAATGTCACCGGTTCACGCCACCTTCTGGCGATTGATGGCAGGAAGGTTCTGGTTGACTGCGGCCTGTATCAGGAAAGGGACTTCCGATCCAGAAATTGGGAAACCTTTCCAGTTGAGCCGGAAGACATCGATGTTGTGCTCCTGACCCACGCCCACCTTGATCACTGTGGCTTCCTACCACGGCTAGTTCGAGAGGGATTTAAGGGGAGAATCCTCTGCACACCCCCGACTCACGAGATAGCGAAG
>Ga0209979_1004886_pt1 | contig 10852 bp, 10 predicted proteins | sample AnhtaG_FD_183114 | JGI IMG/M metagenome (GOLD analysis project Ga0209979, IMG submission 183114) | Deep subsurface microbial communities from Anholt, Denmark to uncover new lineages of life (NeLLi) - Anholt_01485 metaG (SPAdes) (version 2) | ecosystem: Environmental > Aquatic > Marine > Oceanic...
CCGTCGGTCCGATGCTCGACGTATTGCACGCGGCAGTATCTGCCGTGTAACGGATGCCAGGGGTAGTGAACGATGGCCGCTTCGCCGATATGGGCAGAATGGCCCTGAACTCGTGGTCGGTCGCAAGAAGCACTACGGTTCGAAGTCGCGCCGCGGCACGGCGGTGGCCGCGATCTTCTACACCTTGCTCGAGTCCGCCAAGCTGTCGGGCGTCGAACCCAAGGCGTACCTGCAAGCGGTGATCGATCGGGCACTGGCCAACCCGCGCGAGGTGCTCATGCCTGCTGACTTCAAGCCGTAGCTGCTGTCAAGGACCTTAGCCCACCCTACAACAGTCGCCCCGCTTGGATCCAGACGGGGTACGGCGAGGCGTTACGAAGCATCACCCAAACCCGGCGGTAACCGAACCGAGGACGCTCCCGTGCGATCGCGAGCAGACGCTCGCATAACTCGGGGTCATCCTTCCGCCGGCTCTGGTACTGGAAGGTCGCCCGGTGCAGGCCGACAAGCCCGCAAGCTCGACGCTGACTGTAATCCAGTTCCTCGATGAGGCGCTGAGCCGCTCGTCGCCGTGCTGCGGGCGTCAGCGGTTTTTTCCCAGCAACACCTTCAAGGCATGGTTGTCCAAGGTGGACTCGGCCAGGAGCTGCTTCAGGCGGCGATTCTCGTCCTCCAGCTGCTTGAGGCGTTTGGCTTCGCTCACCTCCATACCGCCATACTTCTTGCGCCAGTTGAAGAAGGTTCCGCTTGAGATGCCCTTCTCCCGGCAGAGGTCGGCGATGGGACGGCCTGCCTCGGCCTCCTTGAGGGTGGCGATGATCTGTTCCTCGGTGAATCGACTGCGTTTCATGGCTTCCTCCATTCGGCTTATTCCCGGGAGGACTGCAATTCAGAGTGGCCAAGTTCTACGGGGTCAGGTCACCAAGTATCGCGCACCGCTGCATCGAATCAAGAAAGAGCGTGTAGCACGCCCTTTTGCAACAATCAAGATTTGTTAAGGATTTTCTGCCGCTTCTCTCACGGATGGGTGTGTAATTAGGCACTAGGCTCAACGGATTCGTCATGCTTGTCCAATTCACGCAAGTACTTCCTCACCGCCTTAGCGAAGGCTGCTTGCTCTTCAAGGGGGACCTGAGCATAGAGGTCCTCAAAGCGCTTCAGCCAAGTTCTGGGCTTTCTGCCCCTCGGCTTTCCGGCGGTCTCAGCGGACTTAGTCTTTAGAGGCTTTATCTCGACGACCTTTTCTTTGACTTTCTCCGCCATCTGCTTGACCGGAAGCTCCTTGACCTCCTCCCATGTGGTATCCACCAGAGATTCAATCTCACTGGCTGACGGGGCAAGCCTGGCGTACTCGATAAGTTGCGTCGCTCCAATGCCTAAATCAAGAAACTTTTTGAGTGCCTTTTCATCAGCCTGGCCAAGTTTCGCGATGGAAAAGATGTACGAGCGACTAAATTCTCGGTACTGTTCCAAGTACTCAGTCCAGCTCTTTGAAAAGTAGGCCCAGGCGTTTTTAGCCTTAATGTCCCTGAGGTCCTTTCCGATTTCAATAACATCTGCCGCTAGGTTGTTGGCCGCCTTTGTCACACGGTTCCTGAGCCGAATATGCATCGTCTCAGCCTGTTCCCTGCTGACAGATGACTTGATTTCTGAGGATACAGAATCTCCCACCAATTCTGCTTTGGACGAGCTGTCCGTCTGCACGGCGGCGCCCTCAGTCGGTTTGGTCTTTTGAGCTGGCATGAAACGACACCTCCTTGGGTATAGTCGAACTATACTTCGTGCCGGGGCATCATATCATAAAGTCCCGGACGGTGAGTCTGATAAGGGTCCTAGTGTTTGGTCACAGCAAGTTTATTAGGCAGGGGCCGCTGGCAAAGGCGAACGGTAAATGGGAAAAAGGGCGAGAAAGAATCGTAAACAAGCATCCGAAAAGAAGGAAAAGCCCCGTCAAATAGGGCGCGATTTCGGATGTATGCCAGTTTCTATGGCGCTTGGATCGTTCGATCTTCCAAAGCTGCTTCATGATGCTGGGGTTGTCGGTGTGGCTTATGGCGAAGCTTGGGCGGAAGAACTGGGCGAAACCATCCCAATGATTTCTCTTATTGCAACTAGTGGGCGACCATTAGCCGCCGCATTCAAGTTGTTCAAGAATTGGGCTGACGCCACCGATCCTGACTCATTGGAATTGACGATAGTTTTAAAGAAGAACGGCAGCTATGTTGTAATGTTGTCTCCCGAGGCCACTCGCCTAGAGAGGCGCTGCCTGGGATATGACCGAACAAGTACGACGCTAATAACATCCACGACCTGGTGTAAGCCTATTGACTCGGTGAGCCCCCACCTGCTCCAGATGAAGGAATACCTTAGCGGAACGATGTCGCCCTTTTTTTTCAACGGTGTACTAGCGTCTGGCCCTATTTCAACATTTTCGAGACCAAATATTACCATTTTGCCTGAGATTCAACCGCTCCTTAAGTTTGAGGCAACGGTTATCAATGAATCTTCCGTGATACCTGGAAGTATGGCGAGCGTTGCCGTTAAGAGCGGTAAATCCCCAAAGGCACCATCTGAGTTCGACCCTCGATCCTTGGATAGAATTGGCTCATCCCGCCTCACCATGCTTCGCGATCATTTTCCAGTAACCTTGGAGAGGCTACGAAATTCAGAGCATTTTCTCTCAATCTCTCGTGCTTTATTATCGGAAGGATTCTCGGCTTGGCAAGTTGAGCAAGCCTACTGTAACCGGATATTTGAAGCAGATAACACGGGCGCAGTTGATCGTTCTCTTACGGGGACCAAGGAATCTGCTCTTAAGGCACTTCAACAGCGATACGAACTTGCTGACGAGAAGCCAATTCTAGCGATCGGTGTGAATGAAATCAGGGCTCAGATAATCCTGGACTCGATTGCGTTGCTAAAACATCTACACATTAAGCGTAGCGCCAACGAATCATCTGAAATCGTGTCATTGCTGCGCGATGCTGGTGTGCTTGATGCTCCGAGTGTATTGACTACGGAGCAATTGCTATGAAGTTCGTTATTGATTCCCAAGCCACAGATCGCCTAAACGTATTTATCAGTTCGACAATCTCAGAATGTGCCGCCGAGCGTGCAATCGCACGTGATGCCATTCGTTCCATCAATCAGGAACCCATCCTATTTGAGGGTGTTGGGTCTCGTCCTCATCCGCCGCGAATGCTCTATAAGTCTCGCCTAGAGTCATCGCATATAGTCGTGTTTATTTATCGTTGTTCATACGGTTGGGTTGCTCCTGATATGGAGATATCTGGCATCCACGATGAGTTTAATCTAGCCGCAGATCGAGGCATGGATCGCCTTGTCTATATCCTTCGCACCTCGGAACCGAGAGATCCTCGACTTGAGGAACTAATTGAATCCGCAAAAAACTCTGGAATTACAGTTTCCTTTTACGATAACCCGGACGATCTGCGAGAGCGAATTCGTGACGATGTGACGGCGGCGATAAGCAGTCGTTTTGTGGATCAATCGATAGAAGTGCCAGCCTCAATATCAGCGGCGGAACTTCTTGACTCCTTGATACCTGAGCCTAATCAACGGATGCGTCGGCCCTTAATTGAAAAGCAGGTGCTCGATATTCTCAATCAGGCGGGCAGATTGGTTATCAATGCTCCGTTTGGAATGGGCAAGACAATTTTACTGGCTCAATTGGCGATCGAACATGACTGGCTTTTTGTAGATGGCCGAGGATTAGATCGTTTGGAATTGCTTGTTCGCACGGCGAATGCTTTGCGTTCGAAGCTATACCAGCCCGCACTGGCGTTTAATACCGAAAACAGCGCCAAACAAGCGCTACTGAAGGCATGGGCGTGCTTATCCGGCGCAACACTTGCTATCGATTCTGCAAATGATGGTCAGTTTCTATGGGACTTTCTTTCAAATAAGAATCGATTAGTGCTGACAACACGCATCAATCCGCAAGCGCCGGTGCGGCAGCGCTTCGAATTGCCAGCGCTTTCCATCGATGAAGTTAAAGGCTGGGTTACAACGTTGCAAGGCAGCCACCCTGGCTCATTCAATTTGTCTCTGCTTTTTGAAAGAAGCGGTGGATTGCCCCTCTTTCTGAGATTCTATGCCCAGGGAGAAATTCCGGAAATAGATTTATCTTTGCAAAATCTCGAAATTCGCACATTCAAATCGTTGGCAGCACGCCCGAGAGAGATCGTCTCCTATTTGGCGTTAACTAAAAAGCCGCTCGCCATGACCGATCTCCTTGCCCTAATTGGGACTGATAATGGAAGCCCTGAAGAAGTCGCCGATTGCGTAAGTGATGCGAGTGCATTGATTCGACAGAGCAGGGGAGTTGTTGAATTAGTACATGACCATACCCGCCAAACTCTTCGTGAACTTCTGGGGCAGGAGCCAATGCGACTCGGCTACTTTGCAAGCCGTCTAGGCAAGTACCTGGAACAAATTGGTGAATTCTTGGCTGCCTTTATGGTGTATGAAGATTCCGGAGAGAGATTGCACGCAGACCGGCTTCTAAAACGGGCAAGCCATCAAGCCTCGCTTCGAGGTGGTGGTTCACCTGCAATACCGGTCTTTCGTCGTGCCGTTGAGAAGGCTCGCGAAATTGGGTCGATCGAAGACGAAGTAATGGGGCTTCTTGCGCTTGCTCGTGCACTTAGGCAAGTAGGTGCTGCCGACGATGCTGTTCAAATATTAGACAAGGCGCGTGAGATCGCGCGAGCCTCCGCCGATCGAGACATTCTTCTTGGTGTGGAAGAAACCGAACTAGCTTTAGGGCTTGATAAGCAAACCATGAGTGAGCGAATCAATGCTCTTGAACGTTTGCGAAAGGCCTACTCTGAGGACGGCAGTGTTTTCAACACGGCTAGATTGTCGCTACTAATAAGCGCCGAATACATTGGCACAAGTGAATTTCAGCTAGCTGAACAAGCTGCCCAATCCGCAGTAGACCTTTTTTCACAATTGGGTGATGAATATGGTGAACGTGTTTCTCGGATCAACCTTGTGGTAGCCAGGAGCGGAATTGAAGATCCTTACAAGAGTCATTCAGAATTATGGAGGAAACTCGAAGCTGGCATTGAGCCTTCTGATTTCCCCAGGGAGAGGGCCGTCATATGCAACCTTTTGACTCGGCGTTATCGCAAGGCTGGTCAGGTAGAGTTAGCTGTTAAGCTTGCAAATGAGGCAATTCAGATTGGAGAGCGGCTAGGGGACCGCCATATTATAGCTGTCAACCGGATCAACCTGGGCAATCTTCGCCGAGACGAGGGCCTCCTTGATCAAGCTCTCTCTGAGTATCAGATGGCAGACCGCCTCGCAACAGAAGGAGCGTTCCCAAGGGATGAGGCTGCGGCAAATGAGTTAATTGCTTCTATCTTGAACGAAAAAGGCGAGTTTCAACTCGCACTATTCCATGCACAGCATGCGGCTAGCCTGGCAAGGGGAGCTGGAGACTTCTATCTGGTTGCTCGTGCAGAGCAAGAGAGGGCGGAGGCATACCTAGTCAAGGGTGAAATCGAAAGTGCAATTGATGCGTTTATTAGTGCAGCTAATGCAATTAGCGCCGTTCAATCCGGCGGAAAATTCTTCCAGAATTTAATTGGCGAAGCCCTGAGTACCTGCGCAACATCCGGCCAAATCGAGTTAAAGGTTGACGTGCTGGCAAATGTCTTTGCTGCTCACCTCAAGCAATCAGAAAATAAGCAAGACGTTGATCCATTGGAGGTCTTTTACGCCGCCTTACCAGAAATTGTTAAGCGCATTAATGTGCCACAGGTGGCGCCAATTGTTGCACTTGCGTCAGCGGATTTATTCTCGAAAGTTCCTCCTCTAATCGAACGAAGGATTATTTGTAAGGCCATTGATGACTTGCTGATGAAATTGCCGTTCAGCAATTCGCAATTGATGGGAATCGCCGCAATACTCTTATCGTCATCTTGGGAGCGCCTCTCCCTAAGTGACCTTGTGAGTATTTCCGAACGTTTAAGCCGCTCTAACTCAAACCTCTACTTTAAGCCCCATTCGGATGGGGGAGCTCACTGGACAATTCGAATGCAATTCTCGCACGGAGTCATTGTTACACTAACGCAGTTGGATGACAGCCCTCGATCGGCTGCGCTATCCATGATCTTGGTCTTGTTTCTCGTGGGTCTGAATGATGTCATCAGACGGGAAGTCGTCGATGCAGAATCGCTAGCACGAAAAGAAGTAATGATTAATGTTGTTGGCCGCACGGATTTTGAGGCCAACGTTTCTCCCGACACATTTAATATTGGCGAATTGCCGAGCGGGTTCACGGTAAGCGAGTCCTCAGATTTGACCAGCTCCGATCAACCTCCGATCGTGGTCATACATGAGAACGAGTTTGGAAAGGCTTGGCACCCGAACAAGCGGCGACTTTCGGACGTTCACGTGCTCTTTGGCCATCTTCTAAGAAGCTTAACATCTCATGTGCTTGCAAAGGAAATTGAACCCGATGTGCTCGTGCCAAAAATCGGCAAGCTTATTCGCTCTATTGGTTTTCAAGGGAGTGTTGATACTGTAACGATAAATACATTGTAACGCCTCGAAGGACTGCCCGGTGGAAGCCAGGTCAAGGTCAGGGTCGCCCGATGGGACGCGACGCATTTTTCGCCCTACTCTTCCTCGAAGGCCGGCGGCCAGTCGAATCCTCAAGCAACCGAATCAACTTCGGTTCGCTCAAGAGACGATTTAGGAGGTGGTCGTAATCGGTCCCGCTCAGGCCCGGGAACCGACCCTCGGGGCCTTTAGGACCTGGTTCGCCTCGATCGCCCTTTGGGCCTCGCAGCAGATTTACAAGGTTTGAATCGGACCGTAGGTCTGCGGAGAACGTTTCAGAGTTATAGCCAGAACTTGCAAGGCTGGAAACCACGAGCACTGAGGCCAGAAACAATGCCGACAGGAAGCAGAAACGTGTAGCTTTGAAGACGTCCACTAGAAAGCTTGTGGAGGCATCTGTATATATCGCGCATTGCAAGTAGGAATTGGTTAGAGATGCTCGAAGTTCGTTTGCTGAAAGACTAACCTCATTTTGGTCTACTTTAGGGCTCATTGCTGTGCCAACGTCGAGGATTACTAACACCAATACTAAGGTGTTGAGCAGCAAACCTACAGCAATTCCTGCTAGTATTCGTTGCCATATGATTGGAAATGAGAGCTGTTTCGGAAGGACGACAGCAAGAATACCAACTAGGATGGAAGTTAAGGTTAGAATCGTCGCTGCCTTGGAAGCAACCGTTTCTCGGCGAGACACGGCTTGATCGAATCGTTTTGAGGCTATTTCTACTAGAGTTTCAAGATCTGAGGAGGCATCGAACACTAGGGGAACGAAGGTGGGATCGCTATACTTTCGAGCCTCAACCTCCGTGAACTTAGGCTCCAGGCCATATATTCGGAGGTTCCAGTAGGTAAGGGTATCCACAAACTGCTTTCGTTTGTAGAAGAATTTGTCCAACAGCTTCTGGATAGGAGAAGGATCGGGATTCTGCGTAGGTGTAGCCATTCTACGCAAATGCTCTCAGAAATGACTTGTAGATATCCATTCCCCCAGCCAAGTCCTGCCATGCCCACTGGCCACCTGGATTTATTTCGAAAAAGACCCAATCTCCTGTCAAAGATGCTGCGAGATCAATAGCGGCAAACCTTAACTTATAATGCGATACCAGCCGTTTTAGCCCATCCTGAACGTTTTCTGGCAGCAAAACGGGCTCATATGAAACGTCTTCCATGTTGTTAATACGAATGTCACATACCTGCCTACCTAACTCGTCAGAAGAAGTCAGTTTGACCCCATGCCAGTCTCCATCTACAAATGTGACCCGTACGTCAAATTGTTTTTGAATTTCGGCTTGGAAGAATGTTGGGCAGGATTCGAGGTCATGTAGATCTACAAGATCTCTAATTGTAACTCTACTTGTGTAAATGACAGAATCGTCCCCTCCCTCACGCTCAACGTAGCCCCTTGACAGTGGCTTAATAATGATTCCTTCGGGGTGTGATCGAAAAAAGCTCGTTAAAGTAGCTTCCGATTGGGTCACGAGCGTATCAGGAACGGAAAGCCCAACGGACCTTGCGATACAAAGTTGCTCAAGCTTGCGAGATGCAAGTGACTCATATACCGGGTGGTTGAACCAACGTTCCTTTGGAATAAAAGATAGAAAGGCCTCCAGCGCTTCGGCCCATTCATCTAAAGCCCAACGTCCCTCAGCGGTTCGTGAAAGATTCTTGGATTTCAACGGCTCTGGCCGTCTGTACCATACTGCGTGGATATCCTCTGGTGTTAATTGACAGCCATCAAAGCAAATACGAGGTGAGTATGCGCTAAATTCGAAGATAAGTGACTCGACAAGCAAATCTGTGTCGAGTCTAACATAAGATTGACCGGCCTGTCGTAGCCGATCTGCGAGATAATCGGCAGTTACATCCGCACTATTGGTGAGAATCAGGAGCATGGCGACGGTTTGGCACGGCTCTGCTCCCATAAGGGCTGAAATCTTGATCGGAAGCTTCGGTATTGATAAAAGTCTGAGTCTGCGATCCCAGCCGCCGAGTGACCGGAACGGCCCTCAGATATGGCTTGCGATCTGTGTCCGAGCCTTCGGTGACCGTCTTGGTCATAGTTTCCGTGCCCGCAAGAATGGAAGAAAGGTCCCCTAACGAGCAACGTTCCTGGTACCTCAGGCAAAATGCGGCGGCCATTTCTTGCTTACCTCATTGCTCCGGGCACGGCACGCAGAGATGCACGTGCAGGATCCTGGTCCGATCCCTCTCCTCGAACTCTCGTCATAGTCTCGGTCCCTAACAATGGGCTTCGAGGCACCGCCAGGAGGTGTTGCCCGAGGGCGTCAGAGTCCGTCGCTTCGGTTCTGATCTCTGTCATCGTTTGGGTCCCAACTTCGATGGACGGATCTTTACCCACAATCGACTGTTCGAAACGCACCGCAAAAGCAACTGACATGCTCACCCTCATCACGCCATCATACTCATTAGTTTATCAAACCAACCGAGAACGGGACAATCCCCCGGCTGTCCCATTGGCACGGTACTCTTCCTGTACCCTCCTAAGCTGCGTTGATGGCCTAATCGCCTCACCGACGGTCTAGACCTCGCAGTGCGGTAGCCAAGAGGCGTCCGAGGAACGCCGAGCGGTTCCTACCTATGCACCCGATTCTCGATCCGGCCGGAGTTTGAACTCCCGAGCGGGTCTTCGACAGTTTCTGGGGGTATCCGGGGCGGGGATGTCCGCATGACGGTGGGATAGGGTGTTGGAGAGAGGGTACTTCGTAGGGGGAGACAAGCGGAGGCAGAGCAGCTATGCTGGTGCGAGGGGGACCCGTACCGTGTACATCAAGCGCTTCCGCCAATTCTCTGCCGGGCGTTCCATCACGTACCTGGCCCTCGCGCACAACGTCCAGGAGCGCCGGGCCTCGGATGCCAAGAAACAGATCCGGCCGCACCTCATCCTGTCGCTGGGCCCCGAGGAGTCGAACACTCCCGAGGCCCTGGAAGACCTGGTCGCCATGGCCACTGCGGTCTACGAGCGCCGCATCCAAGCGGGGATGAGCCCCCTCGAGGCGATCGACGCCGTACGCAAGGCGATCAAGCCTCGCCTGACCCAGCTTCAGCACGCGGACGATGCCATCCTCGAAAGCCGGACCCTCGGCATGCGCCTCTTGCTGTCGGTGGTCTGGCGTGAACTGGGCCTCGACAACGCCTTGAAGGACGTGGCGAAGCGCCATCGCATCCGGGCCTTCGACTTCGAACGCCTGGTGTTCGGGTTGGTGTTGAATCGCATCGTCGACCCCATGAGCAAGAGGGCGGCCAACGACTGGCTGCAGCGCGACGCCTACATGCCCGAAGCCGAGGGCTGGGACGTGCAGCACTTTTACCGGGCCCTCGACGTCCTGCACGAGCACGCCGAGGAGATCGAAACCCGGATTGGCGACGCGTTGCTCTCGGTGAGTGGCGAGGACGATCGCCAGGTCTTCCTCGTCGACACGACGAGCCTCTTCTTCGAGGCCCTGCAGAACGACGCCGAGATCGCCGCCCTGGCCAAGGGCTGGGACGACGCCGAGCGCGATCCGGGTGGGCGATCGCCGCTGCGTCCCCGACCACGGGTCGTCAACGAACCGGCCCTGAGGATGCAGGGTCACAACAAGGACGGCCATCCCGGCGATCCCCAGGTCGTGCTGGCCTCCGTGTGCCTGCGGAACGGCCTCGTCGTCAGGCACCGGGTGTATCCCGGCAACACGAACGACAAGACGATCGCCCAAGACCTCGTCAAGGCGATTCAGCCCCTGGCCCAGGCACCGGCTCGCGTCTGGGTCTCGGATGGCGGCATGACGAGCAAGGCGCTGTTCGACGCCCTGACGATCGGTGGATGGCACTGGCTAGTCGCCGATTCGCCGCGCAAGTCGGCGGTGGCCAAGGCGCATGTCTTGCCGCTGGTCGGCCGGTATACCCGCCATCCGCGCAAGTCCCAGTACAGCTTCCGCCACGTCGTCCTGCCGACGGAGGACTCTTCCAGGGCCGAGGCCATGGTCGTGGTGCGGAACGCCTTGGAGCGCGAACGACAACTGGCGCGGCAGGCGAAGCATCTGGAAGAGGTCCGAGGGGCCCTGTCCAGGCGAAGCCGAGCCAAAGCTGGGCATGGCAAGGCGGTCTGCGCCGTGATCGACCATCCGAGCCTCAAGCTGTAAACGTGGGTTGAAATCCGTGGTTATTTGACGAGGTCCCGACTGGCAGCAGGTTGCGATCGGTCGCCCCGTGATCGGGGGCGCTGTCCGATCGCTCACCGTGGCGTAGGCTGGTGCTCAAGAAA
>Ga0209979_1004888_pt1 | contig 10847 bp, 6 predicted proteins | sample AnhtaG_FD_183114 | JGI IMG/M metagenome (GOLD analysis project Ga0209979, IMG submission 183114) | Deep subsurface microbial communities from Anholt, Denmark to uncover new lineages of life (NeLLi) - Anholt_01485 metaG (SPAdes) (version 2) | ecosystem: Environmental > Aquatic > Marine > Oceanic >...
GCACCTCCAGCTCCAGCCCCGGCCCCCGTACCAGCACCGGCACCTGCGCCGGCTCCTGCTCCCGCTCCCGTACCAGCACCAGCGCCAGCCCCTGCAGAACCCGCGAAAGTAATCACTTGGAAGGCGCAATCACATCATCCGGTTGGAAATCGGGAGTACGAATCAACTGCACGAATAGCTGAGAGGGTTGCCAGCATAAGTGACGGCCGCTTTGTTATCGAGATGTTTTCCGGTGGTGCTATCGTGCCAGCGACAAAAGAGCTTGAAGGGATACATAAAGGGGTAATACAGGCTGGTTCGACTTTCCATGCGAATAACGTGGACCGGTTCCCCACCGCCAGTCTCTTCGCTGCGGTCTGTGGTGGGCTGACGAGTGTGCAGGCTATGTTCTGGTTTCTGGAGGGAGGGGGTGACGAGCTAGCGGCACGAATGACTGAGTCTTTAAACGTGGTGTATATCGGTACGCCATACATCGATCTTCCAGAGCTGTGGTGTCATTCCACTGTGCCCCTAGAGTCCCTGGCTGACATTAAGGGATTCAAGATGCGTTGCTCTGGTGAGGCTGGTGAAATCCTTGCCCGGATGGGTGCGGCGACAGTCTTCTTCCCCGGTGGGGAAGTCTATGAAGCTTGTCAACGAGGAGTTGTCGACGCTTTTGAATATGGTACTGCAGGATTGAACTGGGAGATGGGCTTCCAGGAAGTCGCTGAGTATCTCTACCTTTCGCCATCCCGCGCACCCAGGACTGGTAATGGCTTCTGGGTAAACAAAGATGCCTGGGCGGAGCTTACCCCTGACCTCCAAAGGATGGTAAAGGTGGCAACGCTGGCAGAGACAGCGGGCTCTTTTGCTGAACGATTAAGTTTGGAAGCTACTTACCTGCAAGAGTTCAGAGACTATGGGACTAAAGTTCTACCCCTTCCCGAAGAAATAGAACAGGAGCTCCTCAGGGTAGCTGCTGATTATTACGATGAGATGGCAGCCAAGGATCCTTTTTATGCCGAGGTGATTGATTCCAAGCGTAAGTTTAAAGAAATTTGTGAGTCGCAAGGCATACGCTGAGCCAGAGTGTCTCAACGCACTAATTCTATTCCCCCGCTTCGGAACCATTCTCGAAGCGGGGGAAGACCTATCGAGTGTCTTTCACTACTATGTGGCTAAATAGACATTAAGTGTACTATATTTGAGATGATTTAAAGTAGCAATAGGTAAGTTATGAGAACCATAGCTAGGGTCATTGATTCCATTAGTGAGTGGACGGGAAAGGCAATACGATGGGCTTGCGTAGCACTAGTTATAGTGCTTTGCTATGAGGTCACCGCAAGATATGTATTTGATGCACCGACGATATGGGCACATGAGACCTCATGCATGCTAGGCGGCACCATCATTGCTCTGGGTTGGGCATATACCCATAAGCATCACGGACACGTGAGAGTAGATGTTTTTTATATGCACCTGTCACCCAGAGGGAAGGCAATCTCTGATGTCGTTGGTGCCTTATTATTTCTTTTCCCTTTGCTCATTGTATATATACATGTTGCAGTTGATGAAGTATGGTTCTCCTGGTCAACAGGTGAGAGATTGATTGAGAGTTACTGGTACCCCCCCGCCACTCCAATCAGAGCCATGCTGGTTCTAGGGTTCTCTCTGTTTGCTCTTCAGGGTGTGGCTCAATTCATTCGTGACCTATATCTGCTGATAAGGAATAAACCGCTATGATTGAACTAAGCCCAGAGATTGTCACCATACTTATGCTGGGGGGACTCCTAGTGGGAGTTTTGACTGGTTACCCCTTAGCTCTCCCGGTTGGTGCTGTGACCTTGGTAGTTGGATATGTAGTATTTGGGGACGCGGTAGCTGACTTAATGTACTCGCGACTGTTTACTCTAATACACAGCTATGTCCTTTTGGCGATTCCTTTGTTTGTTTTTATGGGACTTATGCTCGAGCGCTCAGGAGTAGCCGAGAGAATGTATAGTGCATTATACCTGTGGCTCGGTGGGTTTAGGGGTGGGCTGGCGATAAGCACCGTGTTAATCGGCACCATCCTAGCTGCCTGTGTCGGAGTAGTTGGCGCCTCGGTCAGCATGCTAACACTTATGAGCCTTCCATCCATGGTAAACCGAGGTTATAGCAAGAGTTTAGCCAGTGGCTCAGTCTGTGCTGGTGGCACTCTGGGTATCCTTATTCCCCCCAGTATTATGTTGGTTATTTATGGACCAATGGCTCAAATTTCGGTGGGCAAGCTGTTTATGGCAGCTTTTGTCCCTGGCTTTATTCTCTCCACCTTATACTGTACCTACATTACCATTCGATGTTTCTTTCAACCCAAAATAGCGCCGTCAGTGCCTGTCGAAGAAAGGGCAATCCCCTTCATCAGGAAAACGACTATGCTTGCTACCTCGATGGTTCCACCGGCGTTACTTATCCTAGCCGTGCTGGGCAGTATTTTCTTTGGGATAGCCCCACCCACTGAAGCCGCCGCCGTAGGTGCCTTTGTTGCCACAATTTTAGCTATTGCCTACCGTAAGTTTAAGTGGCAAGTGCTGAAAGAAACGGCAACGCGGACAATGATGGTCACCAGTATGATACTCCTTATCGGGGGATTGTCTTTCGTCTTCACCGGTGTATTTCTCGGTGCTGGGGCTGGAAAGGTAGTTGAGCATTTCATTCTAGCTGCCCCAGGTGGACGCTGGGGTGCCTTTGCTATGGTTATGTTCATAGTCTTCATCCTGGGGTTTTTCATTGATATTATAGGTATTCTCTTTATCATGGTTCCTATACTATCCCCCCTTGCTCCGGCACTGGGGTTCGACCCCCTCTGGTTTGCGATGATGATCTGCGTTAATCTTCAGATGGCCTTCATGACCCCTCCCTTCGCTGTATCTATATTCTATCTCCGAGGTTCAGCTCCGCCGGAGTTGGGGGTGAGTACGACTGACATAATCCGGGGGGTAATTCCCTTTGTCGGGCTTATCATTATCGGGCTTAGCCTGTGCGCAGTTTTTCCGCAGATAATACTCTGGCTACCCAGCATGATGATAAAATAAGTAGGGGTTTAAAGAAAGATGTCCAACTTAAAAAATGTCAGGTGGACTCTAAGTCTCAAGGAGAGAGATGGCTAAAGAGGAGGCTGTTAGAGATGGACTGGATAACTGAGCCAGAAAGAAAGATTCCCATAGTAGCCGGTGTAGATATGCTGGTGTGTGGTGGGGGCGTTGCGGGAGTTGCGGCAGCTGTCAGTGCTGCACGTAACGGAGTCAGGGTTCTATTAGTTGAACGATACGGATTTCTTGGTGGACTGGCTACAGGTGGATTAGTAATAACCACACCTCCATTGAACAATGGAATCAACTCTGAAATTCGGAAAAGGTTGGAAGACGCGAAGACTTATCGGAAGTGCCGTGACACAGGGGATGACCCTGCGGTAGCCAGCCTAGTTGCCGTAGACCCGGAAGTGCTCAAATATGAGTTAGTCAGGATGTTGCTCGAACAAAATGTCAAGTTGTTACTTCATACCTACATAGTTCAAAGCATAATGGAAGACAATGTTATTAAGGGAGTAATAGTGGAAAGTAAAGGTGGTAGAGCGGCTATTCTCGCCAAAATGATAGTAGACGTGACTGGTGATGGTGACGTATCTGCATCAGCTAAGGCTCCATATGAAATAGCTGAAGAGCCTCTGCCAGTCACACTTATGTTCAATATGGTCGATGTTGATACCAAGAAGGCGATAAAACAAATAGGTAACTGGGGTAACTTAAGGAAATTGGTTGAAGAAGCAGTGAAGAGCGGAGAGCTATCTTTTGACCTTGAACTTTACACGAAAGGGTTTGCACCTGGTGTCTTTGCAGCAAACCTCTGCTACCCCGGAGAGATAAATGTCTGGTCCGGTAGCCTATTCGGGATTAATGGGTTGGATCCTGAGCAGCTAACCAAAGCTGAGATAGTAACTAGAGAACATGCCATGAGACTGGCAACCTTTCTGAAGAAAAAGCTAAGCGGTTTCGAAAAATCGCGGATTGAATATACGGCCACGCAGGTCGGCGTGAGAGAAACTAGAAGAGTAATCGGCGGAATTATACCGTCGTTAGACGATGTCATGACTCAGAAGTTTAGTGATACAGTAGCAAAGCCATACTCAGATAGGGAGATGCGGGTTCCGTACAGGTCTCTTGTCCCACAACAAGTTGAGAATCTCTTAGTAGCCGGAAGGTGTATATCCGCAAAGCAAGATGCAATGGTTCAGTTGCGCCTTATTCCCGTATGCTTTGCCACAGGTCAAGCTGCTGGTACCGCGGCGGCTCTTGCCTTGAGAGAGGGAGTTAAACCAAGACAGCTCAATGTGTCATTGTTACAGAGAACGATAACGAGTCAAGGTATGGCTCTCGGTTTATAGGCCGCTTTAAAATTTAAGCCTAGGCGAAGCAGGTAAATAAACAAATGAACAAAAGGATAACTCTACTCAAAGAGAATATTTTTAATACCGTTCCTCAGCTTTGCCTAGATAGAGCTAAGCTTATCACAGAGTCATATAAGCAAAACGAAGGAGAACCCTATGTTTATAAAAGGGCGAAGGCGTTTGTAAATATTTTAGAAGGAATGAATATTTATATTCTTCCAGGAGAATTAATAGTAGGTAACCAAGCAAGCAAACCACGTTCAGTCCCTTTATTTCCAGAATTCAGCATTTCTTTTCTTTTAGACGAAATTGATACTTTTGCGGAAAGACCCTTTGATAAATTTTTAGTTAGTCAAGAGGTGAAGAAAACTATAGATGATGTCGCAGAATACTGGAAAGGTAAAACTCATGAAGATAGAGTAGTATTCTTGACTTCTAAAGTGCTTCCTTCTGAGGTAAAAAAAGCTTGGGATTCAGATTCATTTACTTTGAATGATATATGTTATGCGGGAGTAAGAAAATCTTCTGGTGATGGACATATTATTATAAATTACGAAAAGGTTTTAAAGGTAGGCTTAGAAGGCATAATAAATGAAGCTAAACTAATAATAGACTCGCTTGATATTAGCGACTTGGAGATGCCAGAGAAGAAGATATTTTTGGAATCAGTAATTATAGTTTGCAATGCAGCTATCTCTTTTGCCAAGAGATATTCAGTACTGGCAAAAAAATTAGCTAAAACAGAAAGCAATCCAAAGAGAAAAGAGGAGCTTATAAAAATATCAAAGAATTGTGCAAATGTTCCCCAAAAATCAGCTAGAGATTTTTGGGAAGCCCTTCAGTCAGTTTGGTTTATTCATCTTTTAATACAGATAGAAAGTAATGGTCATTCAGTATCATTTGGCAGATTTGATCAATATCTTTATCCGTTTTATGAAAAAGACATTAGACAGCACATTTCCCAAGGCAAATTATTAGAACTAATAGAGTGTTTTTTTATAAAAGTCAACGAAATAAATAAAGTAAGACCATGGAGTGAAACACGCTATAAAAATGGATATCCTATGTTTCAGACTTTAATGCTTGGTGGTCAGACATCGGAAGGAAAAGATAGTACCAATGAATTGACTAATTTGATTCTTGAGGCCACAGCAGAGATGAAACTTCCTCAGCCCACGGTTGCTTTAAGAGTGCACAGTAGAACTCCTGAAGATTTAATGGTTAGAGCCTGCAAAGCGCTTTATGAACACGGTGGAGGTTTGCCAAGTTTTTTTAATGACGAAGCTATTATTCTAGCGCTTATGAATATCGGAGTGCCAATAGAAGAGGCAAGAAACTATGCTATAGCGGGATGTTCAGAAGCTGTAATTCCAGGTAAGAGTTTATCTTTTACCGGGGGAGACTGCTATTTTAATTTACCTGCTTTGCTTAATTTGACTTTAAATGGGGGGGGAAATCTAAGAAACGGTATCTGCTTATATCCCGTTGATAAAGATATTAGGGAATTTAACTCTTTCGAGGAATTATTGGAATATTTTGAAAAACAGCTTTCCTATTATATTAAATTTATAGTTCCTCTGACTACAATTACTTCGATAGTAGATAAAGAATTAAACCCTACACCATTTGCTTCCTCATTAATCGATCATAGACTGAAGATTGCAAAAGATTTATCCGAAGGAGGAGGCCCTAATGCTATCTATAGTACTACTATAATTCAAGGGCACGGTATTGCTAATGTGGCGAATTCTTTGGCGGCATTAAAATATTTTTTATATCAGAAAAAGCTAATATCAGGAGACGATTTTAGTGAAGTACTAAGAAACAATTTTAAAGGAGAAAAAGGAGAAGAGATCAGACAAAAATTATTAGGAATACCTAAGTATGGAAATGATAATGATTATGTCGATCATTTGGCTCAAAAGATCGCTGATATTTTCGCTCGGGAACTTAAAAGATATAAGCCGTGGAGGGGTGGTGTTTTTGGCCCCTCTTTGCAGGGATTAACTGCAAATGTTCCAGAAGGAGAAAGTTTAGGGGCTACTCCAGATGGCAGAAAGGCAGGTGAAGCTATAGCTGATAATATGTCTCCACAGGCAGGAACAGATATTAAAGGGCCCACAGCTACAATGAAATCAGCAAGTAAAATAGATAATTCTTTATTCGTTAATGGTAATATATTAAATCTTAAATTACATCCTTCAGCATTAAAAGGTGAGGGAATTAATAAGTTATCAGCGCTGATTAGGGCATTTTTTGACTTAAAAGGATATCAAGTGCAGTTTAATATAATATCTACAAAAGATTTGAGAGAGGCACAGTTAAATCCTGAAGCACATAAAGGCTTAATAGTTAAGGTTGCCGGTTATAGTGCACAATTTGTATCCTTGTGCAAGGAACTTCAAGGTCAGATAATAGCTAGAACCGAACACGCGTTTGAAAAATAAATCAGCTGGAGGAGATAGAAATGAAGGAAACGAAGGTAGTTCCTTGGTGGGAGCGTTCATTGACTTATGGAAAAATGTGGAGGGGTATGCTCTTTGACAGAATGATTCTTAAGGGCGACGATGACGAAGAACAGCGTATACAAAAGTTGAGAGAAATGCTTCTTGAAAGGCCACAGGGGAAAAGAGGCTATTTCTCCATATGGCGTGCAAAATTGATGACTGACAGCTACAAGCAGACCGAGGGGGAAGCACCTATCCTAAGGAAGGCAAAAGCGTTTAAACACGTATGTGAACAAATGCCACTTCTATATTCAAGATATCAACTTCTCTTAGGAGACCCAAGTGCCCACTTCCTTGGAGGAGAGGTAGAACCTGAGTTCTTTACCACTTGGTTGGAAAAAGACGTCTTTGTGGAAGAAGTCAACGAGACTATGAGTGAACTTGACGCACTTAAGCTAAGAGGAATCGAGGCATGGGTCATAAGCGATGAAGATATCAAGACCCTCAAAGAAGACATATTGCCCTACTGGCGGGGAATTTGCCATCCCAATATAGTCCAAAAGCAGTTAGAGGAAAACTTCACCTATGTAAATTTCAAGGAAGGACATTTTTTAGGCAAAACATCTCATCCACTTTTTGGGTGGGGAGTATCACATACCATTGCCGATTACGCTAGTGTTCTCCGAAAGGGTCTTAAGGGACTTAAAGAAGAAATCCAGGCTGAGATGGGGAAGATCGATGGCTCTGATATTCCATCCAATGCAGAGTTCGATAGGGTAAATTGTTACAAGGCAATGTTGATCGCCGCCGACGCTATCATTATATATGCTAATCGCTGTGCTGACCTAGCTAATGAGATGGCTACTCAGGAAACTGACGCCAAACGAATGTCAGAATTGGTAGAGATGGCTAGGGTTTGTCGGAAAGTACCTGAATACCCAGCGGAATCTTGGTGGGAAGCAATCCAATCCTGGCACTCCTTACATAATGCTATCATACTATGTGATGGAGGCGCGAGCCATTCAGCGGGTAGATTTGACCAATACATGTATCCTTTCCTTAAAAGCGATCTAGAAGGTGGGAAAATAACAAAAGAATTGGCCCAAGCATTGCTTGAATGCCTTTTCCTCAAAATTAGACAAAGGAAGTATCCTACCGACTATCACCGGGCAAAGAGGGTTCCTGGTTTTACCACCAACGATAAAGTGACTATTTGTGGAGTTAACTCAGACGGACGAGATGCAACCAATGAATTATCGTTCGTGTTAATGGAAGCTCACGCCCATGTCCACTTGGATGACCCAGTTCTCTCGGTTAGGATGCATAAGGATACACCTGACAGCGTGCTTAGGGCAACTCTTGAGTTGTTACGTTTGGGAAGTGGAATCCCCCATATTTTAAATGATGAAGTAATCATACCATCACTAATGAGGTTAGGGATCCCGCTAGCTGAGGCTAGAAATTATGCCGATATAGGCTGCCAGGAGAACGTCACTGACCCTAATATATGTGGTGCCGATGTGAACCCTCGCTCAAATGCGGGTTACTTTAACCTACCCAAAATGGTGCACATGGCGTTATACAATGGTATCGAAAAAATGAGTGGAACGCAGGCCGGGCCAAAGAGTGGCGATCCCAGAAATTTCAGCTCAATGGATGAGTTCTTTTCAGCCTGCAAGAAACAAATAGAGTACGCGGTTCGTCTTAACTGTGTCTATAATAACCTGATGGATTGGGCCTTTCTTAATTGGCATCCTGTACCGGTAATTGATCTGTTGCATCCGGGGCCTCGGCAGAAAGGAATAGACTATAACAACGGAGGATGTAAGTATAATTGGAGTGGTGGGACAGGTGTTGGGTTAGGCACTGCTGCCGATTCATTGGCAGCAATTGAGTGGTTAATCTATGATAAGAAAGAGCTCGCCTTTGATAAGTTATTAGAAGCTCTAGATAATAATTGGGTAGGATACCAACACATTAGAGAAAAATGTCGAAAGGCACCGAAGTACGGCAATGACGACGATTATGCAGATAAGTGGGCGGTTGAATTGGCCCGAGTATGGATGGATGCCTACGAGAAACACCGAACTCCTCATGGTGGTAAGTTCGTAGGTGGGTTCTATTCCATGTCGAATTATGCCCATATGGGTAGAGATACTTGGGCAACACCAGATGGTAGAGGGAAAGGTGAACCTTTATCTTCCGCCATAGACCCGTCCAACGGGGTAGATTTGGAAGGTCCAACAAAAATGCATAAGTCGGCTGCAAAGATTGACACTTGGAGAACTGCGAATGGAGTGGCATTCAACTGCAAATTCACTACAGCGGCGGTGGCGAGTGAGAGAGAACTTGGTAAATGGGCTGACCTAGTTAGAACGTATATACTCTTGGGGGGTCAGAGTGTCCAGTATACGGTGGTCGATGGACAGGCTTTGAAGGAGGCACAAAAACGTCCAGATGAGTACAAAGACCTGATAGTGAGAACAGGAGGTTATAGTGCCTTTTTTGTCGAACTAACCAAGGAAATTCAAGATAGCATCATTGCAAGAACTGAGCATCAAGTCTGAAAACTTTGTAAGTTTGTCCAGAACCTCCGTCTTGACACGGGTCTTTTGGAGTCAGTCATAAAACAGGAGGGCTTCTTCTACCGAAAAGTGTGGAGTTATGCTGGTTCGTTTCAAGCATGGGGTAATTACTAATATCCAGGCGTACTCGTTGCACGATGGACCAGGAATAAGAACTCTCGTTTTCCTCAAAGGTTGTCCACTTAGATGTGACTGGTGCTGCAATCCAGAATGCGAAAGTCCGGGCATTGAAATTGAATTCTTTAGTTCGAAATGTATTAGATGCGGTACCTGCTTAAAAGTATGTGATCGAAAAGCTATCAATCCAGACCTAGAAGTGAAATCTGGGTTCAAATTCAACAAAAACCTTTGTAACGAATGTGGGAACTGTGTCAAGGTTTGCCCAGCACAAGCACTGAGCTTTGTAGGTGAAGTTGTCTCAGTTAACGAAGTACTGGAAAAGGTTAAGAAGGACAGATATTTTTACCTTATATCAAAAGGAGGGCTAACTATATCCGGTGGGGAGCCCCTCTATCAATTTGAATTTACTCGTGAACTATTAAAGAGAAGTTATGATGACAATATTGATACTACTATAGAAACCTGTGGTTATGCTCCGTGGAAATATTTTAAAGAAATCCTACCCTATTTAAACTTAATCCTTTACGATATAAAACACATGGACCTTGTAAAGCATAAACAAAGGACAGGCGCTTCTAATGAATTGATACTGAGCAATTTGACAAAGCTTTCAAAGAAGGGTGTACCAATAATTATCAGGTTACCTCTGATCCCACAATTCAATCTTGATCAAGATAATGTTACGCAAACGGCTAGATTTGTATCGAGTCTAGAAAATGTGAGAGAAGTAAATCTGATGCCTTTCCATCAGTTCGGCAAGGATAAATATTATAGGTTGTGTAGAGAGTATTCATTGAAACACCTAAAGGCTCTAAACTCAGATGCCGAAGGTGTGGATAGGATTAGGATGATAAAGAGCACTCTTGAGTCGTACGGTTTAAATATTACAATTGGGTGAATAAAAATTTACATTTTGCAAGGCTCATTTCCAACACTTTGTCTTACTAACATCGAATATTTAAAGGAGGTGCGTAGATAATGGAGAAAAAGATGAAAGTAGAAGGTATTATTCCGGCGATGCTGACGCCTTTTACTGGAGCAGGAGAACTAGATGTCGATGGAATAAGTAAAACGGTCGATTTTTTAATTGACAATGGCGTAAGTGAAATAATGTGTCTTGGTAGCACTGGTGAAGCGGCCGCACTGACCAAAGAAGAGCGTATCAAGGTAACCGAGACAACGGTTAAAGCCGCTGGTGGTAGAGTTCCCGTGATGGTAGGTACGGGCGCTCCTACTACCAGGGACGTAATTGAACAGACCAGAGAAGCCAAAAACGCTGGTGCCGATTCG
>Ga0209979_1004890_pt1 | contig 10845 bp, 10 predicted proteins | sample AnhtaG_FD_183114 | JGI IMG/M metagenome (GOLD analysis project Ga0209979, IMG submission 183114) | Deep subsurface microbial communities from Anholt, Denmark to uncover new lineages of life (NeLLi) - Anholt_01485 metaG (SPAdes) (version 2) | ecosystem: Environmental > Aquatic > Marine > Oceanic...
GAGAGGCAAGGCGGACAATTGAAGAAAATTACTCCATAGGTATGGTAGCCCAGAAGTATGTACAATTATATGAGGAAATGATTAAATGAGATTTGCGTTGGTAGACCACGATACAAACTATTTCACAAAACCAGAACAATTGGAAAATGTATACGAAAAAATCTGGGATAAAATACCGATATGTTTATCAAATTTAAAGAAGGTAAGAAAGAACGCGCGAAAGAAGATATTAGACAATTTTTCTATTTTCCGAATTATTTCCTTCTTTATTCGCGAGGTTTATTTTGGAAATTAAAGTTGTGGACACAAATTTAAGGATAGCGAAAGCAACATCAATTTTAATAATTGCAAGTATCTGTGGGCACATACTAAGTTTAGGAAAGGAAATCCTTGTTGCAAATTATTTTGGAATTACAGAGGCAATGGATGCCTTTTATGCAGCAATTACTGTTCCAAATTTAATAAATAATATTCTATTATCAACATTTGTAGCTGTTTTTATTCCTATATTTATTAGGTATAAAGTTAAAGACAAAAATGAAGCAAATCATATTTCTTCAGTAATCATAAATTATCTTTTCATTTTTTTTATCCTTGCCTCTTTATTTCTTTATATTCTTGCTCCTTGGATTATCAGATTTGGTTTCCATGGTTTAAAACCGGGGGCTATTAGTTTAGCAATAAAGATGTTGCGTGTAGTTTGCTTTACCCTTATTTTTAGTGGGCTGATAGGAATTATGACTGGAATTCTTAATGCTTTTGAGCACTTTGCTTGGCCGGCTTTTTCACAGATGTTTGTTACAATCACCACAATTTTGTTTATTTTATTCTTTGTAAAACAGCTGAGTATTTTTACCCTTATTTATGGATTACTTGTAGGTCTAATTCTGCAATTCCTTTTCTTAATTCCTATTACAAAGGGAAAAGGGTATCATCATTACTTTGATTTTAACCGGGAACACCCGGCAATAAAAGAAATGATATCCCTAGGTTTTATTTTTTTCATAGCCATTGTTGCCTCTCAATTGAATATCGTTGTCGACATAATTATGGCCTCTTATCTTGCTCCCGGAAGTATCGCTGCTCTCGGCTATGCAGGAAAACTTGTTCAGGTCCCTTTGGTGATTTTTTCTTCATCCATTGCTATTGCAGTTTTCCCGTTCTTTTCATCTCAGGTTGCTGAAAACAAAATTGAAGAAATGAAAGATTCGTTAGCTAAAAGTATAAGGATGGCTGGATTTATTCTTATACCTATAACGGTGATTTTGATCTTCCTTTCTCGACCGTTGATTCAATTGCTTTTTGAGCGGGGAGTTTTTTCTTCTCGGGCAACCGGACTAATAGGGATAATATTGATTTGTTACTCACTCGGACTTTTTTTCAATGCTATGGGGTTAGTTTTGATACGTTTTACACTTGCATTTCAGGAGATAAAACTTCTTCTTAAATTGACAGTGATAAGTGTGAGTTTCAACGTATTCCTTAATTTATTGTTCATAAAATTAATTAATCCACCAGTAGCTGGAATTGCTCTTTCCACTTCGGTTGTGTATATCCAAGGTGCCTTAATATTATTCTTAATTCTAAGGAAAAAATTAGATGGGCTAAAAGAAAAATATTTATTCAAGGGAAGTGTAAAAATCTGTTGTGCCTCGGTTTTGATGGGAGCAGCAGTTTTTCTCTTATGGCGACGCTTTAACTTCGAAATAGATACTCTCTCTATACTTGCAAAAATGGTTAGAATAGGATTGGTAGTAACGGTGGGGCTTATAATTTATATATCCAGTTTAGTAGTCTTAAAACTACCAGAACTAAAGAGTATTAGTAGACTGATTCGATTCTATAAAGAAGTCAAATGAAAAGAAATTCTTATGCCATTCCGCGTACGCTTGTTGAGAAATTTGGTTTAGGGCAGGCAAATAAAATAATGATAGATATGATAAATCCTACCGAGAACATATTAGAAATTGGTCGTGCTTGAGGTTATATGAGTAAATATCTGATTGAAAAGGGCTGTCGGGTAATCGGGGTTGAGGTAGACGAAGAGGAAGGGAAAAAATCATCGAATTTTGGAAATAGAGTTTGTGGCAATGAAAGAAAATGTAATGGAATTATCTGAAATAATTTATTTGGCACGGCGACTTGGCATTAAACGAATCAAGATAGTTCATTTAATGGTTCATTCTCCCGAATTGACGGACCAAAGTTTATTTCAAAATATTGAGTTAGCTCAAAATATATTCTCTCAGACAAAAATGTTAGGCAACAAATTGAATATTGAGATTTTTCTCCCACCTTTAGAAGAAAAAGAATATTTCTGTTATGAGCCATTTACAACTATCTATATCAATTGGAATGGTGATGTGCGACCTTGTTGTGCTTGTACAATTAATGAGAAGAATTCCCTAAAGTTAGGCAATTTGAGAGAGCAATCTTTGCTTGAATTATGGAATTGCAAACAGATGAGAGAAATTAGAAAAAGCCTTATTTTTGGGAGAAATTTACCAGAATTCTGTAAAAGTTGTTCCCAGAGATATCTATCTCAGGAAAATCTTACGAGATTTTTGAGTTAATTATGAGAATTACATTAATTTATCCAGGATTTGTAAACATCGGTTTTAACAGCTTGGGAAGAGGAGGAATGGATACCTGTTGGATTAATTTAGGGCTGGCGTATATTGGAGCATATCTGGAGAAAAATAACTATGAAGTTGATTTAATCGACCTTCGAGCAACAAAGGGATGGGTGGACTTTGAAAGAATAATTAAAGAAAAGAATTCAGATATTTATGGTGTTCACTTTAATACTCCCAATTATAATAATGCTATGCAATGCGCCAAGCGAATTAAAAAGATTGACAAAAAGAAAATTATTGTTGGTGGAGGCCCGCATGCAACCATTGCACCAGATGATTTACTTTCTTCAGGAGTTATTGACTATGTAATAGTAGGAGAAGGGGAGATAAGTTTTTTAGAGTTAGTTCAAACATTAGAAAGAGGAGATACCTCAGGAAGAATTATCAATGGGAAACGGATAGAAAACTATGATGATTTACCATTTCCAGATCGAGATATATATCCTCTAGATAGAGTTTTACATCCCTTAGGAAATTTCCCATTTTTAGATAATGGGATAATTATTTTAGCTAGTAGAGGTTGCGCTTATAACTGTACTTTTTGTCAACCTTTAGTCAGAAAAATCTTTGGGAATAAGGTTCGTTATCGGTCAGTATCTAATGTTATAGAAGAAGTGAAATATGTAATCAAGAAATATAGAGTCAAATATATTTCTTTTCAGGACGACACTTTTACTTTTAGTAAAAAATGGGTAATAGAGTTTTGCGAAAATATAATAAAAGAGAAAATCAATATTCAATGGTCAGCGCAAAGTCGAGTAAATACAATTGATGAAGAAATGATAAAAATTATGAAGCGTGCAGGCTGTGCATGTTTATTCTTTGGATTTGAATCCGGTTCGCAGGGAATTCTAAATTTCTTACGGAAGGGAATTACGGTAGAACAATCTTTAGAAGCTGCTGGCTTGTGCCATAAATATGGAATTTTAATTTTCGCTGATTATATGTTAGGAATACCTACAGAAACCAGTAAAGATTTGCAGTTAACTTATCAGCTAATACAAAAAATTAAACCACATATTAATAGTGCTTCATATTTTACTCCAGTTCCCGGTTGTGGTCTTTATAACTATTGTAAGGAAAGAAAAATTATTAAAATAAATGATTATGAAGGATTTGCCAGGAATCCATTCGGGGAGAAGATAGAAGGAGTCGATTATAAACTTTTAGATAAATTCAGAGATAAAATGGCTAAAGAGTTTACGGCTTGGTTTATGGAATTCGATTTTACAATTATGGTTTTGAAAAGGTGGCAGAATCTTCTAATAAAAGGCTATTGGAGAGAAATGCTAAGAGAATTTAGAGTTCAAAGCTCTTTTAAGTATCATTTAAGTAGAATCTTCTCGAATTTGAAATTATCACAATAATATGAATAAATTGCTTAAGTACTTTTACTATATAAGAAATTTTATTGCTAAAATATTAGATAAAAAATTTAATTTCTTGATTTTTTTTGTGACCTCTAAATGTAATCTAAAATGTAAAGATTGCTTTTTCTGGAAGGAAATCAACAAAGCCGGAGATTTAACACTTGAAGAGATAGAAAAAATATCTCGTTCCATGCCGAAGATAATAGCAATTCTTTTCTCCGGTGGAGAGCCTTTTTTGCGTCGAGATTTAGATAAGATAATCGAAGTATTTTATAAAAATAATAAAACTTGTTCCTTTTCTATAGCTACAAATGGCACATTAATTGATGAAATAATGATGGTTATTAAAGTGATATTAGAAAAATATCAAGACATAATAATTACGTTGAATTTTTCCTTAGATGGGTTTAAAAAGAAACACGATGACATAAAAGGAGTTCCAGGTAGTTATACCCGTACTGTTTCGTGTTTAAATAAATTGAGTAGTTTAAGATCAAAATACCCCAATTTAAGAATAACTGTAAATACTGTTATCCTCAAGGACAATATAGATGAGATATTAAATTTTGCGCAATATATTCAGAGAGAATTTGATGTAGATGGCCATTATTTTGAGATAATAAGAGGTGAGCCCAAAGATACTTTATTAAAAGATGTCCCCTATAATAAACTTCTCAACTTATATTGGCGGTTAGTTAAGCTTCAATCGTATTATATAGAAAAAATAATTGCTAATGACAATATGGTTTCAAAATTCTTTAATAAATTATACTATATTAGCAATTTTCTATTACTTTATAGATATCAATATAGAATTCTTAGTGGTAAAAGCAGATGGCCAATGCAGTGTTTGGCAGGAGTGGTTGCAGGGGTATTAGATTATGACGGAAATTTCAAACTTTGTGAATTAAGGAAAAATATAGCTAAACTTCAAGATTATAAATACGATTTTAAAAAGTTGTGGTTTTCTATTCTCAGACGAAAAGAGTTAAAAAGAATAAAAGTTGAAAGATGTGATTGCACTCACGTTTGCTTTATAGACCAGAGCTACAAACATAGTATGAAAGTTATGCTTTTTATAATACCTTATCTTTATCTAAAATATAGAATTTTTGGAGTAAAATCCGTTATTAAATGAAAAAAATATCAGTAGTTATCCCTACGTATAACAGAGCAGAAAATTTAAAAATGAGTCTAACAGCACTTTTAGAACAAGACTTTTCCATTGATGATTATGAAATAATAGTAATTAATGATGGTTCAACTTACTCAATAGATACAACGATAGCAGGATTATCAAATAACACTTCGTCAATTAGGATATATAATCAAGAACATCGGGGCCCTGGACCAGCCAGAAACTTAGGAATAAAAGAATCTACAGGAGAAATTATTTTATTTGTTGGGGACGATATTGTCAGTTCAAGAAGGTTGCTTAGGGAACATTTTGAATGGCATCAAAAATTTAAAGAAGAGAATATTGCCGTTTTAGGTTTTGTGAGTTGGTCATCAGATATAAAAATTACACCATTTATGAAGTGGATAGAGTCTAACGGACTTCAGTTTGCTTACCCTCTGATTAAGAATTGTGGAGATCTAGGATTCAAATTTTTTTATACGGCGAATATTTCTGTAAAAAGGCGCTTTTTTCTGAAGAATAATTTATTTTTTGATGAGCAATTCAAACATGCGGCTTTCGAAGATACAGAGTTAGGCTACAGGTTTTGTAAGATTGGGGGAAAAATAGTTTACAACAAGAATGCCATTGGATATCATTATCATCCAATAACTTTTTCTAGTTTTTGTCTGCGAACAAAATATGCCATCAGGTCTGCAATACTTTTTAGCCAAAAATGGCCGGGTGTTATATCTCTTCCACAAGTTGAAAATAGAACTAAATTCAATTATCTAAAATCTTTATTAAAAAAAGTTTTTTATCCAATAATAAGAAAATTTATTGATTTTATAGATATGATAGATATAAGCCCATGTATAGGACTTTATCAAAGGTTATTAGATTATTATTCGGTTAATGAATTGAAAAAATGTTGTCAATTAAAAAACGAATAAATGAGATTGTCCATCCAAGCAAGTTTGCAAACATGCAAAACTTTATAATAATTCCCAATTGGAACGGCAAGAGGTTTTTAAAAACTTGTTTTGATTCCTTAAAAGGACAGACTTATAGAGATTTTGAGATAGTTATGGTTGATAATGGATCCACCGATGGCTCAGTAGGTTTTATTAGAGAAAATTACCCTGAGGTTAAAATAATTGAGTTAGCTAAAAATAAGGGATTCTGTGTGGGGGTAAATACTGGGATAAAATCCACAAAGGGAGAATGTGTAGCTCTATTAAATAACGATGTAGAACTAGAACCACGATGGTTGGAAGAATTAGTAAAAGTTTTGAAGGGAAATCCGGAAATAGGATTTTGTGCTTCTAAGATGCTAAATTTTTATAACAGGCAGAATAGGACGATTGACTCGGCAGGGATAATTTACACCAAGGCAGGAAAAGCTTTTAATCGTGGCTCTGGACAAGAAGAAATTTACTTTGATAAAGAAGAAGAAGTGTTCGGCGCTTGTGCCGGGGCAGCGCTATATCGCAGAAAAATGCTGGAAGAAATAGGTTATTTCGATGAGAGATTCTATGCTTATGATGAAGATGTGGACCTCAGTTTTCATGCACAACTTATGGGTTATCGTTGTTTATATGTACCCACGGCAATTGTTTACCACTTTGGACAGGGTACAAGCTGTAGGAGAGCTTTTAAACGTACTTACTTAATTAACAAAAATACCTTACTGGTCTTGTTTAAAAATCTCTCCTTTTCGCTCTTAAGAAAAAATATCTTAAGAATTATTCGTTCACAGCTATCGGATATCGTTTGGGCACTAAGAAACCCAACTACTTCCTTTTTAGCAGTAATAAAAGGGAAAATTGATGCGATCTTCTTATTTCCCGCGTATCTTGTTTCCAGGTTGAAGAACCAGCGGAATCGAAAGGTTCCCATTAAATATTTAGAAGATATGCTCTCCGATGAACCGGTATAAGATTATGAATGGAAAAGAGAAAGGAAATATCAAGGTCTTATTTCTGACAGAAGGTAAAGATGTTCCTGCAAGTAGGTTTCGAGTTGATCAATGTATAGATTACATAGAGAAAGCAGGGATAAAATGTTCTGTTTTGCGGTCCTGGCCACAAAAGTACTATCTCCCCGGTTGGCACAAAAAAAGAATAATTGGACGTATAGCCGTTTACTTTTATTTCGGCTTGAAAGTTACAAACGGGTTGTCAAGAATTATGAGAGCTCCTTTTTACGATGTAGTTTTTTTACAGAGGGATCTCCTGAGTTGGAAAGGCTCGCCGTTTTTAGAGTGCCTATTAAGAAAATTAAGTAAAAAAATTATCTTTGATCTTGATGATGCTATTTTTACCAATAAGCGTCAAAAGATATCCAAGCTTATTGGGTTGAGTGATCTTGTCATCGTAGGTAATTCATACCTGAGGGAATATGCTCAAAGATACAATTCTCGAGTAGAAGTAATTCCAACAAGTGTAGATACGGATAAGTATTCTCCCCTCACGAAAAAGACCGGGACGAAGATCATCATTGGCTGGATGGGAACTTCAAGCAACCTATCCAACTTGGAGATTTTATCTCGACCCTTAAGCCAACTCTCGGAGAAATATGAATTTAAATTTAAAGTCGTGAGCAACTTTCCACCGCGGGTCAATTTCTTAAATAGTCTAAATATTGTCTGGCGTAGGTGGGAGGCCAAAAAGGAGCTAGAGGAACTGCAGAGTTTCGATATCGGGGTAATGCCGCTTGTTAATAATGAATGGACAAGGGGAAAATGTGGATTTAAGGCATTGTTGTGTATGACATGTGGCATCCCCGTGGTCATCTCGCCTGTAGGGGTAAACAGGGAGATTGTCCAGAATGGGATAAATGGGTTTCTTGCGGATACGGAGGAAGAGTGGATTGAAAAATTGTCAAAATTAATTGACAATAAAAAACTGAGGAAAGAATTAGGGAAAGCGGCGCGGAGAACTGTGGTAGAGAAGTATTCAATTAAAACCAACTTGCCTAAGGTACTTGATGTTTTCAAGAAAGTCAGGTCCATATGAAATTTTTTGTGACAAATTAAATGAAAATTCTTTTTGCAATTTATTCAATTTATGGTGGGGGAGCGGAAAAGCAGGTGCAATATATTTTGAAGTATATTGACCGAAAGAGGTTTGAGCCACATCTTTGTGTTTTTTATTTAACTGGCAAGGAAAATGAAGTGGTGCCGGAAGATGTTCCTATTTTTGATTTGAGTACAAGACTAAGACCAGCTTCGATTTTCTTAATGTTCAAACTTATAAGTTTAATAAGAAAGATTAAACCCGATAGGATATTGTCTTTTCTCTGGGGGACGAACTTGATTTCCATTTTAGCAGGGATTCTTACGAAGACAGACTTTCTAATAAGTGAAAGAACGTTCTCAAAAATAGATATAAAAGGATATTCTCTTCCAAAGTTAAGAAAAAAAATGATTTCACTACTTTATCCCAAAGCAGAAAAAATAACTACGGTCTCATATGATGTCAAGGAGAATTTATGTAAATATTTTGATATTCCAGAAAGTAAACTTGAAGTAATCTACAATGGGATAGATTCAGAAAAGATAAAAAAACTAGAAAATGAATATGAAATCAATCTCCAAAATTATTTGCTTGCTTGCGGGGGATTACAAAAATGGAAAAATTATGATTTCTTAATTGAAGTAATGGCGGAACTTAAAAGCTTATCTCTGGTTATTTTAGGTGATGGTCCTCTAAAGAAACATCTTAAAGAAAAAGCAGAATCTTTGGGAGTAAATTTAATTCTACCTGGTTATATCAATAACCCATATCCATATTTTAAAAAAGCAAGAGTTTTTGCCTTGAGTTCTCTATACGAAGGTTTTCCTAATGTGGTTTTAGAAGCAATGGCTTGCGGAGTTCCTGTTGTTTCCGTTGATTGTCCGGGTGGAGTGAATGAAATTATTGAGAATGGAAAGACAGGTCTTTTAGTTCCGTCTGGTGATAAAAAGGCTTTGGCATCAGCGGTGATTAGGTTGCTTGAGAATAAGCATTTGTGTAAAATTCTTACAGAAAACGCCTATAGAAAAGTAAAGGAAGAATTTACATTGGATCGGATGGTTAAAAGTTATGAGGATGTGTTGAAATAATGTGTGGAATTTGTGGAATATTAAATTTTGATGGTAAGCCGATATCTGAAGAATTATTGAAGAAGATGAACAATCAAATAATTCATCGGGGACCGGATGATGAGGGATATTATATTAGCGGAAAATATAAAAAGCAAAATGAGGCAAAATATAACGTGGGGATGGGGATGAGGCGGCTGAGTATTATTGATTTGGAAACAGGACAGCAGCCGATTCATAATGAGGATAAGTTAATATGGGTTATATTAAACGGTGAAATTTACAATTTCCAGGAGCTTCGGGATAATCTTAAAAAAAAGGGTCATTGTTTTTACACAAAGAGCGATACAGAGGTACTTGTACATCTGTATGAAGATTATGGGTCTGATTGCCTCAAATATATGAATGGAATGTTTGCCTTTGCCCTGTGGGACGAAAATAAACACTGCCTCTTCATTGCAAGGGATCAGGTTGGGAAGAAGCCTCTATATTATATGAGAATAGGTGATAAGTTCTATTTTGCTTCGGAGATAAAGTCATTTCTGGTAATACCAAAATTTAAGAAGGAGATTAATCTGAAGGCAATTCATTATTATCTTACATATCAATATATTCCTTCTCCTATGACGATATTTAAAGATGTCTTCCGCCTTCCACCTGCTACATTTATGGTTATTAATTCACAGGGCAGGATAAAAAGCTGCAAGTACTGGTCGCTAAATTTCAGACATAAGACAGATTTGACTTTTCATGAAGCCAAAGAGAGAATCAGGTCACTCTTGAGAGATGCTGTTAGGATTAGGATGATTGCCGACGTTCCTTTAGGTGCATTTCTTTCTGGTGGGCATGATTCTTCCATAATTGTGGCATTGATGAGTCAATTATCATCTCAACCGGTAAAGACATTTTCTATTGGCTTTGAAGAACAAGAATTTTCAGAATTGAGATATGCTAGAATACTTGCTAAGAAATTTGGATGTGAGCATCATGAATTTATCGTTAAACCAGATTATATTGATATTTTACCTAAGATTGTCTGGCATTATGACCAACCTTATGCTGATAGCTCAGCCTTACCAAGTTTTTATGTTGCTAAGATGACACGTGAATATGTAAAAGTTGCCTTAAATGGAGATGGGGGGGATGAGAATTTTGCCGGTTATCTGAGATATTCTGCCTTAAGAAATTTTACTATTCTGGCTTTGCCCTTTCAAATAATTCCTCATAAATTATTTTCAGAATTTTTGAATTTAATCCCTGATGTTGAATCATCTCAACGGAACCCCATTCGTTATGCAAAACGGCTTTTGTCTACTTTAAATGAATCTCCTTCTCGTAGAAACATCATCTGGCATTGTTTCTTTGATAATTTTTCAAAAAAGCGGATCTATTCTGATGAGATGAAAAATAGATTTTCAGATATTGATACTTATGAATATCTCAGCAATTTATTTGAGCGGGCGCCGGCGACCGGGGTTATTGACAGAGCTCTTTATACTGACATCAATGCCTATCTTCCGGAGGATTTACTTATAAAGATGGATGTGGCTACAATGGCGAATTCCCTTGAGGCACGCTCGCCATTTCTGGACTATCGCATACTTGAATTTACTTCCAGCCTTCCATCTTCATGGAAAA
>Ga0209979_1004892_pt1 | contig 10840 bp, 7 predicted proteins | sample AnhtaG_FD_183114 | JGI IMG/M metagenome (GOLD analysis project Ga0209979, IMG submission 183114) | Deep subsurface microbial communities from Anholt, Denmark to uncover new lineages of life (NeLLi) - Anholt_01485 metaG (SPAdes) (version 2) | ecosystem: Environmental > Aquatic > Marine > Oceanic >...
CAAAGCGGTATCGCCGTCACCACCGCCGGTGGCATTCACGTCACCCCCATCGGCGAGTACGTCCTGGGGATGATGATAATGCTGGCAAAGGGTTGGCCCCATCTCTTTCGGGCTCAGGAGAGGCGGGAGTGGGCCCGCCTTACTCCCCAGGAGTTAGAGGGCAGGACGGTGGGCGTGGTAGGATTGGGCAACGTCGGCCAAGAGGTGGCGCGCCTGGCCAAGCTTCTGGGCATGCGAGTGCTGGGCGTGCGTCGTTCAGGGGCGCCCCTGGAGAGCGGCGAGTATCTAGTCGACGAGATATTCGCTCCCCTGGACCTCCTGCACGTCCTCTCTCAGAGCGACTACGTGGTGCTGGCCCTTCCCCTCACTGAAGAGACCCACCACATCATGGCCGAGCTGGCCTTCCAGGCCATGAAGCCCTCGGCCTATCTGATCAACGTTTCTCCCGGGGCGGTGGTGGACGAGGTGGCCCTGGTGCGGGCCCTCAAGGTAGGGCTGATCGCCGGGGCCGGCCTGGATGTCTTCGAGAGCGAGCCTCTGCCGCCAGAGAGCGAGCTGTGGAGGCTGTACAACGTGATCATCAGCCCCCACATTGCTGGCGAGACCCGTCACTACAACGAGGGCGCGGTGGCTCTCTTCTGCGATAACCTCCGCCGCTACCTGGCCGATGAGCCGCTGCTGAACCTGGTGGACCCCCAGCGAGGGTACTGACCCGGGCTATCGCTGCTTGCGGGAGGCCCTGCCCTTGGCCGCCGCTTTTCCCTTGGCGGTGGGCCTCTTCTCGGCGGCCGCCTTGCCCCTGGCGGGGGCCCTGCCTTTGGTAGCCGCTGCGGGCTTGGTCGCCGCTTTTCTCTTGGCGGTGGGCTTCTTCGCGGCGGCCGCCTTGCCCCTGACAGCGGCGCCGCGCTTGGCTTTCGCTCTGGCGACGGGCGCTTTCGCCTTCGCTGCCCTCTTGCCCCCGGTTGCTGCTTCCTCTTCCACCTGCTCGGCCAGCTCGATGCTGGCGATGGAGGCTACCGTATCGCCGCGGCCTACGCCCATAAGGGTAACGCCCATGGTGGCCCGCCCCTGTACGGCAATGCTGTCCACGTTAGTGCGGATGACGATTCCGTCTTCGGAGATGAGCATCAGTTGTTGCTTCGAATTGACGGTGCGGGCCGCCACCAACCGCCCTCTCCTCTCGTTGACCGTGAACGTCCTGACGCCAAGGCCGCCTCGCCCCTGAGTAGGGTACTCCTCGAAGGTTGTGCGCTTCCCGTAGCCCTTGCTGCTCACCACCAGCAGTTGCCGGTCGGGACGAGCGACCTCCATCCCCACCACCCGGTCACCCTTCGCCAGGCGGATGCCCCGCACGCCGCCGCTCTGGCGGGATGCCGATCGCAACTGACGCACCGAGAAGCGCAAGGCCTGACCGGTGGCGGTGACTAGAACAGCATGATCAGTGCCGCGCGCTAGCTGGGCAGCTACCAGGGCGTCGCCCGGCTCTAGGTCCATGGTTATGAGGCCGTTGCGGCGTACGGCGGCGAATTCGCTCAGGGCCGTCTTCTTCACCTCGCCCAGTTCGGTGGCCAGCACCAGGAACTCCTGATCGCCGCCGTTGGTGGTCACCACTGCCGTCACCCGGTCATCCGACTCCAGGTAGATGATGTTGATGAGGGGGATGCCCCTCGCCTGGCGCGATTCATCGGGCAGTTCGTAGGTCTTGACCTGATACACGCGGCCGCGGTTCGTGAAGAACAAGAGGCTCTGGTGGGTATCGGCCACCATGATGTGACGAACGGCATCGCCCTCCCGCTTGGCCACGCCGATCTTGCCGCGGCCGCCTCGCCCCTGCGCCCGGTAGATCTCCAGGGGTACACGCTTGATGTAGCCGCGAGTCGATAGGGTTACCACCATCTCCTGGTGGGGTATGAGGTCCTCTTCGCTGAAATCCACTGCTGCCTGCTCGACGATCTGGGTGCGCCGTTCGTCGCCGTACTTCTTCTTGCCCTGCAGCGTCTCCTCCTTGATCAAGTAGTCGATCTTGCGGGGATTGGCCAGCAGGTCTTCCAGGTAGGCGATCTGCTTGATGATCTCAGCGTACTCGTCCTGGATCTTCTGGCGTTCCAGGCGAGCCAGACGGCGCAGCTGCATGTCCAGCACCGCTTGGGCCTGGCGGTCGCTCAGGCGGAAGGGAGCCCGCATCAGCCGCTCCTTGGCCTGTTCGGCCGATTGCGAGCGGCGGATGGTCTGAATGACCTGGTCCAGATGATCCAGGGCCACTAGCAGCCCTTGAAGGATGTGCTCCCGCTCCTGGGCCTTCTTCAGCTCGAACAGGGAGCGGCGGCGGATCACCTCTCGTCGGTGGTTGACAAAACAGTCCAGAATCCTCTTGAGGCCGACGGTTCGGGGTTGGCCATCCACCAGGGCCAGCATGTTGACGGCGAAGGTCGACTGCATCGCCGTGTGCTTGTAGAGGCTGTTCAGTATCTGGCGGGTCTGCCCCTCCCGCTTGAGCTCGATGACGACGCGGATGCCGTGGCGGTCCGACTCGTCCCGCAGGTCGGCGATGCCCTCAACGCGGCGCCCCTTGACCAGTTCGGCGATCTTCTCTACCAGAGCGGCCTTGTTGACCTGATAGGGCAGCTCCGTGATGATGATCTGCTGTCGGCCGCTCTTGGCCATCTCCTCGGTGTGCGTGCAGGCCCGCATGATGATGCGCCCCTTGCCCTCGTAGGCAGCCTTGATGGCGTCTTGCTTCTCGTACAGAGGGCCTTGGCCGCGCTCGCCGTCGCTGGGCTGCTTCCTCACCCGCTCGTAGCGGAAAATGACACCGCCGGTGGGGAAATCGGGCCCCTTGACGATCTGCGTCAGGTCGCTGGTGGAGGCTTCCGGCTTGTCGATGAGGTAGGCGATGGCGTCGCAGACCTCGCCCAGGTTGTGGGGCGGGATGTTGGTGGCCATGCCCACTGCGATACCCGTCGCGCCGTTGACCAGCAGGTTGGGCAGCCGCGAGGGCAGTACCTTGGGCTCCTGGAGGGAGTCATCGAAGTTGGGGGCGAGGTCCACCGTGTCGCGGTCGATGTCGGCTAGAGTCTCCTCGGCGATGGCAGCCAGGCGGGCCTCGGTGTAGCGCATGGCCGCTGGGGGGTCGTTGTCCACGCTGCCGAAGTTCCCCTGACCGTCGACCAGGGGGTAGCGCATAGAAAAGTCCTGGGCCAGGCGCACCATCGCTTCGTACACGGGGGCGTCGCCGTGAGGGTGATACTTGCCCAACACCTCACCCACGATGCGGGCGCTCTTCTTGTACCGAGAGCCCGGCCGCAAGCTCAACTCGGACATGGCGTAGAGGATGCGCCGCTGCACCGGCTTGAGGCCGTCGCGGATGTCGGGCAGGGCCCGCGCCACGATAACGCTCATGGCGTAGTCGAGGTAGGAGGCCCGCATCTCCTCCTCGATCTTTGCGGGGCGGATGCTTCCGGACGGGGTCTCGATAGCCATGCTCTCCCTACTCGGTCAGGCGGGCATCGGTCTGCCGCAGGCGACGGGCCAGCGTGCGCAGGATCTGCGCCGCCATGTCAGGGCTGCTCTTCAGCGCGGCGAGGAAGTCCCAGCGGGTCATGACCAGGCACTCGCCGTCCTCCAGGGCGCGGATGCTGGCGGTACGGGGATAGCCGTCCAGCAGGGCCGTCTCCCCGAAGAAGTCTCCCGGACCCAGGGTGGCGAGGACGGTCTCCTTGGGGTCGCCGAGGTTCTTCACCACCTCCACTTGCCCCGAGGAGACGATGTAGAAGCCCGCTGCCTCCTCGCCCTCCTTCAGGACTACATCGCCCGCCTGATGCCCCCTGGGATAGAGGTCTCTGGCGAGACGTTTGAGCTCCGCCGGGCCGAACCCGGTAAACAGGGGAGCATTACCCAGCATCTGTTCGTTGCCCATCACCGCACCTCCTTCCTGAAGTCGCGACCGTGGATCGCCACACTTTGCTAGTGGGCTACCTCATACAGCTTGAATCGCTCTCAGGACCCCATCAAGGGAACTCCAACCTTTTCTGCCAAAGCAAAGCCCTTGCCGGCGAAGCGGGCCAATACGCGGCAAACATCTGCCCGTGTTTACCCCTCCAAGAATACCATCTATCTGGGGAAGGGGGAAGACGCCTACGTGCCTTACTGAATGAGGCGGCGGCGCATGGATATGAGGGCCAGATAATAGAAGATAGCAGCCACTACCGCTATCCAGGCCAGGTCGCCCAGATGGCCCAGGTTGAGCTGGCCTTGCACTAGGCCGCGGTAGATGTCCACTACGTGGGTGGCCGGCACGAACCAGGCGGCCACCTGCAACTCCTCCGGCAGCCTCTCCAGCGGGAAGAAGACGCCACCCAGCCAGAACTGGGGTGTTATGAACAGAGCGAAAAAGTAGTTGAGGGAGCTGATGGAGCGGGCGACGGAGGTATAGGACAGAGAGATGCTGGCGAACATGAAGCTCGAGATGTAGGCCATGACAGGCACCAGCAGCGCCAGAGGCGAGTCCAGCAGGCCGAAGGCGGCTGAGACCGCCAGTATGTAGACACTGCTGATGAAGCCCCGAGTGGCCCCCCACAGGATCTCGCCAGTAATCACGTCTTCGATGCTCACCGGCGTGGTGATGATGGCATGGTAGGTTCTTTGGTTCTCCATGCGGAAGAAGGAGCCCCAGCCGCATTCGCCCGCGGCCGCCCACATGGGGAAGACCGCCAGAATGCCGGGGGCTATGAATTCGATATAGCGCTGGTTGCCGGGCAGCTCCGTCTCAGTTATCAGCTCCCCCAGGCCTAGACCCAGGGCAAGAAGGGTGATGAGCGGCTCCGCCAGCGGCCATATGACCTCTGCTTTCCACAGGCGCAGGTAAACATCGCGGTTGCGTTGCCACACACGATAAGCCCGATAGGACACATCGGGGAGACGGATGCCGAGACGAGGGCGGGCAATAGTCATTCGACGAGCCCTCTTCCCGTCAGGCGCAGGAAAACGTCCTCCAGGTTGGCTTGGTGGTAGGATACGCTCTCGCTTTCGAGGAGTAGGTCGGCCATCTGCGCTCGGCCGTCGGGGGTGCGGGCATAGATGTAGAGAATGTCCTCCACCTCCTCGACCGTCAAGCCGGGCCGAGACGCCATCTGGGCCAGAACCCTCTCCCGCTGTGGGCCGCTGACGCGCACCTCCGCTACCTCCCGTCCGGCGTACTCCTCTACCAGTTCCGGTGGTGAACCCTCCACCAGGATGCGTCCCTGGTGCATGATGACCAGGCGGTCGCAGAGGTGAGCGGCCTCCTCCATATAGTGGGTGCAGAGGAGCATAGTGACCCCCTGCTCCCTGAGATAGCGCAGCTTCTGCCAAACCAGGTGGCGAGCCTGAGGATCGAGGCCGGTGGTCGGCTCATCCAGCACCAGGATCTTGGGCTGGTTCATCAGGCCGCGGACGATGGTGAGCCGCCGTTTGAGGCCGGTGGAGAGGGCCCAGATGGGCTCGTGCTGTTTCTCCACTAGCTGGAACAGAGCCAGGTTCTCGTCTATGCGCTGATTGGCCAGTTCCCTGGGCATGTCGAAATAGCGGGCATAGACCGTCAGGTTCTGGCGCACAGAGAGGTCCGGGTCCAGGTTGTTCTCCTGGGGCACTACGCCCAGGATCGACTTGATTTGGCGTGGCCCTTGGCGCACGTCCATGCCGTCCACTACTAGCTCGCCCTCGGTCACGGGCGATACGCAAGAGATCATGCGCACGGTAGTGGTCTTGCCGGCGCCGTTCGGCCCCAAGAAGCCAAAGCACTCCCCCCTACGCACCGAGAAGTCGATGCCGTCCACGGCGGTGAAACCGTCATAGCGCTTGACCAGGTTGCGAGCGCGAATTATCTTAGTCATAGCCCAAGATTGGATAGCCGTCGCCTTGCCTCAGGCAGGCCCAGGCGATGGTAGCAGAGTCAGCTTGGCAGAGGCAAGAAAAGGGCCGAGGCAGAAGAGAAGCCTCGGCCACCAAAGTTCCTTCGCCAGCGTCGCTTCGCCTACTCTCCCTCCTCCTCCTGCTCTTCCCCGCTGGTGGCGAACTCGTAGATGGTGACATCGACCGCGGGATTCTTGCTACGGCTGTCCCAGTCCTCCACGTCCTCTTCCTCGTCGAAGCTTTCCTCCTCCTCCGCATCGCGGCGCACCAAGCCCTCCTTGGTGTAGGGGCGGAAGGCTTCCCCGGTCGTGGGCGGGAAGGAGGGCTTGCCCGCCTGGCTGGGGTCCTGGAAGGTCTCCTTGATGATCACCCGGACGTCGTCTTGGCTAAGGGTGGCGATGGCAGCGGCGTATTGGTTGCCCCCTTCCATCAGCTTGATCAGGCGCATGCCCAGCCTGGGCTCCACTTCTCCCAGGTATTCCCCCTTGCTGCTCTCTATCAGCAGGGTGTTGTTCTGGCGGCGCAGGAAGACCTGATCCCCTGCTGTCATACGGGCGGCAACCTCGGGAGCCGGCCGCGTCAGGACAGTTATGCCGGTCTTGCCCGTCTCCGATATGAACATCTGGGGAGAGAGCTTCGGGCCTCCCTCCGCTTGGACAGATGTCCCCTCGCCCAGGCTGGCTAGACGGGCTAGGTTCTTCTGGGCGATGGAGTTGAGGGGGTCAAGCTCCAGGGTCTTGCCGTAGGCTTCCCGTGCTTCTGAGTAGCGGCCAAGCTCGGTCAGGGCCTTCCCCAACCGATTGTAGGCATCCACATCGTTGGGGAAGACGGCGATGATCGCTCGGTTGACGGCCGCAGCTTCCTGCCATTGGCCGTGCATGGCCAGCTGGATAGCGTGTTGGGTTCGCTGCCGCCGAAACAGCCTTGTCCTGTCATCCGCTGTAAACACCATATTCGTCAAATCACCTCACAACGCCGCGCATTTTAGAGGTTTCTCCAGTTTTTTGCAAGTCCCCTACCAGCATCTCGGAGAGGATTGCCGCCGCCTGTATCTCCCTTAAAGACGTCAAGGCAGGCCAGACGTTACGCCCTCCTTCAAGAAAGCCTCCGGAGTTGTCCGGGCTTCCCTTAAGGTGTGACCAATCGACTTATCTAAGAACGCTCATCTGGGCAGATGGTTACCCGACGTCGGCGAAGGGCCGGCATTTCCTGCCTGCGCAAATCCCTGCAGCTCGATGGGAGATGGTCTCGTCCTGGGGGATACGATTGCCAGATGAAGGGGGCTTCAGAGACGCTTTCGGCTCCGCCCGTTCACTGTCTGCCGCCTGGTCGGGGTGGGCAGATTCGAACTGCCGGCCTCACGGTCCCGAACCGTGCGCTCTAACCTGACTGAGCTACACCCCGCCAAACCTCCTCCAACCCACGAAATCGGTGGCTTCTTATTCTAGCAAATGCGGTTCAGGGTGTCGAGGTCTAGACCGTTCGGCGATGGTGGGGTAGGGATGACGCGGTGGAGCCCTGTCGGATGAAGTGTCCAGGGGAGGTCGATAGAGAAAAGCAAAGCTAAAGGAAGGCCAGCCAGGCCCTTGTGCCTATCTTGAGGGATGCAGAGAGACGAGTGATAGCTGCTTAGCGAAGGCGGGGGGTATGAAGCGCCCCGTCGCTGATCGGCTCGTCGATGTACAGATCGCCATTCCGGATCTTGATGTTGAACCCACAGGTGGGGTTAGTGCACGCCCATGCCTTATAGTGGATGGGCGCCCCCTGGCTTCCAAAGTCAGACAAGGGAACCAGATCACCGGTTTGGCACTTTTGACACTTGGGGAAGCTGTTCACCTCTACCACGAGACTCCTCCCAACCGAACGTAATCGCCAGGCAGTATAGCAGAGCACCGCTGCCCTGGCAAGCCGCAGGGCGGCGTTTATTGTTATGTGGTCAAAAATTCTGCAAAAGTGGCCCTGCCCCGAATCTGGGCCAGGCCGTAACCGTTGTTGAGTGTGGAAGCCATCAATCCGGGGCTGTCCCTGCGGAGGAGAGCGGTAATCATGAGTCGATGGCTTAGGGTAACGATAGCCGGGCTTGTATTGAGCATCGCCCTGGGGGCGGGTGCTACGGTGGCCGTCCTGGCGGCGACATCATCAAGGCCATCGAGGGCAAGGATGTCCGAACCATTGGGGACCTGGTGGCGGGTCTCGAGGGTAAAGAGCCCGGCGACGAGGTGACCCTGACGCTGTTGCGAGACAGCGAATACTAACGCCTTCTAGAGGCTCCTCCCCTGTGCGAGGCTGGCCTGTTGTAGCGCGGCAGGCCAGCCTCGGCCTTTTTGGCAGCCTAAAGGCTTGCTTCTCGCCTCACCAGCCACCACTCCAGGGCGTCGGTCAGGGCTAGCCAGGAGGCCTCGATGATGTCGGTGGAGCTGCCCACTGTCGTCCAGTGGTGCTCGCCGTCGGTGGCCTCGATGAGCACCCGCACGTAGGCGGCGGTGCCGGCGGCGCTATCGATGATCCGCACCTTGTAGTCCACGAGCTTGGTCGCCTCCAGGGTGGGGTAGAACTGCACCAGGGCCTTACGGAGGGCGATGTCCAGGGCATGCACTGGCCCGTTCCCTTCGGCGGCGGTATGGATAATCTCGTCGCCCACCCGCACCTTGACGATCGCCTCCGACAGCATCTCCCGCTCATCCTCCTCGTCAGCACGGGGGTGGCGGCGCTCCACCACCATGAAGTCGTCCAGCTCGAAGGGAGGCTGATAGTCAGGCTGGTTGCGTCTGACCAGGAGCTCAAACGAGGCCTCCGCCCCCTCGTACTGGTAGCCGCGGCTCTCCATCAGCTTGATCACGCCCAAGAGGTGGCGCACCTCTTCCTTGCTCAAAGAAATGTCGACGCCTTGCTCCTTGAGCTTGGCCTGGATATTGCGCTGGCCGGCCAGCTCCGACACCAGGATGCGGCGGTCGTTGCCCACCAGAGCGGGGTCGATGTGCTGGTACGAGCCTTCGTGCTTGATGAGGGCGGCCACGTGCAGGCCCGCTTTGTGGGCGAATGCGGCTGTGCCCACGTATGGCTGGCGCGGGCTGGGTGGGAGGTTGGCGGTCTCGCTGACGTAGTGGGCGACCTCGGTGAGCTTGGCCAGCTGCTCATCGCTTACGCAGTCGACGTCCATCTTCAGCTTGAGGTTGGCGATGACGCTGATCATGTCGGCGTTGCCGCAGCCGTCGCCGTAGCCGTTGATGCAGCCCTGCACCTGGGCCACCCCCATCTCCACCGCCGCCAGGGTGTTGGCCACCGCCAGGTCGGCGGCGTTGTGGGCATGGATGCCCAGGGGCGTGTCGACGGCATCCATTGCTGCCATCATGGGCTCCCTCAGGCGAGAGGTGATGGTGCCGCCGTTCGTGTCACACATGATGATGCAGTCCACGCCGGCCTCGGCTGCCGCCTGAAGGCACTGCAGGGTGTAGCGGGGGTCGGAGTAGAAGCCGTCGAAGTAGTGCTCGGCGTCCAGGAAGACGGTGAAGCCGTGCGACTTGAGGTAGCGGATGGAGTCGGAGATCATCTCCAGGTTTTCTTCCAGGGTGGTCTCCAGGACCTGCCGCACCTGCATGTCGCTGGCCTTGCCCACCAGGGTGACCACCGGCGTGCGGGCGTCGACCAGCGCGCGGATGTTGGGGTCCTTGTCCGCTTTGCGACCGGCCCGACGGGTGGAGCCGAAGGCGGCCAGCTTGGCGTGGGAGAGTTTGAGCGACCGGGCCCGCACGAAGAACTCGGCGTCCTTGGGGTTGGAGCCCGGCCAGCCCCCCTCGATGTAGTGCACGCCTAGCTCGTCCAGCTTGTGGGCGATCTTCAGCTTGTCCTCGACGGAGAGGGATATCCCCTCCATCTGCGTCCCATCGCGAAGGGTGGTGTCGTAGAGCTCAACCGTAGTCATGTCCGCTCACCTCCAACCGCTTCCGCCGCTCGCTCCCCTATCTTCTCCCGGCAGCCCTCACACGTAGCTCGCCACCAAGTCGCCGACCTCAGACGTGCCCAGGCCCATGCGGCCGGCGCTCAACGACTTGATCTTGCCGCTGCTCAGGGCCTTGATGATCGCCTGCTCGGTGCGGTCGGCCGCTTCCGCCTCCCCCAGCTGAGCGAGCATCATCTGGGCGGCGGCGATGGCCGCCAGGGGGCAGATGACGTTCTGGCCCGTGTACTTCGGCGCGCTGCCGCCAATAGGCTCGAACATGGAGACGCCCTGCGGGTTGATGTTGCCCCCTGCCGCCACGCCCATGCCACCCTGAATCATTGCCCCCAGGTCGGTGATGATATCGCCGAACATGTTGTCGACCACGATCACGTCGAACCACTCCGGGTTCTTCACAAACCACATGCAGGCGGCATCGATGTGGGCGTACTCCCGCTTGATGTCGGGATAGTCGGCGTTGCCCACCTCGATGAAGGCTCGCCACCATGTATCGTGGACATGGGTCAGCACGTTGGTCTTGGCCACCAGGTGGAGCTGCTTGTGCTTGTTGCGATTGCGGGTCAGCTCAAATGCATAGCGGATGGCCCGCTCGGCGCCGAAGCGGGTGGTGCAGTGGATCTGGGTGGAGACCTCCTGGGGCGTGCCCTTGTACTGGACGCCGCCCATGCCCGAGTAGAGCCCCTCGGTGTTCTCGCGAACGACGACGAAGTCGATGTCTTCCGGGCCCTTGTCCTTCAGAGGGCAGTCCACGCCGGGATACAGCTTCACCGGGCGAAGGTTGATGTACTGGTCCAGCTCAAAGCGGATGCGCAGCAGGATGCCTACCTCCAGCGGCCCCGGCGGCACGTCTGGATGGCCGATGGCTCCCAGGTAGATGGCGTCGAAGCCCCGCAGCTCCTCGAGGGCAGAGTCAGGCAAGGTCTCGCCCGTCCGCAGGTAGCGGTCGCCGCCGAAGTCATAGGTGGCGGTGTCGTAGCGAAAGCCGGTAGCCTG
>Ga0209979_1004893_pt1 | contig 10836 bp, 6 predicted proteins | sample AnhtaG_FD_183114 | JGI IMG/M metagenome (GOLD analysis project Ga0209979, IMG submission 183114) | Deep subsurface microbial communities from Anholt, Denmark to uncover new lineages of life (NeLLi) - Anholt_01485 metaG (SPAdes) (version 2) | ecosystem: Environmental > Aquatic > Marine > Oceanic >...
TGATTGAGCACAATAGCAGTCCGAGCCGAGGGCCGGCTCTGGTCTCGAAAAAACTGTAGTAGCTCCAGACCAGCCCTTGGCCGATAAGGACGATTGCCGCAAGAATTACGAATAAAACGGTTACTGACGTGTTAGCTAAGCGTTTTGCCTGCTCCGGGTTGTTATGAAGCTCTTCGCTATATACGGGGATAAGAGATGCAGAAGCCGCCCCTTCGCCAAAGAGCCTTCGGGCAAGATTTGGAATCTTAAAGCCCATCGTCCAGGCCGTCATCAACCAGCCGGCCCCGAAAAAATGGGCGAACGCTATGTCCCGTACCATGCCGAATACTCTGCTGATTGCCGTTAGAGAAGCAATTTGTCTGAAGCCTTTTATCATAAGGGAATTCAAAAGTGAGTCTTAAAGAAGATGAATCCCGCCCGTTGAAGATGGGACGGGATGAAGCTGGTTTGTCGTTATCGAAGCTGGTATCGAAACTGGAGGCTGGAAGCCCGAGCTTCGAGTTTCCAGGGTGAGCATCGATACGAGCATCGACAACCTTAAACGTAGTGGGGCATCAATTCTCCGTAGCAGAGCTACTGCGAAGGACGAAAGCCTCACCCTACTTCTGTCTTCCGATTTCTGTCTTCTGAAGTTCACTTTAGCTCACTTTAGGCACTTTATAATTTCCTTATTTTTGCACTTTACATTTTAAATTTTGAACTTTTGTTACGCCTTTGGTGCCACGCTAAAAGGCCTGCACCGTCCGACGTTATTTAATAAACCTATTGAGGCCATACTAACCAACAGGCTTGAGCCGCCGTAGCTTACCAGTGGTAAAGTCAAGCCCGTGATTGGCATCAGTCCCACGGTCATGCTCACATTGATGACAACCTCAACGACAAACATTGCGATAATACCGACAGCTAACAATTTGCCGAAGGGATTAGTATTGTGCGCTGCGATTTCCAGCCCACAGCCGATGATAATAATATAAAGCGCAAGCAAGCCCAGGCAGCCCCAGAAGCCCCATTGCTGGGCAATGATGGCAAAAATGAAGTCGTTGTGTCTCTCTCTTAGAAAGTTGTATTTGACAAAGGGGCCCCGCCGAAAACCGTACCCTTTGGCACCACCGGAGGCAACGGCATATTTTGAGCGAATCAGATGCCAACCCCAATCACTCTTCCATAGCTTTTCACTGAATCTTGTGCCGACAAGCACTTTACCCAGCCAGGGGTGCTTCTCGGCCTTTTCACGAACCCAGGGGTTTTGTAATACGACACTACTAATTCTGATTCGCTGATAAGACCTCATCTTATACCATAGCAGCGGGCTTATTAGAAGTGCCATAAGTATTATGATGAGCAAATGCTTGACCCTTGCCCCGGCCACAAACAGCATCGTGAACAAAATCGGCATCATCAAAAGCACAGTGCCCAGGTCCGGCTCAAACAGTATCAGGACTATCGCCAGAAGGGTTAAAACAAAAGGGCCGATTAGGGAGCTAAGATTGTCGTAATTGCTGCGGTAGCGCAGGTACCAGGCCAGCGCCAGGATATATGCCAGTTTGCAAATTTCCGACGGCTGCAGGGTAATAGACTGTCCTGCTATTGCGAGCTCTATCCATCTCCGTGTACCCCTTCTCTGTGGCACAGTAAGTACATTGCCGATCCCAATATCTACAAACTTATCGAGCAGTAACACGCCCAATAGCAGCAGCACAAGTGCATATATCCAATAGCTTGCCGCTCCAAAGCGTCTGTAATTGACTGCGTTAACCACTATAAAGCCGACTATAGCGACTCCGGCGAACATGCCCTGCCTTTTCCAGAGATTGCTCAGGTTACCGGTCTCGGTGGCCGGGCTGGGCTCTGCGGGGTGGCCGACAGAATAGATAGTAGCTATGCCGATGCCAACCAGGATTAAAGTAGCCGCCAGCAGGCATAGTCTTACAATTATTAGTCGTCCCTTTAGAAAGTTGAACATAACGGCAACATGTGTTAAATCGGGTAATTATGTCTCAAAATGCTGTTTTTTTTCGTTTTTTTACATTTATCTTCGATTCTTGCACAAACCTGTGGCGTTTTCCACTTAATTTTCGCCAACAGCACCGTGGATACTTTATTTTTTTATGTGGTTTCCGCCGGTTGGCAGGAAAGAAGGAGATGCAGACAATGAATTTCCAGGCTCAATTTTTCGCTTTTTTTGCAAATTTTTCTTGAAATACATAAAAACTTGTGTTAGGATACAATTGATCTTCACCAAGATAAAACCTGTAAAAGTATTGTAGGACACGTATTTCGCTAATCAGCGAGAAAGGAGGATGTTTAAGGTAAGAATTGTTTGTATTTCCGGCTGCTCCTGCCGGCCGGAGCGCGATGTTCAATAATTCAAACGTGCTAAGTGTCATAATGAACAAGCGTGCCTTTTCTGCGGCAGGAAATAAAACCGAGAGCGCAGAGTGTATGGCTCTGTGCAGACGAGAAGAAAGGAGTTATGTTATGAGAAAGTTGTTTTTTGCTCTGGTGGTGGCGATGCTTGCTACGCCGATGTGGGCAACCGTTACCATTACTGCCACCGACCTGGGCGAAGGAGTAGTTGCCATCGACTATTCGTCGGATGATGCTGAGCTGGTCAGAGCGTTTGCTCTGGACATCACGGTTGACGCCGGCACTATTGAGGCCGTGGGTGACTTCAACGTGGGGGACGACAACCACGGCTACGGCATTTTCCCGGGCAATTTCAGCCGGTACATTACCGTCGACCCTGTGACTGGTGAAGTCAGTGACTGGGGCGTGGACGGTTATACACCCGTGGCTGACGGTAATGACCCGGGTGCACTGGGTGGCCTGGGCACGAATGGTATCACCATCGAGATGGGGTCACTCTATGACACTAAAGCTCCACCCAAGCAGGGAAGACTTTGCACGGTTACATGCAGCGAAACCTGCTTACTGACTGTTACTACCAATGCGACCCGGGGCAATGTCGTACTCGAAGATGCTTCAGAAGCAACCGTGGATTTGACCGGTGCAACCAATTATCCAGTCAACGTTGGTGCACCAGAGTCCTACACCGGTCCGCAAATGGACGAATGGGTTGTTGTCGGTAAGCCAGACTGCTGGTGTGCCAATATTAACCCGAGACAGTGCCATGGTGACGCAGATGGTCAGTCTCAGGGTAAAAACAAATACTGGGTATCAACCAATGACCTGAACATTCTGATTGAAGCCTGGAATAAACCGCTGGAATCACTGACCGGCAATCAGATTTGTGCTGACTTCGACCACCTATCTCAGGGTAAGAACAAGTATCGCGTTTCGACCAATGACCTGAACATCTTGATTGCCAACTGGCAGCTTGCCGATGCTCCGGCTCCTGACTGTCCGTAATGTGGACTCAGAGAAATTGTAGTAATTGGCGAATTTGAGGAGCTGGAGACGCTAAAAGTTTTTTGTTTCGGAGAGATTGTATCCTCGAAACGAAAGGAGATGATGATGAAAAGGCTACTCGTGCTGATGTTGCTTCTTGGGATGGCATCGGTAGCGAACGGTGTGCTCATTCAAGTCGATGGTCAAGACCCTGGTTAAACCCTTGATATTGCTGAAGGTATCACATCGGTAATCAGCGTTGTAAGCGAGGACACTTCCGGTTGGCTGGGTTATATAATCATCGAAGAGGGTGGTACAGGAGCCTTAGGCGATGCAGCCAAGCTGGATGCAGCAGGTGATATAGGTTCTGTTTCAGCTTATGCAGAGGCTGGCTGGGGTGTCGGTTATGAGCTTACAGTGGCAATGAGCTCGCTGCTGTTGCCGTCGGACCGCAGTTTACGATGAATTACTCAGGAGGTGTCTTAGGTGATACTGTTACGATTTTGTTGTTTCTTGACCCGGAGTATGGGTTCCCGGCCGATTCGGTAGCTATTACTATTGTTCCTGAGCCAATGACCTTTATACTGCTTGGTCTTGGCGATCTGTTTCTGCGTCGTCGCAAATAAGATAGTTTGCCTTGGCCAAGGTCAACAAGTTGGTTTGCAAAGAGGCGAGTCTTCTGACTTGCCTCTTTTTTTTGTCTTGCAGCCCGTGTTAAGGTTTCTTAATATTTATAAGCGGGCTTTGACTTATGAAAAAACTATTGGTCTTATCGATTTGTGGCTTATCCGTTTTTTTGCTTGGCAGCTGCCGGAGTTCCGGCGGGAATAAAAGTGGCGTCGAAGTAATCATTGACGGCGATGGACGATTCCCTGGATTTCTTGTTGGCAGATGGAAAGCCGATAAAGGCGGCTGGGAAATTGTCTTTGAGCCGGATGGGACAATTTCCTCAGCAGTAGTCAGTCTCGGCAGGGTGAGAATGAAGCCCGGGCAGGTAACTACCACGAACATGATATTAGGTGGTAAAGGACTGTTCGAGCCGGGCCGGTGGACAGTTCAATACTCACAGGAAAAACGCGAATTAGTTGTTGAGATTGCAATAGAACATTTTCGTGTCGAACTTGGCGATAATGTAGTGCAAGGTCAAACTTGGGATTTTTTCGTTGGTTTGGTTTCCAGTGATGGCCAATTGTGGTGGGCTGACCGGTTCAGTTTTCCCGAGTACATTGTAGATACGAAGAAATTTCCGAATTATAAGCTGCCTTTTGACCCCAATGACAAACCGCAGGAGAGCTTAATTTTCCGAAAGGTTACAGAATCAAATTAAGTGGTGAGTGGAATAAGTGAACTAAAGTTTGAAGTGACTAAAGTGCCTAAAGTTTAGAGTGCCTAAAGTGACACGTAAGTGTCATCCCTTCGGCAAGCTCAGGACAAGCTCTGAGGCGAAGCCGAAGGATCTGGTCAACGAAAAAGAGATTCTTCACTTCGCTGCGCTGCGTTCAGAATGACAGCAAAGCTGTCACTTTAGTTCATTTTAGGCATTTTAGCTCACTTTAGGCACTTTTCTGATAGTGTCCCTCCGAAAAACCCTATCCTGATGAGAAGTTGAAGCCAAGACTAATGAACTTTCTGATTTGCTAACCATGACAATCCCGCCAAATGGATTAGCAAGAGCCTTTCTGCACAACAGGCTGGGGAATCGGCAGGCATTATTCAGACGAGTGTAAATACTTCTTCGGTAGTCTTCGGTATGCTGTACGAACTTCCTTTATGCCACAGCTGTCCAGAAAAGCTCGTACACCGTTGCCATAAATGCCACACCTTTTCTACACGACTTCCATCGCCAGAAATAGCTGAAAGCTGTAGTATGCCATTTCTTGACTGTAGCTGGCTGCATGAGGCAAGCAAGGTCTTCCCACTCATACAGGAACTTTGAGAGCACAACCCATAAGAGGCGAAAACTTGCAGTAAATCGTGGCCGATGATGTTTCTTCGAATCGATTCGCTGCTTGCAAGCAGCGAGCCGGCTTTCGACTGCCAGCAGTTTGGCAGCCAGTACCGCTCTGGAACAAAGGATAGCCCGCAGGAAAGTCAGACCCTATCGAAACGCCTCGCAAGCACAAACAAGAAGGTTACAGAGGTTTGTCAGAAGGTTCTTTGTGGCATTCATGCCGCCAAGATAATACAATTAGTTGCACGAAGCAAGTTTACGTAAGTTCTTTAATGACAAGGTGGACGAGGTTATTCGGGTGGACAGGTGACTTTTCATTGTAGTTCATCCTGCGGGAACGTACATCTATGCAGCTAGTCGACCACACGGTTATGGCGGTCTCGTTGGGCCCGGCGTGCCTCGATTGCTCAAAGAGGATGCAGTTGCCAGACTGGAGACCGTGAACCGTTGCCTACGTCAGAATCACTATATTAAGCGAAAAGAAACTGTCTATTTGTTTGTCATATTTTTCTTGACAAAACAAAATTTATCTGTATCTTATAGGGGTACAACAGCAGTTGGGATTACTCAGGACATCAAGAAATTCGAGATTTTACGCGGACAGTGAAACGGCTATGGTTTCTTATATGGAAACTACATAACGGTAGTTAGGCCGGTTCCATCTATGGAGGCGTATGTCATGAAGAAAATAGCTTGTTTTTTTATTCTTATCATGTCGTTATCATCAATAGCCCACGCTGGTATAATTCCTTCGTTCGATCCCGAGCTCTCTGCAACAAAAGCTACAAATGTCATTGTTGCTTCTGAAGGCGAAAAAATAGATGGATTCCTTGATGTTCTGGACACCTGGAAAGGCGATCTTGAGAAAGGAGAGAGAATCTGGGTTCCCGAGCTTGCACAGTTCGAATCCGAGGAAGCTCGGAGAATTAAGAGCTGGGGATCAGAAAAAAGCTTTAGAAGGGTCACCGGCAAACGAATGATTGTTTTTCTTGTGAAGTCCATGTTTTTGAAGGATAGCCAGGAAGAAAGTGCCGTGGACAGGAAGCCGATCAGTGCGATTCGCTGGCTTCCTGCCAGTTATCCCGACTTTCGGCCCGTCTTCGCTGGCGGCAAGGAGCCTAGGAACAATGTGGCTCGAATGAAAATTTCTGTAGCCTGGGTCGAGAATGGAGTCATATATGCATTTCGACAAATCATAAATCCAGGGCCTCTGGTTCTCGACAATTTGCAAACAACTGAAGAACATTTGAAAGCTCTCGTTTTGGAAAAGTCCAGGAATTGTAGTGATTTCGAGAAGGCAGCCGCTTTGCCGGATCCGGAAGATAGGACCAATGCCATCTTACCATTCACAGAAGTTGATGAACACCGCGCGCGCGAAAAAGCTTTCAATGCTCTCAGTGAATGTGGAATTCCCGCTTTGCCTCACCTACACCAAATACTGGGGGATGAGCAACTGCTTGATCGCCACTATCTTGCGGTCAAGGCGCTAGCTAAGGCAGGCGGCTGGAGTGCTGGCCAAGAAATTGTATCGATACTGCGCAGCGAATTAGAGTATCTGAGGGAAAGAGATGACGAGATAAAGGGAACAGCCTGGAACAATCTGCCCTCAGACATCCGGCTTCATATTCTGAAAATGCAACAAGGACTAAAGGCAGTCTACTGGCTTCGATATGACGATGCTGAGGATGTTATCTCAGATATAAATAATTGGTTAGGTAACCGCCAACGTGATTACGGCCTTAGGATCGGTTACAGACAGGCAAAATCCTACATAAATGTCCGTGGGCCCATTACGGGGCCCTCCACGGTCAATGAGCTGTCCCCAAAAAAGAAAAGGAGGATTATATGGGGAGAGGCAATCCGTGGGTTGCAAGCGGGTATGTACCTGGCCGAAAATACCTTACGCGTTGGTGACGTCATATCTCCCACATGTTATGTGCGCAATACTTCGGCCCAGCCAATCGTGTTCAAAATACTCGAGCCTTGTTTGAAGTCGCCTCTAATTCTCGATGCTACGGGCGCACGAGTCGCAATATTAGGAGGTGGTATTATTTCGGTGCAGGTTAGGTTTCAGAGGCATACGCTGAAACCCGGAGAGAGTATCAGGCTGCATATGAAAAATTATGTGTTGGCCCCAAGACGTCCTGTCTTCAAAAGAGAGAAGAACGGGGGGAGGTATTGTATTGAAATTGCCGCTACGTCGCCGGGAAAATACCAAGTCGGGTATGAACGGGAAGTCTGGCTGCTCAAAGACGAGACTCAGCCGGTTTATCGTTTTAATGACCCCGAAGCTCAGCGGATTCATCTTCATACCGGATGGGCGGATTTGATGGTCTTGCTGGGCGACAGGGAAGTTCTTTCCAAGAGAGTGGCCTCAGAACTCAGGCGAGCGGCAGGTCGCTTTAATCTCAAGATTGTCCGTATGGCCGAAGAAGGTTCGCCGCTTCGGTCACTGTTGCTCACTGTTCTTGAGCCGAAGAGCCGATATCCTGAATTCTGGAGCACGGTCCAGATTAGCCGCCAGGAAGCTGAGACGATCATAGGTCATTTGGAACGGACGGACTATTTGTGGCGGACTGTTGCAGAACCTTATGATAGTAAAGCGTTCCCAATACCTTCATACTTTCTTAGTCTAAGCATCGGAGATGAATCCGATCCGAAGCGGTCCTTCCACCTGGGATCCTTACCTTTGGGATGGGGTCTTGAAATGGATCGCAGGCTCAAAGAATTGAGAGAAATGTTTGTGAGTGAATCAAGGAAAGCTATGGATGAACTACTAGCTCAACTCGAGCCTTTTCGCGAGGAATGGCGAGCTCCTTAGACTTCAACGGCTATGTTTTTGATTCAAACACCTTTGAAAAGTCCAAAGTCAAACAATAAATCTTGTTGCCACAATTTACTTTAAGGCATCGTAGTTACGAGATATACCCAGAAACACTATATTTTTTTAATACATTTTATTTCCTCCGTCTACTTAATCCGATTTTAGCTTTAAAATATTTGTTTTTTCGGCAAATATTTGAGGTTTGATGCTTCCGTTAATCATCAAATTTGGCGTCTGTGGTGTCATTTTGGTGACACGGATTTTCGAAGAATACTGGCATTTTACAACTCGTGAAAATGGGGCTATTTTTGGTGGTGCCTTGTCACTGTTCAACAGCTTCCGTTTTGCGCCGATTCTTTTGGCGTCACAGGTGTACTTTACCGTAGAGTTATAGAAGATTTGACCAATCCCACCAGCCTATCAGTCCCGTCTCCGGGATTGACAAGTCAGGTTTCCGGCATCGGTTAGTACCCCAATCTGCCCCAGATGGCTTCCTGCATCTTCTGCAAATCAGCCAAGCCCTCGTCGGTAGTAGGCGTATAGTTATACGGAAGGTTCGCCATCTTACCGACCCGTATCGTCTCTGCTCCTCTGTACTTCCAGTAGTCGCTGTGGCCGTCAGCGAAAGAGACGTTCGTGCCGTCCCCATGTCGGACAAACGGAGGGTCCCACCATCTGGGCGTAACGTAGTGAATCGCATAGCTATCCGGACTGATCTGGCCTTCATCAAGAAAAACGAGTCTATAAGCCGGAGCGGGGACGTTGATTTCTGATCTCTTCTTGACCATCAACACCGTCCTGCCAACTCTCACTCCCCGGTTACCGATATACGTTCCAGTTGCATCGAAACAACCGTTCATCCCATAGCCTGTGGAGTACGTGCGCATCTCTCCACGAATACCGGTCGGGCACCGGTACACCTTTTCGGCTCCGCAGTACGGAAACAGCGCTCCGACTCGGATGGCTTGCATTTGTATGTCAAGCGGTCGTTGTTCTCCCTGCGCGAAACCAGAGGCGCAGTCGTTGCCTACCCAATAGGGCTCGCCCTTGTGAGGACCCGATGTGGGCACAGGGGCGGCGGGGGCGGCGGTAGGAGCCCAATAGGCTTCGCCGTTGACAATCCTGTCGTCGTTCTCATCGGCATACATCATCCAGCCAAGTGTCAGTGTCTTTAGATGATTAAGGCAAACCGCGCGTCTGCCCTGCTCTCTCGCCCGCTGTAAAGCCGGCATCAATATCGCCATCAGTAATGCAATAATGGCAATTACCACCAGAAGCTCTATTAGTGTAAAGCCTTTTTCTCTGCACATTGTGTTCATATATCTCCTTCATAGAGATATAATGCGAGTTTTTCTGATATGCTTATCTGCCATGATTATAACACACTCGGTAGTGATAATGCAAGCTATTGGCTCATAAAGTTATTTTTGAAAATTAAGCCTCTAAAGTCTTTGGAGTTGATTTTAGGCAGCAGACTTTACAACATCAAACTATACAACATGTACCCACTAAGTCTATTTCTTTTTCCTTGACGAGAAGGCAGGTAATTTGGTATAGATAATATTAGTGAAGCTCGTGCCTACATAGGTTGGGTAAATGACCTGTGAGTTGCTTTAAATTGAAAGATGAGGGGGCGTTCGGTTAGATTCTACAAATAGACTTAACTGCCTTTTCATTGCACTTCTCCACAGTTATATCAACGAGGTATGCTAATATATAATCAAGGGATTTTCCTTGACGGGAAAGTGGCTGATTTGGTATAAATATAATCGGTGAATATTATATCCGCGTATGAGGGTATCTGCGGGTTTTTCTCCTCAAAGTCGCGGAATCATCGTAATTTATCGAATAGAGGAGGAGTTATTATGTGAAGTACCAAATTGTAGTGGAAACTTTGTGCTTCACGGTGTAGATATTTTACATTCCAATTAACAATTCATACGTTAAAAACAGTGAGTGTTTTGGTGTGTGGCCAAAGCAAAGTCGTTGTTTTTGTAACCTTTTTATAGGAGGTTTTATAATGAGAACTCGAGCAATCTGGTTGACAGTATTGTTGTTGATAGGATTCATAGTATTCGGTCCAAGCCACGCACAAGACGAAATCGAAAATATACTGGCTAACGGCGGCTTCGAGGACGGTGTAATGGCGCCGTGGACCACATATGGTGGCGCTACGACAGAAGTAGTTCAAGAATTGGTGGGGGCAGCGGTTCGAGAAGATCCGATTGAGGGACAATATTGTCTACATCTTGATATTACCGCATTAGGTGATAATTTTTACAGTATCGGCTTGCAGCACAGGGGACATAATATTTTTGAACAAGGAAAGAAATACACACTTTCCGCCTTTCTAAAGTGCAGTAGTGGTACACTTGATATCAATTTCAAACCAGAGCATGACGGAGATCCATGGGTAGGATATGGTGAGCAGTCCTTCACCATGACGGAAGAATGGACGGAATTCAGCGTAACAACTCCTGTTATGACTGAGGACGTGAATCCGGCGGCCATCACATTACACATAGGTTATGAGGTAGCTGATTTCTGGATCGATGGCGTGAGATTTTATGAGGGCGACTATGTCGAACCTTATCTCGGAGAGAAATCCTTGGCTTTAAGACCCGTCCCGGAGGATGGCGCCCTACATCCTGATACGTGGGTGAACCTTTCCTGGAAGCCGGGAGATTTTGCGGTCTCGCACGATGTGTATCTG
>Ga0209979_1004895_pt1 | contig 10832 bp, 4 predicted proteins | sample AnhtaG_FD_183114 | JGI IMG/M metagenome (GOLD analysis project Ga0209979, IMG submission 183114) | Deep subsurface microbial communities from Anholt, Denmark to uncover new lineages of life (NeLLi) - Anholt_01485 metaG (SPAdes) (version 2) | ecosystem: Environmental > Aquatic > Marine > Oceanic >...
AGTAACTTCAACCTCAGTGTGTAGTGTAGCCTTAGCCAGGATACCCCGGTCAGTACGCACCAATGAAACCTTACCCTCGACCGTGCTATCGCCACCGGCAATACTAACCACCTCACTCACCTCATAATTTCGTATTGACCCTATAGATGACTTAAGCTGCTGAGATACATTTATCCACATTATAATATCCTACCTTTACCCCCAACTAAAGTCAGCTTATTATAAGCAGAGCCACATACCTAGTGTCAAGCGACAACTAATCTACTGGGACGACTCTGGCGTTGAGGTTGTCTCAGGGTGGAGAATCGTGTTATAATTTATAATAAAAAAACTCTTGACAAATATTTTGAATAGTGGTATTATTAAAGGTTGTAATTATGCCTCTTAAGTCTCACCTTATTATATTCTCTTCACTAGCCACAGTTTTTACGTGAGATTAGTACCATACTAATGCAAAGAGTTTCCGTGTCTATTTAAGGAGTAGAGCTAGAGATGGTTTTTACGTTACCACACACTGAAAAAAGAATGCCTCTTGTTCCCAGAAAATCCTATGCCAAGTTACCCCAGATACTGGATGTCCCTAATCTGATTGGGGTTCAATTAGAATCATTCCGCTGGTTTCAAGAAAAGGGGCTAAAGCAACTGCTGGAGGCGGTATCCCCTATCAAGGACTTCACTGAGAACAGGCTGGAGCTTAGCTTTGTAAACTATGAGTTCCGTGCCCCTCGTCACTCTGAGCAAGAGTGCTGCCACCGGGACTTGACCTACTCAGTGCCCATTTATGTCAAAGCCAAGCTGCTGGTTAAAGGAACCGGGGAAATCAAGGAACAAGACCTATTTTTCGGCAACATCCCCCTGATGACAGCTAAAGGCACCTTCATTACCAGCGGGGCTGAACGGGTAGTAGTAAGCCAGTTACTCCGCTCCCCCAGTGTCTATTTCACTACTGAAGAAGATGCTACCAGTGGTCGTACCTTGTGCCATGCTAAGCTAATTCCCACCCGTGGGGCTTGGCTGGAGTTTGAGACCAGCAACCGGAATATAATCTCAGCTAAGATAGACGGTAAACGGAAGATTCCTATCACTACCCTTTTGCGTGCTATCGGTTATGGTAGTGATGAGCAATTACTCAGCCTATTCCCCGAAGAGGACAACTCTCCGGAGCACCAATTTATCAGGTCAACTATGGTGCGTGACCCGTTAGTTAGGAACAAGACCGAGGCTCTGCTCGATATCTATAAAAGACTGCGCCCTGGAGACCCCCTCACTATTGAAAATGCCGGAAGACTATTAAAAAACCTATTTTTTGACCCTCAACGTTATGACCTGGGAGATGTAGGTCGCCACAAGCTCAATAAGCGACTAGGGCTTGACAACTCGAAAGAAAAGCGAGTTCTAGATGAGGAAGATATTATAGAGATAGTCAAGCACATTATTATGGTTAATAATGGTACTGACACCCCTGACGATATTGACCATCTGGGGAACCGGCGAGTATGTACTGTTGGTGAGCTAATTCACAACCAGTTTCGCATCGGTTTATTGCGCCTGGAGCGAGTAGTTAGGGAGCGGATGAGTATTATCAGCACCGAGGTGGTCACTCCCAGCGCTCTAGTCAACATTCGCCCCATAGTGGCGGCTATCAGAGAGTTCTTCGGCAGCTCACAGCTATCACAATTTATGGACCAAACCAACCCCCTGGCTGAGCTAACTCATAAGCGACGGTTATCAGCCATGGGACCGGGGGGTCTATCTCGGGAACGTGCTGGCTTTGAGGTTCGCGATGTCCACTTTTCCCACTATGGTAGAATCTGCCCTATTGAGACCCCGGAGGGACCTAATATCGGTCTCATCGGCTCTCTAGCCACCTATAGCCGGATTAACCAGTATGGTTTTATTGAGACACCGTACCGCAGGGTCATTGCCGAGGTAAGTAATAGCTCCGATGGGCTGGTGGGTAAGACGACCCGAGAGGCAGTGCTTGATGATAAGGGTAATACCATAGTAGAAGCTGGGGCTACTATTACCCCTGACCTTGCCACCGAGCTGTCTAGCCTATCACCTCGAAACATAAAGGTGGTGCCCTTCGTCTCTGACGACATCGTCTACCTAGCTGCTGACCAAGAGGACGAATATACCATCGCTCAGGCTAACGCTAGGCTTGACCAGAACAACCAATTTGTCCATGACAGAGTCGAGGCAAGGTTAGCTGACCGTTACCTAGTGGTAGCACCTGAAGAGATTGAATTTATGGATGTCTCACCCAAGCAGATAGTCAGTGTGGCCACAGCCCTAATACCTTTCCTGGAACATAACGATGCTAATCGTGCCCTGATGGGCTCTAATATGCAGCGGCAAGCCGTGCCCCTGATTTGCCCTGAGGCACCTTTGATAGCTACCGGCATGGAGATAGAAGCCGCCAAGTACAGCGGGCAGGTGCTCCTGGCCCAAAATGCTGGAGTGGTAACCTCAGCTACCAACTCACAGGTTGTGGTTACTAAAGACAATGGCGATAAGGACATATATCCGTTGGCGAAATTTGTTCGCACTAACCAGGGGACTTGCATTAACCAGCGCCCGGTAGTAGGTAAAGGTGACCGAGTAGAGCCGGGACAGATTATAGTTGATAGTTCGGCTACAGAACAGGGGGAGCTGGCTCTAGGCCAGAATGTGCTGTGCGCTTTTATGAGCTGGGAAGGGTACAACTTTGAGGATGCTATCATCATTAGCAATCGCCTAGTTGAGAGGGATAAGTTTACCTCCATTCACATTTCCAAGCATGAGTTAGAAGCCCGGGATACCAAATTAGGACCCGAAGAAATCACCAGAGACATACCTAACGTCGGTGAGGAAAGTCTACGCGAGCTTGATGAAACCGGCATTATTCGAATTGGTGCTGAGGTGAGCCCAAGCGATATTTTAGTCGGTAAAATCACCCCCAAGGGCGAAACTGAGCTATCGGCTGAGGAGAAGCTGTTGCGGGCTATCTTTGGTGAGAAAGCTCGAGAGGTGAAAGATACCTCGCTGCGAATGCCTCACGGGGAGTGGGGTAAGGTAATTAATGTCAAGGTCTTCTCTACTGATAAAGGTGATGACCTACCGGCTGGGGTTAATCAATGGGTGCAGGTCTGGGTTGCCCAGAAACGGAAGATTTCGGCCGGGGATAAGCTAGCCGGGCGGCATGGCAATAAAGGGGTCATTTCCCTTATCGCCCCGGCTGAGGATATGCCTTTCCTACCTGATGGCACACCGGTAGATATTATCCTCAATCCCATAGGTGTCCCATCACGGATGAATATTGGTCAAGTTCTGGAAGCTCATCTAGGTTGGGCTGCCCAGACACTGGGCATCAAGGTGCTCACTCCGGTCTTTGACGGTGCTGATGATATTAGTATTGAGGATGCTCTAGCTCGGGCTTGGCTAGCTCAAAAAGCGGGAGCGGTTAGCCTTGACCCCGGTAATGAGAACCGCACCGTGCCATTGGAGATGGTTAAGGTGTGGGTTACTAGCCAGGGCTACGATGGAGACAGGGTGTTCAGTGATGCCTACCCTGGGGAAGCCAAAGAGGTTTGCCTGCGCCTATGGCTTGAAGACCTGGGCATAGCCAGCCGAGACCTTAACCAACAGGAGCTAGAACAAACTGTGGACAAGGTAAGTACTGAGAGGAAGCTGCCGCCACCTATTTTGGGCAAGGTTATACTCCGCGACGGGCGCAGTGGTGAGCCATTTGACCAGCCGGTAACGGTGGGTAACATCTATATAATGAAGCTAAACCACCTGGTTGAGGATAAGGTTCACGCCCGCTCTACTGGTCCCTACTCCCTGATTAGCCAACAACCCCTGGGGGGTAAGGCTCAATTCGGGGGTCAACGCTTTGGCGAAATGGAGGTATGGGCACTAGAAGCCTATGGCGCTGCCCACAACCTTCAAGAAGTGCTGACTATCAAGTCAGATGATGTGATCGGTCGAGCCAAAACCTATGAGGCTATAGTTAAGAATGAAGATATCCTCCAACCTGGCGTACCTGAATCGTTTAAGGTCCTGATTATGGAGCTACGAAGTTTAGGGCTTGCCGTTGAGGTGATTAGTGAAGAAGAAAGGGCAACCCTGGCCGAGGAAACCAGGGAGGTTCCTCAACCAGAGACAGAGCTTACCGAGCTTAAAGTTGCTGAAGACTCGCTTTTGAAAGAGGTGAAAGAAGAGAATGCTTGAAGTTAATGATTTTGATGCTGTCCGTATCTCCCTAGCTTCACCAGAGCAGATTAGGAGCTGGTCCTATGGGGAGGTAACTAAACCGGAGACTATTAATTACCGCACCCTGAAGCCAGAAAGGGATGGACTTTTCTGTGAGAGAATCTTTGGCCCAACTAAAGACTTTGAATGCTTTTGTGGCAAGTATAAAAAGATACGCTACAAGGGGGTTATTTGCGATAAGTGTGGCGTCGAGGTAGCTCGGGCTAAAGTTCGACGGGAACGGATGGGGCATATTGAACTGGCATGCCCGGTAAGTCATATCTGGTTTGCCCGGGGAGTACCTAGCCGACTGGGATTATTACTTGACCTGTCACCACGGAGTCTGGAACGTGTTCTATATTTCTCCCATTATATCATCACCTCTATAGATGAGAAGGCACGCCAGGAAGCAATTAAACAACTCAATGAGAATAGCTCACAAGCAACAGCTGAGCGCCAAAGCACGCTGGAAGCCAAAATCGCCGAGATGGAGGAGAAACAGGCAACAGTAGAGGAAATAAACCAGCTCAGGAAAAACTGGGCTGAGGAAAAGGCACAGCTTGAGGAGCAACTGCCAAACGATATAGAAGAGTTGAAAGACCTTCGCCAGTGTGGACTGCTCACCGAGAATCGCTATCACGAACTTAAACAGAAATTCGGCCAAGTTTTTGAGGCTGGAATGGGAGCTGAGGCTATTCTCCAGATTCTTAAGGTTATTAACCTTGATGAAATACGCAATGCCTTACTCCAGGAAATCCGTCTCACTTCAGGTCAACGCCGCAAGAAGGCAAGCAAGCAGCTACAGGTAGCCGAGGTCTTTCACCGCAGTGGCAATAAACCAGAGTGGATGATTGTAACTGTGTTGCCGGTTTTACCCCCTGACCTCCGACCTATGGTTCAGCTAGATGGAGGTAGATTTGCTACCAGTGACCTTAATGACCTATATCGACGAGTCATCAACCGTAATAACCGCCTGCGGCACCTACTGGAAATAGGGGCACCAGAGGTTATTATCCGCAACGAGAAGCGGATGCTTCAGGAAGCAGTCGATTCCCTTATTGATAATGAAAAAAGAGGCCGAGCCGTCGCCACCAGTGGTAATCACAAACTGAAGTCACTCTCAGATATGCTCCGGGGTAAGCAAGGACGCTTTCGCCAGAATCTACTAGGCAAACGAGTTGACTATAGCGGACGCTCGGTTATCATTGTCGGCCCCGAGCTCAAGCTTAACCAATGTGGCTTACCCCGACGGATGGCTCTGGAATTATTTAAACCCTTTATTGTGCGCCGATTAATGGAGCAAGGTCTGGCCTATAGTGATAAGAGTGCCCGACGGCTGGTGGCCAGGGCTAAGCCGGAGGTATACAATATACTAGAGGAAGTGGTTAAGGAACGGCCGGTGTTACTTAACCGAGCCCCTACCCTGCACCGACTTAGCATCCAGGCTTTCGAGCCAGTACTCATTGATGGTAGTGCTATCCAGCTCCACCCCCTGGTATGTGCGGCGTTTAACGCTGATTTTGATGGTGACCAGATGGCAATTCATATCCCCCTGTCTAAAGCTGCCGTCAAAGAGGCGAGAGAGATGATGCTCAGTACCCACAATATGCTGCTACCAAGCTGCGGTGAGCCAATAGTAACCCCAACCCTAGATATGGTTCTCGGTTGCTACTACTTGACTACCATTAGACCTGGAGCCAGAGGGGAAGGCAGAATCTTTGGCAGTTGGGAAAAGGCAAGGCTCGCCTACGAAGTTGGCGCTATTGACCTCAGAGCTGAGATTGAGGTCAGGGACCAGGAAAAAGGCGGGCCGAGGGTTAAAACTAGTGCCGGTCGCATCATCTTCAATGAGGTTTTGCCCCCGGAGCTAGGCTTCTACAACAAAGTAATTGGTAAGTCAAGCTTAAAGCAAATAGTTACCGATTGCTACCAGCTACTAAGTAATGAAGATATGGCGGTGTTACTGGACAACCTCAAACAACTGGGCTTCCACTATGCCACCAAATCAGGGGTAACCATTGCTATGAGCGACATTGAGGTTCCTCAGAGTAAACCCAAGCTAATAGAAGAGGCAGAGGAAAGGGCGGCCATTATTGAAAACCAATATCATCGCGGCTTAATCACTGAGGACGAAAGGTATAGTGGCGTCGTAGGAGTATGGATCGAGACTACCGACAGGATTACCGACACCATTTCTGACACCCTCGACCGCTATGGTGATATTTACATGATGGCAAACTCAGGGGCAAAGGGTAACATTTCTCAGATTAGACAGCTGTCGGGGATGCGGGGCTTAATGACCAATCCTTCAGGGAAGATAATTGACTTCCCTATCAAGTCAAGCCTTCGTGAGGGGCTAAGTGTTCTGGAATACTTTATTTCTACCCATGGCGCCCGCAAAGGATTAGCCGATACCGCTCTAAGGACATCGGAGAGTGGTTACCTCACCAGACGCCTCATTGATGTTGCCCAAGATGTTATTATCCGCCAGGAGGACTGTGGTACTACAGAAGGTATATGGATATCTGAACCGCAAGAAGGGGAATTGCTACCATCACTGGCTGAGCGAATAACCGGTCGATTGGCCGCCAGCAAAGTGGTTGACCCCAACACCGGCAAAACCATTGTTGACCGTAATGAGGAAATTGATGAGGAGAAGGTAAATAAAATTATTGCTGCCGGGTTAACTAAGGTTCATGTCAGGTCTCCCCTTAGTTGCCAATCTAGGCAGGGTGCCTGCCAGCTGTGCTACGGCCGAGACCTGACTCGGAGGCATCCGGTCGACCTCAACACCGCCGTGGGCATAATTGCTGCCCAGAGTATTGGTGAGCCAGGTACCCAGCTAACGCTACGCACCTTCCACACCGGGGGCGTGGTCGGACTTGATATCACCAGCGGTCTACCCAGGGTAGAAGAACTCTTTGAGGCAAGACAACCTAAGGCTCAAGCCATTATCTCAGAAATAGACGGGGTGGCTGAGGTGATTGACAATGAGGAGGGGAAAAGGATTAAAGTTACCAGTTCTGAGGTATTCCGTGATGAATACTCACTGCCCCCTGGCTGGCAAGTTCTAGTGGACAACGGTCAATGGGTAGATATAGGCGCCGTGTTAGCCTCTCCACCTGAGGCTGAAGCGACACCAGAGTCAATAGCCCTAACTACTGAAGCTCAACCTATCCTAGCCCGTGTCACCGGTGAGATAGTTATTGAAGATGGGCAGTTGTCTATCAAGTATGAGGAGGAAGAGGTGCGGGAATATGCTGTGCCCGCTGCCACCCATATTCGTGTTCAAACTGGAGACATAATAAAGGCAGGGCAACAACTTACCGATGGCTCTATCAACCCGCAGGATATACTGCATATCTTGGGTAAGGAGGCAGTCCAGCGATACCTGGTAGACGAGGTACAAAAGGTATACCGTTCCCAGGGGGTGAACATAAACGATAAGCATATTGAAACTATCGCCCATCAGATGCTGACCAAGGTCTGTATTGATTCCTCAGGCGATACCGAGCTAGTGCCTGGGGAGCTGATAGACAGGTTCCGTTATGAGGACATTAATGCTAAGGTACTGGCGGAAGGGGGTGAGCCAGCTACCGCCCATATTGTATTACTGGGTATAACCCGAGCCTCGCTGAACACTGATAGCTGGCTATCAGCGGCTTCCTTCCAGGAGACTACCAGAGTGCTTACTGAAGCCGCTGTCTGTGGCAAGATAGATAGACTGATTGGGCTTAAGGAAAATGTAATTATTGGTAAGTTGATTCCAGCTCGCTACCAGGCTTCTGAGGAGGTGCCAGAGTTGCCAGCTGGTGAAGAAGAAGGGGGTGAAGAAGAGGAGGTAACAATTTAGGTCTTCCGGCATCACGGTTTGATTACTTTAATAATGACGAGCCGCTCTATAATCAGGGCGGCTCTATTCTATTGCCGAGATTGTTTTTACCCCAGGGCAAAGAGCTAACTTGAGCCAAGATGTGATATAATAAGGTCGTTTATCAAGGGTAGGAGGTGAGGCTAAAATAAATCGCATTGTATCAGGTAAAGTCAGCACTGATGACATATCACTTGATACCAGCCTTAGACCCCGGCGCCTTAATGACTTCGTGGGGCAGGTCAGAATCAAGGACAATTTGAATATAGCTATGACCGCGGCCAAAGGCAGGGGCGAGGCATTGGACCACATCCTACTCTATGGTCCGCCTGGTCTGGGCAAAACTACCCTGGCTTATATCATAGCTGTTGAGATGGGGGTTAACATCAAGAATACCTCAGGTCCGGCGGTAGAACGCACTGGAGACCTAGCCGCTATCTTAACCAACCTCCGGAGTCAGGATGTACTCTTTATTGATGAAATCCACCGCCTCAATCGGGCAGTAGAAGAGATACTATACCCGGCTATGGAAGACTTTGCCCTAAACATTATTATCGGCAAGGGACCCGGTGCCAAGAGCCTACGAATAAACCTACCCCAATTTACCCTCATCGGCGCCACTACCCGCTTTGCCTTGCTTAGCCCACCCCTCCGAGACCGATTTGGCGCTGTCTACCGGCTCGATTTCTATGACCAGACATCTATTGAATCAATCCTCAAACGCTCAACTCGTATTCTTAAGGTAAAAGCCGAAGCTAAGGGGTTGCAGGAGATAGCCTGCCGGGCTAGAGGCACACCCCGCGTGGCCAACCGACTACTCAAACGAGTCAGAGACTACGCCCAGGTCAGGGCAGATGGCATAGCCACCCAATCAGTGGCAGTTGACGCCCTAAATAAGCTTGAAGTCGACCACATAGGCTTGGATGAGATAGACCACAAGGTGCTACACACCATCATTGACAAGTTTAATGGTGGTCCGGTGGGACTGGATACCATTGCCGCCTCAATCAGCGAGGAAGCCGATACTATTATGGACGTCTATGAGCCCTATCTTTTGCAGTTAGGCTTTCTGGAGCGAACCCCTCGTGGCCGATTAGCCACCCCGCTAGCTTATCAACACCTCGGCCTACCCTATAATAAAGGGGAACCGCCTCAGCCAACCCTGTTTTGAAGAAAAGGTGCGTCATTAAGCTACTCAAGGCACCTCTACTGGCACAAACACCACCTTAGCTATCATCTCCTCATCATAGACGGCGCGTACTGATTGACCCACCTCCAGCTTGGTAATGCCACGCAGGATAAAGCGAGTTCCCTCATTGTAGCTTAAGACAATCTTAGTACCCCCATCAGCCGGGGCTACGGTGAGAGTTTTATCTACTGTGGAAATATCGGTAATTGTACCCACGACGCCCCCATAGCCGGTTGGCTGGATAATGATGACCAGTTTAGCCACCGGGTTATCTTCCCCAGATTCCGCCCGCACCACTACCTGAGTGCCGATGGTTAAATCATCAAATGTAGCCTCTTCAGCAAAGGGATGAAGCCATACCCCCAGCTCCGGTTCTTCCCCGGCTGGTTGCCTTAGCTCCAGTTGGTGCCTGACTAAGCCGGGGACGCCCCAAGGTACCACCGCTCTAAAGAACGAGCCAACCCTTCCGACAAAGGAGTGAAGCCGCTGCCTAAGCCCTAGCCTTTCCTGGCTCTCCTGTCTTAATTCCATCAGGTGTCGGGCTAAAGGGAGAACTACCCGAGGTATGGGCGCTTTTAGGTATTGAGTATCATCATTAACTGATATGGTAAGCTCCTGCCCTTGGGACAGGATAACAAAGAATGTTTTGCCGGCATCAATGTCAACTACTTCGCCCCTCAATATCTCACGTGGCAGGTGGCTTACCTGGAGTGGTGCCCAATCTGGAGGGGCTGCCAGCACCGGTGATGCCAGGCCTAACACCAAACTGAGCGCCAGCACCGATACTCCGACTATTTTCAAAGTCCTCATAGCTTATCCCTCCGATAATTTACTTCTGTCTCACTCTCTGCCTTGTATCCCAATTTATCTTCATTAGTCCAGAATAGCGTAGGCTACCTGAACGGTAAGGGTAATCTCCATCTCCCCGGGGCTGATTTCTGTTGGCGGTGCTGGTGCTGGTATTGCTGCCCCCTCGTAGTATACCCGTGGGTACCCAAGGGATGGTAAATAACTACTCTCGGAAATATAGGTTGGCTTGCCCAGTCTGACCCCGGCCAGCCCGGCTAGTTTTTCAGCTTTGGCTTTAACATCAGCCATTGCCTTTCCCCTCGCCTCTTCCAGATAGACTGACGGGTCGTCTATAGAAAAGCTTATGTCATCGATTCGGGTGAGGTCTCCCCCAGCCACAGCTACGGCATCAATGATGAGACCAGCCTTATCTATATCCCTTATCTTGGCCGTCACCATATTGGTTACCCGGTAGCCAATTACAATCTCTTGGTCTTTTATCTCATCCCACCTTGTTACCTTATGAATACTGAAATACTGGGTCTGAATGTCCTTCTCAGCCACGTCATTGTCCTCCAGCGCCGCCATCACCCTACCCATAGCTTCAGAGGCTCGAGCCTGAGCCTCAGCTACCGTCGCCTCCTGGGCTTCAATACCCAACCTTAAGGTGGCGATGTCAGGAACCGCCGTCACCTTACCTTCACCGGTGACCCAAATCCCTGCCTGCTGATTACCCATATTGACCTGTAG
>Ga0209979_1004896_pt1 | contig 10831 bp, 9 predicted proteins | sample AnhtaG_FD_183114 | JGI IMG/M metagenome (GOLD analysis project Ga0209979, IMG submission 183114) | Deep subsurface microbial communities from Anholt, Denmark to uncover new lineages of life (NeLLi) - Anholt_01485 metaG (SPAdes) (version 2) | ecosystem: Environmental > Aquatic > Marine > Oceanic >...
CCGACATCCCAGAGAGTTGCCCTGACTCGAGCAGCTGTCTGAGCAAGTCGAGTTCGGCTTCGTCAAACACGCGAACGGGCATTGCTCCTGCCTCCCTACAGCGCACCCGGCCGAGGTGGCATTGTAGCGCGGGGTGCCTGTCTGACTCGTGCTACGTAGCGAGCCACTTCGCAGAGTAGCAAGCGGCATCCCGACTCGATCTGCAAGATCGAGGTCAGGGACCTCCGTGCCCCGCTGGCTGTGGTGGCAGGCGTCCCCGGCCCCAGCACCAAGACGCCCGCCGGACCCTACGCAATAGGACCAATCCAACCATCTCCGCCCTTCCGCACCCCCACCGCCTTCGCCTCCCGCCAATGCAACACTTCACCGCCTCAGAGGGTCTTATAAGACAGGGAGGCACAAAAGGAGCCGTGGCTGTGTCTACTGCGACAACGGCGGCCATCGTTGGCTTCGCCGCGCGACGCCGCGGCGCGACACGCGACCGCCGCGTCCGCGTTACGCGCGGAGGCGAAGCGCTCCTGCTCGATCGGGCGCGCGACGGCGACGCTGCCGCGTGCGAGCAACTCTTCGCCGCACACGTCGGGCGCGCCTACCGGCTGGCGTATCGTGTAATGGGAAGCCGGGAGGATGCTGAGGACGTCGTGCAGGATGCGTTTGTGCGCTGCTTCCGGGCGCTGCCGAAGCATCGGGGCGAGGCGTCCTTCTCGACGTGGGTGATGCGGATTATCATGAACGAATCCATTCGCGCGCTGCAGAAAAAGCGCCGTCGTGAGCGACGCTGGTTGTGGACGGCTCAGCGGCAAGGCGAAAGCGACGGGAATGCGTTCGCCGAGGCCGTGGATGCCCGTTTCGTCTCGAGTGCGGTCGCCGAAGCCCTGGACAAGCTGCGGCCGCGGGATCGGACGCTGTTGGTGATGCGCTACGCGGAGGGATACTCGGCAGCCGAGATGGGTGAGCTGCTGAATCAGCCGGCTGGCACGGTCCGGTCGCACCTTTTCCGTGCTCGGCAGCGCCTGCGGGAGCTGCTCGAGCCGCATCTCGGCAGCCAGGATTTGGAAGATAGGCCATGACGTGCCGCGAGGTCAAGCGACTTCTGCCGGAGATCGTGGACGATGCCCTCGACCGGGAGCGGCGGGCGACGCTCGCCGAGCACCTTCGCTCCTGTGCCGCGTGTGGTGAGCTGGTCAGGCAGTTCGAGGACAGTCTGGCCCTGTTCGTCGCGCATCAACCGTCCATCGAGGTGCCGGCGCAGGAGAAGCTCTGGCGGCGCGTGCGCAGCCAGGCCCTCGAGCGCACCGGATCGCACGGACGGCTGTGGGCCACGGCGCTGATCCCCAGCCTCGCCGGCGCGGCGGCTCTGGTCGTCCTCGCGCTGGTGCTGTGGCCCTCTCGCTCGGAGCGCGGCGCATCTGACGGGTCCATTGCCTCCCGCACTCCCGGCGGGATCACCCACGTAAGCGACGCCGGGCCGGGCGCTCCGGCGACTGAGGCCACCGAGTTGTCGGGAGAGGGCGGAGACACCGCCTCAGCCGATGCTCCCGCGATCTCCCGCGGGCGGCCGGCATTATTGCCGGCTGCTACTACGCACGACGCCATCGCACGCGCGACGCCCTCCGCCACGCGCCGTCCGGTGCGCCGAACCCCGCCGCCATTGCCGCCTCCTGCGGAGCCCGCCGTTGAGGTGCTCGCCGCAACGCCGCCGCTCACACAGCCCTCGGAGACGCACGGCTACGCCCTCGTGGTCGCCGAGTGGACGGTTCGGGAATACGACCAGGTGCTTACGACCGGCGAAGTGGGCACGACTTCCGATGATGCAGCGGCCGAGCCGGTAGTCACCAGACTGTATGCGGTGGTCGCGAAATCCTACGTCGTCCGCTCGACAACGCGCCTGTTCGATGCCGTCGCCGAGATCACCGACACGGACGGCGACTTGCCCGCGGAGCCGGCACTCGAAGGCACGACGGACACGTCCGATGCGGGGGACTTCGGCAGCGCATCCGTTCATACATTGTGATGGGAAGACGACACCAGTGAGGAACACACGGCGCATTCCATTGCTGATAGTGGGACTTGTGTGCGGGACAGTGGCGATCCTGTACCTGGCGCAGGCAGTGTCCGGTCCTGCGCGCACTGAGCTGTATGCCGACCAGGGACAACTGCGCCTGACGATAGCCAAGGTGGGCAAGGAGACCGACTTCCTGCTCCCGAGCGTGCAGGAGCAGATCGCCAATCAGCCGCAAGCGCAGAGGGCAGCACCTGCACGCTTCCGCCCCGGCGAGTCCTATTTCGTGGTCCGCGGCTTCATTGAGGACCGAACTGGACAGGCGCTCTCTCAGAGGCTGACGGTCGGCCCGACGGAAGTCAGCGACGATGCCGGTCGAAAGCAGGCGGCCGTGCACGTCACGTACTCAGCGCTCCGGAACGAGCCGAGCCTGACTCGTCTCTATGAACCACCCGCCCAAGGGCCGGTCGTGCAGCAGCAACGGTTCCGCCGAGACCTGTGGCTGTCGAATGCCGCGAACATACGCGGCGCGGTCAATGTCGCACCCACGACCGCAGACGCCTTCCTGCCTGCGCATCTGCGCGCCTTTGTCGCCTTCTTCAGGCCTCTGCACCCCGACGCAAAACGCATCGATTTCCGCCACACGGCCCTCGAGGCCCAAGAGCAGCACTCGGAGGACGTTCGGTTTGACGACGTGACAGCCGCAGCCGTGCCCCAGGAGAAGCTGGCCGCTGGCTATAGGGTTGCCATCGACAGCCTGCAGCTCGTGCCCCAGCCAACAAGTGAATTCGCCAGGCCCGCGGCGAGCGTGCAGAGCCTGCTGGCTGCCGGCAAGGATCACGAGCTTCTGATTTCGCTGCGCATTGTCCCCGCGCGGGAAGACGGGGTGCTGCCGCCGAACATTGGCTTTGCCCCCCCGCTGGTCGAGGATGACATGGGGGATCGCGTGGTGTGTCAGCAGGTTCGCGCCGTGTTGTGGCCCGATGCTGCGTCCACCGAGACCGCGAAGAAGGCGAAGTCGGCGCGCGGCGAATGGCGGGAGCTGTGGCGTGCCGCGTTCATCGACCCGAAGGCGAAGCGCTTCACCATCACCACCCGGCTCAGCGCCGCCGGCCCGCCCGCCAAGCGCGAGTTCCTCATCCGCGGCATCCCAGTGCCGTAAGGCGGCAGTGCTTGCCGGACCCTCCCGCACTTCGCGGCTATCTATCCCTGTCCCGATAGGCTCCCGGAGCCATGTGTCTACCTCGCTCCTGGGAGGAATCCCCCGACGAACATGGGAAGCCCAGCGCGGCAGTGAAACACAACATCATCACAGCCATGGCTGACTTCCGTTTGCGCGCGATGGTGCAATCGATCCGGCGACTGCGCACCCTCCCCCTCGTGGCGCTCGCCTGCATCTGCGGCATTCTTGTGACATCCGGAGCCTCGGCCAAGACGAAGCTCGTCGTCTGGGGCCTGCCCTCCGGTGAGTGGACTCGCGGGCGAGACGCGGCCATCGCCGAGTTCATGCGCCGCCACCCGGACATCGAGGTCGTCTCGCTGTCTATGGGCGCCGGCGGGATGAACCCGCAGAAGCTCATGACCAGCATCGTCGGCGGCGTTCCGCCCGATCTGGTCCACCAGGACCGGTTCACCATCGGCGACTGGGCCTCGCGCGACGCCTTCCGCGCCCTGGACGACCTCATTGCCCACGACACCGGCCCCGGCGCAATTCGCTTCTTTGGGCGGCTGCCGCATGCGGGCGGCTTGGGGCATATCCCGATGTGTGGTGTTGATACGCTTGCCGGAGTTCAGTGGAGTATGACGAGCTGACTACCATCACCTTTGACAATGCCGGGCACGGGTGCTAAAATAGTCAGTACGCTGGCATATATTCTTCTCCTCACAAACATATTAGTGCCTTGCATCGGAGAGAAAATACTCACAATTCAGGCAGGAACTGAGTTCCTATTCGGGAAGCATGTGTCATGCCAATAGAACTTGACCCCACGGATCCCGTGTTCACGATCGGCGTTGCTGCAAGGCTCACGCGGCTCTCGCACAAGCAGCTGCGTGTCCTGGAAGCAAAGGAGATCGTGACGCCGGCGCGCAGCGACCACCAGCACCGGCTCTACTCGCTCGACCAGCTCAACATTCTCCGGTATGTGTCCTACCTTGTGGGCACGCGCAAGGTGAATGCAGCGGGAGTGCGACTGGTCCTGGAGCTTCTGGAGAGGATGCCTGAGGGTGAGCGGCTTCGAATGCTTGAGGAGGGTGACAAGGTAGTGCCCGAGGGTGCTGACCTTGCGCCGATTCTGGATGCAGAATCGCCGGACGTTAGTTCGGAAGCAGTTGAAGGACGAGAAGAGGCGCTCCAGGTGGATGGGGAAGCGCCGACTGCGGGCACAAGCGAATAAGGGAGCCCGTTGTTCGACAGTGTGCAGCAACACGGGCGACCATGGCTCCCATGACGGTGGGAAGGCTCTGGTAGTGTATGCGCGAGACAGCGTTGACGTTGCCGGAGTTGGGAGGGCCGGCGTATTTCGGCGGCAGCCGTCGGCCGCGATGCATGGACGCGCTCCATGTTTCTGCTACCCGTCCCGCTTTAGGCGGGCGGCCCCGTCTCTTCACGCCCTGATGCTGCCGTGAGACGGTCCGGGACATTCCCGGACAGCCGACGAGCCGTGCGTGGTGGCCCAAGCGACGGAGGAGGCTGCGCCGACGCTTCATCACCGATCGGACGACGGCAACATGATCGTTCTAGACAAAGTGTGCAAATCGTTTGACGACGGCGCCACGTTCGCCGTGCGGTCCCTCTCGCTCGAGGTGGCCGAGGGGGAGACTCTCGTGCTCCTGGGCTCTTCGGGCTGTGGCAAGACGACGACCCTTAAGATGATTAACCGGCTCATCGAACCGACGGCTGGTACCATCGAGGTGGATGGCCGGAACGTGTTGGACTACGACCCCGTCGAGCTGCGACGCTCGATCGGCTACGTGTTCCAGGGCATCGGCCTGTTCCCTCACTTGACAATCGAAGAGAACGTTGAGATCGTTCCGCGCCTTCTGGGGTGGCCGTCGTCTGAGCGACGTGAGAGAGCACACTACCTCCTGGAGTTGGTGGGGCTCACCCCGGGCGAGTTTGCGTGGCGCTTCCCGGACGAGCTGTCGGGTGGACAACAGCAGCGCGTCGGACTTGCCCGGGCCTTGGCAGCGGATCCGGCCTATCTGCTCATGGACGAGCCGTTCGGTGCCCTGGATGCATTGACGCGAGACACGCTGCAGCAGGAGCTGCTGTCGCTGAGGCAGCAGCTGGAAAAGACGATCATCTTCGTCACGCACGACATATTCGAGGCTCTGGCGCTGGCGGACCGGCTGGCGATCCTGCATGCTGGACGCCTTGAACAGGTGGGAACGAATGACGAAGTGCTGAGCAGCCCAGCCACCGGGTTCGTGCGTGACCTGTTCGCCAAGCCGGCGAAGCAACTGGCTGCGTTCAAGGAAATGCTCTGATAGCTATGGGTACGATCGAGTTCGTCGCTGACCGGCTACCGGAGCTCTGGCTGCGGACGGGCGAGCACATCAGACTGACGTGCGTCTCAACGGCGGTGGCGATCCTGGTGGGCATCCCGCTGGGGATCATCGCCTCCCGCATAAGCAGCCTTCGCGGCCCTGTGATGAGTGCCGTCGGCATCCTCCAGACGATCCCGAGTCTGGCGATGTTGGCGATCCTGTTGGCTCTCTTGGGCAGAATCGGCGCTGTGCCGGCGATCGTGGCCCTCGTGCTGTACGCGCTGCTTCCCATCGTCCGCAATACGCTGGCCGGCCTCGAGGGCGTCTCGCCCGAGGTGATGGAGGCAGCACAGGGGATCGGTATGACCGATCGACAGCGGCTCCGGATAGTGCAGCTGCCTCTGGCCAAGCCTGTCATTGTGGCCGGCATTCGCACGGCAGCGGTGGTGGGAGTTGGGATCGCTACCCTGTCGGCGTTTATCGGCGCCGGAGGCCTGGGGCAGTTCATCAATGAGGGCCTGGCATTGTCACACACGGGACTCATACTCCTCGGCGCGATTCCCGCGGCGATCCTGGCCCTCCTGGTCGATTGGTCGATTGGCGCTGCAGAATGGGGATTGCGTCCGACCCGGCAGGCTGAGCGAGGCACATTCACGGTCAAACTCAAGCCGGCGGCCTTGTCGCTCCCGCTTGTCGTGGTGGCCCTGGGCGTGGGTGCGTACTTCATGGGCCCAGGAGGGCGGGGCGGGCAGACTGCAGCCGGGACGATTGGCATCGCATCAAAGAACTTCACGGAGCAACTGATTCTCGGGGAACTCATGGGTCAGCTGATCGAGGCGCGCACCGACCTGGGAGTCGAGCGCCGCTTCAACCTGGGGGGGACCATGATCTGCCACGAGGCCATCGCGCGCGGAGCGATCGAGGTCTACGCCGAGTACACGGGAACCGGATTGACGGCCGTCCTCAAGCACGACGTGGTGGCGGATCCGGAGGAGGCGCTGCGAATCGTTCGGGAGGCGTACCGTGAGCGCTTCGGTGTCGAGTGGCTCGAGCCATTCGGTTTCAACAACACGTATACGCTGACCGTGCGCGGGGACGACGCTCAGCGGCACGGATGGCAGAAGATATCGGATCTCGGGTTGACGGCGTCGGAACTCCGCGCCGGCTTCACCTTCGAATTCGCCGAGAGACCTGACGGGTACCCGGGGCTACGGGATGCCTACGGTTTCAGCTTCGGTGAGATGCGAGGGCTGGAGCCAGCCCTGATGTACGAGGCCATTGCCAGGGACCAGGTGGATGTCATCTGCGCGTTCGCTACGGACGGGCGCATTGCGGCGTACAACCTCAAGCCGTTGGAGGATGACCGCGGGTTCTTCCCGCCATATCATGCGGCGCCCATAGTGCGCGCCGAGACTCTACGCGAGCACCCGGAGCTCCGGGAGGCGCTGGCGCCGTTGGCCGGGGCACTGGATGACGCCACGATGCAGCGACTGAACTACGAGGTGGATGAGAAGAAGCGCGCGCCCGCTGACGTGGCGCGGGAGTTCCTGGTATCGCACGACTTGCTCCGGAAAGGAGAATAGGTCGATGTCTGGCATCGCCGGTGCAATCGGGGAGAACGCGTCAACCGTAAGCGTCAACGCTATGCTCGAGGCCCTGAGGCACAGAGGCCCTGACGCTCAGTGGACCGGACAGGCCAACGGATGCGCTCTCGGGGCGTGCACGTCGGACCTGGGCGCTGAGAAAGGCACGGGGCACGCCGAGGACGACACAACGGTGCTCGTCTTCGACGGTGAAATCTACAACGAACGCCCGGAGGGCACGTCGGACGCGCAAGTCGCGCTTGAGCTGTACAAGCGGCATGGGAGGCTCTTTGGCGCCCATTTGCAGGGGGCGTTTGCCTGCGCCGTGTGGGACAACGGCGAACTGGTGTTGACGCGGGATGCCGTGGGCATTCGACCAGTGTACTGGGGCAAGGACGACGACGGGAGCGTCTACTTCGCCTCCGAGTGCAAGGCGCTCGCGCGGAGGGTGACGACGGTTCAGGAGCTCAGTCCGGCGACCGTGTTCTCCCTGAAGGCTGGCGTCCAATCGTACCTGCCTGTGCATCCTTCAGTCTCAGTGCCCGACACTGTGGAGGAGGCCAAGCTGGAGCTGCGCCGCTTGCTCTTCCGGGCCACGGAGCGTCGACTCGCGGACGGCGCGGTGGGCGGAGTGTTGCTCAGCGGCGGATTGGACAGCTCGATCATTGCAGCCATGGCGCACCAACTGAAGCGGGATCTGAAGGCCTTCACCGTAGGCATCGAGGGCGCAGCTGATCTGGAGAACGCCGAGTGCATGGCGGAGCACCTCGGGATCGAACACACAGTCCACTTGTTTGGCCCCGAAGACGTCAAGCAGCTTGTACCCACGGCTGTGTACGCGTTGGAGTCCTTCGACGAAGACTGCGTCAGCGGCGCCATCGCCAATCTGGTCGCATCGGAGCTGGCGTTCAAGGAGACCAATTGCATCCTCAGCGGCGAGGGCGGGGACGAACTGAACGGCGGGTACTTGTTGCTGAAAGATCTTCCCAACGACGAGGCGCGCCGGCGGACCATGGACCGCCTCATCGAGGTTGCGTACAACACGGCGCTGCAGCGACTCGACCGGGCGATGATGTACAACTCGATCAACTACCGCACGCCGTTTCTCGACACCGAAGTTGCCGCCTTCTGCCTGCAAATGCCGGTCCGCTGGAAGGTGCACCCGGACGGTGATGGCCGTCTGGTCGAGAAGTGGCTCCTGCGGGAAGCCTTCAGAGATATGCTTCCCGAGCCCATCTACCGTCGTGAGAAGCTGCGATTCTCCGGCGGCACCGGGACCGATTCTGCCATCGAGTCCATCAGCGATGAGATCATCGCACGGAAGGAGCTCACTGACGAGATGCGCCATACGCCCAGCGGCTACCACCTGAACTCACCCAAGGAGCTCCATTACTACCGGATCTTCCAGCAGCACTTCCCGCCGTGCTTCGAATCCCTTGTGGGGCGATGGGATCCGGACAAGTAGGAGCCCGGCGGCAGCCTGGGTGGAATGGGATGAAGACACCGGAGGGAGCGAATGATGGAACAGCTCACACACGAGGCGCCGGGCATCGCGGCGAGCCCCTACACGCCGCTGAGCGATGCCGACGTGCAGAAGATCGCCGACGACGCATTCGAGGTCCTCGAACGATCCGGCATGGTGGTTTACTCACCAAGCGCCTTTGACGCCTTTGCCGCGGCCGGCGCTGAGACGGACGCTGAGAGTCGCGTGGTCCGGCTCCCGAGAGGCCTCGTGGAAGACGCCATCGACTCGAGTCCGTCGTCTATCACTCTGTACTCGCGGGATGGGCAGTGCGACGCCGTGCTGGAGAAAAACCGCGTGCACTACGGCACAGGTGGCACGGCCATCTACGTGCTCGATCCGGACACGGGCGAGCGGCGACCCTCGACCACGGAAGACGTCATCCTGAACGCACGCATGGTGGATGCGCTGGAGCACGTCCACGTCTTCACCATCAACGTCTTCCCCAACGACATCGACGAGAAGGACCACATCGACGCCAACCGCTTCTTCCATTCACTGGACAACACAACGAAGCACGTAATGGGTGGCCTGTACTCGGCGGCTGGTTGTCGGAAGGTCGTGGAGATGGCCGAGATGATCGCTGGAGACGGCGAAGCCCTGCGCCGGAGGCCCTTCGTGTCCTTCATCACGCTGGTAATCAGTCCGTTCAAGATCGACAGGGACTACGGCGAGATGACGTGCTACCTGGCAAGGGAGGGCCTTCCGGTTGTCGTGCCCACAGAGCCGATGTGCGGCACCACGTCACCAGTGACACTGGCTGGCAACGTCCTGACCCACGTCGCCGAGACGCTGGCGGGTATCACGCTGGTGCAGTGCGTCAACCGCGGTGCGCCAGGAATTTGCGGCAGTGTCGGGTCGATCAGTGATCTGAGGACGATGGGCAATCTCGGTGGCCCGATCGAGCGTGCGATGATACATGCCGCTGTATCACAGATGGCGCAGTACTTCCAGCTCCCGCTGTACTCCACGGCTGGCACCTCAGACGCGAAGGACGTCAACATCCAGGCGGCCTACGAGAGCGCGATGTCCAACCTGCTCGTGGCTGCTTCCGGCGCCAACTACATTCACGATGCGGCGGGGCTGACGGAGTTCGACCTCACGGTCTCGTACGAGAAGCTTGTGATGGACAACGAGATCCTGGGCATGTGCCAGCGCGTGCTGCGGGGCATCGAGGTGGACGACGAAACGCTGGGCACTGAGCTAATCATCGACAGAGGCCCGGGCCGGGACTTCTTGGCGGAAGAGCACACTGTCCGGCACATGAGGGACGAGTTCTTCGTGCCGAGGCTGGCCAATCGAGACAAGCGCGAGTCCATGGAGCCTGACTCCGATGCGCTGTCTCGTGCGAAGGCGTTCGTCCGGCACATGCGGGAAGGCGAGCACGAGAGCAAGCTCGAGGCGTCGGTTCGCGAGCGCGTACTGGCGGCGTTCCCGGAGATCAAACTGAATGGACGAGAGTCGTAGCCGAAGCGGCTCCAGTTGGGTGATCCATCCGGCCGGAGGCCGTATCAGCCAATGTTGGAGAGGGAGGCAGCAGATATGGCCACAGTGGATACCGCCGACAAGGTGTACGCCAACGCAGTATCGGGAGGGCATTACGATCTGTACCAGGGCGGTCTGTGCGGCAAGCACGATAACGTCAGAGCGCACTGGGAGGATCAGATCCGTGGGATCATGCTCCGGCCGCACTTGCAGTCGCTCGTGGACCGGAAGAGGCGCGAGGGGAGCAGGCTGAGGATCGTGGACCTGGGAGCCGGGAGCGGGCAGGCGTTCGAGCTCCTGACCTCATGGATGCGTGGTGAGGTAAGTCTGCGGCGCAATCAAGCCAAGGTGCTTCCCCCGGACATGATCCAGGCGTATGTGGGTGTTGATCTATCGAGAGCAATGGTTGCCCAGGGGAACATCAACTACGCCGATCGACCCGAAGTGACATTCCGCGAGGGCGACTTCTCCAAAGGCTTCCCGCTCATGGACGAAGAGCCCTTCGATCTGTACTTCTGCTCATACGGTTCGTTCTCCCACATCGACGACGAGGCTATGGCGCACCTTCTCTCAGACATCGTCCAGCACGCCGGACCACGTGCTCTGGTGGTGGGAGAGTGGTTGGGGCGACATTCCATCGAGTGGCCGTGCTACTGGAATCGGGATGGCAACGGGATGTTGGACTACGCCATGAGCTGGCTACCCCCGAATGGATGGGGCGCAGAAGGGCCCGAGCATTTTCCCATGTGC
>Ga0209979_1004897_pt1 | contig 10829 bp, 13 predicted proteins | sample AnhtaG_FD_183114 | JGI IMG/M metagenome (GOLD analysis project Ga0209979, IMG submission 183114) | Deep subsurface microbial communities from Anholt, Denmark to uncover new lineages of life (NeLLi) - Anholt_01485 metaG (SPAdes) (version 2) | ecosystem: Environmental > Aquatic > Marine > Oceanic...
TATAAGATTTGTATCTGGGCTCTGTAGGCAAAGTTAGAACCAAGATTATTTGTTTAAGTGAGAATATTTTTATTCCAAAATTAAATATACAATCTGATTAAGAATTATTTCACCCCTTGATTAGAACTCCAATTACTCACAGAATAATTTAAAAAATATTTAATAATCAGTAATTTATCTTTCCAAATAATGCATTGGCTAATAAACCTGCTATTGGTGGGAAAAAGAATGTACAAGCTAAGCGTACAAGTGTAAATTTCCAACCCAATATACCTATATCCATTGGTAATCTTGCTATTGCCCATAAAGACCATCCAGTTAGAAAAGCTACCATAGTCCCAATGCTTGCACCTGTTCTTAAAAAACCTCCAGCAACAGGTAAACTAACATAAGGCCCTCCTGGCATAATTCCACCAGCAACAGTTCCAATAAATATGCCTCTTAACCCAGAACCTTCTCCAATCCACTTAGAAATTATTTCATTTGGAATTAGAGCCTGCATCATTCCAGCTACAATGAAGGCAAAAATAAGCAAGGGGAGTATTTCAATGGTCATACTCAAAGCTGCTTTTAGACCAGTTATATGTTGGCCCTGTCCTCTAAAATAACCAATCAGGATAAGAGCAATTGCTATTGCCCCCATTATTATTGTTGGGATTAACATTTGTGATTTCCTCCTATTCTTACTCATAAATCTCTCCGTCGTTAAAGTTTGATAACTTTAAGAATGTATTTTCAAATACAGTCAATAATATTCTACAAATTAAGTTCTTATATTAAAACGGCAATCATAGAAATATAACAATTATCTATTAAATATATTCATTTTTACCTATTTAATGAATATTGCCTATCCTATAAAAATATAACTAATTTTAATTTATTACCATTACATCTTTTTAAGTGACATTCAGGTAAGATTTAAAAGTATTAATCCAAATTTATTGAGATAACTGTAACGTGTTTGTCTTAAGTGGCTGGCCACTATACACAATGTTAGAACCGAAATAATGCTTTTAGGAGATGATATTTTTATACCAGAACTGGGTTTGGAAACTAATTAATCAAATATTTTTTTAAGTATCACTAATGAATTATCTAAAGCAGAGTATTACTTAACTGAAGGCATAACCAAATGCTAAAGCATTATTTAAAGAACCTGAAAAAATGAATAGGAATACCGAATATGAATCCACTTTCCGCTTTTCCCATAAATACCCAAATGAGTACAAATATAACTATTGATATAAGAATTAATATACGAAGGGAACCAAGAACAATACCTGCAATATCAAAACCCTTACCCCTTGGGCTTTCCAATCCTTTCTTTATATTAACTAGATCTATAGAACCAAATATTATAGGAATAATCGACATACCGACAATACCAGTAACTAATGCTACGATAGAAAATCCACTCGGGCCTTTATAATTATTCATTATAGCCTCCTATTATTTGAATTTGATATATTTAGAAATATTATATAATTTCTGTGACATATTTTTAAGAGTAATTTTCTTTAAGATATTTACAACATAGTTGCCTTAAGTGGCTGCGTCTAATAGACTCAGCCACGAGTAGCGAAATTTCGAACCAGATTTTAAAATTATTAAAAGAAATACTAATATTTAATTCATTTCATAAAAACCAATAAATTTGCAATAGCCAATTGCATTATTGCAACTTACCTGCTAAACTTGCAATGAATTTATTTATTATTTCAATTTTTCATTATTATGGATAATAAATTTAAATCAGGTGAATATAAATCTCGTTTTGCAGGCAAAGATTACGAGTATAAAATTTTCATTCCTAGTTTTATAAATAAACCTTTTGAATGGAATAATATAAAAATCCCATTACTTTTAGAAGAGGCGGGCCATGCTTTAGGTAGTTTAAATGAATGTTCTCTATTAGTTCCGGATATTAATACTTTTATAAGAATGAATGTTGTGAAAGAAGCAACAATTTCAACAAGAATAGAAGGAACGAAAACAGAGATTGAAGAGGCAGTATTATTGGAAGAAAATATATTACCAGAAAAAAGAGATGATTGGAATGAAGTAAATAATTATATTAATGCTATGAATTATGCAATTGAAAATATAAATAGAATACCACTCAGTATTAGACTACTAAAAGAAATTCATAAAATACTCCTTCAAGGAGTGAGAGGTGAGAAAAAACAACCTGGTGAAATTAGAAAGAGCCAAAACTGGATTGGAGGGAATTCAATTGCTGATGCCTATTTTATTCCTCCACCATGCGAAGAATTACCAATATTGCTTTCAGACTTAGAAAAATTTTGGCATAATAATAAGCTTAATATCCCAAAGACCTTAAAGGTAGCACTGACTCATTACCAGTTTGAAACCACTCATCCATTTTTAGATGGAAATGGTAGAATTGGTAGATTACTTATAACACTTGAATTGCTGTATTATGGAATATTAAACAAACCAATATTATATATTTCAGATTTCTTGGAAAAAAATAAAAATGATTATTTTAATATTTTAGATGATGTCAGGAATAATAATGATATAGACAGATGGTTAATTTTTTTTCTAAAAGGCATTATTGAAACCGCAAACAAAAGTAAAAATACTTTTGAAAAAGTTATAGAATTAAGAATGCAATATGAGGACAAAATAAGAACATTGGGTAGAAGGGCTCAATTAGGACAGGAGCTTTTAATTCTATTATTTTCATATCCAATTATTGATACTGGTAGTGTTGCGGCCAAATTAAATATTGTTTTTAATACTGCTAAAAGCCTTTTAAATGAATTTGAGAAACTTAAAATAATTAAGGTTTTTTCTTTTCAAAAAACTAAGAAAAAGCAATTTATCCTATGGGATTACTTTAATCTTTATAAAACTTAAATTAGATCATTGGCTGAGCATCGTGGTCAGGAAGAAATGAGACAAATGAGACAGTATAAAAAAGGGTGTCTAACTTTGAAATAATTCTTAAATTGTACATAAACACAAATATATAAATGATTAATTTTTTAAGTCTATAAGCTGTATTACGTGCTCACTCAGTCCTATAACTCCCTGATCTTATCTTTAAAAAATTCTTATAGTGGATTAATATAAATATAATTGATACAGGATTAAAACGGTAAAAAAATCATAAATTATTTACTTATCAATTTTAAAAGAGTTACATGAAAATTTCAGCTAAAAAAGCCTTTGCCTTTGATAGAGACGGCACACTTATATGGGGTAATCCTCCTGGACCAATTGATAAAATACATCTTTTGGAACTAAGGAAACTGGGTTATTCTATCGGTGGCTCTGGTGGGCAACTTGCTGAAGAACAATATAGAAACTGGAAAGACCAAGAGATTGAACCGGATTTTATAGTTTACAAACCAGACCTTAAAACCATAAAAAACAGATACAAAAGTATTACTCATATAGGTGATGATATCTCGGATAAAAAAATCGCTAAGGATGCTGGTCTTAATTATATGTTACCTGAAGAATTTGTTATCTGGATTAGAAAAGAAATAGCTAAAAGACATTAAACCATACAATCACACCTAAATTTTATCAATATGATAGATTTTATCCGCACCTATGTGCAAAAACTTTTTAACCTTAACGTCTAACTAATTATCTTTTACTTTCCAATATCTATTAATCGCAAATGTCTTATTGCACTTGTTGAGTATATTATTGCTGTAACTCCAGAATGGAATAATATAAAAATTAGAGAATATAATAAAACACTTGAAGAATAAAAAAGAGAAAGTATAACTCCAATAAAGATAGGGATATTATACAGATTTCGTCTTCCCGCTATTCTTTTAAATCTCCTTTCAAAAGACCCACTATCATCAAGACTTCTGCCAGTCGCTTTTCTAAATTGATCATAAATATTTCTATAAAAAACGATAAAAAGTATTATAAATAATGACAAAATTAGGGGAATTATATTTTGTGAGACCTTGTAAATAAAACAAGCCAAAGCTATAAACCAAGATAATTCAAATAATAGATCAAATGAATGTTCTAAAAAACCTACTCTACTAGTCTGTAATTTCACTCTGGCTAATTTACCATCTAATCCATCAGCTATACCCACTATAAAAGTCAATATTGAAGCTGGGAGTAAATAACCTAAGAAAAATAAAGCTGTTACTATATATGCTAAAACATTTACAATTATTGTTAATTGATTAGGAGTAATAATGTAGTTTGATATTAAAGCCACAAGTCTGTTTTCTATAGGATTATGAATATAATAAGCCATAGCATCAGAAGGGTTTTTACTGGCACTTTCAATTATTAATTTTTTTGCCAGTATAAAATCTTCTTTAGTATCAACATCGATCTACCAGGGGGCGATTTCTTTTCGCATTTTTGATTCATAACTTTCAATTCCTGTAATGTCAAAAATTTTAGCATCATTATTCTTTGCAGCTTCAGCAATACCGTCAGCTAGCTCTGTTTTCCCTTTTTTTGCTGTCTTTTCTAAATAAGAAAATATTTTAGGGGAACAAAAAAATATCCCAGTATCAATGCAGTTTGATTTCTTAATCTTTTTACCAATGCTAATAATCAAACCTTCTTTTACTAAAACTTTTGTATCTCCTAAAATAGGCTTACTCCTATCTATGGCCAAAGAAACATATTTCTTTAAATCCTGGTTTAATAATTCCCTAAGAATTCTTACATCAAATATATGGTCTGCCATTAACAGAACAAAATTATCTTTTAGAAATTTCTTTGCCTTTAATACTGATATGCCATTACCTTTTTGCCATTCATTATTTTGTACATAATCTATCTTTACATTATATTTTTCTCCTGTTCCTATTTTAGATTTTATTTTATCTCCCCGGTAACCAATCACTATTATGAATTCATCGACACCTGCTTGCTTAGTGGTCAAAATCACCCTCTCTATTAGAGAAAGACCTAAAAGATTAATTACGGGTTTTGGTTCATCTTTGGACAATTCTTTTAACCTTTTACCCTCTCCTGCTGCAATTATTAAAGCTTTCATTGTTTTAATTAATCAAATACTGATAGCATCCAATAATTATAAATTTTCGATGGCTAATTTAATTGCCCCCCGTACAGGATTAGTTACAAGTGAGATAATATTAATATTTGGATACTCTTTTATCAAAATTTTAACCATAACATTTTTAAAATATTTTTCACATTTAAATAAACCTCCCACCAGGACAAGGTCAATTGTATTATCCTTAAAACCAAGTTTTCGAGCAACGGCTCTTACCGAAATTGCAGCTTCTTCTGCTTCCTCTGCAAGTATTCTTATACTAATCTTATCACCTAACTCTGCTGTATGGCATATAGTTTTGGCAAGATAGCTTATTTTTTCTCTAGGAAATGGGATTTCATATATCCATTTAACCAAATTAGGTACATCTTTTAAATTTAATTCTTTTAATATGGTATCCTTCAAAAGAGTACCTTCACCTCTTCCATCATAGGCTCTCATAACTGCTTTTAAAGCTTTAAGCCCTGATTGATATGCACTGCCTTCATCTGCAAGTATATACTCCCATCCACTAGCTTTAGCCCTTTTCCCATTTTCGTTTATACCAAAGCAATTTGATCCTGAACCTGCATCAATTATAATTTTATTCTTACTTTGGCTTCCAGCTTCAAGTCCAAGCATATTATCATTTACAATAATTGTTTTATTGTAGTTAAGATATTTTTTTAATTTCTCATTAAATACTATCCTTTTAAAAGTGTTAAAATCCTCTGGGGTATCGTAACCAGCCATTCCAAAACATGAGCTTTCAAAATAAATACTACTAGATTTTTTAAGACTTTTAATTGCCCGAAATACACCTCTGTTAAGATTTTCTATGGCCTTAGTTATCCCTCCCACACTCTTATAACTGGCAGGTCCTGAAAATGTCTGCATAATTTTCTTTCCAGATTTATCTGTCACTTGAATCGTTGTTTTTGAACCTCCACAATCTACTCCAAGAACATAATCCATATAATCCTCCAAACAATTTCTCTGGAAAAAATTTTTTACACTTACAAATTGAAATGTTATGAGATTGCTTAATTATTTTACTTTAATTAAAAAAATCTTGCTAGGGTACCACTACATAGTCTACTGAAATTAACTCTCCATATTTAAGAAAGTCTAAAACTTTAGATATAGTTGTAATCATTTCTTTACCATTCTATAAATATATAATCTCCATTTTATGTGTTCAAAATATCACCCCGTCTTTTCTTGCTTCTGGAAGGATATATGCATTTTTTTGACCTATTATTTTCTTAATCATAATATTCTTAAGAAATAGTAGGTAGCATAATAAGGTAAGTTTCCCGATATTACAAAAGTCTTTTATTTCTTGCTCAGCCTATCTATCCTATCCTTTACCTTTTTTATTTCTTTTTCCAGGTATTCCTTATACTCATTTAGCATCTCCAGTTCTTCTTCCACACTGTAGCTTTCCCACCATCCAAAGGGAGGGAATCCAAAATTGAATCCCATACCAAAAGGTCCATGAAATCTAAACCACCTGTCCCTGTATCTCATATTTTTCACCTCTTTTTATTAAATCTTATAAAGATAATGATAATTTAAAAAATTTTGGTACTGGAAACATTATATTTTATAACTATTAATATTTTAAGTAAGGTGAGTATCCCCAGACACCGAGTACGAAAAGGGATGTTTTTAATGCCTAACTAATCTTCTTATTATAATCAAGAATTGGATTAGAAAAGAGATAGCTTTATTTTTATATCTAAAGAAAGAGGCAAACTAATGGGTAAATCAATCGTTAAGAAAATATTCTATCACTCGGGATAACCTTTAAGTCTCAGCTCGTCATATATTCTAACAACATGAGCATCAAGAATTCTAACCTCATTTTTAAGGGAGTTAATTTCAGATTTAAGTAGTCCATATATTTTTAAAACAATGTTACTTAATTCTAAATCACTAAATTTTTTTTTGTCCCCTTTAGCGAGAGGTTCTAATTGTTTGTCAAGTTTTTCTATTATTTCGTCAGATGGTATAATTATTCTCCTTTTCGGATTACAAATTAAATATTAGCATGTTTCCTCATTTTCTTATACGGATCTTTTGCTATTAATCTTACTACTATCGACCATCTTCCAATAACTTACTCATTTTTATGGCATCTGTACCATCATGATAATAATGAGGAATGGCCCTTAACGGAAAAAGACCTAAATTTTCCCAAAAACGAATACTCACCAGGTTCGTTTTCCGGACCTCTAATTCTACCATCTTCATACCAGAGGCTTTCAAACAGTTAAAGGTAAAGTATGCAAGAGTTCTACCAACCCTTTTGTTTCTATGAGCGGGATCAATAGCAATAGAGATAATATGGCCTTTTTTATGGAAGGTGCAGGTTATCATATATCCCACCACCACTCCCGATATCTCTGCAACAATAAACAAACTGGGACACCTATGATACCAACTCCTGAATATATCTTCTGAGAATGGATCGAGGGCAAATGAGGCCTGCTCAATCTCCATAATCCGATTAAGGTCTATGGGTGAGAAGCGTCTTATATTGATTTTTTTTCTCATCAGCATTTTCTCTATACTTATCTCCATTATATATTACTTAATTTTATAAGTTATATTCTTTACTAATATTATAAAATTTTATTTTCTCTTCCAATTTTTCTATTTTTTTCTAACTCATTCAATCAACTATTATTATTCAACTTCTTAGCAGGAGTTCTTTCTTAACTTTGAGGTAGTACATTATTTTTTTGGAAAAATATAAAATAATACCAGGTGGAAGTTGGACTAAAGTTTATGAAATCAGATATTATTCGATGGGAAAAAATACCAAAACACTATGAGAGATGCAATAAAAAAGCAGATAGACTCAGGAAAATTGTTTATCGGAACGGTTAAGGGAAGTACTTACAGATTCAGAACTTACAATTAAATAATCTTAAATATGAAAAGGATAAAAGGAAAGATTTTTTCAGAAGATTTGGGAATTGATTTAAAATCAGGCAAAGAGTCAGAACTTTTTAAGTGGTTTTTAGCTTGTTTACTTTTTGGAAAACCAATCCAACAGGAGGTCGCCAAAAGAACCTATTTTGAATTTGAAAAAGAAGAATTGTTGGCTCCACAAAAAATCTTAGAAGCTGGCTGGGATAACCTAGTTGAGGTTTTAGATAGAGGTCATTATGTGAGATATGATTTTTCCACCGCAACAAAATTACTAGAAATTTTAAAAGAACTCAAAGAAGGATATGGAAATTTGACTAACCTTTTAAGATCGGCTAAAAGTGAAAAAGATTTACTGAAAAAATTTCAGGGGTTTAAAGGGATTGGGCCAGTGACAACAAGAATATTTCTTCGAGATTTAAAAAAATATAGATTGATTAGTTGATATAGTTAAACCCACATCACTTGTTGGTAACCTCAATGATAATAGGGAGGTCATTATTGTATTTATTAAAAATGGCTGGGGGTAGTATTTGAACTGAAATTTAGTAATTAACTTTTTTTAATTTTCTCATCAAAATACACTACATTATCTTTCTTGAGTCTCAGAATTTATAATCCCCATTATTAACTTAACAAACCTTCAATTATTAATTCTACAGCCTCATCTTCACTAATTCCCCTGGACATCAAATTCTGTAGTTGTTTTTAATATCAACACTTTTATCTTTTAAGCCGGTATCAGCTGCATCAGAAAATATCAGTCGTATATTTTTTATTCCTCTTATCCTGGAGCGGATAAATAGTATAACTATATTAAGAGGCTGATTGTCAAGTGCATATACCAAACCATCTTTTCCAACTATTTTTGAGGCTAAGATAGGTGAAGTACCTATACCAAAACCCTCCTCTAGATATACATGTCCTTTTTTTAGACCACTTCTTTCCAGCCACATTCTTCTTCTAGGATGAGCGGTAATTTCTCCTAAGGGCAAGAATAGTAAGGAAAAGGTAAGTGACCTTTCCCCCAAAAACTAGTCCAATTTGAAAGTTAGAATACAGGCCTAGATACTAACTTTAAAACTAAACTAAAGAATGGGGTAAGGGCAATAGGAACAAGGGATAAGAGAAATATGTTGCTGCGTTCACATACTTTTATCTCTCAGATAATTGCGGAACCTGATTTTGAGGCCAGATGGATGGAAGCAAAAGATGAAAGAGATCTTCAGGATATTATTCTATTGGGTAAAAGAATAAGAGATTAAAATGTCAGATTTAAAAAAATATTACCAGGATATCTAAAGCCCTTGCGGTCGAGAGAAGAAAAAGAATAGCCTCGCTTTTGCTGGGAAGAAAAAAAGAAAAAAAGTATTTCCCCGTTATTTTGATATAATTATTTAAATAGTTGTATCCCTTAAATATTATGGAAATAAATTATGAAAATTAATATATTTAAAGGGAAAACGTTGTTAGGTTTTATATTAATAACTTTAATCAGTCTGGCAATACTATCGCTTGCTTCAATACTTCTGGTTAATTTATTATATAAACCTGATCATAGTGATAATGTGCGACAGTATTTTGATGACGATTTACTGTTAAAAGCTTCAAATTATGATAGAGTCTCATTAAATATCAGTATTGCCAGCCGTTTTTTATCCTGGTCCATTATGTCCGGTATAATTATTGTATTTTTTAAATATTTTAAAAGCACCCGCATAAATATTTTACTGGCTTTTTCTTTTATAGTCTTATTTTATTTATTAATTCAACTTATACTCCTACCACTGGCATATTACAGAGGTTACATAATCGAACACAGGTTTGGGCTTTCAAACCAGACTTTAGCTATGTGGTTCTCAGATTACTTAAAAGAAAATGGCATTTCCATATTAATTTCTTCTCTGGGAATGACGGGTATCTATGCCCTGATGGTTTACATACCAAAGTATTGGTGGATAATTTCCTCAGCTGTTTTAGCAATATTTATTGTAGTGATCACCTATCTCTATCCCATATTAATAGACCCGCTGTTTTATAAATTTGAAAAGTTAAAGGATACAAATTTTCAGGAACAAATAATAAATATTGCAGGGAAAGCAGGCATAGAAGTAAAGGAAGTTCTGGTAGCTGATGCAAGCAGGAAAACCAATAAAGCGAATGCCTATTTTACCGGAATTGGAGGCAGCAAGCGCATAGTAGTATTCGATAATCTAATTAATAATTTTTCAAGGAAAGAGACATTAAATGTAATAGCGCATGAAATAGGACACTGGTACAAATGGCATATATTCAAGAGCATAATAATAGGGATCATTTCGGGAACTGCCGGGTTATTTCTTATAAATGCTGTTTTTACTTACTCCAACATGGTAGGAGATTTCAAATCAATTTTGGTTATAATTCTTTTAATATCCATAATTTCGTTTTTATCACTGCCGTTACAGAATGCAGTATCCCGGACTTTTGAAAGACAGGCTGATAATTTTACTATGCAGGCAACAGAAAACCCTGATGCTCAAATCCAGCTAATGTTAAAGCTTGCGGAATCCAATCTGTCTAATGTGTCTCCACACTGGTACATAAAATATTTTCTTTACAGCCATCCGCCGATAATGGAGAGAATAGAGGCTGCAAAAAATTTTGATTAAAATCAAATAGTTTTTTTTACTTATTATATAATTATTTGAACTATGACCTTTCCCCCAAAAACTAGTCCAATTTGGAAGTTAGAATACAGGCCTATGAGGGTCCCCCGAAAACTAGTCCAGTTAAAATGTCAGTAATCTGGCTATCCAGCTCCCTTGGGCAGGCTCCTGGCGAAATCACGAGGTGTCATGTTACCCAGAGAACTGTGAGGTCGAAACTCATT
>Ga0209979_1004898_pt1 | contig 10828 bp, 8 predicted proteins | sample AnhtaG_FD_183114 | JGI IMG/M metagenome (GOLD analysis project Ga0209979, IMG submission 183114) | Deep subsurface microbial communities from Anholt, Denmark to uncover new lineages of life (NeLLi) - Anholt_01485 metaG (SPAdes) (version 2) | ecosystem: Environmental > Aquatic > Marine > Oceanic >...
TAGGGGCACTTGCCCTCAGGGCTAAAGCAATAGCGTCACTCGGTCTGGCATCAATTTCTTTTTCCGTTTGATTTATTTTTAATTTAACTGAAGCAAAATAAGTATTATCTTTAATATTGCAAATTACTACTCTTGTTACAACTACGCCAAGGGCGTCTAAAATATTTTTTATTAAATCATGGGGTAAAGGTCTTACTGGTTTTACTTTTTCCAAAGCTAAAGAAATCATCTTCGCTTCATAATGCCCTACCCAGATAGGAAGCCACCTTTTTTCAGTTTCATCTTTTAAAATTACCACAAAACCTTTTGTCACCGGGTCAATTGCTACACCGGAAATTTTTACCCTGATCATTTTTATCCCTCTTTTTTATTTTGCATTTTAACATATTTTACTTTTAATTTTAAGAGTTTTTCTTTTTCTCTATATATTATATTCTACAACAAATATAAAATCCCTGCATAAATTTTAATTTTTTTTCAAAATACTATTCAGTACAAGAAGACACGGCACGCCGTGCCTCTACACTGACCTGGTATTAATTCTTTAACAAGCTAACCAGGTAACCAACTAACCATCTAACCAAATCTACCCGCTATGCGCTAAAATGCAATTTGTACCTTTTATTTTATATTTATACATCCCACTCTTGCATCTATTCTCCGTATTTTCTTTGCTATATACCATATACCCGATACTCGATACTGTTTTCCAACCCGCAATTTTTCCTTTCATCTTTTTCTTTTCTTAACTCGATACTCAATACTATATACTCGATACTATGTTAATTGATTACCCTTTAAAGAAATGTTATAATTTTTTAAAATATATAAGAAATATAATATTTTTTATTATATTGTGATTACTACCTAAAAAGTAAACAAAATGGTAATATAGAGACAAGATGCATCGTGTCCAATATAGCCTCTGTCATTCCCACACCCACTTTCGTGAGTGTAAACTGCAGTGGGAATCCAGGAGTGAAAGATAAAAAATAGATTCCCGCTTTCGCGGAAATGACATAAGAAATTTTAAGAAAAATAATATTTTTAAGCTTTTTGGATTGTAACCATAATATAATAAATCTTATAAAAATAAAATACTTCAACTTCAGGAGGAATGTAGTAAATTTGCTTAATTTATGGCTCTCATTTTTAATATGCGCCCTAATAATTATTTTTGCAGGAACTAAACTGACCCGCTACGGAGATATAATTGCCGAAAAGACCGGATTGGGAAGAGTCTGGATTGGAGCTGCATTAATCCCATTAGCTACTTCTCTTCCCGAAATCACTTCAAGCTCCGGTGCCGCCTGGATCAATGCACCCAACTTAGCTATTGGAAATATCTTCGGCAGTATTTTGTTTAATCTATTAATTATCGCCATAGCAGACTTTGCTCATGGTCCAGGTCCACTTCTTAGGGAAGTTACTACTGGTCAAATTCTAACTGCTATTTTAGGAATATTTCTATGTGCAATTGCTGCCTTGAGTATGTTAATAAAATCATCACTTCTCTTTGTAGGTGTTGGTATAGACTCTCTAATTTTAATAATCCTGTATTTTTTAGGGATTATAGTAATATTCAAATATAGTAAAAAAAGTAAACCCGATGATGTCCTGGGAGTTCCTGAAGAAAATTATGCTGCTTATTCTTTACCCTTAACCAATGTCAAATTTTCAATCGCAGCCATAATAATAATTTTTACTGCTATAAAATTAGCTAAAGTTTGCAATAGTTTAGCCGAAATTACGGGCTGGGGAACAACTTTTATGGGCACTATAATGTTAGCTATTGTTACCTCTCTACCAGAATTAGTTACCGCCCTTGCGGCAATTAGGATAAAGGCTTATGATCTGGCACTTGGCATTGTCCTGGGAGCAAATATCCTTAATATGACCATACCTTTCTTTTCAGATATATTTTATGCTGGTCCGCCAATTCTAAGTGTAGTCTCTCCCCAACATATTATTAGTGCTTTAATAGCTATAATTCTCACCAGCATTGCTATTGCCAGTGTGGTATATAGACCCAAAAAATCGGTATTAAGTTTGGGTGTAGCTGGTTGGTTAATTTTTCTGGGATATTTTTTGGGAATTTTTATGATCTTTAAAATAGGAATAATAAATTAGTCATTAGTTTTAAATACAAAAATGCAAGATACACAATTAGAGTTTTAAAACACCATTATTTTATTTAGAACAAACTTACCCTGTTAAGCGAGTATCTACCTGGTACTAAAGTTGAGTGCCAGGGGTTCACGAAAAAAGGAAATACATATTTCTTAATCTTTGCCATTTATAATTGGTTGTTCATTTTTTTCTTTGCCTGTTCAATTATTCCTTTAAGGAGAATCTCAGCCGAAGAAAGATTGGTAGCCAGAGGAATATTATGAACATCACAAACCTTCATAAGAGCAGCAATATCTGGGTCATGAGGCTGTTTTTCCAAAGGGTCTCTGAGAAAAATTACCAAATCAATCTCTTCACTTGCCACCAAACCACCAATCTGTAAGTCGCCACCTTCAGGACCAGACATCATTTCTTTCGCTTCTAAATCTGTCTTCTCGTTAATCAGGTGACCAGTTCCTTTGGTAGCTATAAGGTCACATTTTTTTAAAAACTCCTCATTCTTACTGGAAAAAGCCAATATATCTGTCTTCTTGGCATCGTGAGCAATAAGAGCTACTCTAAATTTCTTTCCCTCTTTCTCTGTTGTTTCTTCCCTCTCTCTAATCGGAACTACTATTGTTTTATATAATCTGTTTATCATAATAAATCTATTTCCTCCTTTTGCTTTAATTTTAAATTTAATTTATAATTTAAATATCCACTTATAATTATAAGAAAAGCACCGGAAATACTAAGTAAATCAGGAATTTCTTGAAAAAATAATATTTCCAAAGCTACTAAACCAATGCTATATCGAAAATAATTAACTATTACTAAGGGATGGTCAGTCAATCGCAAACTACGTATAGCTACGTGTGACCCAAAGGAATTATTAGCATAATAGGTATATTTCGGAAAAAGATTATTTCCATTACAGGAAGATGACGTAAAAATTTCACCATTGCCGCCATTAAAGAAAAACAAATTGTGGCAATAATCATCATTAAAATTCCCATATTAGATTTATCTTCTCCGTTCTTTTCTAAACTTAACAATCTAATTTTAATAATTACAAGCTAACTCTACATTTTTTATTTTATATTTTACACAATATAAAAATATAATAAACGATTATCTTTTTAAAGTAAAGAAGATGCTACTCGAAATGTGCCTTTTGTAAGAATCAAAGTATTAAAAAATTAAAGTTTAATTTATTTCAATTTTAAATAGCAAATTTAAAAATTTAAAAATTTTTTTGACTTTTCCTAATATGTGTGTTATTTTATTAGAAATTTAATATTTATTGCCTCACTTTTTTCTTAAGTGGGGTGGAGGCGCGAGCAACAATCAGTACTGGTAATGAGATGAGCATCTTTGATTCGCCAGGAAAGGTATTCTCGCCGAAGCGTAAAGATAACAGCTCTAATCTTTATGCTGGGTTTATGGTGAAAAGCCATAAGACTGTCATCAGAAATTTTACCCTGATTTCTGATGGAGCGCTATCTCATCTGATGAGAGAAATGGGAATAACTTTAATTGTTAGATTAATTTCAGGCAATTGATGAGCATAGCGTTTGTCAATTGCTTTTTTATTTATGAGTTTGGATTGCCTGTTTATGCAAATGTGGGGGTTTGATTTATCAAACCCTCTTATACCTTATGTCATTATGTCATTCCCGCGAAAGCGGGAATCTATATTTTTTTAAAAACAACTAATTCTGGATTCCCGCTTTCGCGGGAATGACATAATGGCAAATTAAATATGGCTGGCAGATTGAATTAACTCGCAACTTGCCATTGTAATCTAAAACTAAATACTAACGACCAACGACTAACGGCTATTTTAAGGAGGAATTAATGAATAATCAAAATAAAATAACACCTGGTTTCAATCGGGAGGGTTTTTCCCTAAATAAATTCGGAAATTTAGAGTTTGACCAATGTGAGCTTATAAAATTAGCCCAAAAATATGGAACCCCCTGCTATATTTTTTCTGAAAATATAATTAGAAAAAAATGTCGGCAATACACTTCTGCGTTTTCTAAAAGAAATATCGATTTTGAAGTAATATATGCCGGTAAAGCTTTCTTAGTTAAAGCAATGTGTAATATCTTAAAAGAAGAAGGTTTGAGTCTGGATGTTTCCTCTGGAGGAGAATTATATACTGCCCTTTCAGCAGGATTCCCTCCGGAAAAAATATTTTTCCATGGGAATAATAAATCCCAAGAGGAAATAGAATTTGCTCTTAAAGAAAAGGTTGGCACCATGATGGTAGATAGTGAATATGAACTTGACTTAATTGACCAGATTGCAGAAAGTTTAAATACAAAAGTGAAAATAATTCTCCGGGTAACACCGGGGATAGATACTCATACCCATAAACATATTCAAACCGGACAGGTAGATTCAAAATTTGGAATTAGTATTGACCGGGTGCCCAATTTTATGAAAAAAGTTTTATCCAAAGAACACATTAGCTATAATGGTTTACATTTTCATCTTGGCTCACAAATTTTTGATCTATCTCCTTATGTTCTCGCTATTAAAGAAATGGTAAAACTGATAAGAAAGATAAAAGACCTTGAGGGAATAGATACGCTAAATTTAAATTTAGGTGGGGGATTGGGGGTAAAATACTTAGAATCTGACTTACCTCCTTCTATAGAAAATTTTGTAAATTTAATTGTCGATAATCTTACAAAAGAGATAAGAAAAAATAATTTAATCATGCCAAAAATTTTAATAGAACCGGGTAGGTCTATTGTAGCTGAAGCGGGTATCACTCTCTATACTATCGGTAATATAAAAGAGATACCGGGGGTTAGAAAATACCTTATTGTGGATGGTGGAATGACCGATAACCCTCGACCTATTCTTTATGAAGCAAAATATGAAGGTGTTTTAGCAAATAAAATAGACAGCAATCTACCTGAGGAAATGGTTACTGTAGCCGGAAAATGCTGTGAATCAGGAGATATTTTAATTAAAGATTTAAAACTCCCTTTAGCTTCTCCGGGAGATCTTTTGGCAATATTTACTACCGGGGCTTATCATTATTCCATGTCAAGCAATTATAATCGACTCCCTCGACCAGCAGTTATCTTGATAAACCAAGGGAAAGATGGTGTAATAGTAAAAAAAGAGACTTATGCTGATATAGCAAGAAATGATACTATACCAGAGTGGTTTAAATAAAAAAATATATAAAGGTGATATTTATGAGAATAATAGCAAAATTTGGCGGAACCAGTGTTCAGGATCCTGAAAGAATTAAAAAAGCCGCTCAATCAATAATTCAACAAGCAAAAAAAGGATATGAAATAGTAGCTGTTGTTTCAGCAATAGGGAATACCACCGATACTCTAACTTCTTTACTTATAGGTTCTGTTAAAGATCGTATTGAGGATAGAGATTATGCTGATTTTGTTTCTATGGGAGAACGGATAAGTGCCAGAGTTCTTGCGGCTACCATTAAATCTATGGGATTTTCTTCGAGATATTTTGACCCCGCAGATAAGGATTTTCCTATTATTACTGATGCAAACTTTAATCAAGCTAAAATTCTCTCTAAAGAAAGTCAAAAAAAGTGCCAAAAGATTATTATACCTTTGATTAAAAAAGGGGTCATTCCTATAGTATGTGGTTTTTTAGGTAGAAGCTGTGAAGATGGAAGCATAACCACTCTTGGCCGTGGCGGTAGTGATATCACTGCTTTTGCCTTGGGTAATTTTTTAGAAGCCGATGAAGTAATAATTGTAACTGATGCAGTGGGAGTATTAAGTGCTGATCCCCGTATAATAAAAGAACCCGTAACTTTAAAGAAAATAAGTGTGGAAGAAATGGGAGTCCTTGCTGAAGGTGGAGCAAAGGTCTTGCATCCACAGGCATTAAAATATAAAACTGATAAAATGAAGGCAAAAATAATCCACTTTCAGAATGGAAACTTAACGGCAGAAGGTACAGAGATAATAGGAGCTTTTAAAAGTAAATTAACTCTTTTCAAGGAAAAACTGACTATGTTAACCATCTTGGGAACGGAAATTTTTAATACACCGGGATTATTAAAAAAGATAATTACTCCTATTTCCGATAATCATATTAGCCTATACGGAGTTTCCATCGGAACAAAACATATTGGAATTTATGTTACAGAAAATTTTACTCAAAAATCCTATGACCTAATCCATCCTATAGTAATCGAAGATGAAAGATTAAAATCAGTTACCTTAAAAAAAGACATCGCCTTAATTATTGCCAGAAGCAGGGATTTTATTGAAACACCTGGAATTATCGAAAGGATTACCCGGCCTTTGGCCCAAAATAATATAAATATAATTGAAATGACTACTATTAAGACAGATATTTTAATCTTTTTGGAATGGAAAGATAGAGAATTCGCCTATAAAATAATAAATAAATCATTAGAAGAGGCAGGAATTTTAGTAACTAAATAAATTAGCGTAGAGCGTGTAGCGTATAGCGTATAGGAAAACAGTAATAAGTGATGAGTAATTTGTAGGGGCTTGATTTATCAAGCCCGTAAAGCTCGGGTCGGATAAATCCGACCCCTACCCTAAAATAAATCAGAACAATAATGACAGAGTACATAATAGACTAACAACTGAAAACTGTGAACTGTGAACTTGTATTTAAAACTAACGACTATTCACTAACGACTAACGACTAATTTAACTAACGACTATTCACTAACGACTAAATAAAAAGGAGGAACAAAAATGTATAAAGGATCTTTTGTGGCTATGATCACCCCGTTTACCAAAAATAGTGAGGTTGATGAGAAAGGAATAAAAGAACTGGTAGAATTTCAGATTAAAAATGGAACTAATGGCATTGTCCCCTGTGGCACTACCGGAGAATCACCTACTCTTTCTCATGAGGAACATAAAAAAGTAGTGGAGTTAACCATAAAAGCAGTAGCGGGGAGAGTTCCGGTAATTGCCGGAACTGGCTCCAATTGCACTCGAGAGGCTTTAGATCTAACTTCTAATGCTAAAGAAGCAGGAGCAGATGGTGCCCTAATAATCACCCCTTATTATAATAAACCTACTCAGAAGGGATTATATCTGCATTTTAAAAAGATAGCTGAAGAAATAGATATACCTATTGTTGTCTATAATGTCCCTTCCCGAACCGGAGTAAATATGCTGCCTGAAACTCTAGCAGAATTAGCAGAATTAAAAAATATTGTGGCGGTAAAAGAAGCAAGTGGAAATCTGGATCAGATGACTCACATCGTTGAATTATGTGGAGATAAAATTATCCTTCTTTCTGGAGACGATAAATTATTGCTTCCAGTATTATCCATTGGGGGCAAAGGAGTAATTTCAGTGGTTGCCAATATTATACCTCAAGATGTAGCTGATATGGTCAAGGACTTTGAGGAAGGGAATTACCAAAAAGCTAAAGAGCTTTTCTTATCAAAAATTTATCCCTTAAGTAATGCTATGTTTTACGAAACTAACCCTATTCCGGTTAAAACCAGTGCCCGGTTAATGGGATTACCTTCTGGTGATTTACGGCTACCTCTGGCTCCTATGAGCGAAAACAATCTGGTAAAATTAAAAGCAAATTTAATAAAATTCGGCTTACTGGAGGGATAATAAATGACTAAAGTTATTGTATGTGGTGGCTGTGGTAAAATGGGTTCAAAAGTTGCGCAATTAATTTATCAAAATAAAGATATGGGATTAATAGGGATAATTGAATCCCCTTCTCATCCTGGTATAGGAAAAGATTGGGGAATATCGGTCGGTTTAGGTAATACAGGAATAATTATTAAAGATAATTTGGAAGAAATAATTCAAAACACCGACCAAGTAGTCGAATTTACTAATCCTAAAGTATCGTTACAACATTTGGAAATTGTCTCTAAATATAAAAAAGCTATGATTACGGGGACAACAGGGTTTTTACCAGAAGAAACTGAGAAAATAAAAAATTTAGCTAGTGATATCCCTTTTCTGTTGTCACCCAACATGTCATTAGGAGTAAACTTGCTCTTTAAACTTGCAGCTGAAACTGCTGCTGCTTTGGGCGATGATTACGATATAGAAATTGTGGAGGCACATCATCGTTTTAAAAAAGATGCCCCCAGCGGCACGGCTAAAAAATTGGCTCAAGAAATTGCGAAAGCTAAGGGAGTAAATCTGGATGAGGTAGCAATCTATGGCAGAGAGGGAACAACTGGAGAAAGGGGAAAGGGAGAGATTGGTATTCACTCAATTCGAGGCGGGGATATTGCCGGTGAACATACGGTGATGTTCACTGCCTTAGGTGAGAGATTAGAATTAACCCATAAGGCCCACAGCCGTAATACCTTTGCTTATGGAACGATTCAGGCCATAAAATTTATGGAAGGCAAACCCCTAGGATTCTATGAAATGAAAGATGTATTGAAGATATAAAAAAACAGTAATAAGTAGTGAGTAATTTGTAGGGGCAGACCTTGTGTCTGCCCATGACGAGACGAACAGATACACAGTAATAAGTAATATGTAATGAGTAATTTGTAGGGGCTCGATGAATCGAGCCCGCAGAATAAAGACGGGGCGGATGAATCCGCCCCCTACTAGTATAAAAATCATAGAAATTAAGGAAAAAATCATTATGAAAATAAATTTTGTTAAAATGCATGGATCAGGGAATGATTTTATTTTAATAGATTGTATAAATAAATCATTGGGCGATTCTTTATTTCTTTCTTATCTGGCAAAAAAACTTTGTGGCCGCAACTTCGGAATAGGCGCAGATGGACTAATACTTATCTTGCCCTCATCTAAGGCAGATTTAAGAATGAGAATTTTTAACTCCGATGGTAGCGAAGCCCAGATGTGCGGGAACGGCATCAGGTGTTTTGCTAAATATGCCTATGAAAATAAATTAGTTTCTAAAATTAAGTTTACAGTTGAGACCTTAGCAGGTATTATAACTCCTGAATTAATCTTTAAAAATAAAGAAATATCGGGAATTAAAGTAGATATGGGCATCCCCAAATTAAGAAGAAGAGAAATACCTATGGTCGGTGAAGATACTCCCACAGTTGTGGATGAAGTATTGAAGATAAACACTGAGCAGACTTTTAAAGTCACCTGTGTCTCTATGGGAAATCCTCATTGTATAATCTTTGTAGATGATGTACAATCCATACCAGTAAATGAAATTGGCCCAAAAATTGAAAATCACCCCTTCTTCCCCGAAAAAACCAATGTAGAATTTATTCATATTTTAAACAGAAAAGAAATAAATTTTAGAGTATGGGAAAGAGGAGTTGGAGAAACTTTGGCTTGTGGAACCGGAGCATGCGCCTCCTTAGTAGCCAGTGTTTTAAATAAAAAAACCGATCGGAAAGCTACAATTCACTTACCAGGCGGAGATCTAGACATCCAGTGGGCTAATGATAAACACATTTATATGACCGGGCCAGCAGAATTAGTTTTTAAGGGAGAAATTTCTATTTAGTTAGTTGGTTACTTAGTTAATTGGTTAATTGGTTTGGAGGACAGGCGTCTCGCCTGTCTACCATTCTTTCAATCCATTCAATTTATTTAGTAGTAAATAATTGGTAAAGAATACAGGATTTGAGAAATAAAATAATATTATAGTACAATTATTAAAATAATTTTAATAGAAAGGAAACTTATTAATGAAGATAGCACAAAGAATAGAAACTATCCCCCCTTATTTATTTGCAGAGATTGATAAGAAAAAAGAAGAAGCAATAAAAAAAGGAGTCGATATTATTAACTTAGGGATAGGTGATCCTGACCAACCTACACCTAATAATATAATTAAAAAATTAATTGAAAGCGTAAAAGACCCTAAAACACATAATTATCCCCCTTATCAGGGAACAGCTGAATTCAGGCAGGCAGTTGCCTTATGGTATAAAAATAGATTTGGAGTTAACTTAGATCAGGATAATGAAGTTATGGCTCTCATCGGTTCCAAAGAGGGAATAGCTCATATCTTTCTGGCTTTTATTGACCCAGGAGATTTTAGCCTTGTACCTGAGCCCGGTTATCCTGTCTACAAAACAGCTACTTTATTTGCCAATGGCTTCCCCTATATCATGCCTTTATTAGAAGAAAATAATTTTCTGCCTGATTTAGAAGAGATAGATGAAGAAATCGCACAAAGAGCTAAATTAATGTTTATAAACTACCCTAACAACCCTACTGCTGCAATGGCCAACAAGGATTTTTTTGAAAAGGTAGTAAAATTTGCTAATAAATATGATATCTTGGTTTGCCACGATTTTGCTTATTCCGAAATGACCTTTGATGGTTATAAAGCGAGCAGTTTTCTGGAAGTAGAAGGGGCTAAAGATGTGGGCATAGAATTTCATTCTCTATCCAAAACTTATAATATGACCGGCTGGAGACTTGGTTTTGCAGTGGGAAACAAAGAAGCTATTTCAGCTCTATCCATAATAAAAACCAATGTTGATTCTGGAGTCTTTAAAGCCATCCAAGAAGCTGGAATAGAGGCTCTAACTGGTCCCCAAGATAATATAGAAAAGATGAATAAGATTTATACCGGTAGACGAAATGTATTGATAAATGGATTAAATAAATTAGGATGGAATTTAAAACCAACTAAAGCTACTTTTTACATCTGGATTCCCACTTTGAACAAAATGGATTCTATGGAGTTTTCTAATCTCTTATTAGAAAAAACGGGAATAATTGTAACTCCGGGA
>Ga0209979_1004901_pt1 | contig 10817 bp, 6 predicted proteins | sample AnhtaG_FD_183114 | JGI IMG/M metagenome (GOLD analysis project Ga0209979, IMG submission 183114) | Deep subsurface microbial communities from Anholt, Denmark to uncover new lineages of life (NeLLi) - Anholt_01485 metaG (SPAdes) (version 2) | ecosystem: Environmental > Aquatic > Marine > Oceanic >...
CCAGGGCCTAGATGGTGACACGCCTGTCTTACAAACGAAACAACCACAAATTTTAGGCCCAAGCAAACTTATTTCTATTCCCGTTCTCGGAGGTTTGCATCACAGGTATATCCGCGTAGCTGCATAGACTACTGAAGAAGTGTCTACACTCGTCTGAATAATGCCTGCCGATTCCCCAGCCTGTTGTGCAAAAAGAAGGCTTTGGCCAATCCACTCACCTCCACGAGTTCGATCAACGTTTCATAGATTTCATCGGTTATGAATCTCGTATTCCCATTGGATGAGGTTTTTCGGATGGACACCTACACTGAATCAATCAGTATAGGCCCCGAATTGGTGCAAATCTGCCCTTTTAACTACGCAATTAATTGCCAGTTAAATCGGGTTCCGGCTCTGGAAGCGGATACAGCCTAATATCGTCAAAGAATACCACACCTGAACCGCCGGGCTGCAGATTGTTCTTATCGCTGAAGCCAATAGCAATAGTATTGACATTAGCCAGGTTCACGCCCTGAGCTGCAAACGCTTGCAGGTCGATAGTCCATTCCGTCCAGTTGTCTATCTGTGCTGCATTGGGATTATCGTGATAGACTACTGCGCTGCCATTGAGAGCCACATACATCGGCTCAGGATCGTTGCTGGGTATGTCTATGTCCTGGGACTGCCACTGCCCTGTGACCGTGCCGGTGGTGTTGACCTCGGAGAACACGGCCTGGCAAGTTTCCTCAGGGTTATTGCTGGATAACGCCAATCCTATATAAACAACAGCATCCATCTGCACGGTATCGCTCGAGCCGAGACTTGTATCGTTTATAGGCACAAAATTGATGCCGTCAGTCGAATGTGAGGCTGTGAACAAGCCCGCAGCATCGCGCTCCAGTTTCACCCAGTGGGGGACCGAAAGGTTGCTATCAACAGAATTCGTGCTGTCTCCGGCCGTTTCGGTTCGACGGCGGAATCTAACGCCGCCATCCGGCCTGGAGAACGTGAAAGCGTGTTTGGAATCCGGGTCAAGCGTCTCGCGAATCATCACTCCGGCCTTGGCGCTATCGGATGTATTAGTTACGCTTTCCACCTTTACTACAATTGAACCTGGTCCGGAAAGCTGCTTATAGACGTAATGGAAATGGTCGCTCTGGCCGGAGATGTTCTCAGAACGAGCGGTCATCGTAAAAGTGCCCGGAGTCTCTTCTGTGAAAGTGCTGAAGGACGCCGGATAACCTCTGAACCACAGCGACAATTCTCCAACGCCTCTTACAGTCCAATCCCGCTGGGAACTCAGTGTCATGCTTGCCTCAGAATACTTGAGATCGTTGTCGTAGAAATACGGCATCGACTGAGAGCCGCTGTGAACAATCTGAGTCTCAACATAATGCTCTCCCGCATCCCAATCAGGTTCAGCATGTCCTACTGTGGAACCGTTTGTCGGGATGTCCCATCCGTCTATCCACGTGTCAAATATCCTGTTGGGTTCGGAGTCGTCGTAGCTCTCAAAATCGTCCACGACAAAATATTCGTGTGTCGTAAAGTTCCAAACGTCGCCTTGCCAGGTTGTGGGGGTCTCGGAGTCATTGACCTCATCGACCCGCCAATAGTAGGTCGTGCCTAAATCGAGGGCCAAGGGACCATAGCTGGTCTCGGTCACCGTATCAACGAGGGCAGTGCCGTCTATCACGGCCTGCTCGTCAGAGCTGAAATAAACGCTGTGCTTAGCGGCCTCTCTTCCTGCTATCCAGCCAAGGGCCAAATCCAGGTCCACATCTGTTGCCCCTGAAGCCGGGCTGGGCTCTCTTGCATGAATAGGTATGTAGAAGAAGCGCACCTCACTGAGACCGTATTGGTTAAAGATGCCTCCCCAGTTGCTGTTAGCTGTAAGCCTGACATACGTTGCTGCCACTCCACCGAAGTCAACAGTGGTATTGTGTGCATAGCCGGACGCACCAGGTGCCTGGGCAAACTCATGAGTAGTTCCCAATGTGGTATAGTCGGTGCCGTTGACCGAATATTCAACGGTAACATCTTTGAACCCAAAACCGATCAATGGCTCCAAACTATCATTTGAGTTCCATACCCACATCTGGTGCAGTTTGTAAGCCTTGTCGAACTCATATTCGATCCAGGTCGGCTGAGCTCCCAATTGGCTGCTCAGCCACACATTGCCTACACTTTCATTATCGTGCAATAAACCGCTGCTATCGAGTCCCGAGCCGTTCACGGTATTCTCAGGTCCTTTACCTTCTTCGATGCTTGAAGCCGTGGCAATAATGTTCTCAATGGCATAAGCGAATAGCTCGGCAGTAAAACTCCAGACATCACCCTTGTGAATCTTAGTACCGTCGGCCTCAACTTCATCAATCCGCCAGTAGTAAGTCTCGCCAAATACAAGACGCTCCGTGGGAGTATAGATATTGGGGTCGATGCGGCCCTGGTAAACACCGCCCGGGTCAACTGTTGTAGTGGCATTGCTCACATCGTCAAAACTCGTTCCTAAATATACATCGTGCTTATCAGCATTAGTTCCCGTCTTCCAGCTAAGGACCGCATCCCTGGGCACATCTGCTTGCTCATTGGCAGGATTTGGTTCAGAGGCATCCGGCCCACCAATAGTCTCTACCGTAGTGATATCGGTTTGTCCATCATACGATACTAAAACGGCCCCCTCTCCACCGTAGGCAGTAATTATGCCGTCGCTAATATAAGTCTCGATAGTTGAGACCTGATTACCAGCCAAGGTCAGTGTGCCACTGCCGGAGATGTCTATCAAGGCGAAGCCCGGTACGTCGTCGTTGCCTATGGTTATGCCAGGATTGGCACCCAGGTCAATAGTTCCGCCACTGAGGTAAACCTTACTGAAAGCATCCTCCCTGTAGGCCAGCCGAAGCTCGGCATCACAGTGCAGATAACCACCGCTCATATTGATAGTAGCGTCACCATGTCGCCCATGTTCTATGAGCTCGGTTACATTGATTGTTGTCGTGGCGCCGCTGATATGAAGTATTCCTATTGCTTGCCCGCTGCCATTTGATGACTTACGCCCGATACGCAGCTCACCGTTTACATTCAGTGTTGCCCCGCCGGTTACCGTCAGCTCACCCTGGTAGGTAGCAGTGTAGCCAATTCTGAGTTGTCCAGTATCGGCAGTGCCTCCATTTATGATCGGCCAAGTGATTGTGGCAAGCGATTCTATCAAGGTTGTCTCGCCGCTGGTGGGCACTGCACCGGTCCAGTTTCCTGCGTCGTACCAGTCGCTACTCACCGCGCCCGTCCAGTCAGCCAGCGCGCTGTTAGTCAGGCCCACTAACAAAACAACAGAAACTATACATATAGATTTTCTAAGCATGGTACTCTCCTTCCTGATTACTTGTTTCTTCTACTCTACTCGCCAACTTTCACTCTTTCTCCGGCCGAGAGACGGCAGAAATATAAACCGGTTCAACAAAACAAACAAACCTCTATTTGTCAACAATATGGCCGTCTGAACTTGCGTATCCTGCCTCTTATAAGACTTTACCACATCTGCACCCCAGATGTCAAGATAAAGTTGTCCAAATTTACAAATCCGCCCAATTTCTAAAGCCTGTTTTTTCACAGAGTTCAGGAACGTCTGGAGAAGCGCGGCTCCACCATATTCTTGTCATTTTATGAACACACAATTACTCTTCCATCACTTTTGCTGGTCCGGTACGTTTGGTGCAGTTAGCTGGACAACAAACGCCATTAAGGAAAACGATGTTAGCTAATGACTTGGTGTATAACCCAATTTCCCCCACACGCCCTTCTGGACTTTGATCAAATCCGGATTGCCAAGCTGGTAAGGGTCAACTGTTTGAGATTGTTAAGACAAGCCACCCGTTTACCCTGCTCTCTCGCCCGCTGCAGGGCTGGCATCAATATCGCCATCAATAGCGCAATGATAGCAATCACGACCAGGAGTTCTATTAACGTAAATCCTCTTCGTCCGCTCATAGCAATACTGTTCCTTTTTATCGTCAAACTTGGTTTCCTCAAAAACATTGTTTTAATAAATCTATTTTATTAAAAAACCGGCCGCAATTCAAGGTTAACAAAAAACAACTGCTGTCTCAAAGACTATCTTTACAGGCCCCATATCGTTATAGGCTGCGGCTTTCGGGATATAGAACTGCAAGAGCATACCATTACCATATTTTTTCATTGGTTGGACATGTGGAGATTTAGCTCAGCGTTTTTTCCTTACCTTTACGCCGATATGGAACGACCATTGTCAAGTGAAGAGGCTATTTGTTCCGCGTTTTCCAGCCACGGACAAAAGTATATTTTTCGTTAAGTTCTACCACATATTCTTATTTGGTATTTGGGCAATCTCTCCCGCATCTTCTCTGATGACATCAATAAAGTTGATTATCGGGGCTTGATTCATCTGTGGATTAGCCGATTTAGGAAGTAGCTCAAGGACAAGAACACTATCGGCCCTAATGCCTTTGAATTCTTTTACGACCGCTCTGTTGGCTCTTCCTGCTGTTTCTAAGATATCAAAGCTTTCCGCTACCACCTTGTCCTGGAGTTTGATATCAAAGACGCGCTGGCCTGCGCGGTCTCCCGGCAGTGCGTTAAAGCCGAGACGGACGGTGTACACGGCGGGTTTTTGTCCGGCAGCGTCATCAATCAGCGGTACTTCGCAACGCAGCATCCCCTGGCAGCCGGATGTGAATAGCCAGGGCTTGTCAGTATCAGCTATGCTAACGCCTTTGAAGTCGCGACGGAAATACCCCATTCCAGACAAAGTCTGGTCACGCAGGTCAAACTTAACACCGTAATTTGGATAATGATGATGAAAGCTCGGATTAGTTTTCGGATTAGGATAACCGAACCAAACGGTTCCTTCATTATCCTTCATATCCGCCGAGGCGCCGAAATTTATAGCGAACCTCTTGACGGGATTCAGCTCGCCGGGTGTAACATAGACCGTCCAGGGCTGAGTTCTGTTTGGTTTGCGCATCATTGCCAATGAGCAGCGGACCGGGTACGAGCATGTGCAGCCGGCCGCTGCCTCCTGGGAGAGCAATAGACCGCTGGCCGGTATCACACTGATGGCGCAGCCTGGACGGTAGGCGCCGAAGATAGTAACTCCGTTGTCTTGCTCCAGGTCATAGAACGCCGTGCAGGCCGAGCGATAGAAAAGGCCTTTTGCTGAAGCGGCGGTGATGCCGCAGGTGTGGCCGGGCCGTAAGAACTCCCAGGGAACTTCCTCGCCGGTGATCGGATGGTCGCGCATGACAATCTCGCCCGTACGAAGTTCACAGGCGCGAGGCTCCAGGATGATTTTATCCCCGACAATGACCGGACGTGTGCGATAGTTCAGGGTTCGGGACCAAACCATATCGCCTTTCTCGGCGGATAACGCCGTGATGCGCCGCCATTTCAGGCCGCCTTCTCTGAATCTCCAAGCATCGTGGTTGCCGTGGTTGCCGAAAAACAAGAGCAACCCGCCACCGTAGGCGGCTCCCATCTTATCGCCGCAGCATCCCGTTAAATCGACAGGACGTCTCCAGATTACCTCTCCGGTAACGGCGTCGAGCGCGAAAACATTTCTGACGTCGGCGTCATCGTACGTCAAGCTCCCTTCGCCAAACTCCTCCTTAAACAGCTCGGCTTCCAGGGAGCTGATTAGATATTCAACCTGAGCTTTCCGATTATATGATTTGTCCTGCTTTAACTTCTCGGCTAAAAACTTTTTCATTTCCCTTAGCTCTTCAAGAACTCCTTCTCTTTCTTTGTACACGCTCGTTTTTGTGAGTCTTCGCCTTCTCTTCAAAGCTCGGTTTCTTTGTTCTTCTGATATTCCGCTGTCGGCGTAGAAGATTTTTCCATCTCCCAGTGTGATTGTTATGTTAGCGATCTTTTTCCCGCTGCGCTTCCACAGCAGCTCGCCCGTTTCCGTGTCCATGGCGAATATTTTGTCGCTCACCATTAAGCTATCGGTTACGGCGTTTTTCTGGAGAAACTCTCCCCCTCGTGCGAAAGATGTCATGTATCGATACATAATTCCGCCCCTTTGGGCGGCCATCATCAAATCCTTTGGTTCAGGATATTGCTTTTTGGAGTACTCATACTGAGCTCTTTGCTCTTGTGGGACATCTTCAATATTCTTCCATTTTCCATTTACTACGAAACGCTTCAAAATGGCACCGTAATCTTCGTCCATAGCTTTCGCTGCCGAGCCATAGAGAATGTTGTCGACGACTGATATATAACCCCATCGGCGCGGGCTTCCATCGGAAGAGGGGGGGATTTTGTATTCACGCATGGTTTCGCCTGTCTCCGGATCCAGACGGTAGCATTTATCATGAGCAGCCACATAAAGACCATTCTCCATTACGACCAGATTTCCGCAATCGGCCTTAACCTTGACGCGAACCGCTCCCGGAATTTCCCTTTTCCATAGCAGGGTTCCGTTAAATGCATCAACAGCCATGATGAGCTCTTCGCCCTGCATAAATAGTCGGCCGTTAATGGAGACGGGGCTTTGCGCGCAAGCGTGCCGCTCAACCATTCCCAAGGGTCCGGGCCCTCCGAACCAGAGAATCCCCAGAGGGCCATAGACCAGTTCGTCGCCGGAACAAGCTGTGTTTTGTGGGTCGCAATACTGCTGTGTCCAGGCACTGGCGCCCTCCAGGGGGCCTCGGACAAATTTTCTCCAGCTAACCTCACCATCGCTATGAAAACTCAAGCAAGCTGCGCCTCCCCAGGGGCGAAGAATGCGCAGCCCTTCTTCTGTCGTACCTGTTGTTCTGCCCGTGGTCAGCATTCCGTCGGAGACGATTAGGTTTGCAAAATAGTCCGGCAGAGAACTTAGATCCCAAGGCTCAACCACCACTCGCTTTCCTAATAAGCCGACGGCTTCGAGATTTTTTCGGGCCGCGGCTAATTTTCCCGGGTCTTTTTCCAGGCCGACAATTTTTAGTTCCGTTCTTTTCGCTAATTCGTAAGCGAGGCGCCCCTGGCCACAGTCCAGGACTAAGGCGTATCCATTCTTTACGCCGCATTCCGCTAAGATTTTTTCCGCGGCGGCCTTGTATGTTTCTGTGAGCGAATCATTCGGATAGGGAACAGCTTTTATTTCCGGCCTGATTTCTTTCGCCGCCGCGACTTTAGTTCTGCCGAAGCAGTAGATGGGGCCTTTGTCGCTGCTTACAACCAGACGGCCATCCGAGGCAGCCAGTCCGACGGCGGCGCCGTTTACATTGCTCTTCCATACTTCCTTGCCGGTTTTTGAGTCAACGCCGACGACGAACCCTTCACCACCCGCGAATACAACATCGCCGGCCAGTATCATCGAACGAAGCCCTTCTCTTGAGTAGCGCCACTCATAGCTTGAGTCTCGCAATCGATTTTCTTCTACGGCCAGAGAGGCGGTCTTACGGGTTAGCTCATCAATTTGCTGGTTTATCTCTTTACCGGCTTTCTCATCGGCGTATCTAAGTTTTCTTCTCAGGCTTGAGAGCCGGCTTGCCAGTTTTTTGCGTTCATTTATCACTTTGTCAGCTTTTCCCAAAGCTTTAATGTACCTGGCCCGGTTGATAGCATAAATCCTATCTTTGGCTAAGACATAAGATACCTCACGGGTAAGGACCATATCAATCCCCGGAAACCAGGCAAAGGCCTCTCCTTGCCGCCTGCCGGTTTTCGCGTCGTAAGCGACTTTGTGAGGTTTGCCGGAGTAATCGACACCGGAGATAAGCTTGTCCTGATCTATCAGAGCCCACGTGCCGCCCCGCTTGGCGCCAGGGGTAGCGCAGAAAAGGAATTTCCCGGTGTCGCGATCGAAGGCAGCCGGCATAGACCGCCCGGAAGGAACGTACAGGACATCTCTGGATGCGACCAGGTAACCATGCGGTGATATCCCGCCGTAATCCAGCTCATGCGCACGGTCACCAATAGTATCGTTCCTCCAGACGACCGAGCCATCCTCAGCTTTCAGGGCACAAATGTATAATCCTTCATAAGGGAAAACACCCGCCGCGAAATACACAATCCCGTTGTCAACCAGAACGCCGGTTCTGACCGGCCAGAGGGATATCATTCTGCCGTTACCAATGACCTTTTCATCATTGGGCCCGGCCCGGTATTTCCATATAAGCGAGCCGTCTTTGCTATCAAGACAATAGACATAACCGTCATCGGAACCGACATAAACCCTGCCGTCATAAACGGTGGGAGCAAAACGAACCGGCCCCTGGGTAAAGAATGTCCAGTGTACCTTGCCTTTTGCCGCATCGATTGAATAAACCTTGTTTGTAATACAGGAACCGAAATAGGCATTGTTGCCGGCTACCACCACGTGATACGCATTGTCGTTGTGCATTCTTGGCAGCTCTTCCGAAGGCATAGGCCAGGCAGGTTTGGGCCGATGGGTGGGAATATATTTCCACTGCAGAAAAAGCCTCGGGCCGATGGTTTCAGAGGTAATCCCGCTTCGCGTTATCTGCGACCGGTAAGTCGCCCAATCCTCAGCTATACCAACGCTGCAAACAACAAACAACATCAGAAAGCCTAAAAAACCACTAAGAGTACGAAAATGCGCCGATATCAGCCTGGTATTACTCATTGCGATTTGCCGCTTCATTGGACATCTCCTCTTAGAAAAGATAATAAATATTTGACATACCAAGTCAGGTCAGCTCACTGCCAGCCTGGTCAAATTGAATTATAATCAAATTTGCTGCCCTCATCCAGTCTTTTTACTTGTGCTGCTGAAAATCTGTATCTGTTCGTGTCCAACATATACCTTCCTCACCACCCCGATGAGGAACGACCATTGTCAAGATAATATGTGGTTGTTTTGTTGTTTTTCTGTGTTTTATAACAAAAAGAGGCCAGTTGTTACATATTTTTTGGGCGATGCTCAGGAAAGCAAAGTAACTGGAGAAAGCATGGCATTTTTGCTCTCGGCAAAGTATTTCTTATATTTTAATGGGGGCTGCTGAGGGCTCGCTCGACGTCAGTGCGTATGAGACAAAATTGCTGTGCGACAATGAGTTTACGATAGGATAATGGACGTATTGGATCTAACTGTAACAAGTAAATCTAAAAGCGGAAGACAAGTGAAAATTTAGGGGCAGAGGCATTATGAAAACAACGGTAAAAGGGTTTTGGCAGCATACTAATGGCAAAATTTACGCTGTCGAAAGCGATACGTTCGGAAAGATCATAGGCGGCGCCGGACCTTTGGACCCTGATGACCTACACGACCTCGACGATTACGATTACAAGCCCGCCATAACCGGATGGCTGGTAGAGGCAGTAGCCCAACATAAGTTGCATAGAATCAATCCCCTTTCTTAGTTCGTGGAACTATTAGTCTTTCTCCCCCTAAGATACCAAACGAGGCACAAGCTGCTCAACGATTTGGTTCATAATCCAATTTTCCCCATATTCCCCTCTGTACCCATTCCAAATCCTCATTGCCCGGCTGGGACACGCTGGCATAGTCAGGATTCACAAGCTCATAAGGGGAACGCAGCTCAGCAAGGTCCATCGTGCGAGCGTCTCTCCACTTGTGGTACTCACTGTGCCCATCTGCAAAAGACCAGTCCGTCCCGTCACTGTGTCGCACCGTAGGGATGTCCCACCACATCGGCTTATCATGCCAAACCCCCCAGGGGCTACCCGGCCACTTGCCTTCGTCAACAAAAACGATCCTTTCGCCCGGCCTTTGAATCTGCACCCTGTTTTTAATACACAGCTCCTCAGGATGTCCCCCGGAAACCGGGGTGCTGCTGCCCCACATAGAGCCAACAATAGAGTAGGTTACCATCTCTCCCCGGACACCGGTTGGGCACTTGTAGAGTTTTAAGTTCTTCACGTATGGAAACAGCACTCCGGTTTCCATAGCCTCTATTTGCTGAGCATCAGAAGCATTGCGGCCGGCCATACTTACCCAGGAATCCGGCCTGCCCACCCAGGCCGTACAAATCTTGCCGTCATTCTCGTCTGCGTATATAATCCACGCAAGCGTCAACTGTCTTAAATTGCTCAGGCAAACCGCGCGTTTACCCTGTTCTCTGGCGGTTTGCAGCGCAGGTATTAATATCGCCATCAACAACGCAATAATGGCGACAACTACCAAAAGTTCTATTAACGTAAACCCCATTAGAAATCTTCCGCTCTTCCGATTAGGAATGTTAATTTTCAACGGGGTAAAAGCTCTTTGACTGTTCATAGCAATACAGTAGTTTTTTTTGTATGCAGAGTTATATAACATGACCAAAGCATACGCCTCTGACAGCCAAAAAGCAAGAGAAATATCCTCTGTTTGGCTTGTGGGGTGTGGCCAGATTTTCTGGCAAGCGATTTTAAGTTCATTTTGGCCTTTGAAGAAATTGGGTTTGAATTGGGTTTGTTTTTTTGGGCCGGAAGGCGGTTCATTTTCATAATCCTCTATAACATATAAGTTTGCGTTCATTTTGGGCCTTTAACGAAATTGGGTTTGTTTATTCGGACTACGAAATCATCGTTTTTTCTGTAATCCTTTGTGATAAGAGAGTTTACAATCATTTGGGCTTTTTTGAAATTGGGTTTGATTGGGTTTGTATTGGGTTTGTTTTTTTGCCCCGCCAGCGGGATAAATTTTTTATAATTCATTGTTATTAGTGAGTTTACGTTCATTTGACTTTTTTGGAAATTGGGTTTGTTTTGCATAAAAAGGGGTGATTTGTAGAGGGTTCTCGACAGATGTAGAGGTGCGAGGGAGGATCCCCGGCAGAAAAGCAAGTGAGCATACACCGGGGACAAGCTCTTGGGGAGAAGCTGGATAAAATTTGGGGTTCGGTGGCCAT
>Ga0209979_1004903_pt1 | contig 10811 bp, 7 predicted proteins | sample AnhtaG_FD_183114 | JGI IMG/M metagenome (GOLD analysis project Ga0209979, IMG submission 183114) | Deep subsurface microbial communities from Anholt, Denmark to uncover new lineages of life (NeLLi) - Anholt_01485 metaG (SPAdes) (version 2) | ecosystem: Environmental > Aquatic > Marine > Oceanic >...
ATAACAGTCTATAAAGCCGAAATAACAGATATAGAAGAGAAAGAAGATGATTTCCAAGGGAATGTAACCACCTATTATCTAATAACCCTAAAGGATATTGAATTCGGACCTCAATTAAAAAAAAAAAGCGATTATCGAAAAGAAGACATAGTAAATTTAGACGAATTAAAAATAAGAGCAAGCGAAAAGCTTTATTCCAACGACAAGTTTAAATTAGGAGATAAGATTACATGCAATGGCGGAGTAAATAAGGATAGATTCTTGGGATTTATGTTAAAGAGGGTTACGGGGTTAAAGAAGTTATAATTTAGATGATAACAATGAGAAATCCAAAATCGGGATTCATTAACGACCAAAATTTAATCTTGAGTACTGATTTTTACGAACTAACAATGGGAGCAGCTTATTACCAATATAACCTCGATAATAATATTAAAGAAAAGGACGATATCGCCGTTTTTAATTATTTTATTAGGAAATATCCTAAAAATCGTAATTATTTAATTTTTGCTGGTTTAGAGCAGGTAATTCATTATCTACAGAATGCTAGATTTTCTAAAAAAACGATAGAATTTCTGAAGAAAAAAGATGTTTTTAAAAATATCGATTCTAGTTTTTTTGACAAATACCTACCCAAATTCAAATTTAAGTTAGATATATGGGCCATGAAGGAAGGGAATTTCTTCTTTCCTAACGAGCCTATTATGACAATTCAGGGTCCTATGTTCCACGCTCAATTAGCAGAAACCTACATCTTAAATGTTATAAATTATCAGACCATTGTAGCGTCAAAAGCGTCAAGAATAAAAAGCGTAGCCCAACAAAAGACTTTGTTAGAGTTTGGTACAAGAAGGTCGCACAGCCCTCTTGCGGGCGTTTACGCAGCAAGAGCTAGTTACATTGCGGGTTTTAACGGAACGAGTAATGTTATCGCTGATATTGAACTTGGTATTAATTCAAGTGGGACAATGGCCCATAGTTTTGTGCAAAGATTTGATAATGAATTGGAGAGTTTCGATGTTTATAATAACTTTTATGGAGATAATTCCATCCTCTTAATTGATACTTACGATACAGAACAAGCAGCTAAAAAGATTTCTAAGTTTAAAAACTTGGTTAAGGCTGTAAGAATTGATTCAGGTGATCTCGTTGAACACTCAAAAAAAGTTAGAAAAATATTAGACGAAAACGGATGCGAAAAAGTACAAATCGTTGCGAGTTCAGATCTGAACGAATATAAAATAAAGAAAATCTTAGAGAGCAACGCACCCATAGATGCTTTTGGAGTTGGAACAGAATTAGTTACTTCTAGCGACGATCCAACCATAGCGGGTGTTTATAAACTCATAGAATATAACAATAAACCAAAAATAAAAATAAGTGAAGACAAATTAACTTATCCTGGTAAAAAACAAATCTATAGAATTTATAGTAAGCAAGGAGAGTTAATAGAAGATTTATTAACGTTAGACAACGAACCAGTACCTCCTAATTCAGAAGCACTTCTTATTCTCGTGATGAAAAAAGGAAGGTTAATAACGGAATTACCTAATCTAAATAATATCCAGCGATACTATATTGAAAATATTGAAAAATTACCGCCTAAATTTAAAGAGTTGGACGAGGATTACGTATTTAATGTTAAAATTTCTAAAAAGTTGAGTGAACTCACAAACTCATTGACAAAGAAATTTACTTAACCTTTATTTTTGAATTAAAATGAATAATAGATAATAGAAAAAAATAATAATTTTAGTGCTATGACTGTAAATTCCTATGAAAAATTAAGAGCGTTCCTTGACACATTTCCAATTGGCTTCCGGAAAACTCAATCTGGAGTTGAGATTGAAATTTTAAAGCGTCTTTTTACTGAAGAAGAAGCTGAATTAGCTACGTTCCTAACTATAAGACCAGAAAGAGCCCGCAGTATTGCAAGAAGAGCCGGGAAAAATTCAACTGAAATAGGAAAGAAACTTGACTCAATGGCAAAGAAAGGACTTATTTTTCGAGCGCGTCGAGATAACAAGACGCTGTATAACGCTGCTCCTTTTATGATAGGGTTGTATGAATACTCTGTCAATAAAATTGATAAAGAATTAGCTCAACTTTTTAAGGAATATTACCACGAAGCGGGTCTTGACGAGATTGGGGCAAGTAATATTCCCGGTTTTAAAGTGATTCCCTTAAAAGAGACTATTCAAACCGAAACCACCCTTTTTCCGTATCAATTACTCGAAGAATCAATAAGGAATGCAAGAGTTATTGCTGTAGCTGACTGTGTTTGCCGAAAAGAATCACAATTATTAGGTGAAGGATGCGATCACCCTATGGAAACTTGTCTAAGCTTTGGAACTGCTGCTGAATATTATATAGAAAATGAAATGGGGAGAAAATTAACTTCTGAAGAAGCAATTCAAATTTTAAAAGAAGCGGATGAATCTGGGTTAGTTCATGCAGGAGCAAATTCAAAACATCTCTCTAATATCTGTAACTGTTGCCCTTGTTGCTGTGTCTCCATGAAAGGTATGACTCAATTTGGACAAGATAAGCAAAAATTCATGAATGCTGTGTTTGAATCGATCATAGATGAAGAATTATGTGTTGCTTGTGAAAATTGCGTTGAAAGATGTCCGGTTAAAGCTATAACTATAGAAGATATTGCAATAGTGAATCGGGATTTATGTCTTGGATGCGGTTTATGTGCCAGTGTCTGTCCAGAAGAAGCAATAAGCTTGAAACCAAGAGAAGATTGTGAAGAGCCATTTGATAGAGTGTTGGAGATGGGAGTAGCAATTATTGAAGCTAAAAGAAGAAATAATGAAGTTTAATAATCTAAAGATTACTAATAAAGAGAATCGTATAGTATTTTTATTTTGAAGTATTAAAAGCGATTTTTCCAATCAAGATCAAACCTGAATCACATAATTTTTATAATTCAATTACTTGCCAAAGACAAAGAAAACAATCAGCAAAGTCTGAATAATAACTATATTTCCACAGTAAAACATATTTTTTGTTAATCTCGTTTCAGTTTCTATTAAGTTTTAGATTTCAGCATTTTTAAAACACTTTACCACATTTAATATTATGATTAGTGAGAATTGTGAGAATATTAATCATTGGATTTTCTTTTTATATAAAAACCCTATTAATTCGTATAGGTATCAAAATAAAAAAAAATGAAATATTATGTATCATTTAGACGGAACAGATGTTTTAAACGAGAAATACTATAGAAAGACCTCATCGGTCTGTCCTGAGTGTTTGAAAAAGATAGCGGCTGTAGTTCAAGAAGAAGATGGAAAGATTTTCATGGTTAAAAACTGCCCAGAACATGGTGACTTTAAGGATATCATTAGTTCTAGCGCAAAATATTACAAATGGACTCATTTCCAGATGAAAAACAAAGACGGAACAATTGCCTGGCAATTTGAGAAGGATGGTGAATCGAATCCAGCTGATTGTGCTTTAGATGACGACAGAGGGTGCCCCTACAATTGTGGTCTTTGTGGCGAACACTTATCAACTTGTGCTTTGGCATTAATAGACTTGACAAATCGCTGTAATTTTAATTGTAATTTCTGCTACGCTAACATTGAAAAAAGCGGATATCTAATTGAACCAACCTTAGAGGAAATTGATAGAATAATGACGCACTTCAGAAGCAAACCAATACCTGCGGTTGCGATTATGTTCACGGGCGGCGAACCAACAGTCAGAAAAGACTTTCCTGAAATTTGTAAAATGGCTAAAGATCATGGATTTAAAGAAGTAATAGTTGCCACAAATGGGTATGGATTCCAGAAAAAGAACGGTGGACTTGAGTGGACGAAGAAAGTTTTTGAAATGGGCTTAGATACGCTATATTTACAATTTGATGGGATAAACAACGAAACTTACGAGAAGACACGGGGTATTAAGAAATTAATGCCATATAAGATGCGCGCTGTAGAAAACTGTAGAAAAGCAGGATTATCATCCATTAATTTAGTTGCTACGATTGTAAAAGGAATTACAGATATTGAAGTTGGGAATATAATCCAGTTTGCTCTTGACAATATTGATGTTGTAAGAGGGATAACCTTCCAACCTGTGTCCTTATGTGGTCGTATAACAGCTGAAGAGATGGACGAGTTAAGAATTACTAACGCTGATGTGATAAAGGAAATCGAAAACCAAACTGGCGGCAAAATAAGAATGGATGAAGCGTGGTACCCACTAACGACAATAGTCGAATTCGGGAGAATTATAGCATACCTTGCTGATGTAGATCCAATCGAATTTACCTGCTCGCCCGATTGCGGTTTTGCAACCTACCTTGTTGTAGATCCCGACACGCAAGAAATGGTTCCTATAATGGATTATTTCGATCCTCTGAAAATCATCGATTTTGCTAACCGATTCTGGGAAAAAATTAAGCATAAAGAAAAACAACCGCTTGAATTCTTCGAAGGATTGTTAGGAGATATTGGTAAAACTTTAGATAGTGGTCTCAACTTATTAGATAAAACGCAACTCAGAGCCAGATTTCTATTAGGGATGCTTCAATACACCAAGAAACCAGGAAAGCTCATGGATATGTTCAGTAGGCTATTAATGAATGGTGATTGGGAAAGTATTAGCTCTTTTACTCACGGAACACTCCTTCTCTCTAGCATGCACTTCCAAGACGCATATAACATGGATATAGAGCGCGTTAAAAGGTGCATCGTTCATTTTGGCGTAGCAATGCCTGATGGTTCAGTTAATGAAATAAGTTTTTGTACGATGAATACTCTCCATCGCGAGAATATCGAGAAGCAAGTCGCTAAAAAACTAACGGCGAAAGTCAAAGAGGAATTTGACACGACTAGAGGTCAAACGAGAGAAGAGATTCAACAACAAGTTGCACAGAATGGCGGAATGAGAAAAACGGAGTTAGGTGATGAATAAATGGTGGATGAAGTAATCGAAACCAAAGACGGTCTGAAGTTACGGAAACTTGTAGAACTAAAAACATCTACGGCTGATGAATATCAAGATGCGATGTTGGATCGAGTGGAATACTTCAAAAAGCAAAACGAAAAAAAATCCATATTTAATAGCACTATTCAAAATACGGTAGTTTCGACTCTGAGCACAGTTTTGGATTTAAAAATCCAACTAGAGAAATCTCTTGGCGAAGAAAATATGAAAAAAGTCCACGATTTCTTAGATGAATTCCTATTATTTGGCCTCTAAATCTTTTTTTAACGATTTTTTTAATCTTATTTTATTATTTTCCTTTAATTTTTTATAAAACAAATATATTTATTCTATTTTACTTGTTGATGTAACGGGTGCGTTTTAGAGCTGACTATATTAGTAAAGTTGTATGGAAAATTGAGAGAAAATGTTAAAGATGTTGATTTAGAGAAGGGACTCCCATTTACATTAAAAATTGAAGAGAGTAATGTTCACATTGTCAATGATATTGTTGATAAATTTGCAATCAGAGAAGATGAGCTTAGTCACATATTTGTAAACGGCAAATATTGTGGAATCGGGAAGGAAGTTAGAGAGGGTGATAGAGTAGGGTTGTTTCCTAAGAATATGGCATTGATGTTTGCTGAGATACGAGATAAATCTCGTTGTTAGAGATGGAGATGTGGTGAATAAAAAAATCAAGCTTTTTACAATTTCACAAATTATTTTTTATATTGAAATTTAATTAGACTATGGTTTTCAATTTAATCACTTTACCTATTACGATATTTTTTATTGTGTTAGGATTTGGTCAGTTATTTTTTGCGATTAAATTGAAAAAGAAATTCCAAAAGGACCATAGTTTCATCAATTCGTTTATTATTTTTGTGCTATGGATTATATCTGGAATTTTATATCCTTTTTTCTATCCACGAGATAATCAATTTGTCCAATTTCACCAATCTTTTTCGATGTTTATTATATGTCTTTTCGCGCCGTTATTGGTGTTCCTAGTTTTATTATATCAATATAAAGTTGTTTTAAAGGATAAGCCAGAGCTCAAAGAAAACCGAACTATTGATAATTTCCTTAAAAAATACGATTTGATTAATATAAACCAAATAAATAACAAATCCTACTCGTTAAGGACTGATGTTCGTAGGAAAGTCTTTCATTTACTTCCGGGTTTAGTCATAATTATATTACGGATTTTCGCTATAGATGTATGGGATGGATTGTGGAATGCAGATGAAGTATATGGTATAACGGGATATGAATATGGAATGTTCTTAATCTTAACAATTGGATATGCGGGAGTGATTTTATTTGCTGGTATAGACTTTATTCGTTTATCTTATATTTTCGGAAATTCAAATGTATATCATCTTCTACCTGATTGTTTATCAAATATGCTAATTAAAACTCTTAAAAGGAATGAGAATTACGAATTCACTAAAAATGTAGTATTAGTCCTTTCACTGGTCCCACTACTATTCCTTCCTTTCGGAATTTTTACCGCAGCAGCTTTAATAACGAGTATTGGCGATGGTGTTGCTTCTATTATGGGAGTTAGTTTTGGACGACACAATTTTCCGAAAACAAGTAGTAAAACAATAATAGGTTATATTTCAGGGTTTTTTGCTTCTTTTGGAGTAAGTTTATTTGCCCTCTGGTTATTTGAACCCCATATTTTACCTTTAAAAATGATTGTTATATCTTTGAGTGGAGCTCTAGTTTTTTTAATAATCGATTTGCTAAGTTTAAAGATTGATGACAATATTTTGAATCCGATCTTCTGTGGATTGGTTATGACCTTCTTTTACATAATTTTGTAAGGGTATATTATCAAATTTATTGAACCTATATCTTTATTAAGGTTGAAGTTTAACATCTATTTCATATTTCTAACAAAAAAATTTAAAATGAAATTAATTCTTAGACCTGAAAAAAAATGACTGAAACTACTAATAATCAAATTACGAGATCGAAATCTTACTTCAAATATCTTATAGGTGTATTAATGTTAGTTCAAATTCTTGATACATATAGCACTCTTTATCCTGGTTCAATTCCTTCTTTGATAATGGCTGAATTTTTTCCTGGAGAGCCAACTAATGTAACAAGTTCCATTGCAGCTTTCGCAGCAGGTATTACATCATTTGGGATGTATTTTCTTTTTTTTAATCAATACTTAGTTGATAAGATTGGCAGAAAACGAATGTTGGCAATCACAGTGCTTGGAATGAGCATTGCCTCCTTAGGTATGTTTTTATCTATTAATTATGTAATGTATGTATGTTTTTCGTTTTTCCTGAATTTTTTCTTTATGAGTGATATCTGGCTAATTTATGCGAATGAAGAGTCAAAACAAGATAAACGAGCGTTAAACACAAATATCATATTAATGGCAGGATTATTTGGAGCTGTAATAATGGTAATCTCTCGCTTTGTCTTTATTCCAGATCTAAATCCATATTGGAGGGGAATGACATTGTTCCCAATGATAATTGGAATTCCCTTAAGCATAGTGATTTATTTTACTCTCAAAGAGACTACTGAATTTCAATCAATGAAGGAAACCAGAAAGAAAGATTCAAGATCTTTTATTGGAGATATCAAATCAGTTTTTCAAATAGAAAATAAGAAATCGTTTCTGATTATATTAATAATATCGTTTTTGTTTGGATTTTCGAATCTGTTTATAGGATTATTTGAGAAATTCATTGCGGATGTTATACCTCAATCACAAATAAATATAATGTTTTTCTTAACAATTTTCACCGTAATGATAGCGTATTTGACTAATGGGTTTCTGGCGGATCGAATCGGAAGGAAACCATTATTATGTTTATGGTCATTATTATTGCCATTTTCAGTGGTTGTGTGGGTGTTGGGAGCGAATAGTTCTCAAAACGCGTTTCTAATAGTTTTCATTGGCTACGCAATAAGCCATATCTCTTTTTGGGGATTATGGGGGATTATTAGAATTGTTGCGATAGAACTAATGCCTACAGATAGAAGAGGCACCGGGATTGGAATTAGAGGGTTAAGCGGAGCTTTAGGCACTACGATTGGGCTACTAACGAGTAGTTTCATCATTCTAGAAATAGGTTTAGGGTTAACTTTTATCATTTTTGTATTTGCAAATCTAATGATAATTCCTCTAGGATTCTTTTATGTAAAAGAGACTAAAGGAGTTGATTTAGCCGATATTAAGTAAAAATTATGTTGAATTTAACGAGTTAAAAAAATGCATCCATCTTCTTAATACCCTTTATTTCTTCGAATGATATATCGAGAGCGTCTAAAACTTGTTCTAACGCGGATGTTAAGAGTTCTCTATATTTCTTAGTATCAATATCTTGGAGCTTTGCCATTTCAATAACTTTAGCCCCAAGGGGTCCTTTGCTTTTTATGAATTTAACAGCGTCTCCTTTTTGATAAGTTTTTTTGATTGCTAAAATTTCAGCATCGCTAGCGTTATTGGCTTGTGCTTTGCTGATTTCTGTTCTTATGAATGCATTAGCAGCTCTAACATGCTGAGGAATGACTTTTGTATAGTTATTGAGGTTTTTTTGCAAACCGATGTTTATAGCATAATCTTCTAATGTGAATGTGTCAGGTTGCCCTATTTTATTTAAGTTACTTTTAACAATTTCAATAATTTTCTTCCTCGCTAGTTTAAATTCCTCATCGTTAGTGATTTCTTTAAGAATTTCAATTAATTGACTAAAAGCTTTTTTTATGAAATCTGGTGTGTTTTTCTTTTTAACAACTAACCCTTTAATATCAACATATTTAGTATCTTTATATATCCCTACGTAATTTTTCTTTCTCTTCGAAAGAGCTAAGAATTGGTACGTTTTTTCTGCTTCTAAATCTAAATCTAGTTCTTTTTTACTCCAATCTGATATTTCTTGCATCTGAGAACCAGAGGGATTGAGAAGAAAAACACTGTCAGTATCACCATACAAAACTTTAACTCCAAGTTCTTCTGCTTTCTTTATCGTCTGTTTTATAGAGTATTGGCCAATTCCTGTTGTGCTTTCTGCGACAGGTAAACAAAACAAGGGGAAATTTTGAGATCCAAATACCCCATAACTTGCGTTAATGAACACTTTAAGCGCTTGTTGGATAGTATGATAATAGCTTCTCTGTTTTTGAGTTAGGTTTTTGTTGCTTGATTTTGGTTTAAAGTATTTTACTCTCGTATCCCGGAAAAAACCAACGACATAAGCAAAGATTCCCATTTTATGAGTACAGATATGATAAGGAGTTCCTTTTATAAGGTTATCTTCGTCATCTTTGTGGGGACAGAGAACAGTTTCGTATGATAAATTAAATTCCTTTATGATCGAGGGATACAGAGAAGCAAAATCCATAACAACCACATCGTAATGAATTCCAGGAACAGGTTGGATAACGTAAGCACCTTGAAATTTACCATCAAAAAATTTTGACATTAATTTCCCCCCTTTCTTTGCTTCTGAAATCTCGGATTTTCTAGGAATGAGAATATCTTTTCTACGATGCTCGAAATAAAAAATATTTTGTATCCATGTTGAAATTTGTCGACGTATCATGTCGTGAATTGGCAATTTTGTTATCCTGCATAGCAGTATGATCAAATTCCACACTAAGGAATTATTGAATTTAGTTAATTCTAAAGTTAATATTGAATCTTTAAGATTATACCAAGAGAGTATATCGATTTCCATATCGTGAATATCTTCTTCGTGCTCGTATTTTTTTTCACCTAATAAAGCTTCGCTTATAGAGTTTAAGGAAGCACTTTGATAAGATCCACCAAAGGCGTATCCTGAAATACTTCGATTAAAGAAAAAATTAAAAACATCTATATGGATTCCTTTCCTTAAATCGCATTCTGCCTTCGCCATTATTCCAAAACCCCTTTTTACGTGTATTGGATTCAAATCTTTGTCTATTTTCAATTTTTCTGCTCTATGAAACATATAATTTAAGTCAAAATTGTCTCCATTAAAAGTAATGATCACAGGATATTCCCACATAAGTCTAAAAGATTCAGTTAGTAATTCCTTTTCAGACTTAAAGAAGTAGAGTTGGGCATCGTTTGGAAAGTCTTTATGGAGTTTATCAAAAGTGAAACCCTCACGCTCCAAGATATACACCAATTTTAAACCATCCGAAGCTACAAAGGATATGCTTATTATTTCTTTGTTGGCAAGACGAGGGTCAGGGATCCTATAATCGTGTTCTCCTACTCTTACTTCAATGTCCAGCGCCAAACGTTTCACATCAGGAATTGGAGTAAGGAAAATATCTATGAATTTCTCTGAAAACTCTTGCATCTCTGGTTTTTCATCTTTAAACAGAGTTCTTAGTTCACTTGTTAATTTTTTAGTTTCTTCAGAACTTTCTTTAAAATCGATTTTTTCAAGTTTACCACTATTAATATTGTAAATAAGTCCCGGGATTAACTGTCTATCTAAAATGTAATTTAAATGATACCTTATATCCGCTTCCCAGGCTTTTTTCTCGTTTTCAGCGAGGATATTTTTAATATTCAGTCCAGATCCTCCAATATCGATGGGGGTATTTCCATATATCTTCGTTATAGGTATTTCTTTGTCAGTAAGCAATTCAAATCGCTTTATTTCTTCAAACTTCTTGAAACCTTCATAATCTACAAGTTTTTTTCTTTGCCCCGCTTTATCTGTATAATTTAGCTGTTCAAGGATTGAAATTGGTTCTTTACTTAAACAATAAGGCTCGTGATCGGTTGTATCAATCCATATTTTTATCTCGTCGGTGTCTAAATCGTAAAATTTACAATAAGCTTTATTTAATCCACCATCGTAGTCTACATCTAAAAGCAAACCTCTCTC
>Ga0209979_1004904_pt1 | contig 10810 bp, 9 predicted proteins | sample AnhtaG_FD_183114 | JGI IMG/M metagenome (GOLD analysis project Ga0209979, IMG submission 183114) | Deep subsurface microbial communities from Anholt, Denmark to uncover new lineages of life (NeLLi) - Anholt_01485 metaG (SPAdes) (version 2) | ecosystem: Environmental > Aquatic > Marine > Oceanic >...
TCACAGTAGCGTTTTCGCAGACGCTGTTGACCATACTTCTCATTTCCACCGGAGTGCTTGTTCTTATTGGCGGCTATCGGGAGCTTGTGAAGCTGCCGCTTTTCTACCCGATCCTGCTCTTTATGGTCTTAAGACTGCTGTCGATTGTCTTCTCGGAAAACTACCAAGTCAGTGCCTCCGAGTGGCAGAAGTGGTGGTTGCCTCTGACCTATTTCGTGGTGGGATTGAACATCAATCGTCTGGAGAAGGCCAAGGGGATGGTCTGGGTTCTGGTGATGGCAGGCGGATTGGTGGGTATATTCGCTACCCTGAAGTATTTTCTTTCAGATGTGGAGAGAGCCAGCTCCACTTGTGGTGCCCACGACACCCTGGCCAACTATCTGGTTTTCACCGGTTGCTTGCTCCTCTCCCAGATAGCGGTCAACCCTAAACCGCTCTGGAGACAATCGAAAGCGATCGTGCTCATGCCACTCCTGTCCGGTCTCATTCTGACCTTTGCGAGGGCCGCCTATCTGACCTGCTTTATCGTCGCGGGGGCGGTTGGTTTCCTCAAGAAGAGAGAACTAGTGTTAGTGTTCGGGGCTCTGATCGTCGTTTTCGTCGTCCTCTGGGCGGCGGGCCCTCCGATTATCAAGGATCGGCTCACTCTCTCGAATCCCCTCTTCTCCAGCGAGAGAGATATCCTCTGGAGAGCCGGTTTTGAGGTCTTAAAAGAGGCTCCCCCCTGGGGACATGGCGCCTCTAGCTTCGATTTCACCTTTCCGCCGGAATACCGGGAGCAGTTGATCGACAAGAAGATCGGCAACTGGCATAATCTGTATCTTGAAATGGTGCTGGACTCCGGTTATGTCACTTTACTGGTGCTTCTGTGGATCCTGGTTCGGAGCTTCAGGTTCGATTTGCGGCAATACCGGAAGAGAAAGGGATCCGAGGAGGTGTTCTTCTCCGGCCTGGCTCTCGGAAAGATGTTGACGGTGATTTCGCTACTCATTATGGGGGTGTTTGCGGTGGTTCTGTCAGACCCTATCATTAGCATGTTTTTCTGGACGATTCTGGGTCTGAACGGTTCCCCTCAAGACGGATCAGCCTGAGGCTGACATTGTAGCATATGCTGACGCTCTCGGTCATAATCATCACCCTGAATGAGGAAGCGAACCTTCCCCGCTGTCTGGAGTCGGTCAAGTGGGCCGAGGAGTTGGTTGTTGCCGATACCGGCAGCGTCGACAGGACTTTGGAGATTGCCAAAGAATGTGGAGCCAAGACAATTCAGTTGGAATGGGAAGGTTTCGGGAAAGCCAAGCAAAGAGCTTTGGAAGCTGCCAGCTGTGATTGGGTGCTTTCTTTAGATGCCGATGAGGTGGTGAGTGAACGCCTGCGAGCAGAGATTCAGAGCCTCCTTACATCTGATCCTCCGCCATTCGACGGTTATTCTATACCCCGGCGCTCGATGTTTTTGGGACACTGGATGTCACACGGAGGGTGGTATCCTGACTACGTCTTGAGGTTGTTCAAGAGGGAGAAAGGTCGTTTTGAGCACAAAAAGGTTCACGAGTCACTCTCGCTGACGGGCAGAGCCGGACGTCTGAAAGGTGACCTTTTGCACTATTCCGATCCCGACCTGGAGCATTACCTCAAAAAGATGAACCGTTACACCAGCCTATCAGCTCAGGAGCTGCAAGAGAGAGGGAAAGTAGCTTCCTTAGCTGACGTGCTGTTTCGCCCTATGGCAACCTTCTGGAAGATCTACCTCTTCAAGGGAGGTTTTCTGGACGGCATCTACGGTTTTCTGCTGGCCCTTTTCTCCTCGGTTCATGTCGTGACCAAGTATGTCAAACTCTGGCTCTTAAGCAGGAATGCTGAATGAAAAGGCTCAAGCTCAGGGGAGACGAGAGAGTTCTTCTAATTCGCACCGACCATATCGGGGACGTATTGCTCTCGCTTCCGGTGGCGACGGCCCTGAAGGAAGTGTTTCCGGACGTGAGCGTGGATATGCTGGTGCAATCGAACGTGGCTCCTCTTTTGCAGAACCACCCCGATTTGAATGCGGTGACTATCTGCGACTCTGAAGATGAATCTGATCCGCGCATAGGGATTCTCGATTTGCGAAAGATGTTGCGTTCGAACCGGTACGATGTGGTTATAATACTACATCCCACCTGCAGGGAGGCATTCTTGACCTTCATTTCTCATATCCCGATTCGCATCGGGAGTGGTTATCGCGCTTACTCCTTTCTTTTCAACTCCAGAGTCTATGAGCATCGCAAACATAACCTGAAACATGAATCCGAGTACAATTTGGGGCTTCTGTGTCCACTGGGAATAGATTCGGAGAAGCTTCAGAGACCGCTGCCGGAGGTTCACCTATTTCCGCAGGAACTCGAAGAGGCGAAGGCGATTTTAGAAGAGCTGGGCGTGAACTTCGACCGTCCTCTCGTAATGATGCATCCCGGCAGTGCCGGCTCCTCCCTGAGATGGCCGGCGAAGAGGTTTGCGGAGTTGAGCGATCTGATTGTGGAGAAAGCCAAAGCTCAGGTTCTCGTGAGCTGGGGACCGGGAGAGGAAGATCTGGCGAAGTACTTTTTGAGGCTGGTATCGCTTCCGGTATTTTCGCTGCCGAAGGGCACGGATTTGCGGTCCCTGGCTGGCATCTACAAGCAAGGGACCCTTTTTATCGGCAATTCTACCGGCCCGATGCATCTGGCGGCGGCGGTGGGTCTGCCGGTGATAGCGATTTTCAGTCCCACCAAGGCGAATAGCGAAACCCGCTGGGGACCGTTGGGCGAGAACCACACCGTTTTCAAGCCAGCGGTAGAGCTGTGTGACAGTTGCCCGGGCGAGAAATGTCAGTATTTCAACTGCATGGATCGAGTGCTTCCGGAGACTGTTTTCGATAGAGTGTGCGATTTCGTTTTGGAGTCGGCACAATCTGAAGGGTTAAAACCTGGTGAAGGCGTGAGTTGAACTTACTCGACGGCGAAATCAGGCATTTGCCAGAGGGAGGACGGTACATGGACTTCTCCAAGATTTTCGGAGGCGGCAAGGTCATCTGCGGAATCAGCCTCAGAAACGGGGGTGCAGTCTTTTCCGGGGGACTGGTGTCTTTCCTCCAGAAGGGCACGAAAATGATTACCCCTCTCCAAACTCACTCTTCGATTGTAAGTCTGATAAGGGAAGGGATCGATATCGAGGTCACTCCTCTGAGCGACGCTATGATCATAGACCGTCCCAATGTCTGTTTGACGGTCTCGGTTGCGGACTGTCTGCCTTTATATCTATACCATCCAGATGTTCCCGCGATTGGACTTGCACACTTAGGCTGGCGTGGGTTAGTCGCGGGAATTGTCGAGAACTGTGTCGAGTGTCTCAGCCTGAACTTCAACTGCTCTGCGGATCGAGTGGAGGCTCTTTTGGGGCCATCCATAGGGAGGTGTTGCTACCAGGTCAGCCCCGAGGTGGCGGTCCTCTTTCCGGAGGATTCCAGTGAGCTTCGGGAAGGTAGACTTCATCTTGACCTGATGGCCATCACCACGAGTAAACTAACAACTTGCGGACTCTCTGAAAATAACATATTTTCAGTCCAAAATTGCACCTCTTGCGAGGGGGAGCTGTTTTTTTCATATCGGGTGGAAGGGAAAGAGGTGGGAAGGATGCTGGCGTTCATTCAGATAAGAGGATAAATTGGCGAGACATAACCACTCAATCAAACAGGAGGCAGGATGAAAAGGATCACGGTTTTAGCGGCTATACTGTTTCTCATTCCGGCGACCACCTCCTATGCCATCACCGGTCTGGGTTTCGGGATTCGGGGAGGGATCGTCGCAGGATTGGAAAACGACCGCCTCGACGACTTGATAAAGGGCATCGACTCCACCTCGGCGCTGTCCAAAAACATGACCATGATCGGGGGACACTTAAAGATCGGAACTCTGCCGATAATAGATTTTGAGTTGGCCCTGGAGTATGCCTGGAAGAAGAAAGAAATCACCTCCGATGTTGATTTCACGATCTCCGATTTGGGGGTAATCGGCTCGGCCAAGTATCATTTGGGTTTCCCAGTGATTAAGCCCTACGTTGGAGCTGGACTCGGACTTCACCGCATGGTTTACAAGCTGGAAGGTTATGGTGGCAGCCTTGTAGTCCCCGATAATGAAAGCAAATTGGGCTATCATGGTTTGGCGGGAGTGAAGATTCAACCTCCCATGTCTCCGGTAGAATTCTTCGTTGAAGGGCGTTACACATACATTACCACCGAGAACAAGTCTACCAAATACTCCGCCATCTACGCCGGAGGCACATTCAATCTACCTTAAGGAGGCTCGTTGGGGCTTTTTCAGGCAATCCTTCTGGGGTTACTTCAGGGGGCGACGGAGTTTTTGCCCATATCCAGTTCCGGACATCTGGTCCTGGCGGAGAAGCTTCTCAACGTTGGAACCGAGGACATAGTTTTCAATGTCTTCGTCCACTTCGGGACCTTCGTGGCGGTAGTGATCTATTTCCGCAGGGAGATTCGGGACATGATTATCGGGGTGTGGAGATGGCTTCGGAGGAAAGAAAATCCCAATAGGGAGGAGGCCTCCTTAGCAGGATACATAGCAATCGGAACCATCCCGGCAGTTGTCATCGGAGTTGTCTTTAAAGGTTACATCGAGGCAGCCTTTCAGAGCCCGGTTTTCGCCTCTGCGATGTTGGTCTGCACCGGCTTGATACTGCTTTCCACTCGGTTCGCAACTTCAAGGGAGAGAAAGGTAAGGACTAGGAGCTCCTTGGTCATCGGTTGTGCCCAGGCGCTGGCGATGCTTCCGGGAATATCACGCTCCGGGACCACCATCTCCCTCGGGCTTTTTCTGGGGATCTCGAAAGAGAAAGCCGCTACCTTCTCCTTCCTTTTGGCCCTGCCGGCCATCTTCGGCGCTACCCTGCTGGAGCTGAAAGAGGCGTTAGATGCCGGAGTGGGTGCCTTTATACTATTCAAGTACTCACTGGGAGCCGTCGCGGCGGCGCTGTTTGGCTACCTCTGTATTGCTTTGCTCCTGGCGATTATACGGAAAGGTAAGTTCGACTATTTTGGCTATTACTGCCTGGCAGTCGGGCTTTTCGGGTTGGTCTATTTTCAAGTATGAAGGTCTTAATAATCAGATTCTCGTCCCTGGGGGACGTTGTTCTGGCGACGTCGGTGGTCGAGAATATCTTAAGCAGCCATTCGTCTCCCGAGCTATTCCTCTTGACTAAGCAGGATTATGTTTCTCTTTTTGACGGTGACCCACGACTGAGAATCCTGTCATTTCGGAGTGATATTGCTAACATTAAGGTATCAGCAGAGTTATGGCGAACAGCGAAGGTGTTACGTCAGCTGAAACTCGACCTTGTGTTTGACTTACAGCGAAATCCCAGAAGTCTGCTCCTAAGACTGCTCTCCGGCTCCCAAAAGGTAGTCGCATATCGGAAGGGACACCTCCAGCGCAGGTCGTTTGTGAAGAAGAAAAACTTCGAGAAACCATACACTCATGCTGTTGACCGTTACAACATGGCCTTGAAGGAGGCTGACATACCTATCTCAACTCGCCTGCCGAAACTGCTTCTCTCCCAAGAGGAGGAGATGCTTGCTCGGGACTTTTTGCGGGAAAGAGGCGTCAGCCTCAGTCATCGGTCGGTCGGGATTCACTTCGGAGCGAAACATCCGACCAAAAGATGGGGAGACGAGAAATTCGCCGAGCTGACGAGGATGCTGGCGAAGGAAGTTGACCTCAACGTCTTAGTTATTCCCTCTAAAGAGGACTTGTCTCAAGAGAAGCTTTTCAGAGAGGGGGGAGGAAATATCCTCTGGACGGGAGCATTATCCTTAAGAGAGCTGAAGGCTGTAATCTCTCGTTGTGAGGTGTTGATCTGCAACGATAGCGGCGTTATGCACGTGGCCGTGGGACTGGGTGTGCCGGTGGTGGCAGTTTTCGGACCCACACATCCATGCCTCGGTTTCTATCCTTTAGGTGATTGTGACATCCTGTTATCATCGTACGAACGTTGCAGTCCCTGCAGCCTTCACGGAGAGAAAGGGTGTTTCCGGGACAAAAGACACTGTATGGAGAATGTTCCCGTCTCTCAGGTGTTTGACGCAACTACTTCAATACTCAGCGAGAAGCGAGAGAACGTCCGACTATAGCGCTGATGGAAAAAGAGGCCAAATACTACAGAAAGCTTGAGGACAACAAGGTCGAATGTCAGTTGTGTCCTCACGGCTGTATCTTAACGCCCGGTAAAGCAGGGATCTGCACGGTACGTGTCAACCGGGAGGGAACATTAATCGCTGAGAGTTACGGAGAGACGATTTCCTTGACCATCGACCCCATTGAAAAGAAGCCCCTGTATCATTTCTATCCGGGAAAAGAGATTCTCTCAGCCGGTCCTAATGGCTGTAATTTGCGCTGCCCCTGGTGTCAGAATTGGACTATCTCACAGGTGGAGTCAAGCACCAGCTACATATCTCCCGAGCAGATGGTCAAGTTCGCCAGGGAGTATAACTCCATTGGAGTGTCATACACCTATACCGAGCCTCTCGTGTGGTATGAATACCTTTTAGACACTGCAAAGTTGGTCAAGGATGCCGGTATGGTGAACGTCCTGGTGACCAATGGCTACATTAATGAGGCTCCGCTACGGCAGCTTTTGCCGTTCGTCGATGCCATGAACGTGGATGTCAAATCGATGGACGATGGTTTCTACAAAAAATACTGCAAAGCAAAGTTGGCTCCAGTGCTACGAACGGTGGAGATCGCCAAAGGGGAGGGGTGTCACGTCGAAGTCACTAATCTGATAATCACCGACCTGAACGACTCCGAAGAGCAAATCCAGAAGCTGGTGGACTGGGTTGCAGGCATCGATGATCGAATGCCGGTGCATTTCTCCCGATACTTTCCGCAGTATAAGATGAACAACCCGCCCACCCCTCAGAACACTCTGGAAGGAGCATACGAGTTAGCCAAAAAGAAGCTCAAGCATGTCTATCTGGGAAACATACACCTTCCCGGAAGAGATGACAGCTATTGTCCCAATTGCGGAAACGTGTTAGCCGCCAGGAGGGGTTATACGGTTTCACTGACGGGACTCAAGAGAGGGTGCTGTAATGAGTGCGGAAGCGAGACCGACTTCGTTTTGGGAAATGCGGTAGGGGAGAGGTAGCCAATTGGCTTGAGAGCTCACTGACTGCTTGCGCGGGTGAGTCTCAGTAACGATAGAAGTCCAGATCAGGTTGATCCCTCCAGACAGATCATACTAAAGATTGAGGGTAGCTCCTATGAAAGAAGAAATTCTCAAAAAAGTCCCGCTGTTCGCTGAGCTGGACAAACTGGAACTGTCACACTTGGCTGGGGTTGCCTTCCAGAAGACCTATCTCAAGGGCTCCTTCATCCTCTTCGAGAAGGAGATGGGCAGCACCTTATCGATAATAACCAAGGGGAAGGTTAAGGTGACCGTGACCGGTGAGGAGGGGAAGGAGGTGATACTGGCGGTCCTTTCCGAAGGTGATTTCTTCGGGGACTTGGCGCTCTTAGATGGCAAGCCCCGCTCCGCCTCAGTCGTAGCCATGGAGGAGACGGAGCTCTTGAACCTGGGCAGGCGCGATTTCCTGTATGAGCTCGAGAAAAACCCCAAGTTGGCCTTAACCATTCTCCGAACATTGGCTACCAGACTGAGAAAGGCCGACCGCCAGATAGAGAGCCTGGCGCTCTTAGACGTCTCAGGGCGGGTGGCGAGAACTCTGCTCAACTTAGCCTCTGAGCAAGGGGAGAAGACCGCGAGAGGGCTGAGGATAAAAAATCGTCCTACTCACCAGGAAATTGCAAATATGTCAGGGACGACGAGGGAAACGGTTACCCGTGTCCTGGGAGACATGCAGAAGAAGAAACTGATCGCTGTGGAGGGAGACGACATTTATCTTATGGAGGGGGAGGCTTTTCAAGAGAGCTATTCCTGAGGAGCTGACTTAGTTTTTGCGCTTACTTGAGGAACAGGAGATGGGCTACTCTGCGAGACTCACCTACCTGCAAAACACACAGGTATACCCCCGAAGAGACTTTCGTCTCTTTCGAATCCGTTCCATCCCATACAGTCTGATACTCGCCCGATGCCAGGTCAGAGTCAAAGATGGTTCTTACCAGCTGACCGCGGACATTGTATATTTTCAATAACACCCTTTGATCTCGATGATCTCCAGCAATTCCATATCGCAGAATCACCTTCTCGTTGAAGGGATTCGGGTAGGCAGTCAGATACAAACTGTGCTGTGAGGGAGGCGATTCTGATACCCCTGTACCTTCCAAATAACCTCTCTTGAAATAGAGCTCCTCATGCCGGTTTGTGGGGTCGTCCCGCGTATCGGTCCAGAACACATACAGAGTGTCACCTTGTTCTTTGATGACACACTCCACCGACTCATTGGCCGCTCGGGTGAGTCTTATCTCCGGGTCCCAGCATTTTCCCCGCTCCGGGCTGTGCCTGAAATAGACTTCATTGTTGCGGCTGCCGTGACGCTCATCTTGCCACACCAGATAAAGGTGGTCACCGCGCGAAATGATGTTGGACCATGTGGTCCCGTGGGCATCGGTGAGGAACTGTATTTCTTCCCAGGTCTGACCATTATCCGTGCTCCTCCCATAGAAAATGTCCCCACTTGAGCCATGGGGTGAGAACTTATAGTCAAACCAGGTGATGTGAACGGTACCTTCGTTATCCACGCACATTGAAGCCCACTGGGAATGAATGCTGTCACGGTGGGAGACGATTATCGGATCTGTCCAGGTGGTGCCCCAATCAGGGCTATAAATATAGAATATCTCTTCAGAACGGTAAGGATTCCCCGGGTCATCGAAGTTGTCCTCGTGCTGGAAGACATAATGCAAACCCTCCTCGTTAGCACAGAGGACACCACTGATCAGGTGAGGATAGTAGTCGGCGATAATGAGAGGCTCCGTCCAGGTCGCTCCCTCATCGTAGCTCTTTCTGAAGTGGATTTCAGGGAGGGTGCTGTCGTGCCGCTCGATCGTCCGGGTGAAGACGACATAGACGGTATCACCCAACGTCGCGATCGAAGGTTTTGACTGCTTCTCATAGGAACTCAGGTAGTAAGTGTCTTCCCAGGTCGCACCATTGTCCACGCTGCGGCGGTAATAGATGTGACCATCCTCCGAAATCGGCTTCCAGGAATAGCCCCAAACAGCGTGCAGGTAGTTGGTGCTTAAGGCGATGTCAGGAGGTCCGTGCTCCTGTTCCTGAAGGGTGTCCGAAATAACGACATCCTCCTCCCAGGTGTATCCGAGGTCGGTGCTGCGCTTATAGAAGGACTTGTACTCTCCACCTCTTCGGTCATCCATCCACGTGACATATAAGTAAGAGCCCCGTACCAGCGCACGTGGATGATGGGCGCTCCAGTCATCGAAAGTCAATCGTATATCCTCACCCCACCAGGTTATGCCCAGGCCGTCGTGGCCTTTGTACACAGAAGGAATGCGCTCTACAGTGGCGTTTGGGTTCTTCAAGAGGACCCGGTTACCAATGACGCGGTATTCCCAGTAGGTGTCGTGGTCCTTAGGTAGCGGCTCTGCGGCGTTAGAGAGGGCGCAAAGGAGGAAGAGAAAAGTGAACAAAACGCCAGCCCCTAGTATGGTAAAACGAGAAAGCATCTGTGACCCCACTATACATACTTCATTTAACGAGGTTTTCGCCATCTGTCAAGGAAAAAAGCCAGGAATCTGAACCTGAACAGCGCTGGTCAGCATTCTCAGAAGCAGGGTTCCGGTGGGTCCTGATCGTGGCAGGGGAGAGGTTGGGGGATGTGGAGAGGGATGAATGTGGACAATTCTGACAACATCCCATAAGATATATTATGTAAAGTTATGAAAATGTGAATAACTCTCTAACCCCAAAGGGAACAACTGTTAACTGCAATTTACAGTTTTTCACACCCGAGAAGTGCTTATTGGGTCTTACAGCAACTGAAAATCAGCCTGGGAAGGCTCGTGTACGCGTTCTGGGGGGTCTTTGGGGTCTTTATCGTGTTATTTGACTACTACGTTGAGGAGCTTGTTTTTGACGAAGATGGCCTTCTGTATCTCCTTACCTTCCGTGTGAGCCTTTATTTTCTCATGTGCCAGGGCTTTTTCCTTGAATTCGGCTTCAGATATGTCCACAGGCACTCTAAGAGACGCCCTTAGCTTGCCGTTGACCTGGATTACCATCTCGATCTCCTCAGCCTGAATCCAGTCGGAGTCGTATTCCGGCCAGCGACCGTTGAAGATGCTGTCTGGGTGGCCGGTCCGTTCCCAGAGTTCTTCAGCCAGGTGCGGAGCCAGTGGTGCCAGCGGGATCAAAGCTCTGTCCAGAGTAAAGACCAGGACCGGGCTTTCGGCGCCGGTCTCCCTGAGCTGAGCAATCTGGTTGAATAGCTCCATCAGGGCGGCGATGGCGGTGTTATAGGCGTTCGAATCTATGTCCTCACCGACTTTCTTGATGGTCTGATTAAGCTTAAGATATAGTGCTCGTTCAGTTTCAGAGAAGGTGTCTGGCTGAAGTGTCACGTTAGCTATATCACCTAACTTGTTATCATACTGGGTATATAGGCGGTATATTCGTCCTAGAAAGCGAGCCACGCCGTTTATGCCGGAATCGTCCCAATCGCCACCCTCCTCGTAGGAGCCCATGAACATCAGATACATCCGGAAGGTGTCGGAGCCGTACTTCTTCACGGAATCGTCGGGCATGATGACGTTGCCCCTGGATTTGGACATCCTTACCCCTTTGTTGGTGATGACTCCCTGGTGTC
>Ga0209979_1004906_pt1 | contig 10803 bp, 11 predicted proteins | sample AnhtaG_FD_183114 | JGI IMG/M metagenome (GOLD analysis project Ga0209979, IMG submission 183114) | Deep subsurface microbial communities from Anholt, Denmark to uncover new lineages of life (NeLLi) - Anholt_01485 metaG (SPAdes) (version 2) | ecosystem: Environmental > Aquatic > Marine > Oceanic...
GCCCGGATGTCATCGGGTGAATCGAGCAGATAAATGGTACGACCCGGCTGCTCCTCACTCTTGCTCATTTTTTGCGTCGGGTCGTCCAAGCCCATGATACGGGCACCTGTATCAGGTATCACCGCCTTTGGTACTACAAAAGTCTCACCATAGATTGAGTTGAATCGCTGGGCAACATCTCTTGCCAGCTCCACATGTTGTTTCTGGTCTTCACCAACCGGCACGACATCGGTATTATAGAGCAGAATGTCAGCCGCCATCAGCGCCGGATAATCGAAAAGACCGGTGCTGACCTCTTTTTTCCGCTCGTGTGATTTTTCCTTGAACTGCGTCATCCGCCTCATCCACCCCATGGGGATAAAGCAATTGAGTATCCAGGTCAGTTCTGCATGCGCGCTGATGTGGGATTGGACGAAGACTGCGGATACTCTGTGGTCTATACCAGCGGCAAAGAGAAGTCCCGCCGTCTCACGTATCTTTGACTTCAGAACCTTGGGGTCCTGAGGAAAGGTGATGGCATGCAGGTCAACCACACAGAAGACGTTCTCAAACTCAGCCTGTGAGACTACCCAGTGCTGAATCGCGCCCAGATAGTTGCCAATGTGAATATCACCGGTTGGCTGAATACCAGAGAAAACCCGTTTTTTCATAACTCGCCACATACTCCTCAAACAAAATTAGAACTTTCAATCCACCGCACCCCCTCCAGCCCCAATAAAAGCTGGAGGCCGCTTGCCTCCTTTCTACACGAAATTATAATCATCAATTTAAATAAAATCAATTTTGCGGACAAAGAAGTGCAATAAGGGCTTTATTATAAAAAAATCGAGCCTAGATTTTGGCCGGCCCCTGTGCTAATATGTTAGGAATCGTTTATTCATTCCAGGGAAAGTTGGTGGTCCAAATGTATGATTTCAAAGGCAAGGTAGCCCTGGTCACCGGCGCCGCGCGCAAGCGTGGCATGGGTCATGCCATTGCGCTGCGCTTTGCCATGGCAGGGGCTGACGTTGTCGTCAACGGCCGCTACCGCCCGCCGGAGGAATTCCCCGAGGAAGAAAAATCTGAAGGCTGGAAAGGCCTCGATAGCGTCGTCGAGGAGATTAAAGCACAGGGGGTACGGGCGCTTGCCATCACCGCTGACATAACTGATAGCCAGCAGGTTCAGGATATGGTCGACAAGGCCCTCGCCGAGTTCGGGCGCATTGATTTCCTCGTTGCCAATGCCGGTGCTGTCCTTGAGAAGCCTTTCCTTGATATCAAGGAGGAAGAGTGGCATCACGTTCTAACCACCAATCTTACCGGCGTTTTTTACTGCTGCCAGGCCATCGCCAGGCATATGGTTCAGCGTGGTGAAGGCGGCGCCATCGTCAACATCGCTTCTTTGTCCGGAAAGGTGGGCAGGGCAAATATCGCTGCTTACGCCGCTTCAAAATTCGGAGTCGTTGGTCTGACCCAGGTTTTAGCCGTAGAGTTGGGCCCGCATAATATCAGGGTCAATGCCGTTTGCCCGGGGCGGTTTCTCACCGATTTGAGCGGTTACGCCAAAGCTCGGGAGATGGCGCGTGAGCAAGGAATTGAGATTACGGAAGCTGCCCACATTATCCACGCTGACGCGGTGCCTTTCACGCCTCTGGGACGACTCGGCTATCCCGCGGACGCGGCTAGTCTCGTTGCTTTCCTCTGTTCGGATGAGGCCAGCTTCATCACCGGGCAGTCCATTAACGTGGACGGCGGCCGCTTGACCGCCCATTAGCTTCAAGTAAGGCTCAGTCCAGGGAGAGTGGGTAACAGCCGAATTCCCTTATTGCCTTGACCATGGCGACATAGTTCTCTGGCTTGACCCCGGAATGAATCGAATTGCTGGACATGCAGATAAGCCCCCCTCCCTTCCCCGCCTTCCTGATGACTTCCCTCGTTTCCTGCCTCACTTCTTCCACAGTCCCGGAAACCAGACTGAAAGCACAGCTGACATTTCCGCACAAACAAACTTTATCACCAAACACAGCCTTGGCCTCACCGATATCCATGCCCGCCATCGGGTCTATGGGATGGATACCATCGGCGCCAGCATCGATGATAGTATCGTAGATAGGCCAGATATTGCCGTCGGTATGTTTAATACACGGTACACCGCGACTGTGGGCGTACTCAACGAGTTTTTGGAAAGGAGGCGCCAGAAACCTCTGGGTAAATTCACGTGACACCATCGGCCTCTCCGTCATTGCCCAGTCCCCGTTTATCCAGAGTATATCGGCACCAAAATCAATACAATTCTTGATATACCGTAGCTGGTAGTTGAGCAGAATCTCGTTTGCCCGGTCGATGAAGTCAGGATTTTTGACCATGGCCCGGAAATAGCCAACGTCTCCTAAAAAATTCTCCCTGCCCAGAGCAAAAATGTCAGTAACACCAACCACGATTGCCCTCTCCCCCTTGAACCTCTCCACCACTTGCTTCAGGTACTCATATCGCCACTCCGCATCAGGGTCGGGAGGCACATAGGTATCAAGGTCTCTCTCTGACTTAATGGCTGGCTCCATCGGAACGGGGTTATCCTCGGTCGTGTAACGAACCAGCCCACCCCACTGGTCACGCTTAATCCTCTTGCTCTCGTCTACCGTCTCGTAACTCCAGGAATGAGTCCTATCGATAAACCTGATGCCGTCTAAGTCCATGTATTCAACGAATTCTTCTTCGGAAGCGTCAGGCAGTATCGCCTCCCTCACCTTTTTAGCGATTCTCTCAAAGTGAGGCACCACGTCTGGTTCCTGAAGCTTGAGTGCCGTGAACACTCGTTCCAGACCGCTAAGTTTCCGCATCGCCGTCTCCCCCTTCTAAGATTTGCCGATAAGAACTGCTGCTACTATCGCCGTGGTGGGCCCGTCTTTGGCATGAGCATCAGCGCCAATCTTATCCGCCCACTCTGGTGTCGTCGGCGCCCCACCGACCATTATCTTAACCTTGCCCCTCAACCCGGCTGCTTTTAACGCCTCAATTGTCCTGGCTGCGTTGGGCATGGTCATCGTTAGGAGAGATGACATACCAAGAATTTGAAAGTCGCCTTTGTCTACCGCCGAGCAAAATTCCTCAGGAGACACATCCACGCCCAAATCGGTTACCTCCCACCCATTCCCCTTCAACATCATAATAACGATGTTCTTCCCGAGGTCATGCACATCGCCCTGCACCGTGCCTATCAAGTATTTTCCCTTGGAAGGCGTACCTTCTTTACCCAACATAGGCCCTAGAAGCTCCAGTGCTTGCGCCACTGCATCTCCCGATACGATTAATTCGGGCAGAAAATACTCTCCTTTTTCAAACAGGTCACCGACCTGCCGGAGACCAGGAATAAGACCTTTATCTAAAATTTCATTGGCAGGAACACCAGATGTCAGGGCTCTTTTAGCCAGCTCAAAAGCGGCATCGCTATCGCCTTCTATTACCGCCTTGCTTAGCTCTGCAAGATTAACCAAATTGCCTCCCCAAACGAGTTACTTCGCTGGCCGGGCTACAGACCAGGCGGTAGCTCGATGCCAAACCTCTCAGCGATGCTCCGCAAGTTGCGAATAGTACCCTCGGGAAGAGGGATGCCATTCTGAAAACGGTCGTCAAAGGTTCTTTCTTCAGGCTCACCAGGAACGAGTATCTCGCTGAACCCTTCCGCCTTGGGCAGGGCTTTTAGGCCATCAATAAGGTTATCAATGTGCTCTTTATAAGCCTCCACATCGGTGAACGTGCCGATGTCGATAGCGGCCACAACGCTGTTCTGGATGGGACGGGCAACGTGGTCTGGGTGGCTCCCCTTGACTTCTGGTTTCTTGGTTTGTGGTGGAGGCTCTGTTCCTTTGCCCAGCAGTACCGGCTCGAGCAGCGGGTTACCTGTCATGACGCTGCCCAAACACTCAAACATTATGGCCAGCCCGGAGCCCTTGGCGCCACTCGTCGGCAGAAAGATAGCCGCCTGAGAGGGGTCGGTGGTAGGGTTACCGTCCTTATCCAGAGCCCAACCCTCCGGTATGGGAACACCTTTGTCAACGGCAAGCCAGATTTTACCGCGCGCCACCACACTAGTGGCCATGTCTAAAAACATTACACGGTAGCGTTTCGCCGGCACGGCGATGGTTATCGGGTTGTTGCCTGTTCCCGCCGCCCTGGCGCCGAAGGGTGTCATATTAGGCGGGCTGCAAACAAAAACAATTCCGGCCATGTCCTGCTTCGCCGCCATCTGTGAATAATAACCCATGGCGCCCTGGTGGGTGTGATTACAGATAAACCCCCAGCCGATACCCACCTCCCTCGCCTTTTCCATTACCCGCTCCATGGCGAAGACGGTGACCACCGGACCGAAGGCGTGGTCGGCCTCAATTACCAGGGTTGCCGGCGTTTCCTGGATTACTTTGATGTTGGGCTTTGGATTCATGATGCCTTTGTCCACGTTTCCCACGTACCACGGAATCCGCAGTACGCCGTGGGAATCCACCCCACGCAGATTAGCCCATATCAGTACCGAAGCCTCGGTCTCCGCATCTTCTGGAGACATGCCCACCTGCACAAACACTTCTTTGGTGAATGCTTGCAATGATTCCCAGGTTACTTTAATTTCGCTCTGTGCCATAATCTCTCCTTTAGCCACTGTATTAGGTCACAAGAACAATCAAGCTGGTTACCAGTCTATAGGCCAGGGGGTAATTTGATGCTAAATCTCTCGGCGACACTCCGCAGTTTGAGAACAGTACCCTCGGGAAGGGGAATCCCGTTCCGGGAGCGGTCGTCAAAGTTACGCCACTCTGGTTCGCCGGGAACAAATATTTCGTTGAACCCTTCCGCTTTGGGCAAGGCTTTCAGACCATCAATCAGGTTATCAATATGCTCCTTGTAACTCTCCACGTCGGTGAACGTGCCGATGTCAATAGCGGCCATAACACTGTTTTGGATTTGATGCCCTTCGCTTTTCTTAATACCCAGCAGTACGGGCTCCAGTAACGGGTTGTCCACCATTAGGCTGGAAATACACTCGAGCATAAGGGCCAGCCCGGAACCCTTGGGGCCACCAAAGGGCAACAGGGCAGCGACCTGTCTGGGGTCGGTAGTAGGTTTGCCATCCTTGTCCAGCGCCCAACCCTCCGGTATGGAAACACCCCTGTCGATGGCAAGTTTAATTTTTCCACCAGCGACAACGCTGGTGGCCATGTCCAGAATTAGGGGACGGTGGCGTTTTGCGGGCACGGCAATGGCTATCGGGCTGTTGTCCACCCCAGCGACCCTGGCACCATAGGGTGCCATCCCTGGTGGAGTACACACGAAAGCAATCCCCGCCATATCCTCCTTCGCGGCCATATGCGGATAGTAACCCATGGCTCCCTGGTGGCTGGTGTTACGGATAAATGCCCAGCCAATGCCCACCTCCTTTGCTTTCTCCATCACCCGATTCATGGTGAACGTGGTAACCACCGGACCAAAAGCGAGTTCTGCTTCAACTACCAGAGTAGCCGGCGTCTCCTTTAGAATCTGGATATTGGGCTTCGGGTTCATATAACCACCTTCTACCTCTTGCAGGTAAAATGGAATCTGCAGCACGCCATGAGAATCCACCCCACGCAGGTTAGCCCATACCAGCACCTCTGCCTCCGTTTCCGCATCTTTCGGAGGCACACCCGCCCGGACAAATACCTCCTTGGTGAACTCTTTTAACGGCCCCCAGGCTACTCTAACTTCACTCTGTACCATTCATCCCTCCTTGCTAATAGACTCCCGAATTATATCACAACCTGCCAGATGTCCGAAACGGGAAGATTTCCAAACCACTATCCTTTGTGCTCCTGTATCATATTGCCGCCATCAATGATGATTTCGGCGCCGGTTATGTATTTTGCGTTTTCTGAAGCTAAGAACACGGCAAGGTCGCCCATCTCCTCTATCGAGCCAAGCCTCCCCAGCGGAATCTCCTTCCCAAGCTCCCTAATATAATCATCTTCCGAAGCCCATCCCCTGGGTTTAGCCACACTTCTCATCATCGGCGTGTCAAAAGAACCAGGACAGATTGCATTTACATTTATGCCGTGTTCTGCCACCTCAAGCGCCAGTGACCTGGTAAACCCGGACACGGCTCCCTTCGAAGCCGAATAAATCGTCATTCCCTTGCCCGAAACCCTCGGCCCGGTAACCGACGATATATTGATAATCTTCCCGTACTTATGCTTTAGCATACTTGGTATCACTGCCTTGGTACAGTTCCATACCCCTTTTATGTTAACGTCGATGACACTATCCCGAACTTCATCAGGCATCTCGACAAATGGCAGGGAAGGGGCTATGCCCGCATTATTGACCAGTATATCCACCCTGCCAAACATTTTTAATACCTCTTGGACTGCCTGGTCCACTTGGCTGGCATCAGCAACATCGACTTTAAAGGCAACCGCTTTTTGACCTAAGTTCCTGATATCCTTTTCGTGCTTCTGAAGACGCTGAATATCGCGGCTAAAGAGAACTACACTGGCACCCTCCCTCGCCATTGCTCTGGCGATACCTTCGCCCAGACCTCGTGATGCTCCGGTGACAATAGCCACTCTGTCCTTCAATACTTGTGCCTCCATTACTACTCTAGCACCTCCTTTAGGATTTAATGCTGATGGTCTACCTGTTTGGATTCCTGGCTTTGACGCTAGCTCGGAAATACTAATTCAGAGAGGTCCTTACCAAATGTATCCACTTTGGTGGTCTGCACCGCCAAGAAGGGTTTGATATTTCCCATATCAAATACTTGAGGTTATGACCGCCTTTGGCGCATATCCGCATTATATCAGAATCTTTCATCTGTTTGAAAGACGTGTATTGACTACATAAATACTGAATTACCACCGTTTTCAGAGGCATTCAAAGGGAAGCCTCACCTGCAGAGATTATCGGATTGAGGGAGAGCAATCAGGAAAAATTTATTAATGAGACAGGTCAGTATAGTCCCTTGTTATTACCTCTCCCCCGCATCTTAACTTATCTTTACATTTTCAACACATTTCGTATGCCAAGGTGATTATAGGTAATCAAAGTCATTGACAATATACTATCAAGGAATTAGAATTACCATAAGGTATGTGACATAGTTTTAGGAGGAGGGAGATAATAGGTGAAAGCAAGATATGGGTTAGTTATCCTTTTAGTAGCTGTGCTGGCCCTAGGTGGGATGGGATGCAACAAGGTAACTGGTGGGGGGTGGTTCACTGACGTTAGTACTGGGCACAAAATAACATTTGGGTTCAATGCACAACCCACAGGCGATGGGTCGGCCAAAGGGCAATTTCAACTTGTTGACCATGACTCTAAGACTAGGATACACGGCACCTTTACTGGCACACTAACAGAGACCTCTCCTTCCGGTTCAAATTTCTGGGGTACATGCTCGATAAATGGGACAAGCGACCATAACTTATTTATATGGTGTCAGGACGATGGTGATGACTTTGGACAAGGTAGTGGAGATTTGATAGGTATCTTCATTTATGGCTATCGAGATTTTAGTGGTAACCTGACAGGAGGTAACATTCAGGTTCACAAGGAATAGCAAAAATAGAGACTTGCTGTCAGAATTAAGGGAGCCCGAGCTTTGACTCAGGCTCCTTTTCATTTAATATAAACATTCAATAAACTAACTTACACATTTGGGGCAGGATTTATGCTATCCTAATATGTGTTAAGATATATTAAAATCGAAAGGAGGCTTTTATGTACGATTTATTGATTAAAGGTGGTAGAGTAATAGACCCGGCACAGAATCTAGATGATAAGCTGGACATAGCGATAAGCGGAGACAAGATCGCCGCCGTCGCCAAGGACATTCCACTATCAGAAGGGCGCCAGGTAGTTGATGCCAGTGGCAAGTTAGTCACACCAGGGCTTATTGACTTACACTGCCATGTTTTCGATAGTATTCATGCGATTTCCGTTGAGCCTGATATCGCCGGGGTAAAACAAGGGGTGACTACTGTAGGAGACGGAGGCAGTACCGGCGAGGCAACCTTTGCCGCCTTCACTAAATATATTATCCCCTCCGCCAGAACCAGGATTTTTTGCTTCCTTCACCTGTGTTCCTTCGGACTCATCCCTGAGCCTGAACTGAAGGATTGGGATGAGATTAACCTTGAGGCGATGGCAGCAACCATTGAGCCTCACTTGAACCTGATCAAGGGAGTCAAATTACGTTTGGTCGGCAAACTCGTCGCCAGCGCCGGAGTTGAAGTAGTAGAAACGCAAAAGAAGATAGCCAAGCAGTTCGATCTGCCGGTTATGATCCACATCGGGGACATGGATAAACAGGTATCACCGACGTTAACTCAGGATTTTCTCCCCTTGTTGGAGCCAGGCGACATACTGAGCCACATTTATACCGGCAATTTCGGCAACCCTTTGCTCCCCGATGGTACGGTGCTGCCCGAGATGAGGGCCGCAATGGAGCGAGGCGTTATCATGGATACCGCTATTGGCCGGAATAACTTAAATTTTGAGGTTGCCCGCAAGAGTCTGGCGCAGGGTATCATACCGACCACGCTGAGCACTGACCTCACCCACCGGTCGCTCACTGGCCCAACGTACAGCCTGCCGGTGACCATGGCTAAATTCATGGGACTAGGACTGGACTTAAAGCAGGTAATCACCATGACCACCATTAATCCGGCACGCGCCTTCAAAGAGGATAACAAGATAGGCAGTCTCAAGCCCGGGATGGAGGCAGATGTTTCCATCCTGGAACTCTTATCCGGCAAATGGAAGCTGGAGGATGCCATTCAGCAGACGATAGAAGTGGACAGGTTGCTCTTGCCCATTATGACGGTAAAATCAGGGCAGGTAATACCGGCGCAGCCAGTAGCCCAACCGCAGGCGATAAAGTAGAAAAAATTTCACGGAAGGTTTTCACTTGCTAACTATTCGCCCGGAAACATCTGAAGATGTTTACACCATTCGTCATGTCAATGAAGAAGCGTTTGGCCAAGAAAATGAATCTAAGCTTATTGAAAAGCTTAGAAATCGTGGTGTTTTAACGATATCGCTCGTTGCTGTCCAGGATGGTGAGATTGTTGGGCATATTGCATTCAGTCCAGTAGTAATAGAAGCGGGACTTTCGAGCTTCGAAGCAATAAGCCTAGCCCCGATGGCGGTTCTCCCGGCATACCAACGTAAAGGAATTGGCTCGCAACTGGTTAGAGTTGGCCTCGAAGAATGCCGCCGTCTTGGCCACGAGATAATAGTGGTGCTAGGTCATCCGGATTATTACCCGCGCTTTGGATTTGTTCTGGCTAGGCCCAAAGGTATTGACTGTGAATTTGAAGCTCCCGATGAAGCCTGGATGGTCCTGGAACTTCGGGAAGGCGCCCTGGCTGGAAGAAGCGGCACCGTGAAATTTCAACCCGAGTTTCATGAGGCTATATGAAAATGGGGCTTGTGAAAAGTGGAGATAGGGGGATTCGAACCCCCGACCTCTGCGATGCGAACGCAGCGCTCTCCCTATTGAGCTATATCCCCACGCTACACCGAAATTATACCATATCCGATACTAACTATTAACCTTACGGTTAATGCCCAACCCGCTTAATCTGATAGCGTAACTTGCCCGCTGGTACGGTTACTTCGGCAATCTCTCCCTCACCTCGACCAATAAGTGCCTTGCCTAAAGGTGAAGCGATGGAAATTTTACCCTGAGTCGGGTCTACCTCCTTGGGGTCGACTATCATATAGTCCAGTTCTTCCCCGGAAGTGAGGTCACAGAGTACGATGCTATCACCAATATTCGCCTTCAGACCCGACTTTTCGTCCCCACTGATAATCGACGCTGCTTTCAGCGTCTCTTCCAGCTCTCTGATTCGCCCCTCTAAGTGCCCGCGTTGTTCTCTGGCGGCGGCTAGAGGCGCATTCTCGCGGAAGTCCTTATCGGCCGCAGCTCGACGTATCTCCTCAATGAGTTGAGGTCGTTTACGCTTAAGTTCAGCCAGCTCAGCTTCCAGTTCAGCATATCCCTGCGGCGTTAAAGTGACCGCCCCCGGCAGCCCTTGCCTGACTGAAGGCAGTGAGCCGGCTTTCACTTTTTTTGCTTTAAGGTGGTTGGCCAGGTTCGTCTTGCTCCATCCCGCCTTCTTGGCATAGGTCAGGAAAGCGTGTATTAGCTCAAGCTTTTTGGCATAGTCAGTATCCGATAATGATAGCCGCTCCGCATAGTTGGCTACTTCCGGAGCGGTGAGCCCGGCTAAAGGTCGCTCCCAGCCATACCAGCGGACAAACTTATATACTTCCGTCTGACTTGCTTCCCTTTCCTTGGACGATAGTCTAGCCAGAAAAAGGCCGGCGGCCTCGCCCAAACTCGGATTCTGACTGTCACTATTCACCATAGCACTCTCCAAACACTAACTATATAATATTGGTCAACCTTCACCAGCTTTGATAAGGTAGCTTCACCATGCCTATTGCCTTGGCTACCACGGTGCGTCCCAGCAGCCTCAATATTGCCTGGCTGTGCCAATCAAAAGATAAGTCCTTGGCTCTAAGTAAGGCCTCATCAATGCCCTTGGCTTTTATTATGTCAAATAGCCGGTCAATCTGACTATCACTCAGCCGCTCAAAAAGTTTTCTCGCCCAGTAGCCTATCTTTAACTCCCGCCCCAGCTTTCGCCTCCACCCTCGCTCATACTTGGCCAGACTTTTGGCTGACAGGTCATCACGTTGCAGTGCCAGGTGCAAAGTGTTAGCGGCAATGTCAGCACACAGCAAACCGTAGTAGATGCCACCACCACTGGTTGGCTTTACCTGCCCGGCGGC
>Ga0209979_1004907_pt1 | contig 10801 bp, 11 predicted proteins | sample AnhtaG_FD_183114 | JGI IMG/M metagenome (GOLD analysis project Ga0209979, IMG submission 183114) | Deep subsurface microbial communities from Anholt, Denmark to uncover new lineages of life (NeLLi) - Anholt_01485 metaG (SPAdes) (version 2) | ecosystem: Environmental > Aquatic > Marine > Oceanic...
ACTACCTGGGGGCCATCCAGAACTTTGTGGCCCTCCAGGACGAATACGACTGCGTTTACTCGGCGGTCGATGTTCACACCATCACCACACCCTGGCAGCCGGACGAGCTGCGGGAGAACGTGTGGGAGACGGTGCTCGACCTGCTGGCCGCCGGCATCGAGCCTGAGCGGACCATCCTCTATGTGCAGTCGCACGTGCCGGAGGTGCTGGAGCTGGCGATGTTCCTGGGCATGATCACCCCCTTGGGCTGGCTGACCCGCGTCACTACCTTCAAGGATAAGGTGCGCCTCCACCCCGAAAACGTGAACTATGGGCTGGTGGGCTATCCTGTTCTCATGACCGCGGACATCATTCTGTACAAGGCGGACGCGGTGCCCGTGGGCGAGGACCAGCAGCCTCACCTGGAGCTGGCGCGGGAGATCGCGCGGCGGTTCAATCGCCTGTTCGGCGAGACCTTCCCGGAACCCTACGCCAAGCTCACAGAGGCGCCGGTAGTGCTGGGCCTGGACGGCGTCAACAAGATGAGCAAGAGCCTGGACAACCACATCGAGCTGGCGGCCACGCCCGAGGAGACGGAGCGGCGGGTGATGAAAGCCGTCACCGACCCCCAGCGGACCCATCGCCACATCCCCGGTCGGCCCGAGGTGTGCAACGTCTACAGCCTCCATCAGCAGTTCAACCCGGACAGGGTGGAGGTTGTGTATGAAGAGTGCACCACGGCCAAGCGGGGCTGCGTCGAGTGTAAGCAGCAACTGGCCGACGGCATCAATCGCGTGCTTGCGCCCTTCCGAGAGCGGCGCCAGGAACTGGCCAGCCGTCCGAGACACGTCGAGGAGGTGCTGGCCGACGGGGCTGCCCGCGCCCGCGTGATCGCCAGCGAGACTCTGGCCGAGGCGCGGGAGAAGATGGGGCTGCCTGCGCCCTATGGCCGCTGATCTCCCTTCGACAAGCTCAGGGCAGGCCCCTTCGTCCAGGAGCGGCAAGAGCCCTCTGGAGGTGGCCCGCCTCTGCGCCCGTGAAGGCGAGCGCATTGTCATGGCTGCCTTCGGTCGTGCCCAGGAGGTGCGGGTCAAAGGGCGGGGCAACCTCGTTACCGCCGCCGACCTGGCCTCGGAGCAGGCCATCAAGGCGATCCTGGCCGCCGAGTACCCCGACCACTCGGTTCTGTCGGAGGAGACGGCCGCCACCGCCAGGGGCGAGGGCTGGATGTGGGTGGTGGACCCTCTGGACGGCACCCACAACTACGCCCGCGGCATCCCCTTCTTCTGCATCAACATCGCTCTGTGCTATGGAGAGGAGCCGCTGGTGGCGCTCACCTACGAGCCCGTTCGCGGGGAGGAGTTCTGGGCCCAGAAGGGCGAGGGGGCGTTCGTGAACGGCGAGCGGGTGCAGGCCTCCGAGAAGGAGAGCGTGGGGGCGTCGCTGGTGGCGGTGGGCCTGGGCTACGACGACGAGAGGGCGGGCCGCATTCTGGCCCTGCTGCAGGAGCTATGGCCGGGGATGCAGAGCGTTCGGATCATGGGGAGCGCCGCTCTGGGACTGGCCTACGCTGCCTGCGGTCGATTCGACCTGTTCGTGCATCATGTGCTGTTCCCCTGGGATAGCGCGGCGGGCATCCTGCTGGTGCGAGAGGCGGGCGGGGCGATCAGCGACCGCGATGGGGGCCCGGTGAGCATCCGGAGCGAGGGGGCGATCGCCGGGGCGGTGGGGGCTCACGCGGACTTCCTGCGGCTGGCGGCCGGAAGGCCCTGGCGGTAGGGGGGCGGGGGTGGAACGCTGCGGGTTGAAACCCGCAGCATGTCTTTCGGCGCCGGGGGTTAAAGCCTGCACCTTGTCTACCAAGCGGCCTGGGTGGAAGCCGCGGATTTCAATCCGCGGGGAGAATGGTCTTCTTGGTGGGGGGAGGAGGCGCTGCGGGCGTGCGTGCGGGTAGCGGCCTAGTCGTGGTGCGTCTTCCTGGCCTCTCTGAAGGCGACCCATGCAGCCCGGAAGCGCTGAGACGCCAGTTCTCCCTCTCTCGTGAGGCGGTCCACGCGCCGCACCTTTTCGCTGCCTTCTATAATTGGATCTCCCGGGCGTCCAGGCGTGCCGATGAAAGAGAGCAGTAGCTCCGTTAGCTCCTCGTCGAGTCGGGTTTTGGCGTTGTGGGCCTTGATGAGCCTCTTGCTGGCTTCCTCGCAGGACATGGCTGACCTCCGTAGGTGAAACCGTTGCCCTAATTGTAACCGATGTGGGCGCTTGCCTTGCCCACACTGGCGGCTGCGAGTAGGATGGCTCGGCCGGTAGAAAAGGGGAGAGCGCTTACCGTTCCCCTTCAGATGCTACTCAGTGGTGATGCTAGCCACGGGTCTACTGGCATATCCGGGATTCGAGAAGCCGAGGCGAGCAGCAAAGCCAGGCGGCGGCAAAGCCCCTGGCTGGGGTTGCTAAGCAGATACCGTCGGCGGCTGCTGGGGTTCGCCGATGGTGACCACGAGGCGGTAGGTCGCGTGCATCGGCGTGCTGCGGAAGACGATGATGCGGTCCCGACTGAAACCCATTCCCACGAGGGTTTCGATGAACCGGCTCGCTTCTTGGGTGTCATCGAACAAGTAGGCCTGGACCCGATCAGCAGCGCTCTCGTCAAGAGCCACTACCAAGACCTTAGGCCGCTGTTTGGACTTGATCGGCGCAGCGGTCTCAACTCCGCTGGGCATGATCCCTGAGGCAGTCGCTCTTCTGGCCTCCGCCCATTCCACCAGCTCGTCCGTGAGGGCCTCATCCTGGAGCTGATCGGTCGCTTCGTTCTTCTTGTGTCGCACCGCTACTGCCTCCAATGGAGACATTATCGCCGGAAAAAGCTCAGGGATCAGTGAAAATTAGGACCACGAAGGTTAGAAGGGCGTGAATATTGGGCGCGGCCACGCGGCATACACATGAGCCCATTCGTTACGAGACGCTTCCCGGACGAGACTACTCGTCGCTCGCAGGGCAGCCTGGTAGCGCTCGAACGCGGCCTCCTGCTCCCTCATGAGGCGCTGGATGCGCTCGAACTTCTCGCTATCCGGCACGACTGGGTCTGCGCGGCGTTCAGGCGTATCGATGTGAGACAAGACCAGGGGCGCTAGCTCCTTCTCCACGCGGACATAGGCGTTGAGCGCCTCGGCGAGTCTCTTGCTGGCTTCCTCGCAGGACATGGCTAACCCCCGTGGCTGAAACCGTCGCCCTAATTGCAACCGATGTGGGCACTTCTGTTGCGGGCCGTAGCGGCTGCGAGTAGAATGGGGGCACTACTAGCCCTCGGCGTCGGCGATTGTGCCCTGGAGGTGGCGGGATGCCATTTTACAAATATCATAGGGGACAGTATTGGACCCAACGGTCTGGCAGGTATTTGTACACATCTCCGCGGATCCGCGCTGCGGCCGCGGAAGAACAGCGTTCGCTGGCCGCGATCGAAACGCTCTCCAACACTCAGGAGGTAACCGTGCCAGACCGTCTCTTCGATTGGCTACACTATCCGTTTCAGCGTAGGGCCTTCCAGAAACTCCTCGAGGAGAAGTTCGAAGGATTTCCGTGGCTCGCCTCCGCATGGGCTGACTATCGTTTACTTGAGGCGGAGCACAAGGTACTTCACCTGGTTGCCAGAAGGTGGCCTGCCATCCAGGCTGCCGCTGAAGTTAGAGAAGCAGGGAGAAAGCGGGCAGACGCCGAGCAGCGCGCGAAGATCGCTGAGCATCTCCTGAACTACTACGAGAGCCTATTCCCTTGGCTCACCGAGTTCAGAAGCGAAGATGTTGAGGAGCTGTTTGTCGTGGCCAGCGGCGTCGCGGAGGAGGAAGAGGGACGGGATCCAGCACGCAGATGGCTGACTGAGGCAGAGTACGAGAAGCTCTCGTCAGCTGAGAAGTACCAGCTTGCCCTGGATAGGTACTGGAGAAAGAAGAAGACCCGTTGGGAGGTTGGCCGCGACTACGAGAGATATATTGGCTACAAATACGAGAGTGAGGGCTTCGCAGTACGCTACCAGGGGATCGTTGAAGGCTTCGAGGATCTTGGCCGTGATCTTATAGCTACGAAGAACGGCACAGCGGAAGTTGCCCAGTGCAAGTACTGGTCGAAGCACAAGACGATTCACGAGAAACACATATTCCAGCTGTTCGGCACAGTTACCGCCTATCGGCTAGACCACCCGACAGAGAACGTCACTGGCACTTTCGTGACGTCGACCCGTCTATCGGAAAGAGCCAAGCAGTTCGCCAACCTCTTGGAGATTAGGGTTGAGGAGGCTGCTCCACTTGAGAAATACCCCTGCGTCAAATGCAATGTATCGCGAAGGAAGGGCGAGAAGATCTACCATCTACCGTTTGATCAGCAATATGACCGAACTCTCATCGAAGAGGAGCGGCTTGAGCGGTACGTCTCGACGGTTGCCAAAGCAGAGAGGCTTGGCTTCAGAAGGGCCAGACGGTGGTTGGGTGGGGATGAAGAAGCAGGCGAGGCACAGTCTTCCAATCGGCGGCGCAGGAAGCCGGTCAAGAAGCAGGGTCGCCGCTAGGCACGCGGTGGGTCAGGTAAGGCTGTCGGCGCAGAGCTAAGCCCCTCCTACCTCCGCCGCCGTCCAGCGGTCGTTGCGCTCGTAGTAGGAGAGCGTGAGGCGGCGGTCGCCCTCGAGGCGCACCAGGTAGCAGCGGCGGCGGGGCTCCTGCCACTCGCTCTCCACCGCCAGCACCTCGTGCTCGCCGCCGCGCCAGGTCACGCGCTGGGGTCGCTGGGGGTAGCGGCTGCCGGCGTAGCAGGCGACCTCGACCAGCTCCTCAATCATCGGCGGCCGGCGGGTCGGGCCTCTCGAGAAGCTCCATCACCAGGCGGAAGGCCGCGCCTATCGCCGGCAGGCAGACCCGCAGGGGGACGCCCGAGCTGTAGAAGGCCTTCTGGCCCTCGGGCGTGCTGAGGTCGATGCCGGTGAGCTCGCGGCAGGAGAGGCTGCCCGTCTCCTCCTGAAAGCGCTGGCAGAACTCCGAGGCCAGGGCATAAGCCGTATCGCGCGGCTGCGAGGGCTCTTCCCGGCCGTACTTGAGGCCGATGGCCATGACGGAGCCGACCACGGCGCCGCAAATGACGCCTCGGCCACCGATGCCGCCGCCAAAGGCGGTGGCGATGCGGGGGATGACCTCGCTCTGTATTCCGAGCTGCTGGCTCACGGCCAGCAAGAGGGCCTCCGATCAGTCGTAGCGGCGGGCAGCGAGCAGTTGCGCCTCGTTTGGTTCCATCGCCATCGTCATCACCTCACAGCTTGGGCCTGGCCTTGTGCCACTCGGTCGCCTGCTCGTAGGCGTAGGCCACGCGCAGGATGGCCGGTTCGTCGAAGGGCTTGGCCATGATCTGGAGGCCCACCGGCAGGCCCCTTCGACCGGGCTCAGGGCTGGCGTCAGCGAAGCCACAGGGGACAGAAATGGCGGGAATGCCGGCGATGTTCACCGGGATCGTACAGACGTCACTGAGGTACATCTGCAAGGGGTCGGCCGTCTTCTCGCCGAGCTTGAAGGCGGGCGTGGGGGAGACGGGGGTCACCAGCACGTCGCACCGCTGGAAGGCGGCGTCGAACTCGCGGCGGATGAGGGTGCGCACCTTCTGGGCCTTGAGGTAGTAGGCGTCGTAGTAGCCGGCGGAGAGGGCGTAGGTGCCGAGCATGATGCGCCGCTTGACCTCGTCGCCGAAGCCGTGCTGGCGGGTGAGCTCCATGTTCTGCCACATGCTATCGCCGCGCATGTCGGAGTAGCCGTACTTGACGCCGTCGTAGCGGGCCAGGTTGGCCATGGCCTCGCTGGGGGCGATGATGTAGTAGCAAGCGAGGGCGTAGCCGGTGCTGGGCAGGGAGACCTCGCGGTCGACCTCGGCGCCCAGGTCCTGCATCTTGCTCACCGCCGCCTCGATCGAGGCGCGCACGTCGTCGTCCATCCCCTCGACGAAGTACTCCTGGGGCACGCCGATGCGGATGCCCTTGAGGTCGGGGATGAGCGACTGGGTGTAGTCGGGGACGTCCAGCGGCGCGGAGGTGGCGTCGCGCTTGTCGTGGCCGGCGATGACGTTCATCACCAGGGCGCAGTCGGTGACGTCCTTGGTGAGGGGGCCGATCTGGTCGAGGGAGCTGGCGAAGGCCACCAGGCCGAAGCGGCTGACGCGGCCGTAGGTGGGCTTGAGTCCGACCACGCCGCAGAGGGCGGCGGGCTGGCGGATGCTGCCGCCGGTGTCGGAGCCGAGGGCGTAGATGGACTCGCCGGCGGCGACGGTGGCGGCCGAGCCCCCGGAGGAGCCGCCGGGCACGCGCTCCAGGTTCCAAGGGTTGTGGGTGGGGTAGAAGGCGGAGTTCTCGGTGGAGGAGCCCATGGCGAACTCGTCCATGTTGGCCTTGCCCACCATCACCAGGCCGGCGTCAAGCAGGCGCTCGGTGACGTGGGCTTGATACGGCGGCAAGAAGTTCTGGAGCATGCGGGAGCCGCAGGTGGTGGGAACACCCTTGGTGCAGATGAGATCCTTGATAGCGGCGGGAATGCCGGTAAGCGGGGCGGCGTCGCCGGCGGCGATGCGCCTGTCGGCTTCGTCCGCCTGGTTGAGGGCCAGCTCTTCGGTGACGGTGACGTAGGCCCTGACGCGCTCCTCCATCTGGCGGATGCGGTCGAGGACGGCCTGGGTGAGCTCGTGGGAGGAGAGCTCGCGGCGGGCGAGGCGGTCGGCGACTTCGTGGATGGTCAGGTCGTAGAGCTCCACTGGTGGCCTCCCGGGCGCCTATTCCAGGACCGCCCGGACGCGGAAGAAGCCGCGCTCGGACAAGGGGGCGTTGGCCAGGATGTCCTCGGTCGGGTAGGAGGGTCGGGGTTCGTCGGCGCGCATGACGTTCTCCAGGGAGATGGGGTGGGAGGTGGGAGGGACGCCCTCGGTGTCTATCTGCCGGAGGACCTGGAAGTAGTCGAGAATCTGGGAGAGCTGCTGCTGGAACTTGGCGACCTCTTCCTCGCTCAGAGCCATGCGGAAGAGCATGGCGACGTGTCGGACCTCCTCGCGGGTGATGGCCATGGATGGCTCCTTCCCTGGCGTGAGTGGCCCTATTATAGCACTTGCCAGGCGGTTGCTGGCGGTGGGCTGTGCTGCTACCATACCTTAGGTTGTGGTTGAGGACGTGAAGACAATACCCCCGCCCGCGGCGGCAGGTCTGGGCCAGCCGAGCTACGTTTGGCGCTTCGGCCTGGAGCGTCGCTTCGATCTCATCCGCCGGCATGTTCCCCTGGAAGGTCGCCACATCCTCGATATCGGTTGCGGCATAGGAACGTTCGTCCAGCGGCTGCGGGAGTTCTCGCCCCACGTGTATGGGGTGGACATCGACCGGGAGCGAGTGCGCAGGGGAGCGACGGCTCTCCCCAACCTGGCGGTGGCAGTGAGCGAGTACCTGCCCTTCGCCGATGCTACCTTCGACGTCGTGCTTCTGCACGAGGTGCTTGAGCACGTGCGGGACGATCGCCTCACGCTGGCAGAGGCCGGCCGGGTGACCAGGCCCGGGGGAAGGATCGCTATCTATTGCCCCAATCGTCTCTACCCCTTCGAGACGCATGGCATCTTCCTGGGCAAGCGGTATGTCTTTGGCAACATCCCCCTGGTGAACTACCTGCCTGACGGGCTGCGCAAACGGCTGGTGCCCCATGTGCGGGCCTATACGAGACGAGACCTCAGGCGGTTGTTCGCCGGCGTGGGCGCGAGGCCCGTCGTCCATACGTGCGTTTTCCCGGGATTCGATAACCTGGCGGCTCGAAGTGGCCTGGTGTCTTCGATCCTGCGGCGCGTGCTCTACCCGCTGGAGAATACGGTCCTGGGAAACCTTGGCCTGTCTCATTTCGTTGTACTAGAGAAGAGGGGATAGGGGGGCATGGCCAGAACGTATAGCTCTCGGCGGCGGAGGCTGCGGAGACTGAACGGCGGTCGTCGGCGGTTAGGCGCTGGCTGGTTCTGGCTGGTCGGCGCTCTGGGGTTGCTGCTGGTGGCGATGGTGGGCATCGGCGGTGGCATCTCCTTCGCGGTCTATTACCACTACGCGGACGACCTGGATCGACCCGACGTGGCCCTGGCTCGCACGGGCTCGGCCGGCAGCCGCATCTTCGACCGCAACGGCAATCTGCTGTACGAGTTCGTGGACCCCTTGTCTGGCCTGAAGAACCCAGTGCCCCTGTCGGAGATCTCTCCCTGGCTGATCCAGGCCACCATCTCTACCGAGGACGCCAGCTTCTACGACAATCCGGGGGTGAACATAAAGGGGTTGCTGCGAGCTGCCATGGAAAACCTGACTCCCTTTGGGCCGGGCTTCCTGAAGGGCAGCGGCGGCAGCTCCATCACTCAGCAACTGGTGAAGAACGTCTACATTCCGCCGGAGGAGCGGGCCGAGCGGTCGCTGGGGCGTAAGCTCAAGGAGGTCGTTCTGGCTATCGAGCTGAAGCGGCGCTACGAAGACGACCAGATCCTGGAGTGGTACCTGAACCAGGTCTACTATGGGAACTTCGCGTATGGCGCTGAGGCCGCCGCCTGGCGCTACTTCGGCAAGCCGGCCAGGGACCTCACCCTGGCGGAAGCGGCGATGCTGGCCGGGATTCCCCAGGCCCCCGGGATGTATTCCCCGGCCATCCCCGAGAACCGGCCGGGGGCCGTGCAGGAGCAGCACCGCGTTCTCGACCGTATGGTGGAGCGCGACTATATCACACAGAAGCAGGCGGATGAGGCCAAGCAGGAGGAGCTGACCTTCGAGGAGGGGACCTTTCCCATTCGGGCGCCCCACTTCGTGTTCTATGTGAAGGACGCCCTGACCAAGATGTGCGAGAAGGGGCTGCTAGAACTGCCGGAGGACACGGACTGCTCTCAAGTCGTGTACCGGGCCGGCCTGCGGGTCACTACCAGCCTCGACCTGCCGCTGCAGCAGAGAGCGGAGGACATCATCGAGGAGAAGATCAGCGCTATTGAGGATCGCTACGGGGGTCACAACGCCGCGGCGGTGGTCATCGAGCCGGCCACTGGCGAGATCCTGGCGATGGTGGGCAGTCGCAACTACTTCCGGGAGGACATCGACGGCCAGGTGAACATTACCACCTCCGAGCGCTCGCCCGGCTCGTCGATAAAGGTCTACACTTATCTGACGGCGTTTCTCCAGGGCTGGACGCCGGCCACCGTAGTCAGGGATGAGCCGATCGACATCAAATCGGACAGCGGCCAGCCCATCCAGAACTGGAATTTCGCGTTCAAGGGGCCTGTCACCGTGCGGACGGCTCTGGCCGAGTCGATCAACATCCCGGCCGTCAGGACGATCCTGGTAGTAGGCGTTGAACGTGTCGTCGACACGGCTCACAAGATGGGCATTACCTCCCTGAACGACCCTGGCCGCTACGGGCCTGCCCTGACCCTGGGCGGGGGCGAGGTGAAGCTTCTCGACCACACGTATGCCTATAGCGTCTTCGCCAACAACGGGCTGATGGTAGGCATGCCCTCGGTGGAGGATCTGCCCTCGGGCTACCGCCAACTGGACCCGGTGGCCATCCTGACGGTGCAGAACGCGCTGGGGACAGTGCTGTATCAGTACACGGGGGCCGACTCGCTGCAGGTGGTACCGTCGGCCTACGCCTACCTGATCACCGACATCCTCTACAAGAGCGCTATCTACTGGAGCGGCCTGACCATCTCCCGCCCGGCGGCTGCCAAAACGGGCACCAGCGAAGGGTTCCGCGATGCCCTGGTGATGGGCTATACCCCCGATCGAGCGGTGGGCGTGTGGATGGGCAACGCCGACAACACTCCGATGGCCGAGGGGACGTTCAGCTTTGCCGGCTCCGGGCCCACATGGAAGGCGATAATGGAGGCCGCTCACGAGGGCCTGGAAGTCCACAGCTTCGTGCCCCCGGAAGGCGTATACTTCGCCCCGTGCGCTGGCAGAATGGAGGTCTTCGTGGAGGGCACCAAGTGCACCTACGTGGCGCCCAAGCCCAGCCCCACTCCTACCCCCAGTCGCACTCCCCGCCCAGATGCCACCGGCACTCCGGCGACGCCAAGGGCCACCCCAGCAGGCACCCCTGCAGCCACCCCAGCAGGCACCCCTGCAGCCACCCCAGCAGGCACCCCTGCAGCCACTCCAGCAGGCACCCCTGCAGCCACCCCAGCAGCCACCCCTGCAGTCACCCCGGCTAGCACACCCACTCCCGTGCCGTCGCAACAGCCCTCTACCCCAGGGCCGGGTGGCTAGCCTGGCGCCCGCCAGTAGCTCGTCCTTGGCCTGTTGGCGAGAGCTTGCGCTATGGCTGCCAGGCTATAGTATTTAGGATCGGCTTGCGATGAGTGCTTCCTCGGGAGAGGGGATTGCAGGAAGATAGTCAAGAGCCCGGGGTTCACCGTGGGCGTCTTCCGGGCGACGTTTTCATCCGACGGCCGCGGGTGCCTCGACGCGGCCTGCACCGAGTGTTGGGCGTGCCGGGGCTGTTCAGCGCCGCTTACGGCAATGTTGGCTCCTCCATCTACTACGCCCTGGGTGTGGTCGCTCTCTTCGCCCTGGGCCTGACGCCCCTAGCCTTCATCGTCGCTGGCCTTATCTTCGGTTGCACCGCCCTGACCTACGCCGAGGGGACCACCGCCATGCCCGAAGCCGGCGGGTCGGCCATGTTCGCTCGCCGGGGCTTCAACGAGCTGTTCAGCTTTATCGCCGGTTGGGCGCAGGTGCTCAACTTTGTGGTGACCATCGCCATATCTGCTTTCGCGGTGCCCAACTATCTGGCGGTCTTTGTGCCCATTCTCAAGACCT
>Ga0209979_1004908_pt1 | contig 10801 bp, 8 predicted proteins | sample AnhtaG_FD_183114 | JGI IMG/M metagenome (GOLD analysis project Ga0209979, IMG submission 183114) | Deep subsurface microbial communities from Anholt, Denmark to uncover new lineages of life (NeLLi) - Anholt_01485 metaG (SPAdes) (version 2) | ecosystem: Environmental > Aquatic > Marine > Oceanic >...
CGCGGAGCCGCTCTGCGATCTCCTCCACCTCCGCTCGTGTGCGGTACATGCACCGCGAGAACCATGTCCCGAACGACCACAGCGGCGGTACCGCCGGCCGCCCCGTCAGCTCCCCGTAGCGGCTCAGCACCTCCTTCGGCGAAGGCCCGTACACCAGGAAATAGTCTAGATACGGGTCCGCCACCCGGAACGCGGCCGTCTGCACGGACGGCTCCCCCAGCTCGTACGCGATCTTCGACGCGTGGTGCACGAACACCCCGTAGCCCCGGCTGCTCATGAAAAACGGAACGTTCAGGTAGCTCACCGTCGAAGTCATCACCGCAGACGGGTCGCGGCTCCACGACACGATCCGCTGCCCCCGGTGGTCGAACGACCCGAACTGCCCCCCAAGCCCGTACAGCCTCTCTCCCGGCTCCAGCGAGAACACCTCGTGGAACGCTAGCCGCCCCTCTCCATCCCGCGAGTACCCCGTCGGCAGCGCCACTGCCCCACTCAATTGCGTGTCCTCCCGCTTCAGCTCGAACAGCGTCCGCCCCCTGCTTTCGCTGATCGTCACCGACCACGGCCTCCGCGCGACCCGCACTTGTAGGACATCCCCGTCCAGTGTCACCCCCTCCTCGTCCTCTATCACCCTCGGTGGGACAGGCTTTAGCCTGTCGCCCTCCACCAGCATCGGCGAGTCCCTCGGCGGCTCCTCCGATAGCCACGCCTGAATGCGCACCACCTCCGCCGTCACGAACACGACCCTCACCTTCACCAGCTCCCCGCCGTCCGCACGCGCCTCGAACTCGACCCCGTCCTCTATCTCCCCGTGCGACACCATCTCCACCAGATACGCGTACTCCCGGTTCGGATCGGCGAAGATCGGTGTCCAGTCCTCGCTGAACTCCCACAGAACCCCGCCCGGCCTCATCTAGCTGCTCCTTCTACCCAGGATTTCCCATTTCAACCTGGTGACCCCGAAGTGGGCTCCGCCCTCGGCGGACTGTATCCTACCCCTGACTCCATATCGCGTCAATTGTGAGTCGTCAGCAACTTTCCGAATGTGAATGTGTATGAGCAGTTCCTAGTGAACGCCTGAAGCCTTGCTCTCGCTCCCCAAGGGCAGTAGGGTATCGCCCGCAGGAAAGGAGCGGGCAGTGCCGCAGAAGCGTTCCCCCGCCGAGGTTCAGGCAGAGGCCAAGACCGAACATGCCGAGGGTGGGCCTCCATCATCGCGTCACTGTTTGAGGGACGTCGCTATTTCCTCATGGACGAAGACAAGAATGCGGAGAGGGTTCAGGACGTAGCTTGGGACAGCTAGCCGGTAAGGCGGCCGAAGGCCTCGCAGCCCTGGGTATTGGGGGCCGGCGCTATCTTCCAGTCGCCGTCCTCCTTCTGGAACGCGGCCTGGATCTGGTATTCACTCTGCCCGGCTATTTCGCCCACTATCACCGCCTGGGCGGATGAGCCTTCGATCGTCACACTCTCCGTGCGTTTGAACCGCAGGAGCCGTAGGTCATCACCTAGCTGGATGGCGGCGTCTTCTTCCAACCGGTCGAACTGCTCGCGAGGGCATCGCTGCTGGAATTCGCTGCTGAAGGAGTCGTAGAGGGATGGCCACTGTCCCGCCGGCAGGACCTCGATGGACCTCCGGGCCAGCCACTGTATCGCCTGTTCGTCGCTCGCCGCTGGTTGCGTATCGTCTGTGGTCGCACCGCTGGGGATGATGGTTGCGCCGCCGTCGCCGGTCGCTGCGCCGCCGTCGCCCGTTCCGCCCGACGCCAATAGGGCTATCCCCACGAGAAGCAGCGTGAAGGCCGCCACCAGCCCGGCGGCGGCTACCTCATTGCCGTTCAGCAGTAGCCTGCCGGGTTTGGTATCGGCAGCGGCGGCAGAGGAGCGCGGCCGCCGCCGTCGGCTACGCCGGCTCCTTGACCTAGCGGCCATCAGGATGTGCGTCGGAGGAGACCCGAGTGGGAAAGACATTCTAGCCGTACCAGCCTTCGTCAGCTCGAACGGCAGCTTCTCGCCGGCCAGGGCTGCATGCAGCATACGAGATGATACTCACGATGATACTCATAATGATAAGGGAAAAGCCCACAGTCCATCAAGGACGGCAGCTCGCCCGGTGTTTCGTTGACCGCTCGCTCCCCTTTGCTGCGATGGCGCTGCCAGCCGCGTCTGCTTAGTGGGTGGCTTCAGTTGGACGACTCTCTGTACCATCTCTACCACAAGGAGGAGAATGACTGGTGGTGGGTGGTCGGCAGGCGGGCCCTGGTCAAAGTTGGAGGGCTGTCCAGAGGAGGCCCCAACCTGAAGCTGGACTACACCCTGGTGCCTTCGACTGTGACCAGGGTGCTGAGCGGAGTCATCCGGTTGGAGGCCCGACCGCTGGCCCACGCGTTGCTGCCGTTGGGCACCTCCATCGCCTGCGTGGCTGTGAAGTCGGCCTCTTCCGCGGTTTCGACCAAGCGCGGGATGTCGCGAGGGTTACGGGAATAGTCAGCATCCATCTGAATTATGTAGTCGGCGCCCAGGTCTAGAGCCGTCCTGAAGCCCTCCAGGTAGGCGCTGCCGTACCCCAACCTGGCTGGCCGCTCCACTAGGTGGATGCGGGGGTTGTTGACGGCGATTTGCGAGACGAGGTGGCCTGTACCGTCGGGAGAGTTGTCGTCCACAACGATGACTTCGTAGTGTGGAGCCAGATGGAGGATGTCCGGCAGCAGGCTGGGAATGTTCTCCGCCTCGTTATAGGTGCCTATGACCACGATGCATTTCATCGACTACGATCCCGTGGACTCGGGAGCCAGGCGGCGGATCTCGTCCGCGTTGCTGTAGTAGATGATGCCGTCGGGGCTGACGGCGACGTCGAGCTGGCAGTCTTCCGCAACCACGTCATCGGCCGTGACCTGGTTCAGCTCGGGCCCGCTCAGCTCAAGACGCCGCAGTAGGTTGGTCTCGGATTCGCAGACCAGGAGGGCGTCGCCAAGGAGAGGGTACACGTCGGCGGAGGCAAACTCCAACCCGGAAACGACGACGAAGGAGAGGAAGTCGCCCGGCAGCATCCCCTCTTGGGACAGGAAGTAGATAGCCTTGGTGCCCGTCCCCGCCTCGCAATCGGAGTAAGGGAACTCGCCGACCTCCGGCCAGCCGTGGTTCGCGCCTGGCTCGATCAGGTTAAGCTCCTCGCAGCTCACCGTGGTGTTGTCTGTGCCGTAGATGGCGCCGGTCTCAGGGTGAAAGGCGAAGTCGAAGGGCTCACGGAAGCCGTAGGCGAAGATGCGGGGATCGGCCGCGGGATCATCGACCAGCGGGTTGCGCGGCGCTGGCGATCCGTTTTTCTTGTCGACGCGGAGCAACTTGCCCACGGGGATGCTCAGGTTCTGCGCCAGCTCCGGCGTGTCGTAGTCTCCCAGGCTGATGTAAAGGAAGCCGTCAGGGCCGAAGTGGATGCTGCCGTTGGCGTTGAAGCCAGGAGCGGCGGGGAGGGTCTCAGGGAGGTCGTTAACGATGACCTTGGGGTCCACGCCTTCGTTATCGCGGTCGGTAAATCGGACGATCACGGGCTTGCCGACGGGGGTCTCCGGCTCGACCACCTCGGTGAAGAACGCGTAAACATAGGGGTTTGTCTCGAAGTTCGGATCGAGGGCGAGGCCGGTAAGTCCCCAGTCCAGATCGAGGTAGGTGGCCACCTCGACCTGCGCGAAGGGCTCCTCGTGTAGTTCCCCGTCGGGGCTGACCACGCGGATCGCTCCGGTGAACTGTTCGGCGTAGAAGAGCCGACCGTCAGGGGCGAAGGCCATGGCGGCGGCCCGGTCGGCAGCGGTCACCCACTCTGACTTCACGCCAAAGGAGTTGCCGCCACCACCGCAGGCGGAAGCCAGCGAGAGTAGGAAGAGTGAAATGACCGCGAAAGCAACAACGCGAGCGCTTCTTCCCATAGTGCAGAACATATCAGACACCGCACTTTAAGGCTAGGTGGTGGGGCGGTTGGCGCTCTTTCGACGTCCTCAAGTATACCAGGGGCGGAAGCACCTGCACAATCAGACAGACGATGGGAGTCGATCCCTGCCTCTGCCGTAGGAGATGAAGGCCCAAGCGGCGTGGATGGGGCGATGAGGCTCAGAAGCCGAACCGCGTGGCGTAGATCACGAAGAGACTGCCCATAAGGACGGCGGATCCCGCTAGAAGGACCTGGTGGACGCCCTCCGTCCGGCCCAGCCGAGCCATGACCAGGAATAGTGGGAAGACCACCAGGAGATAGCGAGGCATACTGATCTGGAAAGTGGCGGACATGAGGAAGATCAACCCAGCCCATGCGTAGATCTGATAGGACGGCCGCAGCCAGCGTGCAGCACTGATCAGCAAGAGAGCGGCAAGGGCGATGGAAGCCAAGCGGAACTCGAAGACCGTTGTACGGTAGGGGCCAGGCGGGTCTGAGCCAATGTGGCGCAGCGCATCGGTCAGAGACTCCCAGGGCCAGATGGCGCTATGGTTCCAGTGGTCCCGCTGTATCTCGACGAATTCGAGGGGGTTACCCAGGACCACCCAGTTGAGTCCCAGATAGGCCACGAAGCCAACAGGGACCAGCAGCAGCCAGAAGGCGCGCAAAGGCGCGCGCCACCTTTCCTGCCAGACCGCTTCAAAGGCCAAAGCGGGAACTAGTGCCAGGCCTTGCATCCGGGTGGCGCAGGCCAGCATACCGAGCGTTCCGGACCAGGTCCAGCGTCCGCGGCGGGCTGCCAGGAAGGAGCCCAACACGAGGGCAACGAAGAGCCCCTCCGTATAGGGCAGGAAGAGGAAATAGGCTGTCGGGAAGAGGAAGAAGTACCAGAGGCTGCGGTTCGCCTCTTCCTCGTCAGCGTCCAGCCTCGCCAGAGCTTGGAGAAGGAAGCCAGCCGCGACTGTGGCCAGTGAGGAGACCACCAGGGCAGAGACAAGATAGCTAGGGATGACAAAATGCACTATCCGGATAGCAAGCGGATAGAGGGGGAAGAACACAATGAAGAGGCGGTCTTCACCTTCGGCCCGATAGCCCACCTCAGCGATGCGGAGGTAGTGGGGAGCGTCCCACCTGTTCAACACCTCCAGCAGAATATCCGCTAGGTGCGCGTTCTCTCGGCCTATGATAATGAGCCCGATAACGTAGCTCGCCAGGAGCAGCCCCACCCACACGCCTAGGGCCAAGAGCAGTGCTCGCCAGAGGAATCGCCATTGCTCCTCGCGCAGCCTGAGCCTCGCCTTGAGCATTTCCACACTGGGGAGTCTGATCTCCAAAACCCTCCCAAACACCGAAAGTCATGCTCGTGTTACGTGATCGCGCCCCAATGGGCCCTACCAGCCCAGCTCCGTCGCCCAGTACCGGCCCCAGAAGCCGGCGACGATGGCCACTGCTACCAGCAGCACCTTGATTCGCGTGGAGGTAGGGGATTGGTTGTCCTCGAAGCCGAGGGCCGTCAGGATCAGCAGGAAGGGCGCGAAGTCCAACAGGTAGCGATACCCGAACTGCACCCAGCCTTGGCAGTAATAGGTTACCGCTGGTATGGAGACCAGGAAGATGGCCATCCATGAGCCGAGCTTCAGCGGGTCGTCGCGCTTCACGAAGGCCGCGTATATGAAGGCCGGGGAGGTGAGCAGCACGCTCATCCCGTACGGCGAGGGCCGCAGGATCGACCAATCCGGGTGGAACTCCGGCGGCATCAGGAAGATCGTGTACAGATGGAGGGGAATGTTCCGTACGTCCAACATGTCGAAACGGATGGCGTCCGGGAACTGGCTGAGGTAGAAGCTGTATGGAATACCGCCGTAGCCGTCGTAGAGCTCTTCCAGGCCGGTGTCGAAGGGCGAGCCGAACCTGACGTCGTTATACCAGAGGGTGAAGAGAACGAACGGCAGCAGCGTGCCCAGGAAGAGCCCCATCTGCGTGAGCGACTCCCTATTGAATAGGGCCTGGCGGCTGAGAATGGAGGGGTGCCGCTGCCGGACCATCCAGTAGAGGAAGACCGGGGTCGCCAGGATAGTGGACTGTCGGCTGAGAAAGGCGAGCGCGAGGAAGAGAGCAGGCAGCACCGGCGAGGTCCGGCGCAGCAGGAAGATGATGGAGAGGAGGAGAAAGAAGACTGCGGCAACATGGTTGTAGAACCAGAGCGTGCCGGTGGTCGCGGCGTAGAAATGGGCGGTGCCGAAGGCGAAGAAGGGCACCAGCAGGAGCTTGGTGGTCCTGCTCACGTTCAGGAGGCACAGTAGATACCAGACTAGGACCACATTTATCGCTCCCAGGGCCATGCTGAAGTAGACTTCGGAGAAGCTCGAGCCCCAGATAGCAACGAAGGGCACCAAGAGCACCGCGGGCGCAGGCTGGTGGGGGAGGTATTTGCTCGTGCCATCCACCACCAGGTCATGATAGAAGTCAGGGATACCGACCGACGCCACGTCGAGGGTTCCCTGCGTAATGGCGACGGCGAGATAGACGTAGTGCTTGTACCAGTCCAGCGGCTCGCTGTTGGACAGGTAGTATCCCAAGAAGGCGATGGCGAAGATAAGGACAGGGACCCCGGCCGTTCGAGCTAGCGAGGCCAGCGGCGCCCACCGGGTCGTTAACTTGACTTCGATCGCGCTCATCTTGTCGGCTGGCGTCCTTCTGCGCCCCTTCCGGGCACCCCTACCAGGTCTGCGGGCTGACCGGTGTTCCTTCTGGAACCACGGCCATCAGTTGGCCCAGCGTGGTCTTTGGGACTATTATGATACCGTCTTCTTCTTTGACAACGCATCTAGGTACATGCACGTCTTAAGGTATACTAACGCTATTAACGAAGTATTTCCATTTGCTTTGACGCCGTCCCGCTACAATAGGTGCTGAAGTTGTCGTTCGTTCTTACCGGTTTAGCCCCGGCCCACCTGCTATACCGATGTCTGAGCCAGTAGGGGGCCCGGGCGGGCCGAGGGGGAGTTCCAAGTCACAGTGAAGGTCGAGGACAGGGCCACGACGCTGGGGCTGACTCTGCCCATCTCTCTCAGTGCTCGCCAGGTCCTGATCATCAGCCTGCTGATCAGCCTGGTGGCAGCGGCGCTGTTCACCCGCTTCTGGCGGTTGGGTACGCCGGACGAGATGTACTTCGACGAGGTCTTCTTCTCCAAGACCGGCCAGGAGATCCTGCGCGGGGATCCAGCCGCCTGGGAGTGGTTCGGGCACGAGAACACACATCCGCCGCTGTCCAAGCTGTTCATGGCGGGCGGAATGGCCTTCTTCGGGGAGGACAGCCCTTTCGGCTGGCGGTTCTTCGGTGCCCTGGCGGGCATCGGGTCGGTCATCTTCATCTACCTGCTGGGGAAGCGGCTATTCAGGAGCGAGATCGTCGGCATGGCCGCCGCTTTCTTGATGGTCTTCGAGGGGCTCTTTTTCGTCCAGTCGAGGATGGCTACACCCGACACGTACCTGGTGTTCTTCATCCTGGGGTCTATCTATTTCCTCGTATCCGAGCGGCCATTGTTGTCCGGGATCTTCTTCGGGGCGGCCATCGCCACCAAGTGGTCAGCCATCCTGACGCTGTTCCCGGTGGGTCTCTATCTGGTCTACAGATTCCTGCAGACCGATAGGTCGCAGTGGCGCCGATTCTTGAGAGAAGCCTCCATCGCTGTGCCCCTGTTCTTCCTCGTCGTCCCCCTCTCCATCTATCTCCTGACGTACGTCCCCATGCTGTTCAGCGGGCACACGCTGGGGGACGCGTGGGAACTGAACCGCCAGGCGTACCAATTCCACTCCGGTCTGGAGGCCACCCATCCCTACCAATCGCCCTGGAATACGTGGCCAATCATGATGCGGCCCGTTTTCCTCTACGTGTCCTCGAGTGGTGCCAACATCTACTCGTTGGGCAACCCGCTCATCTTCTGGCTGGGCCTTCCGGCGTTGGCCTTCGCCTTGTGGCAGGGGCTCGGCGGGGTGCGGTCCAAGCTGGACGAGGCGACTGGAAAGCTCTCTCTTTCGGGCGCCATGGGCCGAGAACAGATGGCATTGCTATTTGTGGTGCTCACCTACTTGGGGTTCTTCCTGCCCTGGGCCATACAGCCCCGATGCATGTTCATCTATCACTACCTGCCCAGCTTGCCTTTCCTGCTGCTGGCCCTGGCGTATGCTGTCCATAGGTTATGGCAACGGCCCTGGAGTCGGGGCGGAGCCGTCCTCTTCCTGGGAGCGGCCGCGCTGACGTTCGTCTATTTCTACCCTCACCTGGCGGCGGTAGATGTCTCTGATTCCTTGGCGGAATCATATTTCTGGTTCTCATCTTGGCGCTAGATGGCCTGAGTAACAATTGTCGGCCGCTGATCGTCGTTTCTGACAGAGCGGGATGGCGATCCTGCAAGGCCTGCGGGCTTACGGCGGGCAACCGGTAGACTAGGGTACAAGCGTTCACCGTGGATACGAAAGAGGCAGACACTGCAACCACCAGGATAAGTTTCACCTTCCAGATTAGCCCCATGGCCGTCATACTGGCGGTCGGCCTCGTGGTGCGGCTGGTCGCAGCTGCTCTGCCGGGCTTCGGCATCGACCTGGGCACGTTTCAGTTCTGGAGTGTGCAGCTGGGTGAGCGGGGGGCCTGGAATTTCTACAGCGACGATTTCTTTGTCGACTGGTCGCCGGGGTATCTCTACGTGCTCTGGTTCCTGGGGAACCTGGACAGCCTCTTCGGCTTTGGCGGCGACCAGTTCTGGTATCTTCTCAAGCTGCCTTCTATAGCGGCGGACCTGGCCTCCGCCTACCTGCTGTACCGCATCCTCGACGGGCAGAAGCTGACGGTCCGGGTGGGGGCGGCGGCCCTGTACCTGCTGCATCCGGTCGTTCTCCTCGTGGGGCCGGTATGGGGCCAGGTGGACAGCATTTTGGCCTTCTTCCTCCTCCTCAGCGTCTATTACCTGGCTCAAGGCCGCACGTTGGTGGCGGCAGTGGTGTATACCACCGGGTTCCTGGTGAAGCCACTGGCCATTGCGGCGCTGCCGCTGTTTGCCTTTTGGGGCCTGCGGGACGAGGTCCGCCAGGTCTTACCTGCTCTGTCGGAGGCGTCTGAACCGCTGGCCCGCCCTGTCCGGTTCGGCGTTGATCTCGCCCGCCGGCTTTGGCCCGTGGTAGGCGCATCCCTGCTGGCTGGACTTCTCATCGTGCTTCCCTTCTTCCCCACGAACCCGCTGGGGATATTCGATCAACTGGCGGACGCGGCGAAGGTGTATCCCTATAACTCCTTCTACGCCTACAACTTTTGGGGCTTGACTGGCTGGTTAAAGCCGGACGACATGACCTTCTGGGGGTTGGCCTATCGCTGGTGGGGCATCATCTTGTTCGTGGCGGCCAGTCTGAGCGTCATCTGGACGTTTCGCGACGCCAAGAGCCCGGGCCTGATGGCCCTGGGCGTCGCGCTCTCCGTTCTGGCCTTCTATCTCTTCGTGACGCGGATGCACGAGCGCTATCTGTTCCCCTCCATCCTGCTCCTGTTGACCGCAGGGGCCGCTCTCAACGCTAAGTCCATCTGGGCTGTGTTTGGAGTCCTAAGCGTGGTGCATTTCTTCAACGTGTACTACGCGTACATCACCTTCACTGAGGACAACTATCTGAGGATGGGCTGGCTGTTTGACTGGATCGACGATAGGGTGTTCCTCCTCTCCCTCCTCGCTTTCCTCGCGTTCCCAGTACTGCTGGCGAGCGGTCGCTTCTTGGCGATGCGAGAAGAGAGGGCAGGGGGAGAGGCAAGCGGTGGTTGAGTTCAGGACGAGGCTTCCGCACATGGGGACCGTCAGCAGCTATGTCTATGGCACACCTAGGATCGTCAGGTTCTTATCGGTGGGTGCCGCCGCCAGCCTGCTACACTTGCTCGTGCTGTACCTTATTCAGCTCAGCGGTATGTCGAGGCTGCTGGCCAATTTCTTCGCCTTTGAGATCTCGGCCCAGGTTAACTTCGCTCTCAGCTACTTCATCACATGGCACGACCGCACGCCGGAAAGGCCGACTGTCCGCTATGTCATCGAGCGGCTGCTAGGCTTTAACGCCATGGCTGTCACGACCCTGGTCATCAACATGTCCGTCTTCGCCCTCATGCTCCTATACATCCACTTCATGATAGCGGGAGTTGTGGCGATTCTCGTTGCCGCCACTGCCAACTTCATCGTGAGTTCCCTTCTCATTTTCAGGCGCCGCGAGGGATTCTCACGGGGAACCTCAAGCCGCTGGCGCTTCTGAGCGGTCGACGGGCTCGAGGGCAAGGCTGGCCATCTGCGCCAGGCGCCAGGCAAGCTTTCGTCAGGGGGAAGACCCAGCAGTCGGCCACCGGCCGGCGAGCCGCCGAGAAGCAGGCGCCAGCACTAACACTGTGAGTCGATTCGAGACCGAGGTTCTCACCCGAGACGAGAACCTGTAGGGGCTGGTGCGCCTGAACGCTCAATGGGTGGAATGGGCCACGGCTCGGACACCACCACACTAGCGGGTCATCTTTGCCGACGCGCCGCGGGTGGAGTACGAGAAGCTGGCCGACGAGGCGGTGGGCGAACCCTCGGAGCAGGTGCGCCAGCGGGAGTACGAGGTGGTGCGACAATAGACCAAGCGAACCCCGATGACCTGCCTGAAAAGCAGGAGGTCTATCGGGTGGCGATCCGTGCTGGCAGGTGCCTGGGATTGTCAATCAGGGCTTGGTGGGCAGAGCGGTCCTGCAGGCGGTACCCTACAGCCTCAAGGCCGGCCCAAGTAGCGCAGCGCGTCAACCCTTCAGATGCGGATGAGGTTCTGGCATCCCACAGCGGAAGCGGGCGGAGAAGTCCGGAGGCCACCGAGCTTGTG
>Ga0209979_1004909_pt1 | contig 10801 bp, 3 predicted proteins | sample AnhtaG_FD_183114 | JGI IMG/M metagenome (GOLD analysis project Ga0209979, IMG submission 183114) | Deep subsurface microbial communities from Anholt, Denmark to uncover new lineages of life (NeLLi) - Anholt_01485 metaG (SPAdes) (version 2) | ecosystem: Environmental > Aquatic > Marine > Oceanic >...
CCATGCCGCCCATGCCGCCCATGCCGCCGCCGTAGCCGCCCATGCCGCCGCCCATGCCGGACATTCCCATGCCGGGCATTCCCATTCCCATGCCGCTGCCCATGCCGGACATTCCCATGCCGGGCATTCCCATGCCCATACCCATGCCGGGCATTCCCATGCCCATGCCCATACCCATGCCCATGCCGCCCATGCCGCGGAAATTGGCCGGCTCGGCAACAAGGTCGGCAATGTCATAAACACGGTGCACCATCTTGGGCGGAAGCATTCCCCCCTCTATCGTTGCTATCAGAATTACTCCTTCGTCCACAACATAGGTGAGTTCCGCAAATTCGCCCGAAACGCCGGCTAACAGAATCTCTAACGCCTTGCGAAGTTTAATACCAGTCAGCGGGTCCATCCCCGCAGGGGTGCTCTGCTCTACCTCGGCAATCTCGAGTAAATCTTTCCAGTTAGGCTGTATTTGTATAATAGGCGGCTGTATGGAATTCTCTAACATCTCTACCACTTCACCGAAAGACATTCCTGGTGTCAGGTCCGAAAGGTCAACAAGCTTCTCCAATTGCTCATAGACAGCCGCGTCGGCCTCGTCCAATCCAATCGGCTTATCCGGCTGGCGCGTCGGCTTCTCGATAAGCTCTCGCCAATACGAAGGATAAGTAAGCTCTTCGGCGTACGGAATTCCGGACTCATCTGTTTTCATCAAAACATCTGCTCTCTGTTTATCCGTCTTTTTCTGTACATCTAATTGTTTCCGGAGGTAACTCATATCTTCCAGAGTGTCTCTGAGCACCAGCGCCTGCTCATTTTGTGGGTCTAATGCAATCAGGCTTACCAATTGACCAAGAGCTGCTTCATAACGCTGCTGTTTCTGATAAGTCAGCGCGTTCTTCATCAACTCGGCTATCCTTTCCTCCCTTTCAATCTCCATTTGTTCTCTAAACCGACGGTTTGCCTCTGCCGCATCTCTACGTTTCTCTTGCTCGGCCTGCCGAATATTTTCGTTCTCTTTCTCAACTATTTCCTCGGTCAATACTTCCAGCTTGCTGCTGTATTCTTTGAAAAGTGCATCTCCGAGATGCATCTGGTTTTTGTTCACGGTAAGTTTAGCCGTCTCAACCACGTTCTTTGCCTTATCGAATCTGCCCTGGTTTATGTAACTATGCGCTTTAGCTACAGCATCGTTAACAACCGCTCTGGTATGGCTACGTATGATATTTCTTCTGCGATTAATCACATCGATGTAGCTGCTCTGGCCTGTTACCGGCGATGCGACCCTTGGTGCAACTTCCAGCGCAACAACCTCCGGTTCAGCAGCCCCCGGCTTAAGCACCTCCGCCTCAGCAACCTCCGGTTCAGCAGCCTCCGGCTTAAGCACCTCCGCCTCAGCAACCTCCTTCTCAGCATTCCCAGGATCAGCAACAGCTACGACCACCGGCTTCTCTTGTCCCGGAACGAGCTGTCGCTCGGCTCCTTCGGGTAACAGCTTATCTATTTGCGCCAGATAACCTTCTATTGCCTTTTTCATCGGCGGCGAGATTAAGCTGCTGGCTGCGACTTTAAGTAAACCTTCGCGGGCCTTCTCAAGCTGACCGGTGCGGTAAAATCCCAGGCTGCGGAAATAAAGCTCAGCGATTTCTTTCCGCCGCTCATCCACGCCCACAACAGGTTTCTTAACCTCTGCTGCAGCTTCTCCTGACTTCTCTGTAGTCGGAGGCTTTGTTATTTTTGCCTTTTCAAGCTGGGCTTTGGCAGCGATAACCTGAGCGTCTATTTGCCTGAACACCTCGGCGATTTGTTTGAGCTCCTCTTTGGTCAAAAACTCATTATCTCTTATCTTTTCAAGATATGTTTTGGCTTCGATTAGTTGGTCCTGCTTAATCAATTCGTTGACTGCCCGAAATGTCTCTAAGGCGCGTTTCCTTTTAAGTACAGCTATTTGGCTCTTCTCAAGAAGCTCGTTGAGTTGCTCACGCACAGCTACAACCAAATACTCCTCATACCCCTGGGCCATAAGGAAGGTTTTTGCTGCTTGCTCAAAGAAACCTTTTTTGTATTCTTCCTGCCCAGTTTGAATATAGGTTTGGACTATGCGGCGGATTGCTTCCTGCCTGTTAGCATCTTCATCTTCCTGTGACGGAGCCACTTGCGATACTGTTATTACCAGCAACAAAATCAACGCCAGAACAACGGGCAGGGACCTCCTGCCAAAAGACTCAGTCAAAAAATTCGGCTTGCTCAAAATAAACCTCCTGCCAAAAAAAATACCACCCTTGTAAGGAAATTTTTATCAAACTACGTTCTACACAACCTCCAGTTCTAAGAATAGACCAGACTTATGATAATCGAGTTTATAATAAAATATCTAATATTGCAAGAGAAAAATTGATTTATATCAATTTGGCCGATAATATTCAAGCTTCCGTTTGTCAAACTGGAAAGTTTGGGCAAACCAAGCAAAAAATAGTCACAAAAAAACGCCTTTTTTATGGCCATAACGAGGCTTTGAACAAAACATAACCACTCAAAAAAAACAAAATATGACGCAAAAACCTCTCGTTTTAGCTGTTGAAACCTCCAGCAGAATAGGCTCTGTTGCAATAGCTCTTGGCGAAAAAATCCTCGCCGAAACTGCTTTTTCTGCACCCATCAGGCACAGTGCGGAGATTTTTCCAGCCATCAGTGACATCCTGGACCGTTTTAGCAGAAAGCCTGACCAAATCGATCAGGTCCACATCTCCGTCGGGCCAGGAAGCTTCACAGGCCTGCGCATCGCCGTAACCCTCGCAAAGACAATGCACCTGGCCAACGCCGCAAAAATCGTCACGGTCGATACACTCGACGTAATCGCCGCCAATGCAACCGACTATTTAAAGGAAGAAAACACAAACATAACTTCTCATTCTGAACGAAGTGAAGTCGAAGACCCGCTAAGGCGGGAATCTCCTAAAAGAATCGCCACCATCCTCGACGCCAAGCGAGGCCAGTTCTTCATCGCTGTGTACGAACGCAATACGAACGACAAGCAGCGAGCGACGAGCGACGGACCCGCCAGCGGCGGGTATCGATCGGAACCCAGCGTTGCTGGGTGGAAAAAGTTTTTTCCGGATTCCCTAATGACCGCGTCCCAATTCCTCGACCAATTCGCTCAAAGTGAAAAACCTATCTGGCTGCTCGGCGACGGCCTGCTATATTATAAGGATAAATTCAAAGCCGACGGCACTCGATTTTTAGACCAGAACTACTGGAGCCCCCGGGCTTCAAAGGTTCACCGCCTCGCCTGGAAAAAAGCCCTGACCAATCAGTTCGCCGACCCCTTGACACTAACTCCGAATTATTTACTCCGCCCTGAAATCAAAATAAAACCACGATGACCCATCATTACCAATAATAATCTGTGCGAAATGATAAACGGTAATCTCAACTCCTTACTTCGACATTCTATGTTCGATATTCGATATCTCCCTCCTCTGTCCTTTGCAATAATCAGTAATAATTCATCATTAAAAAAGGGACCCATACCTAATGATTAGGTATAGGTCCCGAATTGACCAAATCCATTGCTCTATCATTGCAAGCAACTAATTACTACCCATGGTTTCTATGGTGTTTCCGGCTCAGGTGGTGCTGGCCGATACAGCCGAATATCATCAAAAAAGACCAAGCCTGAACCGCCGGGCTGCAGATTGTTCTTATCGCCGAAACCAATAGAAATCGTATTGACATTGGCCAGGTTTACGCCCTGAGCCGCAAACTCCTGCAGGTCGATAGTCCATTCCGTCCAGCTATCTATCAACGCCGCATCGGAATTATCATGATAGACCGTCGCGCTGCCGTTAAGAGCCACATACACCCGCTCAGCAGCATTAGAGGCATCACCGCGGAACCACAGTGACAATACTCCAACACCTTCTTCGGTCCAGTCACGCACCGAGACCAGCGTCATGGTTATCTCAGAGTACTTGAAATTGTTTTCATAGTAAACCGGCATCGACTGACCGCCGCCGTGAACAATACTTGTCTCGGCAAAAGGAGGATCGGCATGTCCTGCCATAGAGCCATTCGTTGGGACTTCCCATCCGTCTATCCACGTACTGAATATCTCGTCAGGCGGATAGTCGTTGTAGTCTTCAATGTCGTCTATCCCAATGAAGTCGATTACCGTAAAACTCCATACGTTGCCTTTGCTGATTGTCGCGTCGGTATTATACTCATCGACACGCCAGTAGTATGGCCCGCCGCCCCATTCAACTTCGGGTGGAGTGTAAATAGTAACACCCTGTCGGCCTCGATATATGCCGGTCGTATCAGATGCATCGGCATTATCCACAGCATCTTTATCAGTTCCGAAGTAAACATCATGCTGAGATGCCATATCTCCCGGCGACCAGCTAAGTGGCGTCGCCTCTCTGATATACGGTATTGAGCCAGGCCTCGGGTTTGGACCCCAGGCAACCAACGGGTCACCTCGCATGACCAGTTTAATCTCGTCCACCGTCAAAGCCTTATTGAAGATGTGGACATCGCTGATGTAGCCTTGCCACCGCTCTCCGTTGGCGTCACCCCCTATATAAAGGGGATTCTCGTCAATCGTGGCTGTCGTGATGCCGGTGCCGGCCACCTCGCCGTTGCGATAATACGTCAGGTTTGCCCCATCCTTCACTACCGCATGATGGACCCATATATCGGCTGGTACATCTTCGTAGTCGATCGTGCCGTTATGATCGCTATTGTAGTATTCAAAATTTCCCGGTGTGAACTTGATGAACTGAAGGGGGGACGTGGTGCCACCATAGCGATTGCCCAGGATCACGTCGTTACCTTGACCGGGTATTTCTGTGCCCTGGTCCTGGTGCTGCTTGGTCCAGTATGCCCACGTAAAACCGTTTGTCAGGGTCATGGCCGGAATCTGACCGCCACTGACGTAGGTTCCGGAACTGTTGTCTCCGTTGAAGCTCAGAACAGTACCACGCTCCGGGTCATTGACCCATGCCGAACCGCCTTCGCCGAGCCCTCCGCCGGTGTTATAGATAGCCCCATGGTTGCCGTAGCCGGACCAATCAACGGTGTTAGCACCATAACCTTCATCAAGCTTCCACCAGCCGACGTGCTCAGGATCAGAAATCGGTACAATGGGTAGAGTTCTGAAGCTCCAGACATCGCCTTTATACGTGGCGGCGCCGTCAAACTCATCGATCCGCCAGTAGTATGTCTTTTCTAACTCAAGTGTGCCGGGAGTATAGGTGTTAAATGCGGTAGGGAAACCGACAGTGGCATTGTTCACATCGTCAAAATTGTCTCCAAAATACACATGGTGTAATTTTGCACCGAAACCTGCCGTCCAGTTGAGCTCAACATTCTGGCCTACGAATTTGGTGCCATCAGCCGGGTCGGGATTGTATGCAGTCGTGGGGGGAATCCAAAAGCTCCAGACTGTGCCTTTCCACGGACTGTTCGGCTCGGTGTCATTGACCTCATCGATTCGCCAGTAGTAAGTTGTTCCCGGAACAAGACCGTCTGGATAAGGAAATCCGGGAAAGCCAACAATAAGTAAAGTTCCGGCTTCGTTGCCCCAGAATGTATCGCCAGTGCCGTCGTTTACATCGTCGAAATTATCGCCGAAGTACACATCATGCGAGACCGCGAAATCTCCCGGTCGCCAGCTAAGGCTCGCCCATATATCCTCATATAAGGCACCATCAGCCGGGGCCGGGCCCGAGGCATACGGAAATCCTTCACCTCCTTGCATGATAAATTGAATCTCGTCCTCGGTCAGCGCGTGGTCGTAAATGCGGAATTCGTCGAGTGACCCGTGGAAAGTTCTCTCACTAACAGTGGGACGATTACTGTTATATCCGATTTCGACCTGAGCATCAACATCCGGACCTATTGAGAATGGTTTAGGACCCTCTTCATCGACGCCGTTAACATAAAGTGTGAGATCGCTTCCGTCAAACGTCCAGGCCAGGTGAACCCATTCGTTCTTAGGCATAACGGAGAAAGCGACCGACCCTGCAGTTGCATACGAAACACCCACTCTGTCAGTATAAGTGGCATCCGTATGGCCCCCCCACAATTCGAACTGGAACATCATGGTGTCTGCGCCCCATCCGGCCGACTTGGTAAGAAAATGCTGAAAGTCCCCCGTTCCATCCCAAAAGGCCCAGAGGGCAACAGTGAATTGCCCCGTCCCATTTGTAGGGTCGAAGATTCCAGTGTCAACTCCTATGCATTTGTCCGGGTGGAATGCAAGTGCGCCTCCGAAGCCTTGGGGGCCGGACACCCATTCCGGGGTTCCAAGCAGTGTCCCATCGTGACCATTGCCGGAACTGTCACTGGCGGTGTCGCCGGAACCCTCATTAAACCTCCACCAGCCAATGAGGTCTGCCTTGGCTGTGCCGGTTAGAACTATGCAGAGCACCAGAATAAAAGAAGATAAATAAATCAATTTTTTACTCATAATAATCCTCCTTACAAAAAGTTTAGATAATCATGCTTTGGCCACGCACCAAAGCGACCGAAAAGAATCTCCGGCCTGACTACGTTCTATCAGCGCTCGCCCGAGACAATTTTTTTTCGACTTTACATTACCTCCTTCCTTCAAAAGCCCGATATTTATTTGTTACCTGAAATGTGAAAAAATCCTCACTTGCAAAGCACAAGGCTCGTACTTAAAACTCGGCAAATCAATCATTTATAGAAATTCCACCTGCCTGTAAGCTAAACTCCACAGGTTTTAACCACCCTATTTGTACCAAATTATACACCTTTCCGTCAAGAAAAAAATCTTGATTATGTATTGGTTGGGGGAGATCAGGTATTATCTTGTAATGCTGCGGAATAATAGTTATTTTTGTGATAAAACAAGAAAGGACTGTTTTTGTGATAAAGGTTGCGACTTATCTTCTAATTGTTACACTGCTATGGAAGCTATTTGTGGAATATTGCAGTTAAAAAGGAGAACTACTCATGAAAACAAAGTGTTGGTTCTTAGCGAAGCTTGCCTTTGTTCTGTGGATTTCATGCACGTTATTAGTTGTGATAGCTCAGCCGAGCGGTTATGACCAGAGAGCCAAACAGATTCTATATTCTACCGGCGTCAAAGGCGGTCTCATTGTGCACCTCGGCTGCGGCGATGGCAAGCTGACTGCGGCACTTCGCGCCGGCGAAAGCTACCTTGTCCACGGACTGGACACCGAGGCGCAAGCAGTGCGGGGGGCGAGAGAGCACATCCGGAAGCTGGGGGTCTACGGCCCGGTGTCGGTCGACCGCTTCGATGGGAAGCGTCTGCCGTACGCGGACAACCTCGTAAATCTCGTCGTGGCCGAAGATCTCGGCGACGTGCCGATGGCCGAAGCGATGCGTGTGCTGGCTCCCGGCGGCACGGTGTATGCAAAGCAAGACGGCCGCTGGAGGAAGACCGTCAAGCCGCGACCCAAAGACATTGACGAATGGACGCATTTTCTCCATGACGCAAGCGGAAATGCGGTGGCCCACGACGAGGTGGTCGGGCCGCCACGCCATATTCAGTGGGTCGCGGAACCGCGGCATACGCGGAGTCACGAACACATTCCGAGCATCTATGCGTTGGTATCGGCCGGTGGACGGATCTTCTATATCGCAGACGAGGCTTCCATTGCATCCATCCGACAGACTCCCGAATGGCAACTCGTGGCTCGCGACGCCTTCAATGGAACCCTGCTCTGGAAGAGGCCTATCAGCACGTGGTTTCCTCATATCGTCAACTGGGGCCAAACGCCCCGTCAACTTCAGCGAAAGCTTGTGGCCGTTGGGAACCGCGTCTATGTTACCCTCGGTCTTCACGCGCCGCTGACTGCCGTGGATGCAGCGACGGGAGAGACCCTTAGAGTTTACGAGAACACACGCGGCACCGAGGAAGTCGTCCTCCATAAGGGGACTCTGCTTCTCGTCCTTCGAAGCGTCACCGACGAGCGAACCACCGAGCTGGCGAAATGGGTACAACTCCTCAAGAAGAAGGAGTCCCCTTTGCATGCGCGAGAGTCCGCGGAGCCGCTGGTCAAACGCCTTCGCGCGACCGAAGCGAAGGGCGAGAAAGCGGTCCTTGCTCTCGATGCCGATACCGGGCGCTTGCTCTGGAAGAAGGATGGTGCCAACGCCTCTGGGCTGAGGACGTACAGTCTGTGCGCTGATGGGGACCGCGTGTTCTACCAGAACGGCAAGGACGTTGTCTGCTTCGACCTTGAAACCGGACGAGAGATGTGGTCCGCGTCCTCTGCTCCTTTGCGCATGGTGTACGATGGCAGCGTCTTCTGTGCCGATGGCAAGACCGTAACGGCCCTGTCGGCCCAGACCGGAGAGACTCGCTGGACCCAGGCCGCCTCACTCAGTAGCGTTCGGGATTTGTTTGTTGCCGGCGGGTCGCTCTGGGTGGGCGGGTTCAAGCCATTTCCAAAAAAGAGGGGACCTTCGTGGGGCCCGTACTTCGCGACGCAGCGAGATCTGGCCACCGGTGAAATGCTGATGCACGTCGAACCCGAGAATCCGGGACACCATCATCGATGCTATCTCAACAAAGCCACCGACCGCTATATCCTCGTGGGCAGGAGAGGGACCGAATTCATCGATCTCAAGTCGGGCGATGTCCTGTGGCATAGCTGGGCCCGAGGTGTCTGCAAGTATGGCGTCATGCCATGCAACGGGCTGCTCTACGCCCCGCCTCATCCCTGTGGATGTTATGTAGCGGCCAAGCTGACCGGCTTCAATGCCCTCGCGCCCGAAAGGAGTTCAAGATTCACGGTTAGTAAGCCCGACGAAGGCCGTCTCGAGCGTGGCCCCGCGTACGACCAGACCATCAATTGTCAATCGTCAATCATCAATCTTTCGGACTGGCCTACCTACCGCCACGATGCCCAACGAAGTGGCTGCACGCGGACCCAGGTGCCTGCCATCCTGCGCCGAAAATGGCAGGTGAAAGTCGGCCACAAGCTAACCGCTCCCACCGTTGCCCAGGGTAAGGTGTTCGTAGCCTCTGTGGACGAGCACAGGATCTCCGCGATGGACGCTGATTCCGGTCAGTCCATCTGGCGCTTCACGACCGGCGCTCGCGTCGATTCGCCGCCGACCCTAAACCAGGGCTGGACGGTCTTCGGGTGCCGTGACGGATACGTGTACAGCTTGCGAGCGTCGGATGGCGAGCTGGCTTGGCGCCTGCGAGTCGCTCGCGCCGGGCGGCGCATCGTAGCCCACGGCCAACTCGAATCCGCATCGCCGGTACTCGGAAGCGTGCTGGTCCAGAACGGGGTGGCGTATGCTACGGCGGGTAGATCATCTTACTTGGATGGTGGGATCGACCTCTATCGACTCGAACCCGAGACCGGCAGGACCCTGTCGAGAACACCGATTTACAGCCCCGACCCTGAAACCGGAAAACAGCCTAAGCAGTTTGCCCCATCGGCCATGCCCGGTGCTCGTGCGGACATTCTCACGGGCGATGGCAACGGCGTTTACTTGAGGGACATGGTGTTCGATAAGCGCGGTGTCGAGCTCCCGAAGGGAAAATCCCACTTGTTTACGTTGACCGGCTTCCTGGACGACTCGTGGGCCCACCGCTCCTATTGGATCTTCGGCACACACTGTTCCATCTCGACCGGTTGCAGCAGGCGCGACAGGAATCTCATCTATGGCAGATTGCTTGTCTTTGACGAGTCGATGATATACGGATATGGACGGCGGCAGATCCATTGGTCGAACCAACTGCAAGACGGAGCATATCGGCTGTTCGCCGTGAAGCGGGACGAGGGGACAGCACAGACTTCGGCGAGCTCTCGTCGGGGCGAAGCCCGCCGTAGCCCGGCAGTCGAGCCGTGGACGAAGCCCGTGACGATCCAGGTCCGGGCAATGGTCCTGGCGGACAAGGTGCTGTTCGTGGCCGGCCCCCCCGCCGACGCAGGCAATGGGCCGGCGGGTCGCGACGAAAACAAGGGAGCTCTCCGGAAGGAGTCCCCAGGACTGCTCATGGCCATCTCGGCCTCTGACGGGACAGAACTGGCGCAGTACCAGCTCGATTCGTCGCCCGTCTTTGACGGCATGGCCGCAGCCTATGGACGACTCTATGTTTCAATGGAAGATGGCAGCCTGCTATGCTTGACTGAGGAGTAAGTGTCGGGAGTTTTTTATGAAAGCCAAGAACATCCACCGCCGTAGCTTCTTGAGAAAGACAGCCGCCATGGCTCTGGGAACAGTAGGCTTCCCGTATGTTGTTTCCTCGTCGGCCCTGGGCAAAGCCGGCAATGTTGCCCCAAGTGAGCGGCTCACGATGGGTGCTATTGGCCTGGGCGGTCAGGGTATGCACAATCTGCGGAATTTTCTTACCTGTGATGATCTGCGCATCCTGGCTGTCTGCGATGTCGATACGAACCACCGGATTAGGGCAAAGAACACAGTGGATTCCACATACGGCAACAAAAACTGTGCAGCGTACAACGATTTTCGCGAAATACTCATTCGCAATGACATTGATACGGTGCTGATAGCAACACCGGACCACTGGCATGCCATTATTTCCATAGAAGCCGCAAAGGCCGGCAAAGACATCTATTGCGAAAAACCGATTTCCTTGACCATCGCTGAAGGTAGGGCCGTCACTGATACGATGAAGCGATTAGGAACTGTCTATCAGTCCGGTACCCAACGACGCAGCAACGGCTGTTTTCGTTTTGGTGTGGACATTGCTCGCAGCGGTATGCTCGGCCAGCTTCATACCCTGCATTGCTACTATCATAACGGCCCGACATGTCCTCCACAGAAGCCTGAACCTGTT
>Ga0209979_1004911_pt1 | contig 10795 bp, 12 predicted proteins | sample AnhtaG_FD_183114 | JGI IMG/M metagenome (GOLD analysis project Ga0209979, IMG submission 183114) | Deep subsurface microbial communities from Anholt, Denmark to uncover new lineages of life (NeLLi) - Anholt_01485 metaG (SPAdes) (version 2) | ecosystem: Environmental > Aquatic > Marine > Oceanic...
AGAATTTACTTGCCAAATGATTTCAATATTGTATGATAATTAGGATGATAAGCAAAGTATCGTAGGTGCATTTAATCATGGAAGAACACGAAGCGATGCCTGTCTATACCATCGGAATTGCCGCAGAATTTCTGGCTGTTTGTCCGGCAACTTTGCGTCCTTGGGAGAAGAAAGGTATGCTCAGGCCAGCGCGAATAGGAAAGAACAGGTTCTACTCCAAATGCGATATTGATCGGTTAAAACGTATCAAGTACCTTCTCCAGAAGATGAGAATGAATATCGCCGGAGTAAAGGAAGTATTAGACGCAAAATCTTGTTGGGAAGTGAAAGATTGTAGCGAAAAGATGCGAAAAGATTGCTTAGTTTAGGTAAATACTCAGCAAAATACGTCATTGCGAGCTCCGAAGGAGTGTGGCAATCTGGGGGTGGTGGAGTTTATTCCGAGCAACAAAACCGAGATTGCTTCGTCGCCCCGAAGACCTTCAGAACTCCTCGCAATGACAAGAAGGAACGTACTGCACTGAATATTTACGTTTTTTTTGCACTTGACATACAAATATTGCTTTGATATAATAATTAGCAGTAGCTGGTAGGTCACCTGCAAGCATTATTGATAGAGGTGCCAGGAAGAAAGCTACCTAAGTTTTTTTGCCGAAGCCTGTGACGATTTTCACAGACCCCCTAGTAGTTTCCGCAAAAAGAGGTTACTGGTATGAGCTGGAAAAGAAGAATTGCTCAAACAGTTGTACCCAGGTTATCAACCTACAATCGGGTACTTGATAAGCTGGACAGAGAGAGGGTAGAAATCATTTCTTCCGAAGAGCTAGCAGAAAGGACGGGTTATAGCGCAGCTCAGATTAGAAAGGACCTATCCTTTTTTGGGGAGTTTGGCCAGGCAGGAAAAGGCTATTACGTCAAGGAGCTAAGGGATGCTATTTCTCAAATTCTAGGGCTCGACAGGACCTGGAATGTAGCTCTAGTGGGTGCAGGAAACCTGGGTTCGGCGCTGCTTGCCTATCCGGGATTTAGGGAGCGTGGATTTAAGATTATGGCTGTTTTTGATAATGACCTACGAAAGATTGGGAAGAAATGGGAAGATGTAGTTCTGCACGACATATCGGAAATAGCTGAGAAGATTAAGGAAGAAGAGATCCAGATAGGAATTATTGCAGTACCGGCTGAGGCAGCACAGCGGGTTGCTAATATGCTTGTATCTAGTGGCATAAGAGCCATCTTAAACTTTGCTCCGGTGAGAATTGTTGTTCCCGAAGATGTGGAGCTGCGTAGCGCCGAACTCTCCAGTGAGCTAGAGTGCCTTTCATATTTCCTGGCCAATGAAAAAGCGGTTGGAGATGAGCCTCTTGGGAAGAGGGAGGTTACCAGTGGCGAGGAGGATAAGACAAGTGAAAGTTATCACTGTAACTAGTACCGGCAAAAAGGAAACAGTTGATGCGGGATTTGCTGAACGAGTGCAACAAAAAAGCGGCAAGGAACTACGCCAGTGTTATCATTGCCTGAAATGCTCCGCAGGCTGTCCCGTTGTTTTTGCCATGGACTGGACCCCTAACCAAATCATCAGGATGATTCAGCTTGGATTGGAGAAAAGAGTTCTGTCTAGTTCCACTATTTGGCTTTGTGCCTCCTGTGAGGCTTGTAGTACCAGATGTCCCAACGAAGTAGAACTGCCAGCCATAATGGACACTCTAAAAGAGATGGCTATTAGAGATAGTATGGGAAGGGAAGAGGCTGTCATCCAAGCTTTTCACCGACTTTTTCTTAATTGCCTCAGGCAATACGGACGTCTTCACGAGCTATCTCTATTAGTCTGCTTGAAGCTAGTGGCCTTGAATCCGTTTGAAGATATGAAACTAGGGATGAAAATGTTTGCCAAAGGCAAAATAAATATCTTTCCTACTCGCATAAAAAACATTCATCAACTGGAGGCTATTTTCAGAACTTTTGGCCAGAGCAAAAGGAGTAGAACTTGAAATTATCCTATTTTCCCGGTTGCTCGCTTGATGGTACTGCCAAGGAATATGGTTTATCTACTCAAGCTATATGTCAGCGGTTGGGGCTTGAGTTGCTTGAAGTCCCGGACTGGAGTTGTTGTGGAGCAAGTTCTGGTCATAGCACTAACTATCTTCTGGGGCATGCTCTGGCAGCCCGAAACCTGATTCTGGCGGAACAGCAAGGACTGGATCTAGTTGTTGCTTGTGCTGCCTGTTTTAGCCGATTCAAGAAGACCGATATTGTCCTCAAGCAGAATGCAGAATTGAACAAGAAAATGGAAGGGATAATGGGCACTCCTTATAAAGGCGGTTTCGAAATCAGACATCTCCTCGATGTCATCTGCAATACTATTGGCTTGGAGACTATCAGAGAGAAAGTCACCAATCCCTTGAAGGACCTGAAGTTAGTTCCTTACTACGGATGTGTAATTGTGCGACCCCAGGAGCTTACCCAATTCGACGATGAAGAACAGCCTCAGGCAATGGATAATCTCATAGAAGCTATTGGTGCAGAGTGTCTTCCCTGGTCTGAGAAGACAGATTGTTGCGGGGCAAGTCTATCCTTAACTCGAGTAGATATAGTGAAGAAACTTGCTGGAGGTATCGTTGATATGGGCAAAGAAGCAGGGGCCCAGGCCATAATTACAGCTTGTCCCCTTTGCCAGGCGAACCTGGACATGCGCTATGGTGAAGATGGTCTGCCGGTTTTCTATTTTACCGAGCTTTTGGGACTAGCCCTGGGGATAGATGGAAACAGTTGGCTTGAGAGGCATATGACCGATCCTATGCCCTTACTTACCTCCCTTAATTTAGTGAGAGGAGAATGAATAATTCATCCAGGATGCAAAAAAGAAAAATAGGATCTGTAATGGTGATTGGCGGAGGGATAGGAGGTGTTCAGGCATCGCTTGATCTGGCCGACTCGGGGTATAAGGTGTATCTTGTAGACCAACGTTCGGCTATTGGAGGAACAATGGCTCAACTGGACAAGACCTTTCCCACCAACGATTGTTCTATGTGTATTCTGGCTCCCAAGTTGGTAGATGCAGGAAGACATCAGAATATCGAGATTATTACTATGGCTGATGTGGACAAGATCGAAGGTGAACCGGGTATGTTTAAAGTACGAATCAAGAAAAATCCTCGCTTCGTTGATGAGTCCAAGTGCACTGGTTGTGGTAGTTGTTGGAACAATTGTCCAGTGAGAAACAAACCTCAGGAGGAGGAGATAATCAAGTTGGAGTTGGAAGAGAAAGATTTAGAGAAAATGAGTATCCTCATTAGAAATAACGAAAATGGAACAGGAGCCCTGGTACCTCTTCTCCAGGATATCAACCTGGAATACGGATACCTGCCTGAGAATATCCTAAGGCATGTTTCTGCTGAATTACAGATCCCCCTAAGTCAAATATACAACATAGCTACTTTCTACAAGGGCTTTAGTCTGACCCCACGGGGTCGATACGTCATCAGTGTCTGCCTTGGTACCGCCTGTCACGTAAGAGGCGGACAACGGATAGCGGACAGACTGGAGCGGGACTTAGGAATTAAAATTGGGGAAACTACCCCTGATTCTAATTTTACTTTAGAGGCTGTGCGTTGTCTGGGCTGCTGTGGATTAGCTCCGGTAGTGACTGTTGGGGACGATTTGTATGGAAAGATGGATCAAGTCAAGATTGCAAAAACCATGAAAAAGTATAAGGGATAGAGAATATGGCGAAACTAAAACCTGAAGATCTGGAAAAAATCAGTCAAAAAATGCGAAAGATGACTATATTGCGAGAGGGAACTGGTCAAGCCAAGGTCACCGTTCACATGGGAACCTGTGGGATTGCTTCTGGGGCCCGCAAGATAATGGCTGCTATTTTGGCTCTGGTTGAAGAAAAGAATATCAGGGACGTAATTGTCACCAGTTCTGGTTGCGCTGGCCTTTGCAGTCGCGAACCCATGATGACTGTTGAGCTAAAAGGGGAAGCACCAGTTAAGTATGTTGACCTGACAGAAGGGAAGGTTCGAGCCATATTTGCCCAACATGTGATGAACGGTAATATTGTGGTCAAGTATGCTCTAGCCATGGGAAGTGAACGGGTCTCATAGAGATTCAAAATTAGCAGGAAATTTAGATGGCAAAATATAGAATGAATCTTATGCTTTGTGCCGGCACCGGGTGTGTCTCCAATAAGTCCATAAGAATAAGCAAAGTCTTGGAAGAAGAACTCAAGAAGCATAAACTTGAAGAAGAGATTCTAGTGGTGCTCACCGGATGCAATGGTTTTTGTGCCCAGGGACCGATTATGGTGGTTCATCCTGATGGGATATTCTATCAGATGCTTACCGAGAAGGATATTCCTCATCTAGTGGAGGAGCACTTCTTGAAGGGCAGGCCAGTAAAAAAATTAATGTATACTCCTTCCAAAGAAGAGATCCCTGTACCAAAGATGAGCGATATCGGATTCTTCAAAGAACAGCGACTGGTTGCCTTGAGGAATCGGGGACTGATAGATCCTGAAAAAATAGATGAATCTATTGCGCGAGGTGGATACAGTGCCCTGGCTAAAGCTCTCACTTCAATGACTCCAGAAGCTATAATCAAAGAAATGAAGGATTCTGGCTTGAGGGGGAGAGGAGGAGCTGGTTTCCCTACTGGGAAAAAATGGGAATTTGCTGCTCGGGCCAAAGGAGAAGAGAAGTACATAATCTGCAATGCTGATGAAGGTGATCCTGGTGCTTTTATGGACCGCAGTATCGTTGAATCTGATCCCCACTCAGTTCTGGAGGGTATGACCATCGGAGCCAGGGCTATTGGAGCTCATCACGGTTATATATACATAAGAAGTGAGTATCCTATAGCAGTAGAAAGGATGAAAAAAGCTATCACAGAGGCCAGAGAATACGGTTTACTGGGTGAGGATATTCTAGGTACTGGATTTGACTTTGAAGTTAGTGTGCACCGAGGCGCAGGAGCGTTTGTTTGTGGTGAGGAGACTTCTCTCATTGCTTCTTTAGAAGGAAGGCCACCCGAACCTCGAATAAGACCCCCATTTCCTGCTCAGTCCGGCCTTTGGGGTAAGCCTACCAATATCAACAACGTGGAGACCTGGGCTAACGTTCCTGAGATAATTAGTCGGGGAGGCAGTTGGTATTCGCAGATTGGTACGGATACTAGTAAGGGGACCAAGGTATTTTCACTGGTGGGAAAAGTTAAAAACACCGGATTGATAGAGGTACCTATGGGTATTACTCTGCGTAAGATTATTTATGGTATTGGCGGTGGTATTCTGGAAGACAAGAAGTTCAAAGCGGTACAAACCGGAGGACCGTCGGGTGGATGCATTCCGGAGAAATTACTGGATTTACCAATAGATTATGAGAGATTAACCGAAGTCGGTTCCATTATGGGCTCAGGTGGGATGATCGTTATGGACGAGGAGACCTGTATGGTGGATGTGGCTCGTTATTTCGTTGATTTTCTTAGAGGTGAATCCTGCGGTAAGTGCACTTCCTGCCGAGAAGGCCTCGAAGCGATGTATCAGATTCTGACTGGAATCTGTGAGGGAAAAGGAAAAGAAGGTGATGTTGAATTACTGGAAGAACTAAGTTCGGCAATTAAAGATGGCTCCATGTGTGCCTTAGGAGGAACTGCAGCTAATCCGGTTTTGAGCACCATTCGCTATTTTAAAAATGAATACCAATCTCACATCAGAGAGCAAAAGTGTCCTGGAGGGGTGTGCCGGGAATTAATCCACTATCTAATAGATGAAGAAAAGTGCACTGGTTGCCTTCGATGTATCAAGAATTGCCCTAGTAATGCTATTAGCGGGGAAAGAAAAGAACCTGTTAACCTTGATCAGGAGAAGTGTATCAAGTGTGGGGTCTGTCTTGAAGTATGTAAATTCAAAGCCGTATTGGTGGAGTAAGGAGGAATTTTCATGAAGCTGGGAAAGATAAAGGAGATTCTCAAAGCAGACCTAATTGTGGGTTCTTCTCTAGAAACAGAGATAAAGATTATCTGTGCTTGTGATCTGATGAGTGATGTATTGTCTTGCATTCAGATTCAGTCCAGCTCTTTACTTCTAACCAATTTGACACATCCGCAAGTCGTTCGTACCGCGGAGATGGCCGAAATACCAGCCATTTGTTTTGTGCGAGGAAAAAAGCCGCAAGACCTGACTATGGATTTAGCTAAGAAAAATGGCATCGTACTTCTTTCCAGCTCTTTTAGCCTATATGAGGCCAGTGGCCAACTGTATGAAGAAGGGCTGCCGGGGTGCAGCGAATATATGGAAGCGAGATGACTACCTATCCAAAAGCCCCTAAGATTCAAGAATTGGGTTATGAACTGAAGGTTAGAGAGACTATGGATAAAAATCTCATTACTGTTCAACCCGAGACTTCCATGAACAAGTTAAGGGGGGTATTACGGTCGAACCGTATATCCGGGATACCTGTAACCAGTAAAGGCAAATTGGTAGGAGTCATCTGCGTGGAAGACCTTGTCAATTGGCTAATGGCTGGAGCCAAGGACTGTTCGGTAAAAGAGAAGATGAGCAAAAATGTAGTGACTCTATATACTGATGAGCCACTTATTCACGCTATTAATAAATTTGAGCAATATGGTTTCTTCCATTTTCCGGTGCTTGATCGTTTAAGTAGCAAGCTGGTAGGTATAGTTACCAGAGAAGGTATCATCAGGGGATTGCTGAAAAAATTGGAGATTGACTACCGGGAAGAAGAAATCCGCCGTTACCGGGCCAGCCACGTCTTCGAGGATATGCTTGCTGATAAAACGAGCCTGATCTTCAAATACTATGTGGTGGGTCAAGATTTCAATAGGGCTGGAGAAAGTGCCAGTGCACTAAAGAAGACTTTGAAACGTTTGCAAACTCACCCCGAAATTGTGCGCCGGGTAGCTATAGCCGTCTATGAGGCAGAGATGAACGTGGTTATCTATGCTCGGGGCGGAGAGATCACAACTGAAGTGGACCCTAATCAGATTCGAGTTAAAGTGGAGGATTCCGGTCCAGGTATTCCTGATATCGAGAAGGCTATGCGACCTGGCTATTCTACTGCTCCTGATTGGGTTAGAGAACTGGGTTTTGGAGCGGGGATGGGCTTAAACAATATTAAGAAATGTGTTGATGAAATGAATATTACCTCGACCGTAGGAAAGGGAACACATCTGGAGATGTATGTCGCTACTAAAAAGGAGAGCGTAAGCTATGAAGTTAAGGGAGCTGATTAAGAAGTTTAACCTAGAAATCAAATGTGTAGCTAATGGACTGGATCGAAAGATAGAAGGTGGATACGTCAGCGATCTTTTAAGTGACGTTATAGCTAACGGAAAAGCTGGTGATCTGTGGGTTACCCTTCAATTGCATCAAAATATAGTCGCGGTAGCCAGTCTTAATAATCTTGCTGCCATCGTTATTGTGAACGGAAGGCAGCCAGAAGAAGAGACGATTGAAAAAGCTGAAAAAGAAGGTATTCCCATTATGGTTAGCAAAATGTCCGCCTTTGAGTTAGTGGGCAGATTGCATAGTGCAGGTATCTCTGGAATGAGATGATGTTAAGATGGATGAGAGGGGATTTGCATATCCATACCTGCCTATCTCCCTGCGCTGATTCCAGTATGCTGCCCGTGGCTATAGTGAGAGAGGCAAAGAGGCTTAATTTACAGATGATTGGCATTTGCGATCATAATTCCATCGAGAATGCTGAGGCGGTAAGAAGAGCAGGAGAAAGAGAAGGATTGGTGGTTATGGAAGGAATTGAGGTAACTTCTCAGGAGGAGGTGCATATCCTGGGATTCTTTGATAAAAAGACGCCTCTATGGGATATTCAAGATATGGTATATAAGAATTTATGCGGCGATAATGATGAGGATGTCTTTGGTGAACAACTCCTTGCCGATGAATATGACAGGGTTATTGGTTCTAATAAGAGGCTTTTGATTGGGGCGACCGGGCTCCCGGTGGAGAAAATTGTGGATGCTATTCACCGCCTAGAAGGTCTGGCAATTGCTTCTCATGTAGATCGTGAGAGCTTTGGTATCATTAGCCAATTGGGCTTCATCCCTCCGGGGCTGAGGCTCGATGCTCTGGAGGTATCTCCTTTAGCCTCGAGAGAGAGACGATGTGGTTTCTCTCACAGATACAACTTTCCCCTGGTTAATTTTTCTGATGCCCATTCTTTAGAGGGTATAGGCAGAAGTTTTTCTTCTTTCTTAATTAAAGAGGTATGTATTGAGGAGATAAAAAAAGCGCTAATGGGTGAAAATGGTCGAAAGGTGATTGTTGAATAGAGTATGCAAGATATATCTTTACATATCCTTGATATAGTAGAAAACTCCATTAGAGCCTCAGCCAGGACAATCAAGATAAGAATAGAAGAGGATATTGAAAAAGATTGGCTTACCCTGGAGATAGAGGACAACGGTAAAGGGATGGATGAAGTGACCATAAAGAAAGCATTGGATCCATTTTTTACTACCAAGGCCACCAGAAGAATTGGGCTGGGTCTTCCTTTATTAAATCAGGCAGCCAGGGAAACCGGAGGCAAGCTAGAGATAACTTGCCAAGCAGGAAAGAAAACCATAGTTAGAGCTACTTTTCGCTACAGTCACCCTGACCGTAAGCCTCTGGGCAATATTACGGAAACCTTGCTTGTTTTAGCAGCAGGTTATGCCGAAGTAGATTTTGTTTACGAACATAAGAGAGGGAATAGAATCTATCGATGGGATAGTAAGAAGACAAAGGATAAGAATAATGATAGATCTAACCATTGACGGCCAACATCTCAGTGTAAAAGAAGGCAGTAGCATCCTCCAGGCAGCCGAAAGTGTGGGAATAAAGATACCTACTCTCTGTTATCACAAAGCTTTAAGCCCCTATGGAGCCTGTCGTATTTGTTTGGTGGAAATAGGTGTGAATGGTAATTCCCAAATACAGGCCTCCTGTCAGTACCGGGTCCAGCCAGGAATGGTAGTTCGTACCGATTCTGAAAGGGTCATAAGAACCAGGAAGATAATGGTGGAATTGCTCCTGGCTCGTTGTCCAAATTCAAAAAGAATCCGAGAATTAGCTGATGAACTGGGAATTAAGGAAGCACGGTTTCCCAAAAAGGATGAGGATTGTCTTCTCTGTGGTTTGTGCGTTCGGATGTGTCAGGAAAGAATGGACAGAAGTAGTATCGGCTTTGCCAACCGGGGGATTGCTCGAGAGGTTATTCCTCCCTTCAAAGAGCGCTCTCAAGTCTGTCTGGGCTGTGGAAGCTGCGAATTTGTCTGCCCCACAGAAGCAATCAAGCCTGAAGACATCTGTAAGAAAGAGATAGTACCGATCGCTTCTGAGTTTGACGAGAACCTGAGCCAACGCTCGGTTATTCACATAACCTTTCCCCAGGCTATTCCTAATAAGGCAGTGGTTGACAAGAATCATTGCATACATTTTCTCAACGGTAAGTGCGAGGTCTGTAAAGAGTTTTGTGAGGCCGATGCCATAGACTTTGACCAGAAAGAAGAGGTGCTCAATCTTGATGTGGGAGCGGTGATCCTTGCTCCTGGATTCGAAGAATTTGACGCCAGACTCAAAGGGGAATTCGGGTACGGAGTATACTCCAATGTTGTTACTAGCATCGAGTTTGAAAGGATCCTGAGCGCTTCTGGCCCCTATAAAGGAAAAGTACTTCGTCCCAGCGACCAAGAGCACCCTAGAAAAATCGCTTTTATCCAGTGTGTCGGCTCCAGGGATGCATCCTGCAACAAAGGCTACTGTTCTTCGGTGTGCTGTATGTATGCCACCAAAGAGGCGATTATTGCTAAAGAGCATGAAAAACAAATCGAGCCTACCATATTCTTCATGGATATGAGAGCTTTTGGCAAGGATTTTGACAAGTACTATCAAAGAGCCCAGGAGCAATATGGAATTAGATATATCAAGAGCATGGTTTCGCAGGTCAAACAGATGCCGCAAACAAAGAATTTGAGAATAAAGTACATAGTGAATGAACGAGAGATGATAGAAGAGGAGTTTGATCTGGTAGTCCTGTCAGTAGGACTTAGCCCTTCTGAGAATATTCAGCAACTGGGAAGAAGGCTTGGTGTAGAGCTAAATAAATACGGATTTTGCCAGACCGATACCTTCTCTCCAGTAAAGACAAGTAAGGCTGGCGTCTATGTGTGTGGAGCTTTCCAGGGCCCCAAGGATATTCCGGAGACAGTCATTCAAGCAAGTGGCGCCGCTTCCTTTGCTCAAGGGGATTTGGCTTCAGAGCGAGGAAGTCTGGTTAGCAAAAAGGAATATGTGTCTGAGATTGACGTAAGAGGCCAACCTCCCAGAATAGGAGCTTTCATTTGTCACTGTGGTATAAATATAGGTGGCGTAGTGGACGTACCTGGGGTGGTCAAGTATGCCGAGACCCTTCCCAACGTTGTCTATGCTATGGATAACCTCTATACTTGTTCTCAGGATACTCAGGATGCAATTAAAGAAAAGATTAAGGAACATAATCTTAATCGAGTGATAGTGGCTTCCTGTTCTCCACGTACGCATGAGCCTCTTTTCCAGGAGACTATACAGGAAGCGGGACTTAACCGATATCTCTTTGAGATGGCTAACATTCGTGACCAGTGTTCCTGGGTACATATGCATGAGCCAGAGGCTGCCACCGAGAAGGCCAAGGATCTGGTAAGAATGGCTACAGCCAAAGCCGCCAAGCTTGAGCCTTTGCTCAGGTTTCGTTTGGGTGTAACCAAGCGAGGTCTGATTATAGGGGGAGGCATTTCTGGA
>Ga0209979_1004913_pt1 | contig 10793 bp, 10 predicted proteins | sample AnhtaG_FD_183114 | JGI IMG/M metagenome (GOLD analysis project Ga0209979, IMG submission 183114) | Deep subsurface microbial communities from Anholt, Denmark to uncover new lineages of life (NeLLi) - Anholt_01485 metaG (SPAdes) (version 2) | ecosystem: Environmental > Aquatic > Marine > Oceanic...
TATGTTGAAGGCGTAATCTTTTGTGACATGTAAAATTTTTTATATATGGGATTTATAATTGCCAAATAAATTTTTATATTTTTAGCATTAAAAATAACTTATAACTTACTAATATTTCTCGATTTATAAAACTTGTGGAAAAATTAGGGCAATTTTTCCATTGCATTTTATCTTTTTTGTATTAAGTTTTTTATTGATTAAAAATTGATTACCAATTATATCTACGGTGACTATTCACGTTGGTAGTTGTTCTCTCGCTGTTACTCCTGCTGATTCTCGCGGTATAAATGAATATACCGCATGATATACCGACTGCTGAAAATTGCATTTTCTTTCGATATTAAAGAAATTCCGATAATAAACGATAATCCGGCATAAAATTTGCAGTTTATAAAAGTGTTAAACCATTATAACTTTTTCAAAATCGCCTCAATTTTTTGGAATTTGGTAGTTGTTTTTTGTAATTACGTTTTTTAAATAAGAGTAAATAAACTAACAGTAGTTATTAATCAGTCATAATAACAGGAGCAAACATCATGAAAAAACTTGGAATTATTTCGTTATTATCGCTAATCGTTATAAACATGTCGTTTTGCAGAAAAGACGTTAATAATCCTAATGAAGGAATAACGGGGGAAGAAATCAGCAAGACAGTAATCACACCCGATACGGATAAAAATGGATTTAAAATTCCTTTTAAAGACCTTGTAGCGTTAACCGCTGTGTTCAACGAGAAAAATAAATACGACGGAAGAAATATAGAAAGGCTTGTATTATTGGATTATAACAATCCTGAGAATTATAGGGTTGTAAATGATACAAACTTCATTCAGGTTGTTCGACCAAAATTTTCTCCTGATAAAAGCAAGATATTATTTGGTGATGAAACGCTTGTTATTATGGATGCGGGTCCGCCGTTGTTCATTTATAATCTTGTTGACAGTTCCATTTACAATTTTGGGCGTCCAAGACTTGAGCCATTAACAGGAATAGAAACGGTTTGGAATTTAGACAATTCCAGTTTTTATTACTCCAATCTGCCGGCATGGGGTTTTGCTTATATCTATTTTTATCAACTTTCCCCTCCATCACAATATTTAGTGTTGGTGCCGGAGAGGTCGGCATTTGTAAAAGCGATGATAAATCCTAATACCCTTTTAATATTAAAGGAATTAACGTTTCTTGAAGATGAAAAACCAGAATTCTACTTACTTAATCTTTTGGACAACTCTTTGGGTAAAATAGATAATCCCTATCTCACTTATACTGTCAACGGGAGAATGAGAGCTGCGAGTCATTTTGATTGGAACAGTGAATCGGAACTTTTAGTATATTCGGAAAACGGGAAAATATCCGTAACAAACTTGGACGGCAGCTATTACAGGAATTATACTCAGGGAAACCGTGATTACTATCCTGTATGGGGACCTGAAGGCAAGACGGTATTGTTTCAAAGAGGTTCAGAATTAAGAGGGAGAATTATGGTACTTAATGTGGAAACGGGTGAAGTTCGGGAATTTGTCATTCCCGAAACAATAGATAATGCAATAGCGCTGAGGTTTCCGGACTATTGATTCCAATTATTTTTAGAAATAACGACAAAATATATATGATTATTCTTACATTATGTACATTTCATCGGGGTATAAATGAACAAAATAGCGGTTAAAATAATCTTTGCAAGCGCTGTAATCATCTTTTTAGGTTCTATCATATTTTGCAGAAAAAGTTCTCCTGTAGAAACTGAACCGGTAAATCATGCTCCTTTTATTGAAAGTATAACTGCAGTTCCTTCAATTCTTAAAATAATTGGTTCTGATACAGTTGAAAAGTCAAAAATTTATGTTACCGCATTTGATGAAGACAGTGACTCGCTGACTTATACGTTCAGCACTGAAGCTGGTAGTTTAGACTCCCAGCGAGTTAACGAAATTAGATATACGCCCCCGTCGCTACCGGGAAATTATATGGTAGAATGCTCCGTTAGTGATGGTGAATATTCTACTTCAGATTCAGTAAAACTGATTGCTTATCAATATGAACCTGTAAAAGACATGGTATTATTAACAGCAATGTTTGATGAACTATATCCTTCAGGAGCTTATTATGAGAAACTCGTTTTAGTAGATTATTACAATCCGTCGAATTACATTATATTGACTGATTCAACGTTCAGGGTAACTACACCAAAGTTTTCACGTGATAAAAGCAAAATATTGTTCGGTGATATGTTACGTTATGCAAACGACGCAGGTCCCCAATTTGTTTTATATAACATTTCTGAAGGAACAACTCAATTGCTTTATGAACCACCAATTAGTGGGTGGGAGTGGGAATTGTATGGGATTAAGCATGTATGGAATTACGAAAACACAGGATTCTATCATACAAGAGAATGTGCGCCTTTTACGTTAGAACAATGTGTTTTTTACTATGAAATTTCAACTCAGATATGGGAGGAAGTATACAGAAGCAGATATTTTAGAATATATCCTGAAACATTTATTAACTCGAATACCCTTATTGTATTTTCAAATGATTCTTTAGTAACAGGTCAACCACCGGGATTCTATCTAATGGATACTAACGGAAATTACCTTTCCAGAGTTAATAATCCGCATCTTTTGAACAGAAATAATATTGGAGAATTACTTCAATCAGTTCATTTTGATTGGAATAACGAATTGGAGCTTTTAGCATATTCCGAAATTTTTCAAGGACCTCAATATCTGGGAAATAGAATTTCTATAACAAATCTAATAGGAACCTATTACAAAAGTTATACTCCGGGAGATTTTCTTGAGGATTGCTTTCCAGCTTGGGGACCAGATGATAAAACGATAATTTTTCAAAGAGGTTCACCATTGAGAGAGAGAATTATGGTCCTTAATATAGAAACTGGTGAGGTGAGGGAATTTGTTACTTCTGAAACGATAGATAATGCATTTTCTCTTAGGTTTCCTGATTATTAAAATTAAAATCTTATAATATTTTATGTAAATTACACATTTAAAATGTTTATAATTATTCTTTTCAATAAAAGCAGAGCCCCGCCAAATAATTACAATTACATGTAAATAGTATGACGGGGCAGATGGAGAAGGAATATTGTCCACATCCCAACTCCGTATGGAATTTAAATAATTTATGTCTTTCTTGCAAGCTTTTCTTTAATAATTCCTTTCGAGCTGTTCTTCTTCATTGCTTCCGCAGACTAAATAGTTAATAATTATTTTTCAAATAACAATTAAATATTTTTGAATAATGCATAATAATTATTCAAAGTTCTAAAGGAGGAAATTAAAATGAGAGTAACATGTAAATTAATCATTTTAACGTTAATGTCAATTTCTCTTATTTCAATGCTTGGTTTAAAGCAGGTAGTTCAAGAGAAAACTGACGAAAAAGATCGAAAAGCTGCTATGACTGCCTTTAACGGAAAATATGATAATAAATGGAGTATCCGCTGGAATGAAATGACAGCCACACCTTATTCATTTATAAAACATAGAATTACAAAATACAGAGGTACTCCGGAACAAATTGCAAAAGCGTTTTTTAATGAAGAAAAAGTGATGTTTGGTATTAATAATGTAGAAACGGATTTGGAACTAACAAAAACCTATTATTCCGAAAGAGGCGGTACCAGGCTTACGTATACTCAAAAATACAAAGATATTCCTGTTTTGTACAGCGGATATCTTGTTGCAGTACTTAATGATGGTTCCATTTATTACGTTAGCGGTGATTACTTCCCTGATGTAAGAGTTGATGAAAAACCTGCTGTTTCTTCACCACAAGTGATAGGAATTATTGAAAACGACCTTGCAGGAAAGGGAATGAAAATTATTGAAGAGCCGGTTCTTTATGTTAATGTAGTCGACCGTGATACTGAAAACATGTCATACCGGCTTGTCTACAAAGCATCAGCAGGTACTGAAGGATATCGTGAAGCATGGGAATATATCATAGATGCACAGAGTAGTAACATAATTTCCAAAGAAAGTTTAATAGTTGATGTTACCGGAAGTGGAACAGTTTATTATACAAGTCCTGAATACGGCGACACGGTTCGTGTACCCCTTCCCAGACTGAGAGACTTTTCTCCAAGAAAACTATACGGTGAGAATGCGATTGTTTACAATGATGAAACTTCAGAGGCAACATCAGAAAATGGTGTATTTAAATACGATCCGGATAGTACTCATTTTGATGAGGTAATTGCTTATTATCAATGTGATGCGTTTGAGATATGGCTATGTAATCAAGCAGGTATGGAACTAAGTAGGGTAGATACGGTAACAGTACATACTCATTATCAATATGCATACGCACAATCTGTACCTTCGCAACGTATAGTTAGATTATCTGATGGTGAAGGTTATAGTGGTTACGATAATCCGGCAAAAGATTCTGATGTTATTACACACGAATACATGCATGTAGTTAGTGAAACATATCACTCTCTTACTCAAGGTCTTCAAGCACAATCAATGGACGAAGCTTATTCCGATTATTTTTCTGTTTGTTATAAAAATGCGAGGGGTGTAACTTCTAACAGAACAGGAGAATTTGTTCATCCTCCATATGTTAGGAACTTAGATAACAATCATACCATGGAAAACTATTATAATAAGAATTTAGGATCACATCACAACAGTACAATATATTCAGGCGCTTTATGGGATTTAAGAAGGGATAATGATATAGCAGATTCTTCCCATATAGATATAATAACTATTGAAACAATAGGAAATTTAGATAATTATCCAACTTTTACTGATGGAAGGGAAGCAATTATAGCATATGCAAATGTCCATTATTCTAATTATGTTGATGATATAGAAGATGCTTTTGATGATCATTGTATTAAAGCGCTGCCAACTGTTACTATATCTGGTCCTGATTCTGTATATACTGACGAATCTGAAGAATGGAACGCAAATGCATCAGGTGGTTATACACCATATGAATATCAATGGTACCGCAAAAATTCAGGTACGAGTAGCTGGGAGGAGGTGGGTACATCAAGCAGTTATACTTCAGATAGTCATGATACAAATTTTGATTTAAAAGTTGCAGTTACTGAAAAATATGAAAATACTGCTGTAGATACTCACACAGTTACTGTTATTCCTCCTTTATCTGTTGAAATCGACGGTTATCATTTACCGTATGCATATTATGATTGGGAAAATACATGGTGGGCAGTAGTATCTGGTGGTGGCACTCCATATACATATGCATGGTCTATGAGAGTAGATTATGAAGAATGGTCTGATTGGGAATCTGTTGGAAGCGACAGCATTTATAATATCGAAATGCATGATTGGGAATATTTGTGCGAGGAGTTATTTGCAGGTTACAACCTTGATGTTGGATCCAATATACAATTAAAAGTGGTTGTAACGGATAATGCTCCAGAATCAGAGGAGGACATTATTGATTTAGAAGTTACTGAAGCTCAGAAGAAAATTGCTGCTGAACAACTGCCTAAGAATTTCAAACTCGAGCAGAACTATCCCAATCCGTTCAACCCGGTAACGACAATTAAATTTCAACTACCGAAGGCTTCAAATGTAACTCTTGTGATTTATAACATTCAGGGACAGGAAGTTGCACGGCTTGTTGACGATTATGTAGGCGCAGGTTACCACAGCGTAAACTGGGACGCAAGTAATGCTGCCAGCGGCATTTATATCTACAGGCTCCAGTCCCGACTTTCGGGATTCAGCGATACGAAGCGTATGCTGTATATCAAGTAGGAATTTGATTTATCAAATTCTTTTAGATCCTGAAACTAGCTCTCTCCAGGGACCAATTAGTTGCGGCTACCATATGTAGGTAATAAAAAAATATAATAGGTAGCCGCAGTCCAGCTTAGCGGGACTGCGAACATCCTTAACAAGAAAAAGCCATATACATCTCTTGAGGATTTTTAGGTAAACAACTATACGAATTTGAAATTTGCTAAAGTTTTTATCCAAATTTTTTACGGGTTTTTGCCTGTTGCCAAGAGGGTGTCCTATGAAGAGGGAAATAATTCCCCAGCGGCAGCTCTAAGTCGCACAATTCAAGGAGAGATTGATCGGTAAGAATACCGGGGGCGGCGCCGTCTGCTTTGATTGTGCCTTCGTGCAAAACGATACACCGTTCACATAATTCCGCAGCAAAATCAAGGTCATGTGTGGCAATCAGTATCGTTTCATCGTAATTCTGTAAAAACTGCAGCAGTCTGCGGCGGTGTTTCGAGTCAAGATTACTGCTTGGTTCATCTAAAATCAATATTTTTGGCTCGAGAGCCAATGCGGTGGCTAATGAAACCAGCTTTTTCTCACCGGAGCTAAGTTGTATGGGCTTTTTATGTTCAATTCCCGGCAGCCCAACTATTTCAAGGGAACGTGATACAATTCTTTGAAGCCCTTCAGTCCCGCTCAGCGGGATACCAAATTGTGCAGGTCCAAATGCAACATCCTCAAATACGGTTAGTGAGAATAACTGGTCTTCGGGTTCTTGAAATACAAAACCGATCATACGGCGAATCTCTTTAAGCGTTTTTTTGCCGACAGCGATTCCTCCAACCTTTATCATCCCGCTGCCTTTAAGAACTCCAATTAATGTAAGCAGAAGCGTCGATTTTCCTGCCCCGTTAGGACCGATAACAGCAACTTTTTCCCCTGTTCCGATACTGCATGAGACGCTGTTCAACGCATTCGTGCCGTCAGGATAGGTATAGGATAAACCGGATATTTCGATAATAGTATTATCTTTCAAATAGAAACCCCGCTATTTTTGCCGCACTCAATAAAAGAATAAACAGTGTTCCTGTTGCATAGTGAATTATTATTTCAGAATCCCGCTTAGCGGGATTTTTCGCTTGAATTTTCAATTGAGGCACAAAATGAAATGCTCCGGTATAACCCCGTGTAAGCATCGACTGGTACACCCGCTCCGCCCGAAACATACTGCGCAAAAACAAACTTCCGAGAAATGCTCCTGTTGTACGGTATTGGTCTAAGATGGTTAAATTGAAGCTTCTTGATTTTTTTGCCCTGAGCATTTGCTGAGCCTGCCGTCCGATTACCTCGATATAACGAGTTGCCAAAAACAGTATGTTGAGCAGTATTTTCGGGAATTTTAGTTTCATTAAACCGTAAAGGATCGTGGTAATTCTTTCGGTTGAAAATGTGAGTATGAGCGCATATAAAGAAAGCGTAGTCTTCACACAATATGTATATAAACGTGATATCCCGTAATCTGTTATTGTGAGATCTAATATCCGTAAGTGAATAATATACTTCACTGCGCCTTCCGAATAAAAGAACGCAGTAACCGTCAACAAAATATATACCGGAATGAGTATGGTAAGTCTTTTTAACAGTAGAAGAAAAGGGGGGCGTGCAAGCGCTGTCCATGTAAGTAAAATTACAATGTAACAAAGGAATTCCCATATATTAATTCTCTGAGCGGTTAATACACAAGCGAGGAAGGCTAAAGCGAAGATAATTTTCCAGCGTATATCAAATCGAGTGTAAAATTTTGAGGATGTATGAGGGGAAATAATATCGCCGTGCACTGTTTATGCCTTAATACTTTCATCGTTAAATAATTAATGCATCAAAACTTTGGCAAATTATTTCATGCTGTCCCGAAGTTTCGGGATCAGCATCTAACAGCGTCCAACATTTAACTATTATAGATCCTGAAACATGTTCAGGATGACAATCTTTTGAAATTTTTGACAAAGTTTTGTAATGCATTTTACATGATTTATCTATAAAACGCTTTAACATAAGTCCTATGTCGTTAATTTTATAGAAGTTACTATTTGTCGCCATTACTTCGCTGTCTCCCGAGTACTCGGGATTCACCTTCGACTTCTTTTACCTTTTTGTGTATTCAAAGCTGGCGAGGTGAATCCCCCGAGTACTCGGGGGATCGCCGAGCAACTATAGTAGGTTATATGATAAAATGTAAACTATTTAATTCTCTCCGTAATAACAGAGGCTCATTTAAGCATTTGTTAGTTTTTAAATATCAAGATAAATTATATTCTCAAGTTCTTTCCACTCTTATTATAAAGCTTTATCCACTTATTCAACAATAGTTGGATGCGTTATTCTTTCAGCCATTTAGGAAGCCTTACGTCCTCTTGGGGATTATCTATGCGTGGTATATATGGCTTAAGATCAATGACCGGTGATTGATCGAAAGCATCTATCTTGTCTATGTGAATAGTACATCCTTTAATATCCACGATTTTACAGACCGTTAAAGCAATGAGATTTGGTCGGACCGGAGCTCGGCAGGCAAAAACACCAGTGAGAGGATTTTCCCTATTCCCCCTTGGATGAACTTGAAGTATTGCCCTTTTCTCGGGTGTATCATTTTCATGAAACCAGTATAACACCACAACATGAGAAAAATCTTGTAATCCATTAAGGGCATCTGAATACTTTTCAAATATCGTAATAACTGTGTCATCTCCCCTCTTTTCGACTTTACCAATAGGGAATACCTTGAAAAATTTTTCAGGGGTGTCGGAACAGTATACTTGCATGAGAAACACGATAAAAAAGACCAGGATAGTAACCAGAGAGTATATTTTCATTTTACCCGACTCCTTTTTAATAAGTTAGAGTGAATTTTCAATGCGCTTTACAGGTTTTATATGGTGAATGTGGGTCAAGATGACTTGCGCCGCAGGAACCGGGCAATAAAAAAAGCGACTGCGAGTGTAAGAGCTGCGCCGGCGATCCCGGCAAGTATCACGCTTAAGGCGGAAGAGCGCACACCGGGAATTTCATAATCCGGAACAGGCGCACTAAAAAGCTGCGCATCATGCTCGATGTTAACGTCAAAAGATTCCAGCGTCGCCTCGAGTCCATCCGGCGCGGTTGAAGTAAATGGAACGGCTGCAATGCCTGCGACCAACAGCATACCAGCCAGCGTATAGAAAGTAATTCTTTTCATACCGGTTTTTTCCTGAGAAATGTAAAATATTCCGGACAGGTTTTTAATACAAATGAAACGACCAAAAAAGTAATGAGCGCTTCGGCGATTCCAATGGGAATATGCACACCGACGATCATCAAAAACCCTGCCTTCATCTGAAATACACCGGAAACTCCCAGTTCTATTCCTGCCGCTGCAGAAGCCATGATAACAGAAACAAAAGTGGCGATGAATACGGCAATACCCCCTGCTCTTTCCGCCGGGAAAAGGGTTTTCAAAAATACATAACACATATAAGCACTGAACACGCCGACAAATGCCATGTTGAAAATGTTTGCGCCCAAAGCAAGAAGCCCCCCGTCCTGAAAAACAAAACATTGAATTATCAGCACAGTTCCTAAAACTAAGCTGGCGGTCCATGGTCCCAGTAAAATCGCACTCAACGCACCTCCGAGCAGGTGTCCTGAGACACCCGGTCCCGCAGGAAACTGAAGCATTTGCGCAACAAATAAAAATGCTGCCATTATTCCTACAGTGGGGACTGTTGTATCATCGAGGGATTCGCGCGTCTTTTTTAGAGCAAGAGATAATCCTCCTGCCGACACAACACCTGTAGCCGCGATGACTGCAGGATGAAGAAGCCCATCAGGAATGTGCATCGTAGTTACCCATCTAAACTTGTGAAATTGATTAATATTTATGTAAAGCTGCAAAAACAGCAAAGAATGCAAAAGTCTTGATATTGGAAAAAAATATTATTAAAATTTTTATCTCATACGGAAAATACCGTAACTCAGGGAAACCAAAGAACATGTCTGAACCGCTGATACCTTTGATTAAATGATTTCCATGATGCCATCCCGTCGCTTAGCGCTGCGAAGCGATCACTATTTGAGCGGTTTCGCCAAAGCTTCGGGATCAAACCCATCATTTCATCTGCGGTTCTGACAACTTTGCGTCTTTGCCACGCAGTGACCACTCTGTGGCAAGAGATAATACGCCCTATACCAGCAATTTACCGGTCGTAGCTGCTGTTAATTTGCTGAATTTCACGCCTCTTTGCCCGGAAATAATATCAGAAAATTTTTTTACCTCGCCGCTCGTTCCTTTTACAACGATTACTTCTAAACAATTGTGTCTGTCAAGATGCAAATGAAGGGTCGAGAGCATATTGATGTAATGGTCATGCTGAATTTTCAGAAGTTCTTCCGAAAGTTTACGGACATGATGGTCATACACAATAGTAATACATCCGATGATTTCCGTACCGGAGTCCCATTCTTCTTCAACGAGTGATTCACGGATCAAATCGCGAATCGCTTCAGACCGGTTTTTATAGCCTTTTTTCTGGATCAGCGTATCAAAATCATCTAATAATTTTTTATCTACCGATACACCGAACCGAACAACAGATGACATATACCCACCTCAGTAACACTTTTTTTAAAAAGGTAACACAAAATATTCAAAAAAGCAATATTTTTTTATCCGAATTATTCATATTTAAAACAAAAAAGCCCCCGATCCCTCGATTACTCGGGGACCGGAGGCTTTACTATAATAACAGTATACAAATTATTTTATATAAAGCATGCGCCTCGTGTCGCTGAATCCCGAAAGTCGGGACTGGAGTCTGTAAATATAAATGCCGCTTGCAGCAATTCCCGGTTTCCATGGAATGCTGTGGTAACCTGCTTCCACATAACCATCAACAAGCCTTGCAACTTCACGTCCTTGAATATTATAAATTATAAGCGTTATGTGTTATGTCTTCGGAAGGTGAAATTTAATGGTATTTGCAGTATTAAACGGATTTGATTAGTTCTGAGGCAAATTAA
>Ga0209979_1004914_pt1 | contig 10789 bp, 8 predicted proteins | sample AnhtaG_FD_183114 | JGI IMG/M metagenome (GOLD analysis project Ga0209979, IMG submission 183114) | Deep subsurface microbial communities from Anholt, Denmark to uncover new lineages of life (NeLLi) - Anholt_01485 metaG (SPAdes) (version 2) | ecosystem: Environmental > Aquatic > Marine > Oceanic >...
AAGCCTATGGTACCAGTATTGAATCGACCTTTCTTAGAACACACCATCGCTTACCTCAAGCGATATGGAGTTGATAATATCATTCTGGCACTGAGCTATCTCCCCAAAATTGTTCAGGATTACTTTGGAGATGGCAGTGAATTTGGAGTACAGCTAACTTACGCTGTGGAGAACAGCCCACTGGGAACCGCTGGGGCAGTAAAAAATAGCGAGCAGTATCTGGATAACACTTTTGCTGTTCTCAATGGGGATATCTTCACTGATCTTGATATGGCTGATATGCTTGCTTTTCACCGGCGTAAAAGAGCGAAAGTGACCATAGCCTTGACTTGGGTAGATAATCCCTGTGCTTTTGGAGTGGTTGAAACTGATAGTGATGGAAGGATACAGCGTTTTATTGAAAAACCGAGTCCAGACCGGGTTACCACTAATTGGATAAATGCCGGCATCTATTTCCTCGAACCAGAAGTTCTGGAGCATGTACCAACAGGTAACCACTATATGTTTGAGAGAGGGCTCTTCCCGCTTCTCCTTGAGTTGGGTGAACCTGTTTATGGCTATCATTTCAGTGGTAACTGGCTTGATATGGGGACACCGGAGAAATATCTTCGCCTGAACTGCGACCTTTTGCTGTCAAAAGAAAAAAGTGCGCTAATTGATAGCTTGAGTAAGGACGAAGTACACTGCGACAGAGATGCCATTATCCATCCTTCAGCCAAAATAGTCGGACCAACAATAATCGCCAGTCGGTGTCGGATAGGTAAAAGGGTACATATCAAGGGACCTGTGATTATTGGGCCAGATTGTTATATCAGAGATGATGCTAGCCTAGAAGGAGTTGTACTGTGGCGAGGCGTTAATATTGGGGTAGGTGCTGTCCTTAAGCAATGCGTCATTGGAAACGATACGAAGATAGAAGATAAAGACCGGGTTATCAATCGTATAGTCCCTCCCCAACTACGTTAGGATTTTGCATAGAATTTGTGACTTTGACGAAGAAGACCAGGCTGTCAAAATCCACATTATTTCAAATACTGCCGTTTAGATTGGGGCTCGAGACTAATCTGCCCTGCTCTCCAGACCTGAAGATGGCATATTTTACCAAGGGTGGAGCCACAAGCTCATTAATGATAACTGAGGCAAGGATACCATTGTAAATTAAGTCACCAAAGGTGGAGAATGCGCTCTGAGCGAGTAGGCCTAGACCAATAGTAACTCCAGTTGTTGGCAGCAAAACAAAAAGACTAAAAAGAAGAACTAAACAGGAAGCGAGTAAGCATAATCAGTTTATTACCTGGAGCGGGAGACGGGACTCGAACCCGCGACAACCTGCTTGGAAGGCAGGGACTCTGCCAACTGAGTTACTCCCGCAAACTGCACCTATTTTAACTCCCCCTACGCTCCCTGTCAAAGGGAGATTTCTTAGTCAATTTCTTAAAAATGAAATCGACTACCAGAGGTCGCAGGGTGAGCATCGCTATACGTCGTCCACCAATGCGGTAAGGTAATATTGTCCGGTCAGCACCAGCTCGTTTTAACTTAGACTCTGACTCTTCAGAACTGGCACGTGCGACAACGAAGAGAACCAGGCCCATTCCCTTCGCAGAGAGAGTGATATGCGGTAGAGGAGATGTTCGATTTAGATTTATCTCCCTCCCAATGAGAGAGGAAATTCCCCAATACTTAACCAGTCTAATGCCTATCCGGAAAGTATTTTATCAACTTTTTCCGCATCTACTTCCATTAGGTATGGAATCCCAGAAACCGCCGCGGCTTCCCTGGTTAAAGACATCAGGTCATCCCTTGATATGTATTTCAGGGCAAACTTTCTCGTCCCGGCCATAAGCTGCTGGAGACCAGTAACCAGCCGATCATAATAGGTGTACATGCCGATTGCGGCTGGAGGAATCCTACCAAAATCCTTGCCATACTTTTCTCTAAGCTTGGCGGTAGTGGCAAAGGTTCTAAAGATAGCTTCTTCTTTTTCCTCAGCGGTTTCTAACGTCTCTTGCGCCTTCTCGCCAACGGTCTTGCCCACCATAGCTGCCGTTTGGCTGGCTCGGCCAATACAAACTGCCTTGATATAAGGTGCACCTAGAGCGAGAGCCTTGAAGACCTGATCTTCAAGCGCGATGCCACCGGCAATAGCACAACTCGGAATAAAAGCATTTTTCTTCCCCAGGCGAGAAAGATAATCATAAAGTAGAGATTCTAGATAAACCGTAGGAATACCCCACTCATTCATCATTCGCCATGGACTCATTCCGGTGCCGCCACCAGCACCATCAACGGTAAGGAGGTCAATTTTAGCCTCAGAGGCACACTTGACGGCTCTTGCCAGATCGGCCGGACGATAGGCTCCTGTCTTGAGACTAATATGTTGAGCACCAAGACCTCGCAGTCTTTCCGCCTCCCTGACAAACTCCTCTACGAAGGCTTCATCATCGACCATCCCCAGTCGAGAATGTCTTTCAAACTCGCTGAAGGCACCAGCTTTGAAAGCCTCCTGAACCATCGGGTTATCTGGGTCAGGCAGAACTACGTAACCCCGACCTTTGAGTTGTCTGGCGCGTGTCAGTGATTCCAGTTGTACTTCACCTCCGATATCCTTGGCTCCTTGCCCCCATTTAGCTTCCATTGCTGTAACGCCAAGCTTATCCAATACGTACTCAGGCACGCCAAGACGGCCATCTTCAACGTTATATTGAACCAAGATATCGCCGGCACCCTGATGCCATTCCTTGAAGATACGAACTCTTCTCTCCATCTCAGGAGACCGGATTATCTTGCCATTCTTGAATTCTGCCTTCGGATCCATACCACAGACGTTTTCACCGACAACAATCAGCGTTCCACAAATAGCAGCGCCTATCGCCATACCCTCCCAGTGAATCCTGGCAATCTCAGTAGAGCCTAAGGCACCGGTGAAGAAAGGAACTTTCAATTCTATTTTGTCCTTGGCGCCGACCTCAGTAGAGACATCTACTACGGAGAAGAAAGCTTTGTCGGAATCTGCCTCCGTCCCAACAGCACCAACACAGGTACCCTGAATATTAAAGTGAGAGAAATCTACGGGATAGTCCTTATCTGCCCCAGCAATTACCTTGCCAAAGGGTTGGGGATAAATGACCTCTCGCCCCTTAACCGCTGATTTACCCACCTCGCAAAGACCAGTGCAACCGTCCAGACAGGTAACACACAACCCAGACGGGGCTACTTGCACCCGACTCCTGGTTAAAGTAGCTGCGCTGACATTAGGTTTACTTAAGGTCATCTTGTCCTTCCCCTCTTTTATATTCTTAGTGATACCAATTTTTCTCTTTTGAATGGCAAACTAAACCCAACCCCTTAGTCTCATTGCTTCTGCCACACGAGCTACAGCAACAATATAAGCTGCTAATCGCATACTAATCTTGCGTTTTAAAGACTCAGCCAAAACAGACTGGAAAGCGTTTTTCATATGTCTGCTGAGTCGCTGGTGAACTTGTTCCTCATCCCAATAATACTTATCTAAGCACTGAACCCACTCAAAATAGGAAACGGTAACCCCGCCAGCATTGCACAGAAAATCGGGTATCACAAACACTCCGTTACTGTTCAATATTTCATCGGCCTCTGGAGTAATTGGTCCATTGGCCAATGCAGCTACTATCTTAGCTTTGATTCTAGGTGCATTTTCCTCAGTTATTACTGACTCCAATGCAGACGGGCACAATATGGTAACTCCTAGTTCTAGCAATTGTTCATTGCTGATGGTTTCCGCCTCTGGGAAGTCAATGACCGACCCGGTTTCACTTTTATGCCGCAGAACTTTACGTGGCTCTAACCCCAGGTTATTATAGATGCCACCCTTGGAGTCACTAACAGCAACGATGGTAGACCCTGTGGTGCCGTGAAGCAGAGAGGCTAGATTTGAGCCAGCATTGCCGTAGCCCTGAATCGCTACTGTAGCTGCTGACAAATCAATATCTAAATGCTTAGCGGTTTCTACTATGGTATATACCGCACCGCGGCTAGTGGCATCATCGCGGCCCGGTGAACCACCTACAGCCAAAGGCTTTCCCGTTATCACTTCCGGGATGTAATGCCCTCTCAATTTTGAATACTCGTCCATCATCCACGCCATAGTTTGTGGATCAGTATATACATCTGGTGCCGGTACATCTCTATCTGGGCCAATAAATTCCCATATCAGGTCTATGTAGCCACGGCTTAACCTCTCCAACTCACTTCTGGACATCTCTTTGGGATTGCAAATGACACCCCCCTTGCCACCCCCAAAGGGAACATTTATCACGGCACATTTCCAAGTCATCAAGGTAGCCAATGCCTTGATCGTGTCAATTGTCTCATCCGGATGAAACCGGATACCTCCTTTAAAGGGACCACGGGCATTACTATGCTGAACTCTAAATCCCCTAAAAACCTTGGTCTGACCGTTATCCATTTTCACTGGTATAGATACTTGAAGCTCTCTCATCGGCTCTCTAAGGGCAGCATGGATACCAGGCTCCAGGTGTAGCAAATTCGCCACTTCGTCTAGTTGGGCTTGCGCAGACTCAAATAAGCTCAATTGTTTTTTGCCCACAATATGCTACCTCCTTATATTTATATATTTACCGGTATACCTCTTTCTCTCAGATATCTCTTAGCGTCGGGTATAGATATTTCGCCAAAGTGAAAGATAGAAGCCGCCAGAACTGCCGCTGCTTTACCTATCGTTACTGCTTCATAGAGGTGCTCTAATTTGCCAGCCCCGCCTGATGCTACAACCGGTATGGTTACTGCTTCGGCAACCGCCTTTGTCATCTCTAGATCATACCCCTCTTTTGTACCATCAGCGTCCTTACTGGTGAGAAGAATCTCTCCAGCGCCCAGCCCTTCCACTCTCTTTGCCCATTGCACAATGTCTATCCCCGTGGCCTCACTACCGCTCCTCACCACTACCTCGAGCCTAGGAAGATTACTTTCCAAGGGATTCTTTCGACCATCAATAGCAACCACGAGTTTTCCCTTGCCAAACTCTTCGGAAGCTTCTCTTATGAGTTCGGGGGTTTTAACCGCGGCAGTATTGATTGAGATTTTATGCACACCGAGGTCGAACAAATCACTCATGTCCTCGATGTTTCTGATGCCGCCGCCGACAGTGAAAGGGATGGTAACTTTTTCGGCCACCTTCTTCACCCATTCCATCATCGTTCCCCTGCTCTCCACCGTAGCCATTATGTCAAGAAAAACAAGCTCATCGGCCCCTTCTCGACAATAGGTCTCGGCTGCCTCCACAGGGTCGCGCGCGTCGCGCAGGTTGACAAAGTTTACTCCCTTGACCACCCTACCCCCTTTGATATCCAGACAGGGTATAATCTTTACCTCTTTCATTTCTTAGCTCCTTTGAACTTAATTAAATCTCGCATAATTTAAACGGCAATAGGCAACCGCTTGCCGCATATAAAACAAGATATTTTACCAGTTCTCACAATAAATGTCAATATTTTATTTTATTTCGTCTTTTTATGTCAAGTACCCCCTTCCCCAATATAATGTGCTATACTATGGCATATAAAATTAGCTACGTATAATTGCAGACCTTGGGAGAATGAGCCTTGTCATATGCGCGACTGATTGTTAACCCAATTGCCGGTGCTGGTAAAACTGCCAAGAAATGGCCGCAGATTATGGGTCTGCTACACAGCATCGGGTTGCGCTTCGATCATGATTTGACCGAAGCCCCTGGCCATGCTAGGGAGCTAGCTAAATCAGCGGCGAAGAAGGGCTACGAGTTAGTAGTCTCCGTAGGCGGTGACGGCACCATAAATGAGGTGGTAAATGGTTTGTATGATGCAGGTAACATTGCGGATGTAATGTTAGGTATAATTGGCACGGGGACAGGTGGTGATTACATTCGCACTATTGGTATACCTCGGGCTTACCAAGAAGCTTGTCAATGCCTCACAAGCCCGAGAAAGTCTACCGTAGATGTTGGTGTCGTGGAGTACTTTAGTTATGGCCAGATGGTGAAACGATTGTTTGTGAACTTTGCCGGTCTAGGTTTTGATGCTGAAATAGTTAAGACCACTACCCAAAAGTTTAAAATATTACACAGCACTGCTTCTTATCTCACCGGATTACTCACTGCCCTCTTACTTTATAAGAATAAGGAAGTAACTCTTATCGTAGATGGTAAAACGGCAGAAAGCAAGGTTTGCACTATTTTGTTGAGCAATGGTAAGTATGGAGGCGGAGGTATGCTTGCCGCACCTGATGCTGACCTTGCCGATGGTCTTCTCGATGTATTGATAATAGGTGATTTAAGCAAACCAGACCTTCTCTGGTCATTGCCGCGAGTGTACAAAGGCACTCACCTAACTCACCCCAAGGTCACAATAAAGAGAGCCAGAGAGATAGAAATACGGTCTGTAGAGTCGGTGTCTCTTCAAGTTGATGGCGAGCTGCTGGGGGGACTGCCTGCCCGTTTCTATGTCTTGCCAGCGACACTAAATGTCGTCGTCTAGATTCAGGGACAAGAAAGACTAAGGGCAATATATCTTTTTTCTCTCAACTTATGGTCGGGGTGAGAGGATTTGAACCTCCGACCTCATGGTCCCAAACCATGCGCGCTAACCGGACTGCGCTACACCCCGCATTTGAAGTATAGCAGAGCGTTTACTGCGGAGCAATCTTGAGGCTAGCTATTGGGCTCAATCTCAGTAGTCACGGCTAATATCTTATTCTTCTGGAGCTTTTTTGCTTCCAGATTTACTCGCCAACTCCACAAGTTCAGAATACTCTCGGCTCACCCTCTCCTGGATCACCTTTATCGTATCATCAGTCAGGTGGCGGAATCTTCCTTGCAGCTTGAGATAATTTTCTACCGGCTCCAATTTTGACAAGCTCAAACTTATCTTATATTGCCCATTCTCCACTTCATATAATGGAAATACTCCTGTTCTTACCGCCAGACGACCCATCTTGATCGTGTCATCAGTAGCACATCTCCAGCCGGTAGGACAAACTGATAGGATGTGGATATAAGCTGGTCCGGGAGTTTCCAGGGCCTTAGTTACCTTTCTCATCAAATCACGGTGGTAACTGGGACAGGCAGTAGCGACATAGGGTATATCATGAGCCACAACAATAGCCGGCAAATTTTTCTTCCAGGTCGACTGTCCTAAGCTCTCCTTACCAGCTGGAGAGGTAGTTGTTGAGGCGCCAAAGGGGGTGGCTGAAGACCTTTGAATCCCAGTATTCATATAGGCCTCGTTATCAAGACAGATATAAAGGAAATCATGTCCTCTTTCCAGCGCACCGGATAATGCCTGAAGTCCTATATCACTGGTGCCGCCATCGCCAGCCATGGCCACTATTTTGATATTTCGCTCTGGGTGTTTCCCCTTCTTTACCATAGCTTTTATGCCTGCCTCAGCTCCAGAAGCTACGGCAGCTGCATTCTCGAATAAGGTATGAATCCAGGGAATGCGCCACGAAGTATAAGGAAACGGTGAAGCCACGACTTCCATGCACCCGGTAGCATTAACGATTATGGCATTATTCCCTATGGCTTTAGCGGCTAGCCTGACCGCCAGAGCCTCACCACAGCCACTGCAAGCGCGGTGACCGGGAGCAAAGGGTTCCTCTTCAGCGATTATTCCAGGACCATGAACTGCAGTTGTTTCCATCATTCCCTCACTCCAAATATTTCAAATTCTCGCTCGCTTCCTGTCTGGGCGATTTCTACGCCTTGGTTCATCATTTTTTCAAATCCAGACATGGAAATATCTCTGCCACCTAAGCCACCAACGAAGCCAATTACCTTCGGTTTCTTAGCTTCATGGTATAAGGCTGCCTTAATCTCTGAGCAGACTGGCCCTCCGGGACCACCAAAGGAGATAGCCCTATCCAGCACAATGAGAACTTCGGCATCTCTAACCGCCTGGCGAAGCTCGGCAAAGGGGAAGGGTCGCCACAAACGAAGCTTTAGTAGGCCGACATCCTTACCCTCACCTCTCATCTTGTCGACAGCTACCATCGCTGTTTCGCTAAGGCTTCCCATAGTCAACAGGAGGACTTTAGCTCCTTCACTATGGTAACTTTCCACCGGGGAGTAATAGCGCCCAAAGGCTTTGCCAAATTCTTGCCAACACTCAAGAATCACCTTTTTAGCCGCTTCCAAGTTTACTTCCTGTGCCCACTTTACCTCGGTATAGATAAAAGGTGGACCAAAAGCTCCCATGGTTACCGGTTTTTCTGGATCTAGTGTTAGGGGATGATTATAGGGAGGGAGGAACTTGTCAACCTCAGCACGCTCAGGGAGCATTATCGGTTCAATCACATGGGTCAGGGAAAACCCGTCCAGATGAATCATCACTGGCAGTAAAACCCGTTTATCTTCACCGATACGAAAGGCGCAGATGACATTATCGACCGTCTCCTGTCCATTCTCAACAAATACTTGTATCCAGCCGGTATCCCGAACTGCCATGGCATCAGAGTGGTCACACCAGATACTGATTGGTGCTGACAAAGCTCGGTTGGCTACGGTCATAACAATCGGCAACCGCATTGCAGAGGCAATATATAATACCTCGTGCATTAACTCTAATCCCTGACTAGCAGTGGCGGTAAAGGTTCGAGCCCCTACTGCTGAGGCACCAGCGCAGGCACTCATCGCTGAATGTTCCGACTCAACCGGAATATAGGAAGCCTGTAACTCGCCATTAGCAACCAATTCCGCCAGGTGCTCTACAATGTGAGTTTGTGGAGTTATAGGGTAAGCCGCCACCACATCAGCGTTGGCTAGTTTGACCGCATCGCCAACAGCTATCGAAACCTCTAATCCTACCCTTTTCGCCATTATTTCTCCTCCTCTACCATGGTTATTGCGTCTTTCGGGCACTCCTCAGCGCAGATGCCACATCCTTTGCAATAAAATAAGTCAGCTTCAAAATAGCCTTCGGGAGTCTTGGCGATGCACCCCTCAGGACAATAGTAATAGCAGAGGGTACATTTATTACATTGGTTAAAATCAATAACTGGCCTTCGAGACCGCCAATCACCAGTTTTAAATTGACTGCCACTCCCCGGTTCAGTGATAATACAACCAATTTCTATGTCTTTCCAGCTCAATTCACCTTCAGCTCTAGCTTTAGGTCTAGCTTTTGTTTTAGCCATTTATTGCTACTCCCCTATTATGGTTTCTTTATAAGCTCTTTCCATAGCTTTGAAGTTCCGTTCTGCCAATTTACCGAAACGTTTTTCCAGCGGCTCGGCCATCGCTTCTAGTGTGATGACGTTAGTCGCTTTTATCAAGGCACCAACCATAGCTGTATTGACAATTGGGATCCCTAGTGACTCCTGAGCAATCTTGGTGGCATCCACGGTGGCCAATCTGCCACTTATGCCGAACTCAGCCCTGACTTGCTCGGCGGATTTCTTGGTGTTAATGATAACGGTGCCTTTCTCTTTCAGTCCGGAGGTAGCATCTAGGATGGATAACAGACTAGAGTCGAGTACTATCACCACATCTGGTTGGTCTACCTCCGCCCTTGTTCTGATAGGTTCTTCAGTGTTTATTCGGTTAAAGGCGAATACAGGGGCGCCTCTCCTTTCTGGACTAAAACTGGGAAATGCCTGAGCATACTTGCCTTCACTTATGGCTGCCTGTGCTACCAATTCTGCCGAAGTAACTGCCCCTTGACCACCACGACCGTGCCACCTAATCTCAATAAGCTTGGTTATCATTTCGTTCTCCTGACTACGCTAAAGCGCCCCTGGAGCGACTCGAACGCTCGCACCTAGCTCCGGAGGCTAGTGCTCTATCCACCTGAGCTACAGGGGCTGATATTTATTATACTTTATGGCTAACAGAAGGACAAACAGAGTAAATTTGGTCTAAAATCAGCAGTGCCAGCGTTCTGATGTCACTGATAACAAGGGCAGGGTACCATCCAGATTCATAGATTCAATTTACTTCGAGATAACCGCCATATTATAACCACCCTTAATAAATAAAGCAAGTATTGACATTTCAGTCCAGTGCCAATAAAGTGATTTTAGCCAAGGAGGCATGCGTTGGTCTGGATTAAGTTTATTTTTTGCATTTTAATCATTTTCTTCTCAGGGAGAAAAGTAGCCAAGTATGGGGACATTATCGCCGAGAAAACTGGGCTTGGAGGCGTATGGATAGGGCTTGTCGTTCTTGCTATGCTGACATCACTGCCAGAACTTTTTACCGGGGTAAGCGCAATAAGGCTAGTTGATGCACCCGACCTTACCATTGGTGACCTTCTCGGTGCTAACATGTTCAACATGTTTAATCTTGCTTTACTGGATATTGTCCACCGGAACAGTTCCCTTTTAGCCGTAGTTGGTCGAACTCATCGACTAACCGGAGTGTTTAGTCTGCTCCTAGTTCTATTAGTCGCTATCTCTATCCTTATTAGCAATCGATTTTACGCCATGGGTATAGGCTGGATAGGCTGGTATACGCCTCTCATTATCCTTTTGTACTTTGTTTTTATTAGGATAATCTTTCTTTCCGAGCGGCGCCAGTCTTCTCTCCAAGAAGTTGGGCTAGAGCTAACTTATAGGGAAAAATCCGCAGGGAGAGTCTATCTCTATTTCATTATATCGGCAGCTTTTATCATCGGTGCCGGCGTCTGGTTGCCATTTATTGGGGATGAGATAGCCCAAGTTTACGGGTGGGGACAAAGCTTCGTGGGGAGTCTTTTTCTTGCCTTCACTACTACCCTGCCTGAAATCACCGTTTCCTTCGCGGCAATGAGAATAGGTG
>Ga0209979_1004915_pt1 | contig 10788 bp, 9 predicted proteins | sample AnhtaG_FD_183114 | JGI IMG/M metagenome (GOLD analysis project Ga0209979, IMG submission 183114) | Deep subsurface microbial communities from Anholt, Denmark to uncover new lineages of life (NeLLi) - Anholt_01485 metaG (SPAdes) (version 2) | ecosystem: Environmental > Aquatic > Marine > Oceanic >...
ATGGCCGCTTGCCTATTTTGCCTACAAAACTGGGATCGGATGGATCGTATTTGTGCTTGCAGGACTTTTGACCTTTATGATTTCTCTGTTGACCGTGAGCTACCAGGCCATCAGAGCGGCCTTGACCGATCCGGCTGTCGCCATTCGTTACGAATAATTTCCTGAATTATTTATAAAAATTGTCGATGCCTTATATCTCTTTCCAAAAACCAATATTTCAAGTCTAATTATAAGATACATCGGTATTTTTTCCCCCAGGGTTTTATTTACATATCCGTTTTGTCTGTAAAAAAAAAGAACCATCCCTTTTTTTTTAGATTTGAAATTTAAAAAATAGGGTGGTACCTTATGGGACGTCCCCATGAAAAGAATTATTGAAATCGCTGTGTTTGCATTGATTGCATGCGCATGTGTCGTTGCCCTGTTTTTGATGAATGGGGAAGAAGAGCAGGGATTCAAATTTTCCCAAGGGCCGGAGATTTCCCTTCGAAATGTGACCCAAACCAGAATTCATTACAGCATTAAACCCAACAATACATTTGATCCGCCTGAAAAAAAAGTGATTAAACCCAAGGAAATCCATCGCTACAAAAGCAGATTTGCCTTGGAGGTTTCGTGGGAAAGGATTGGAGTAAAGACAACGCGGCATATCACGCCCGGCAGGCCCTATGCATTCCGTTACGATGAGAACAACCTGATTAAGATATACGAAGGATCACACGGCAAAGCGGATGCGGAAGACCTGGCTCCTTATGTGGCTACGCCGATGGAGGTCGTCGCTAAAATGCTCGAAGTGGCTGAGGTGGACAGCCAAGATATTGTATACGATATCGGATGCGGAGACGGACGGATCGTTGTCATGGCAGCGGAGAAATACGGGGCCCGGGGTGTCGGTATCGACATCGATCCCCTAATGATCGACGAGGCCAAAGAAAATGCCAGATCAGCAAATGTGGAACATCTGCTTCGGTTTTACTTGGGGGATGCTACAACCATGAATTTTTCAGAAGCCACAGTGGTGGCCCTTTACCTTCTGCCAGAATCCAATGCCATACTGCGTCCTATGTTTGACGAGCAACTGGAACCAGGTGTTGTGGTTGTGACCCATAATTATCGTATTCCGGGCTGGGAAGAAAAAGAAGTCGACACCTTCTACATGAAGGACGAATGGGATAAGGATCACAGCATCTTCCTCTACAAAAAGTGATAAACATCCTGAAGATCTATGAGCTGAGGAGGCAGGTCATTATTCCTGCTCCTGTCGGAGAGGCTGATTCACTTTTTGTTTGTCCGGCCTCGACTGGAGAAAATCTTTTCTTTCAGGGGAAAATCGATTCTCGAATATTTTGGCAAGTGACCAGGAATCTTGCTGACATCACTGCTTTTCTTTTTCTGGAAACAGAGTGATTTGTATGTAGTTTTCCATATTGAGGTAGGTCTTTGCCGCCTCATGAATCACTTCGACTGTAAGGTTCTCCAGTGATTTTAAATAATCAAACAGGCTTTCCAGATCTTCGCCCTCCTGATATCTGTAATAAAGCTGGGTCAAAAGCCACCGGTTTTGTTTGATCCCTGTCTCATAGTCTCGGTACATCGCCTGCTTGGCATCCCGGAGTTCATTCGCCGTCGCGCCCTCCCTTTTGAACGTTTCGATCTCCAGGAAAATCACGTTGATCAGTTCTTCCACCCGTTCAGGATCGGTACCGAAAAGGATCGTCACGCTGTATGCCGGTTCAGGGATTCTGTCGTAAGAAGGACTGGCCATGATGTTGTACGTTCCTCCCAGGTCCTCCCGAATCTTATTGCGCAATCGTGTTTGCAGCACCAATCCCATGGCCCGTATGGTGTTGCGGCTGGCCTGAGTGTATTCAAACGGACCGGTAAAAACGACGGCGGCCTGGCTTTGGGGCTCAACTCCTTTTTTGACCGTTTTTTTCACGACTCCTTTAGGGGGTCGGATGCCGACATCTATCCACATTTCCTGCCTGTCTAAAGAAGGAAGAGATGCAAGATAGCGGACGACCAGAGGTTCGATGGCCCCTAGATCGAGATTCCCGACAAAAACGAAAATAAAATCACTGGCATCTGCAAACCGGTCTTTATAAAAACGGAGGGACTTTTCCAGGTCCATTTTTTCCAGTTTTTCGACTGTAAGGGGACGTGCCCGAGGATGGTCTTGTGTTATGATCCGCATGAAGGTGTCATAAAACACATACATCGGATTAGCATCGCGATTTTCCAAAGTGGCTTTCATACGGCTTTTCAACACATCGAACATGGTCTCGTCAGCCCGAGGAGATGTAAAATAAAGATTGATGAGCTGAAATAGGGTTTCTATATCTTTGGGTGAAGCGTTTCCCGTAAGCCCTTCCTCCCAATCGCTGATAAACGGCCGGACACTGGCAACCTTCCCGGTCAGTTTTTTCTGGAGTTCGATGGCACTGAATTCTCCCACACCTCCAGCAGAAATAACTTGAGATGCCGTTCTTGCCGGGATGAAATCTTCATCGCTTTCCAGAGATGTACCTCCTGGACTTATGGCCTGAAACACGATCTCGTCTTCCTTGAAGTCTGTGGGCCTGAGGATGACCCGAGCGCCGTTGGAAAGGATCCATTCTGTGATGCCGTAATCCTCCAATACTTTTGTTTCCACGATTTCCCCGGCTTCTGGGATTTCAGCCATGAGAGGCAATTCGCTCGATGTGTCCTCATAGGGTGGTATTTTCATGTCTGCAACAGATTTCATCACTCCATGGAGGTCTTCCTCGGTCGGGATGACTAGCCCTTCTTTTTCGGGGGCATTAACCATGATGACGCGGTTTTTTTCGGTTAACCAATCCTTCCCAATCTGGTTGACTTCTTCCAGAGTAATTTCTGGTATGAAACGTTTGAAGAGTTGGAACTCGTACTCGATCCCTGGAATAGGTTCACATTCCAGAAAGTTGCGGATGTACTCCGACACATAAACATTCGAATTGTTTTTTTCCCTTTCTGTGTATGATTGTTCGATCGATCGGAGAATTTGACGTTTTTGTCTGTCCAGTTCTGAGGGGGTGAAGCCGTGGCGTGACACCCTTTCTGACTCGACGACCAGAGCTTCCAATCCCTGCTTGATCCCCTCCTCTTTAACTCCCGCATTCAGAACGTAAACCTCTTTGGACCTCACGAATTGCCCCTTTCCCGAAGAAGCTCCCAGGAATGGAGGATCTTTTTTTTGTGCCAGTTCCGAAAACCGTTGGTTCAGCATACCATGATAGAGTTGTTCGACGATCATTTGGCGATAAGCTCCTACAGTGCTCGTGTCTTGCAGAGGGAGTTTATGGATGACAGCGACGCTTGTATTCATGGCTTCTTTGTCTATGGCAATGGCAAACAAGGTTTCCTCATGGTCGGGAACCGGGAAGACGGTTCGTGGACGTGGAGATGTGGCTTTGGGGAGTTGGGCAAAATGCTTAATGATTAGCGGTTCCACTTTGGTACTTTCGAAATCTCCCACAGCCACCACGGCCATCAGATCTGGTCGGTACCAGTCCTTGTAGAATCTTTTCAACACATCGTGTTCAAAGTTCTCGATGATTTCCTTTTTTCCTATGGTCAATCGGTTGGCATAATGGGACCCTTTAAAAATGATCGGAAATTGTTTGTCCATCATCCTGGCATTGGCCCCGCGACCCATCCGCCACTCTTCGATGATGACTCCCCGCTCTTTGTCGATTTCTTCGTTTTCGAGGGAGAGCGCATGTGTCCAATCCTCGAGAATCTGGAATGCCTTTTCCATGACTTCTTCGGATTCGGCAGGGATCCTCAACATGTAGACGGTCTCGTCAAAGCTTGTGTAGGCATTCAGGCCCGGGCCGAATCTCATGCCGATGGATTCCATGAATTCGATCAACTCATGTTTGGCGAAATTTTTGGTTCCGTTGAAAGCCATGTGCTCCAGGAAGTGAGCCAGGCCAAGCTGGTCGTCATCTTCCAGGACCGAGCCGGCGTTAACTACCAGACGGAGTTCTGCCCTGTTTTCCGGCTTTTTGTTCTCCCGGATATAGTAGCGCAGCCCGTTGGGAAATTGCCCCATCGATACTTTGGGATCGATGGGAATTTTATCAGCTTTTTCCTGCCCATCCGCAATGCTCGGGATAACCAAAAGAAATATGAGAAATATGCCGATAATTGTTCTCTTTCGAATTTTCATGCGGGGACCTCCTTGAATCTCCTCGTTCTGTCGAAGATCATTTATGATAGCACATCGCTCCTAACATCGTTATTATTCTCTTATTACCGTAAGCATCTTTATTTCCGTGAAAAAAATGCTTACTCCGTAAATCAGAGATTTGACCGGAAAAAGGGACCATTCTGGAGCTTGGAGTACCGCCGCATCGGAAATGAAGGCGGGGGGTGGCGGGCTATTTTAAGGCTATTAAAGCTTTAATCCTATAAATGACCTTGCTCGCCGGAACCTGACTCTGCATGGGCCTTCCACCATTCGAAGACATGCCCTTTTGCCTCGAGCTTGACGCCTGCCTTTTCTCCAGGTGCCAGATCCATCCGCTCTGTGGGACCCAATTCCACTCCTGTGGAAAGGTGGACTTCTACTCGTACTTTTTTTATGGTTTTGTCTGTAACGTTTTCGACAGATCCGATAAAGGACGAAGAAGCATTATGGAAGGCTAAAACCAATCGCACCCCTTTGTGCACATGATCATAGATGTCGGTGAGGGCTAATTTCTCTCCTGATTCTTCCCCCTCTTCGCCATGTTCATGGGCCTCTTTAGCTTGTGTGGCTGTTTTTTCCTGTCCTTTGTCACCGGTTGCACAGGCCGTGCCAAACATAACCAAGGCCACAGCGACTACGGCCACAAATATCCATAATTTCCATGAAATTTTTTTCATAGCAATTCCTCTCCTTGTTTGAATTTCTTTTTTTCCATTATATCGGAAAACTTGGCGTTCGAACAGTGTGAAAAATTTGCAACATTTTATTGCGTTCGACTGTCTAATGGGTAATTGGTTTCCGAAACGATTGCCGATTACCAGCAACAAGAAAAAACCACAGAGCATCTCATTAAATGCTAGAATTTTCACCTTATCGGTGGTATGGTGAATTTCCGATGATTTTTGCTCATTATCTCAAAATTGCGCTAAGGAATTTAACGCGCACCAAGCTTTTTTCGATCATCAATATCCTCGGGCTTGCGGTCGGGATGGCAACGTGCCTGCTCATTCTGCACTACGTGAGTTTCGAGAGAAGTTATGACCGCTTCCACGAGGACAGTGAGCGCATCTATCGCCTGCGGTATGAGCGGACCAGCGAGGAAGGGACTGCCGTTCGGTTTGCCTCCTGCTGTCCCCCTGCGGCAGATGCCATCCGGGGTGTGTTCCCCGAAGTGGAAACCATAGCCCGCATATTCAGAAACCAAACCGTGGTTTCTCTCAAAGACCAGAATAAAAAATTCACAGAAGAAAGGATGTATTTTGCAGAACCCGACTTTTTTAAAATATTCCATCTGAACTTCCTCGAAGGAAATCCGTTAAACGACATCCGCAAAGCCAGTGTGGCGTTTATTTCCCGTTCGACGGCCGAAAAATACTTCGGTACAAGCGATCCCATCGGGAAAACTCTCAGTGTAGAGGGGAAAATCGATTACACGGTCGCCGGTGTTTTTAAAGATGTTCTCCCAAACTCCCATCTCAAAATGGATATCATCCTGTCTTACACAAATATCCAGTCCCTTTTTGGGCCCGATGTCCTCGAATCCTGGGGCCACACCGGATTTTTCACTTATATCCGATTCAAGGAAGGTGCCGATTCTGCAGCTTTTCAAAAAAAGATGCCAGACCTTGTGGAAAAAAGCTGCGGCGAACTCATGCGTGCCTACAAAGTTCTAATCGAGTTGAAGTTGCAGCCGCTCACGGACATTCATTTGACCTCACATTATATGCAGGAATACGAAATCAACGGCAACCGGGATTCCGTGAATTTTTTGATGATCGTAGCCGTTTTTATCGTTTTCATGGCCTGGATCAATTACATCAACCTCTCCACGGCCCGTGCTTTGACTCGGTCCAAGGAAGTGGGGTTGCGCAAGGTTGTGGGTGCTTCCCGACGTCATATCATCACCCAGCTCTTTTTCGAAACATTGATCATAAACCTGATCGCCATCACTCTGGCTGTTGTGCTTGTCCAAATTTTTCTCCCGGTTTTCAGCCGCATCGCCGGCACGCCCTTGGCTTTCGCCATCTGGGAGCAACCCTTGTTTTGGATATCCCTATCTGCCCTATTTTTGGGAGGGATTTTTCTGTCTGGATCCTATCCTGTGGCGGCAATTTCTTCTTTTCAACCTGTCGAAATATTGAAAGGATCGTTAGGAAATACCCTCAATGGAATGAACCTGAGAAAAGCTCTTGTCATTTTCCAGTTTATTATGGCCCTTGCGTTGATGACTGGAACGTTTGCTGTTTCCCGTCAGATCGTCTTCATGAAGAATCAGGACCTGGGTTTCGATAGGGATCACATTCTTGTGGTCAATGCCCCCCGTATAAGGGATGAGTCTTCTCTAAAACAAATCGATGTTTTTAAGGAGGAACTTCTCAAACAGTCCGATATCAAAAAAATCTGCGTTGTGACGGAAGTGCCCGGACGGCAGGTCTACTGGGATGCCGGCGCCATCCACAGGGCCGGTGAAGATCCAGGCAAGGGCAAAAACTACCAGATCGTGGGTGTGGATTATGACTATGTGGATGTGTTCCAGCTCAGGCTCCTGTACGGGAGGAACTTCTCGAAGGAGTTTCCGGCCGACAACATGGCTCTCCTCCTGAATGAGACCGCTGTTCGTTGGATGGGATTCGAAAGCAGTGAAGCAGCCCTAGGGCAGCAGGTGGATTACTGGGGAGAGTTCTATACTGTGATCGGTGTGCTCTCCGATTTTCACCAGCAGTCCCCTAAACAAGCATTTGAACCGCATATCTATCGGTTCATACCCTACGGCCTGAGGTGGACAGGAAAATTTGCGATTAAGATCAATGCTCAGAATATCCAAGATACAGTTAAACTGGTCGGGCGCGAGTATGCCCGATTTTTTCCGGAAAATCCCTATGAATATTTTTTTCTGAATGATTATTTCAAACAGCAATATAAGGCGGATGAACTCTTCGGCAGGGTCATCGGGATTTTTGCCCTTCTGGCCATATTTGTCACTGGATTAGGGATATTCGGAATGTCGGCCTTTTTGGCTTTGCAGCGCACCAAAGAGATCGGGATCCGCAAAGTAATCGGCGCCACAACTTCTAGTATCCTGAGACTTTTGGCTTGGGATTTCCTGGCGTTGATCCTTATTTCCCTGTTAATTGCTTGGCCGTTGACCTATTGGGGTATCCAACAGTGGCTGGATTCGTTTTCCAACAGAATGGACCTAAATGTCATGCTATTCCTGGCCCCGTTGGTTATCATTGTTGTTATCACCACGTTGACCATCAGTTCCCATATCATGAAGGCTGCTTTGGCTGATCCTGTGGATGCGATCAAACACGAGTAAATATTTTTGACAAATCTTTATGCTTAGTTCAGATTTTTCACGCCATTCCCTCATCAACAGTCTCGGTCCTGCGGATTTTCCCCTTTTTCATTTCCAAATGTCCTGGCTTTTCTCAACATTTCCCAAAGGATTTTTCAGTGCTCAAACAGTCCTCGGATCCGACTCTGTCGGATTCCCTCGAATGTTGAATCGGAAAGGCTAAATCTTCAATGTCACATAATAGATTTTCAAAAATATTTAGAAGTAGATCCAATCTGGAATTTTTATAAAAGTAGTGGTATTTTTAAAGAGAATAAAAATATGAGTGAAGTGCGGATTATCGACATGGATGCAGGGAATATTTTTGATTATGGATTCTGCGGGACAAAAAATATCAAGCATGAGGGTTGCCGCCGAAAAGCGGAATGGTTCAAAAAAAGACAAACTGAGGGCATGCGATACAAGGTTTTGTATTCTGAAGAAAAGGGAGCGGTCGGGCTGATCGAATATATCCCCGGCGAATATGCTTGGAGAGGGGTCGAAGCAGAAGGGTACATGGTCATCCACTGCCTTTGCATATTTTATAAGCCTTACAGAGAAAAAGGAGTTGCAACCAGGATGATCGATGAGTGCATAAAAGATGCAAAAAAAGAAAAGAAGCACGGAGTTGCCGTCGTCACACGGAAGGGTGCTTGGATGGTCGGCCTGACCATCCTTTGGTCTGACCAATGCCCGTATATCGCAAAGTCGATCAGTGAAATCAGAGAAACGATCAAGAAAAGATATGGGATTAAGGCCAATATTGTCGAGATAAAAGATCACGAACAAGCCCAGGAGGCGCCCTCCCCGTATGCGATCTTCAGCCTGATGTATGACGGGGAACTCCTGGCTTTTCACCCGATCAGCAACAAAAGGTTCATGAACATCATGGACAAAGTGTTGAGGAAATAGGCCTCAATTAAAATTTTGCGGACAGGCCGGCGATAAATGAGATGTCGTTTTTCTTGATGCCCTCGCCCACGGGTTTGCTGTCATATTTGTCCATCAGTGTCAGTTTGACCGACAAACCTTTTGTTATGGCTGAGGCCAAACTTATCTCGAATTGCAAAAAATAATGACTCAATTCGGAAACATTCGTATTGAAATTGAGAGTTTGGGAAATTTCTGCGGTTGGGCTAACTTTCCAGGTGAATTCATTCCCCAATGTCATGCCTGTATAACTGTCTATTTCTTTGGACTTAAAATATTTTGTGAACACCTGGGAAAGTCCCGCGCTGGCAGACACTAAGACATTTTCCGAGGCAAGGACTTTATAGCCCAATCCCAAGCCCGGGAGGATTCTGTAGCTGTAGTTTTTAAACCGGTCCCTTAGGCCTTGAATCCCATAATAGGAAAAAAATCTCTCCGAATGTTTCCATTGGATATGACTTTCCAACCCCATGGATTCGGCATTATTGATATCCTTTTCTTTATTCAAGAGAAAATAGGCTTTATTGGTGTTATCGATAGTCTTGGACAACGGGCCTTTTGCCGAAAAAATTAAAGATAAATTGGTTGTGTCGGTGTTCCCGCGTGCCAAAGCCAATCCCACCGCTGCATCTCCGCCCCATTTGTTTTCTTCGCCTTTATTTTCTTGGGCGAATGACCATCCGGCCAAGCATAGGCATAGAGCTACAATAAGCAAATGAAATTTGAAAAGTTTCATGTGCTAACCTCCAGGATCAAAGCTTTTTAGAACGATAGGCAGCCAACAGACCCAGAAGAAATCCGACAAAAAGAAATCCGATTATCACAAGAATACGGGACATACTGATCGTCCAGAGAAAAAAGTGAAAGGTGACCATTTCCGCATTCTGGAATGCGATAATGAGGACAAGCACTGTTAATACAATGATGATGATTGTCTTCGGTTTCATTCATTTCTCCTTTTAATATAGATAATCCAGTCCAATCAGGACACTGAAAAAGCTCAGGTTGACGTGGAATGTGGATGAAGGTGAATTATTGAGGTAGATCGTTTCAGCATCACCCGTCCGTCTGAGATAGAGGCCTTCGAAGAACAAGGATAATTTCTCATTGAGCTTTATGCTACTCCCGATTCCTCCATAAAATCCTAAACCATTGTCTATTTCTTGTCTTCGGATATTGGCTTCTTCCCAGTCTGTGAGCTCTCTCAAACGAAAACTGTTGAAAAAATAGCCTCCTCCGGCAAATACATACGGTGAGAAAGTTTCGCTTACAGATATGTTGTAATGAACAGCGGCGCAAAGGGGAGTCACGGTAAGTGTGCCGTTCAAAAATTGGCCTTCCTCTTTATCGACGCTGAAGCGAGCGTACTTCCATTCGAGAGAAACAGAGATGTTGGGATTGAGATAGATTACTCCGCCTATGCCGGATCCGTATCCTGTGTTTATGTTTTTTTGGCTGGGGAAAAAACCTGCCGCGTTTATAAAAAAGCTGAGCCGGCGAAACTGGGCAAACCCGGTTGAGGTTAGAGCCATCAGCAATAATTGAATAACAATCAGTTTGAAAAATCTAGGCATGCCAGCCTCCTAAAGATAAGAATCCGTACATATGCTAAGAAACGTGTCAATTGTTCCACTTTTATAAATCCATGATCATTCTACACGGATTCCAGGAGTTCTTCGAGCCGGAGGCGGTGGGATTCCCAGGATTCATAAAACCCCTCGATCCGTTTCTTGAGCTCGGCATAGTCCTTGTTCAACTGGGCAATGTCTGTCCTATCTCGATAAGTTTCAGGATTAGCCAATTTCGTCTCCGTTTCTCTGAGTTGGAATTCGGACATCTCTATATCCTTTTCGAGTTTTTCTATCATTTTCTGCAGGTGGTTCCGTTCACGGCTTACTTCTCGACGAGCTTCAGCCTCCTGGCGCTTTTGCTCTCTGGTCTTTCGGCTTGTGGCACCGCGCTCCTGTGATTCATCCTCTTCGATTTTTTGTTCGGTCGCGTCCGGTTCTTGTTCCTGCTTCCAAAGATAATAGGAATAATTGCCGCTATATTCGTCCAGACATCCATTCTTGAGCTCGATGACCCGGCCCACCAGCTTATCCAGGAAGTAGCGGTCATGGGAAATGAGAAGCAAAGTGCCATCGTAATCGCCCAGAGCATCCTCTAGCGCTTCCCGGGCGGTGATGTCTAGGTGGGTGGTGGGTTCGTCCATAATCAAAAAATTGACAGGCGAAAGCAATATTTTTGCCAGTGATACGCGTGCCTTTTCCCCGCCTGACAGGACCTTGATCTTTTTGTCGATCTCGTC
>Ga0209979_1004917_pt1 | contig 10787 bp, 11 predicted proteins | sample AnhtaG_FD_183114 | JGI IMG/M metagenome (GOLD analysis project Ga0209979, IMG submission 183114) | Deep subsurface microbial communities from Anholt, Denmark to uncover new lineages of life (NeLLi) - Anholt_01485 metaG (SPAdes) (version 2) | ecosystem: Environmental > Aquatic > Marine > Oceanic...
AGCTATTCTTTGATTGTTTTTGAAAGGGCTATTTTAGTGGGAATCCTGGTGAGTTTAATGGGGGGACTTTATCCTGCCTATCGGGCGACTAAATTCTTACCTACAGAGGCTTTAAGACATGAATAAGATAATCGAAATCCGGGGCATAAAGAAATCATTTGATAATGGTAAAATAAAAGCTTTGAATGGGGTAGATTTAGAAATAGTTAGAGGTGAATTTATCTCCATCATGGGGCCTTCCGGCTCTGGTAAGTCTACACTTTTGAATATGATTGCTGCTCTGGATACTCCTGATTCTGGAGATATCTTAGTTGAGGGAAAATTCCTCAATGAAATTGAGGATGTAGCATCCTATCATGCCAGAACAGTGGGTTTTATTTTTCAACTTCATAATCTTCTTCCTTATTTAACCGCTCTAGAAAATATCTTGATTCCTATGTTTGAGGTAAAGGCTCCTAGGGGAGAAAAGATAAGAAGAGCCCGAAAACTATTGGAAGAGATAGGGTTGAAAGATAGAATGAGGAGTTTCCCTCCCCAGCTTTCAGGGGGAGAAAGGCAAAAAGTAGCTATTGCTAGAGCCCTGGCCAATAATCCTAAGATAGTCTTAGCTGATGAGCCTACAGGTAATATTGATTCTAAAAGTAGCAGGCAAGTCCTAAGACTTCTTAAAGAACTTCAACAAAGAAACAAAGTGACGGTGATTTTGGTAACTCATGACTCTTTAGTGGCTAAAGCTGGTGAGCGGATTGTTCACATCTCTGATGGAAAAATCAGCTAGTGATATCTCCTCTCACCTTTTAATTTTATCCATAATTTTTCTGGCTAGGGCAAAGAACATATTTTTCAATTCATCTAAGGTAGAAAACTTCAGAATTAGGAAGAGAAGAAAAAAAGGATAAGATGGTTGCAAAGGAGTGAAGAAAAATGGATAAAGCCATAGAAGTTAAAAACCTAATAAAGGATTACGGAAATTTCAGGGCAATTAAGGGAATCTCTTTCCAGGCGGGCAAAGGAGAGATTTTTGGACTTATAGGTCCAAACGGAGCTGGAAAAACTACGGCACTACGCGTTATCTCCACTTTACTCCAAGTAACTTTGGGAAGCATCAAGATTTTTGGCTATGACGTTACTAGAGAGGCTGATAAGGTCCGAGAATGTATCAGTTATCTTCCCGAAGAAGCCGGTGCCTATAAGAACCTATCCGGAAAAGATTATCTGGAGTTCATGGCAGGATTTTATTCGAAGAATAGTGAGGAAAAGAAAAATATAGTAGAAAAAGGAGTAAAGATAGCCAGCCTGGATAAGCGAATAAAAGATAAAGTGAGTACCTACAGCAAAGGAATGACTAGAAGACTGCTTTTAGCTCGAGCCTTGATGATAAACCCCAGATTAGCTATTCTCGATGAGCCAACTTCGGGTCTGGATGTAATAAACTCTCAGCAGATAAGAAGATTGATTAAAAGCTTTGCTAAAAATGGCACCACCGTCTTATTATCCTCTCACAATATGCTGGAGGTGGAATTTCTCTGCGACAGGATTTCCTTGATAGATAAAGGATTAATACTGGAAACCGGCTCTCCTAAAGAATTAAAAGATAAATACCAGGTCCAGAATATAGAAGAAGTATTTATGGAGGCGGTAAAATGAACAATTTCTATAACCTTGTTAAAAAAGAGATGAAGGAGCTAATAACTTGGCAAATGATACTTTCCCTCGTTTTTATGGTAGTTATGTTCGGGATAATGGGAAGATTTATCGGAGGAATGGAAGAAGAGCAAAAAAAACCGGTAGAGGCAGCAGTTTTGAATCTCGATAAAACCTCAATCTCAGACAATTTCATTAAGAATATGGCCCAACAGGGAAATGTCCAGATGAATACGATTGATGAAAGCACCACCGAAAGAGCACTGGAGGAAGCCAAACAAAGAGAGGAGAAAATTCTTCTGGTAGTGCCGGGGGGATTTGGCAAGAATATCGAAGAGAAAAGAGCAGCAGAATTAGAGACCTACTCGATAGTGAAAGGGTTAAGCCTGGCTGGAATACGTGGCGGTTCCCTGCTGGAAATAATAAATACCATGAATCGACAAATGGCTCTCAATTTCATTCAAGAAATCGCACCTGATAAGGAAGCAAAAGATGTAATGAACCCCATAAAAACAAGGGAATTCGTGGTGGTAGGAGATAAAACTGTCCCTGGCAATCCCGTTATGTTATGGAGTGTGGTTATATCACAGTCGATTATGATTCCAGTAATTTTGATGATGGCAATTATGTATTCGGGGATGATGGTGATAACCTCAATGGGAATGGAGAAGGAGAATAAAACCCTGGAAACCCTCTTGACCCTACCAGTAAAAAGAACATCCATTGTAGTGGGGAAAATGGTGGGAGCAGCCATAGTTGCCCTCATTATGACTGGTGTATATATGATAGGTTTTGGCTATTACATCTCCTCAATCACTTCTGGAGTAGGCGAAGCAGCAACGGCTACGGTAAAAGAGTTGGGTCTGGTGATGAGTTCTGCAAGCTACTTACTCTTAGGAACCTCTTTCTTTTTAGCTATTCTCACCGCTCTTTCCTTATCTATGCTCCTAGGGTTATTTGCTCAGGATACAAAAAGTGCTCAAACGATGAATCTGCCCATAGTATTACTGGTAATGTTCCCTTTCTTTGTTTTAATGTTCAAGGATGTAGAAAATCTTCCCCTTGCCCTTAAGGTCATTCTCTATCTCATTCCTTTTTCTCATCCCACAATAGCTGCCAAAACTCTTATTTTTCATAATTATCTTCCCGTAATAGGGGGTGTGGCTTATATGGCTCTATTTGCTGTGGCAGCAATATATATTTGTGCGCGCATATTTAACACTGATAAGATATTAACGGCACGATTTTCCTTCCGCAGAGTAAAGAAAAGAGTGTAGGCAGTGCGCAAGGAGGAACATTTATAATTAAGAACGTCTTGAATGAAGTAGATATCTTGATTGTATATTATATAAGAGTTATCTAAAATGGAAACAGAGCCAGAAATTATAAATAAAGTCAAAAAAGGTGACAAGGAAGCCTACGGAATTATAGTAAAAAAATACATGAAAAAAGCATACTTCTTGAAAGGAACTAAGCATTATGAAAAAGTGTGTTAGTCTTTTGTTACTTTTCTTTTTAGCGGGTTCTCTGGTTTGCTTCGCTCAGCAAGGGGAAGTCTCAAAATCTGGTGACCTCACGGCTTTAGCAAAGGGATTTGTTGAACTACTGGCAAAGGAAGATTTTCCAAGTGCGGTAAAGGATTTCGACAGCACCATGGAAAAAGCGATGCCTCCAGAGAAGCTCGGGGAGGTTTGGGAATCTCTCATCGCACAGGTTGGACCTTTTCAAAGAGAGATAAGTGTCCGAATAGAAAAGGCGGGAAAGTATGATGTTGTATTTGTGACATGTGAATTTGAGCGATCTATCCTCGATGCCAAAGTAGTCTTCAACAGCGCAAAGCAAATCAGTGGTTTACAGTTTGTTCCCAGCCAACTTTCTATTGAATACAAGCTGCCCGCATATGCAAAACCTGATACTTTCAAAGAGAAAGAGGTAGTGATTGGAACCGGGGAATGGGCTGTGCAGGGAACGTTAACTCTTCCAGTGGGGAAGGAGCCTTTCCCCGCGGTGGTGCTTGTCCATGGTTCAGGACCGCATGACCGCGATGAAAGTATTGGCCCTAATAAACCATTCCGTGACTTAGCGTGGGGATTAGCCTCCCAAGGAATCGCTGTTCTTCGATATGATAAGCGGACAAAAGTGCACGCCGCAAAACTCATCTCTATGAAGGAGAGTATTACGGTTAAGGAAGAAACAATTGATGATGCTCTCGCTGCTGTATCTACGCTGCGCAAGAGAGAGGAAATAGATAACAACAAAATTTTCGTGCTGGGACATAGTTTGGGTGGAATGCTCATTCCGAGAATGGGAACACTTGACCCAGACATTGCCGGATTTATTGTCATGGCTGGTTCAACTAGGCCCCTAGAGGATGTAATTCTTGAGCAAATATCTTATATCTTCTCTCTTGATGGCACAATCTCCGAGGACGAGAAAACCCAACTCGAAGAGATTGAACAACAAGTGGCCAGAGTGAAAGATCCAGACCTGTCCAGCGCCGTCTCTTCAACAGATCTACCGCTTGGCATACCAGTAGAGTACTGGCTGGACCTGCGAGGATATAATCCGCCCGAAGTAGCCAAGGAACTGAAGCAGCCAATGTTGATCTTGCAAGGAGGAAGGGATTATCAGGTTACAACAGAGGATTTCCAGAACTGGAAGGACTCTTTATCCTCTCGAGAAAATGTAGAGTTCAAATTCTATCCAAATCTCAATCATCTGTTTATTGAAGGCGAAGGCAAAAGTACCCCAGCCGAATATCAAACGCCCAGTCATGTGGCAGAAATTGTCATTGATGATATTGCTGATTGGACAAAGAAATTAGTGGAGCAGGAGTAGGTGATAAAAAATGAGGTAAGAAAAATGTTGTCCCAGGCTAGAGACAGCTAAGTGGGACAAAAAAGAAATTGAATGGAAAGACAAGCCGTTCCTAATGAGCTTTCCTCATACTACTGATTTATTTCTCTGGGGTTGATACTGTAGTTGATGCAATCTGTAGTAAATCCCTTTCTTTTTTAGAAGCTCTTGATGGGTACCTACCTCTCTAATTCTACCCTTATGCATTGCTATTGTCCTGTCCACGTCTTTGATAGTAGAAAGCCGGTGAGCAATGACAATAGAAGTTCTATACTGAAGTAGTTTAGCTAAAGCATTTTGGATGAGCATCTCTGTTTCTGTATCTATACTGGAGGTAGCTTCGTCCAGAATCAATATTCTGGGATCAAAAACCAGAGCACGAGCAAAGGCCAAAAGCTGCTTCTGACCGACTGATAATAAGCTGCCTCGTTCGTGCACCTCCTCCTGATAGCCGTGAGGTAGTTTTTCGATAAACTTATCTGCATTAACATACCTGGCAGATTTTCTTACCTGCTGGGAATTTATTCTATTCTCCCCTAGCCTGATATTATCCTCAATGCTTCCTGAAAAAAGAAAGACATCTTGTTGCACTATTCCCAGATAGCGACGCAGCTCCTTTTGTGGAAAATTTCTTATATCCATTCCATCAATTAATATCTTTCCTTTTTGCGGATCATAAAAACGAGCCAACAGGTTGATAATTGATGTTTTACCTGCTCCAGTTGCTCCTACAATAGCTACTTTTTCTCCTGGTCGAACATGAAAGGAAATATCACGCAGGACATAATCCTTACCATTGTAAGCAAACCATACGTTTTTAAATTCAATCTCTCCTCGGATTCCCTCTATAGATAAAGGCAGTTCTGGATCCTTGATTTCTACTTGAGTATCCAGTAATTTGAATATTCGCTCTGAGGCAGCCATAGCTGATTGCATAATATTATATTTCTCACTCAGATCTCCTATGGGACGATAGAATCGCCCCACATATTGAATGAAAGCTACCAATACTCCAAAGGTGAGGGCTTCTTTGAGGATTTGGCTTCCACCATACCAGATGATCAGGGCAATGGCCAGGGAGCCAATAATCTCTACCGAAGGATGGAAGAGAGCATGGTAAAAAATAGACCGCAGGCAAGCCTCAAGGTAGTGATGATTTAATCCCTCAAATTTACGAAGATTTTTCTTTTCTCGGTTGAATATCTGAATTATAGGCATGCCGACGATACTTTCTTGCAGGAAGGCATTAATGCGGGCTATTCTTACCCTAATAGCACGATAAGATTTCCTCACCTTTTGGCGAAAGATTACGGTAGCATAAACTAACAAAGGTAAAACCATAAAACTTATCAAAGCTAGTTTGAAGTTAAGCCATAGCATAACTATGACGATGCCTGCCAGACTGAAAATATCACCAAATATAGCTATAACGCCGGAAGTCAGCATTTCGTTTAGGACTTCTATATCGTTGGTAAGTCGGGTTATAAGTCTTCCTACTGGATTTTTATCGAAAAAAGAGAGGGACATTTCTTGGAGATGAGAAAAGAGTTTCATTCTCATATCAAACATTACCCTCTGACCAGTAAATTGCATAAGATAAATCTGAAGATAACGCAGGAAAAAGATTACTATGAGGATAGCCAGCAATATGAGAGCGATACGGGATAAGCCTGGGACATCTCCGGTAGCTATGTAACGATCAATGGCAATTTTAGTAAGATACGGCCCCGCCAGTTGTAAAATAGAAATAAATAGAAGCAAGATGATAGAGATAACTACATATAACTTGTAAGGAGCCAGGTACTTGATCAACCGACGCATTAGACGGCTATCATATGCTTTTCCTAATATTTCTTCTTCTGCGTGATAGTGATTCATCCCTTTTATATCCTTTCCAGCTCTTCCCTTAGCTGCTGTTGGTGGTACATATTAGCATAGGTGCCATCTCTGGCTATAAGCTCTTCATGAGTGCCTTGTTGTACAATTTGACCATTCTTAAGTACTATTATCAAATCAGCGTCGTGGATAGTGGATATTCGATGCGATATTAAAATACAGGTTCGTCCTTTGCGGAGTTTATAGAGTTGTTTGAGGATTTTCTCCTCAGTATGGACATCCACACTGGAGAAAGCATCATCAAGAATGAGAATCTTGGGCTCACGAATAATGGCTCTGGAAAGAGCAGTTCTTTGTTTTTGGCCTCCAGAAAGAGTTACTCCTCTTTCTCCCACTGTAGTTTTATATCTTTGAGAAAACCTTTCGATCTCCTCACTCAGCGCTGAGATACTGACGGCCTGCCTTAGTTTTGCCTCATCAAAACCCTCTAATCCATAGATAATGTTCTCTTCAATGCTTTCTGAGAAAAGGAAAGTTTCCTGAGGAACATAACCAATGTTTTTACGTAATACTTTAAGAGGTATAGCTTTGATATTTATACCATCAATGGTAAGGGAGCCTTTCTTTACCTCCAACAGGCGAGGAATTAGATCAACTAAGGTGCTTTTACCCGATCCAGTGGGGCCTATAATACCAATAGTTATACCTTTAGGTATCTTTAAATTAATATTTTTTAATACCGGTTTCTTATTATAGGCAAAACTTATGTTTTTAAATTCAATTTCTCCTTCAAAGGTCCGAATATCCTGGGTGTATTCACTATCCTTGATTTCCGGCACTTGATCCAGTATTTCTAGGAGTCTACCCATGGAGGCAGAACCTCTTTGCACCAGATTAATTATCCAACCCAGAGCCATCATAGGCCAGGTGAGCATCATTAAGTATCCGGTGAATTGTACAAATTGACCCAGGGTAATTTTGTCTGCGATGACTAGCCGGCCGCCAAGCCATAAAACGATCACTGTTCCTATACCAGCAATAAGCATGATGAGGGGGAAAAACAGTCCCCAAATTTTTACCAGGGACATATTTTTATCCACATAATTCTGATTCAGCTTCCTAAATTTTCTTTTTTCGTTCTCTTCTTGAACATATGCCTTTACCACCCGTATCCCGCTTAAATTCTCTTGTACTCCTGTACTGATACTGGAGAATTGCTCCTGCACTTTTTTGAAGCGATAGAATATTCTGGAACTGAAGATACTGACAGCTATAGTTAAAATTGGCAGTGGTATTAACGAATAAAGAGTTAATTTATAGTCAATCATGAGCATTAAAACAATGGCTGCCGAGCCCATAATTATTGTATCTAGGAAATTACGAATGCCATGGCCCAGGAACATTCGCACTGCTTTTAAATCATTAGTAGCGCGAGCCATAATATCTCCCGTTTTCATCTTATGAAAATAGGATAAAGATAGCTTTTGAAGATGATTAAATAGTTCATTGCGTAGTTCACATTCAATTCTAAAGGCAATTCCCATTAATCTACGGGTGGTTAAATATCGAAAAAATCCTCCCATAACTGAAATGGATACTATGAGCAAGGCATATAGCAGTAACGTTTCTTTACTCATTGATGTTTTCAAGCCATCTATGACGTAGCGTAATACATAAGGGATTAAAAGAGCAAGCAAACTGGCACCTACAGCGAAAATAAATCCTAATATTAGACCTTTCTTATGCCTTAACAAATAAGGTCTTAACCTGGTTAGACTACTCTTTATTCTCATGGGAATTTCCCCTGCTAGTGAGGTATATCACCATCAATGTTCGCTTCTTCTAGATTGATTTATATAGTTTATCAAATTGAAAAAGAAAAGCAATGTTAGAAATCAGTTTATGATCTTGACATTCATCAATAATTGATGTATAATTATGATGATATAAAGGAGGTGCGCAAGATGAGAACTACTCTGAATTTACCTCAAGAACTTCTTTGTGAAGTAAAAGAGCTTTGCAAGGAAAAGACCATCTCAAAGGCTGTTGAAATTGTTCTAAGAGAGACGGTAACGAGAAAAAAAATAGAGTTATTACTTTCACTGCCTGGAAAGATAGAAGTCGAAGATATTACCAAGGAGTTAGAGAATGCAGAACTTGAAGAATCCAAAAAAGATAGGCGTACTGATTGATACTTCGGTATGGATCGAATTTTTCCGAAATCGAGAGGTAAGCTTAGTCAATAGGGTAAGAAAACTTATTAAATCCAACCAGGCTTATCTTTGTGGAGTTATACTCTCTGAATTACTTCAAGGCATAAAAAATGAAAAAGAACGTATGATGGTGACAAAAGCACTTCTTGGCCTTCCTTATATAGAAATGGCCAGAGAATTATGGGAAGAAGCTGGAAATATTTCCCTTAAGCTTCGCCAGAAAGGTCATCTTATTCCCTTTACAGATATTTTCACTGCTGCTCTTGCTATTCACCATAATCTTGAAATATTTACACTTGACGTCCATTTTCAACTCATTCCCGGAGTCAAGTTAATTAGGACGCAGATTTCCGCAAGATAAATCAATTAGGACGCAGATAAACGCAGATTTAAAAAGATAACAAAAAATCAAGATTCAATTAAAAATAGGAAGTTCTTTTTTAAACCGAATCAAAAGGTACATAAAACATCCGATAATTCAAAAGAGTATAATAAACTGATATATAAGAATAAGAATTCTTTACGGAATATATAAGATAAGAATCTTTACGGAATATATAAGAATAAGAATTCTTTACGGAATATATAAGAATAAGAATTCTTTACGGAATATATAGGTTTTTATTTTTATCCTGTTTATCTTGCGTATATCTGCGTCCAAAAAGATTCTTTATATTTAAATCCTCATAATCTGCGTATATCTGCGTCCAAAAAGGAAATTCCTATACTATAAATTTATTTAAAACGTGACAAATTTAGCAAGCTTTTTCATCTTCTTAATGGTGATAGACAATTAAGGAGGAAATCTAAATGTTAGGAAAAACCGATCCTCAAGGAAATTTCTTCGATTCTTACATTGAAGAGTGCTTTCTGCCTAAAGAACACGAACTTCTCAAAATAAGGAAAAATGTGGATTTTTCCTTTATCGAGAGGGAGGTAAAAGACCTTTATACAAAAGAGAAGGGGAGAACTTCCTATCCTCCTGAGGTAATGTTCAAGATTCTCTTTTTAGAGTTCTACCATAATCTTTCTGATGTAGAGGTTGTAAAACAGCTAAAATTTAATGTTCTTTTCAGATATTTTGTAGGATTGAAGGCTAAGGATGTTATTCCTGATTATACTTCCCTCATTGTCTTTAGAAAAAGATTAGGAGAAAAAAGGGTTGAGAGAATTTTCGATGAATTCTTTAAACAATGCAGGGATAAGGGCCTCTTAAAAGAAAAACTAAAAGTCATAGATACTGCTCATACAATAGCCGACGTCGCCATTCCCAACACAATTGACCTTTTAAGGGAGGGAAGAGAAAGGATTCTTAGAACAATTGAAAAAGAGACGGAGAAACTAGAGAAATCCTTAAAGAAATATCTTCCGAAAAAGAAAACAATGCGAGGAGGTTTAAAGAGATGAAGTTTGAAACAGTGAAAATGGAAATTCCTGCTCAGGCTAATATTATCATTGGGCGAACTCATTTTATCAAAACAGTAGAGGATCTTTATGAGGTAATGGTTAATTCTGTACCTAATGGGAAATTTGGCATCGCCTTCTGTGAGGCATCAGGGCCCTGCCTGGTAAGGGCAGAGGGGAACGATGAGGAGCTAAAATCAATAGCTATTAAAAATGCCACTGCTCTGGGGGCAGGGCACACTTTCGTTATCTTATTAAAGGAAATATTTCCAGTAAACGTTCTCAATGGTATCAAGAACTGCCGGGAGGTCTGTTCTATACTCTGTGCTACGGCCAATCCAGTAGAGGTGGTAATAGCCCAAACACCTCAAGGGAGAGGAATTATGGGAGTTATAGATGGATTTAGACCTAAAGGAGTGGAAACAGAAAAGGATGTCAAAGTACGCAAAGAATTTTTGAGAAAAATAGGGTATAAACTTTGATATTATGCTTGAAATATGTTATAATATTTCTAGACAGTATAATGAAAACGGGAGATTATGAGTTATGCCGGCAAATTTACCTCCTCAATACTACGAAGCTGAGGAAAGATACAGGCTAGCTAAAACTAATCAGGAAAAGTTAGCTATTCTTAAAAAGATGTGGGCTATTATGCCCAAACATAAAGGAACAGATAAACTCCAGGGGGACCTCAAGGCAAAGATATCCCAGTTAAAAAAGGAAATACAGAAAAAGAAAAAAACTGGTAAAAGTACCTATAGTCGTCATGTAGACAAACAGGGAGCTGCTCAGGTGGTGATTATAGGCTCGCTTAACGTGGGAAAGTCTCAATTA
>Ga0209979_1004918_pt1 | contig 10786 bp, 20 predicted proteins | sample AnhtaG_FD_183114 | JGI IMG/M metagenome (GOLD analysis project Ga0209979, IMG submission 183114) | Deep subsurface microbial communities from Anholt, Denmark to uncover new lineages of life (NeLLi) - Anholt_01485 metaG (SPAdes) (version 2) | ecosystem: Environmental > Aquatic > Marine > Oceanic...
GAGCATCTCGGCTAGGGAACTCTTTCGCCAGTTTCCCGAGCTTCGAAAGGAGTTGTGGGGTGGGCGACTGTGGAGTGACGGCTACTTTGTCCGAGCGGTAGGGGACGAAGTGACCAGTGATGTCATTTGGCGCTACATTCAATACCATGAACACCAGCAAGATGTAATTCAGCTCTCGCTGTGGGACAGTCTTTAGATGCCCCCCAGCTTGCTGGGGGGTAGTTCACTAAGTTCCCCTTTTCTTCGTGTTAATTGGTGAAATTCGTGGCTGATTCTCTTCGGCTACTCACACTAACTTCCCATACGAAAAGACCAACCGGATGCCAGCATCACGCACCCGCTGCTGCACCTCTGGACGCGCCCGGTAGCAAAAGCAGACTGGAAATACCTCACCCACGAGATGCCGCCGCGCCCGCTCCACTTGCCCCACAAACCGATCCACTTCCTTCTGTGTGAGGTTGTGCTTGGCCTCCCCAACGATCCAGATCACCTGTCCCGGCCGCGCCGGGTCGGTCGCCTGCCCGAAGACGTTCACCTCCTCCGGCTCTCCGTCCCAGGTCTGCCACTCGCGCTCCAGCACACCCACCTGCCAGCCAAACTCTCGCTTGAGCACGTCGTGCAGCACAATGTAAGCGATGTCCTCAATGTCCCCGCCGACTGTCTCACTCAATCCACCCACCTGCTTGCGCAGACGATCGATACCTGCCTCGGTCCGCACCTGCGCCGCCACCAGTTCTTTTATCTCTTCTGTGGTGCGCCGCTGTGCCTCGGCTAACTCCGCCACAATCTGCTTCAGTTCGCGAAAGTCCTCGCGCGTCACCCCGGCCTGGCGTACCTGCGCCGCTACCTTGTCTAGCACGTGCAACATCACTCCTGCTGTCCGAGCGTCAAACACCTGCTGCATCTCGGCCAGCAGCACCTCCCGATCAATCAGCACCCATCTGTCGTTCATCGTTCGTACCTCCTCTACTTTCGCTCCACGCATTTCTGTCGAAAGCGCTCGTCCCCCACCGCCAACATCTCGTCCACCAGCAGGATCTCCGGCTCCAGGTGGGCGGCTACGGCAAAGGCCAGGCGCACGTACATGCCGCTGGAGTAGTGTTTCACGGGCCTGTCCATGAACCTCTCGATCTCGGCAAAGGCCACAATCTCATTGAACTTGCGTTCAATCTCCGCCCGCTTCATCCCCAGGATAGCGCCGTTCAGGGTGATGTTCTCCCGCCCGGCCTTCCCCCTGCTTGCGGGGGGATAGAGGGGGGTGGCGTGCAAGCCAGTGCCCACCTCCAGCAGCGACCCCACCCGCCCGTGGACCTCGGCGTAGCCCTCCGTCGGCTCGGTGATGCGGGAGAGAACCTTGAGCAGCGTCGTCTTGCCCGAACCGTTGGGCCCGATGATGCCCACCACTTCGCCCTGCTTGACCTCGAAGGAGACGTCCTTCAGCGCCCAGATGGTCTCGTTGGAGACGGCGGACGACTGGCCGCGGACGACGGACGACAGGCGGCGGAAAGGCGCCTGCACCGCCTCGGTCAGCGATTCCCGGATCGTCTTGTAGCGCGCCTGCGGGCCGCCGATGCGGTATTGTTTGGATAGGTTTGCGACTCCGATGGCGATATCGCTCATCTTGATACTCAGCCCCATGCACTCAAGAACTCAACCCAATTCTTCATCTCATCAGCAGACTTACTCGCCATCAACCTGAGGAGGCGGCGCATCTGCTCCCCAACCGAATAGTAGTGCTGGCGCATAAGGATGATCCCGGCATGCGGCTTGCCCAGGGCCAAATAATCGCTGTGCAAACGATAAAAATCTCCCACGTTGAAAGTGCATAAAACACGGCCTTGTTCCGTGGCGTAATCCAGATGTTCCGCATCTTCCCGCTCAATCATCCCTGCGTCCAACGCACTGATCACGTCCACACCTCTGGCGCGCAAAGCCCGTACCAGGCTACGACGCATCGAATCCTCGTCAAAATAGAGTCGAATCATCACACCCGCTCCCCGGCACTTTGATAATGCCGTTGAGCAAGCCTATCGGCCTCAGCCTCATCCGCCGCGATGGCAGATTCAATCTCCTCCCGGTTAGCATGATAGTAGGCCAGTGCAGCGTGGACTTGCGCCAATGTCAGATGACCAAACTCCTCTGCGATCTCCTCTGGGCTAAGCCCTAGTTTGTACCAGCCAACGATGCGCTGCACCGTGACCCCTGTTCCAACAATGCGCGGCCGCCCCCCCCGCACGTCAGGAGTACGGGTGATCAATGTTCCAATATCCACAGTTAGTGTTGTCATTTTACCCCCCTTGCTTCGCAATTTCGGATTTCGAAATTCTCAATTCGCAATTCACACTACATCCGCGAACGTCTTTTCCATCCGACGGAAGTAGTACGCCCCGCTGATCAGCGACCCCACGGCAACCAACGCTGAGACGATGATGATCGGGCCTGGCGCATTCTCCGTCCCCAACAATGCCCACCGGAAGCCCTCGACCACGCCAGCCATGGGATTGATGCCATACAAGGTGCGCCACGGCTCGTCGAGCAGACTACTCGGATAGGCAATGGGTGTGGCAAACATCCAGGCCTGCACCAGGAAAGGCACCGCATAACGCACATCGCCAAACTGCACGTTCATCGCCGTGAGCCACAAACCAACCCCTAAGGAGGTCGCTAGCGCCAGCAGCAGCAAGAGCGGCAGCCAGACCACGGCCCCCGTGGGCACGATGCCGTAGAACAACATCATCCCCAACAACACCACAAAGGCCAGGATAAAATCCACCCCGCCCGAAATCACCGCGGAGATGGGCACCACCAGACGCGGGAAATAGACTTTCTTGATCAGATTGGCACTTGCCACTAGGCTAGTGGACGACTGGCTGAGTCCATTGGCGAAGAAGGTCCAGGGCACCAGGGCCGCGTAGCTGAAGATGGGATACGGGATGTCATCCGAGGGCATCTTGGCCAGCTTGCAGAAGAACAAACTAAACACCACCATGGTGAAAAACGGCTGGATGATGGCCCACGCCGCGCCCAGCACCGTCTGCTTGTAGCGCACCTTGATGTCCCGCCAGGTGAGGAAATACAGCAACTCGCGATACTCCCACAGATCCCGCAAGTTCAACGAGATCCAACCCCGCGAGGGGTGGATGACAGTCACCGGCACTACATTTGCTAAAGATGGATTATCAGTCATTCCCCTTGCCTTGCTGTTCTAGCCTGCGCCTCGATCCAGGGATACGTGAGCGCGATTCCCTCCTTGAGGGAAACCCTGGCCTCCCACCCCAGCGAGTGGAGGCGCTCCTTGCTGAAGCGGTGTCCTGAGCCTGTCGAAGGGTTCCGTGCCTCCACCCCCACCGGGCCCTCAACGTACTTCTTATGGATCTCCTTGCCTGCGACCTCGATTACCGTCTCTACCAACTCGTCCACCGTGACGTATTGGAAGGAGCCGATGTTGACTGGTCTCTCAAGGGCGGAGTGCATCAGCATATAGATGCCATCCACCATGTCGCTCACGTATGTAAAGGCTCGGACCGCTGTGCCGTCACCCCAAACCTCATTGGAAAATGGAGAATGGAGGATGGACCTTTCCATCTTCTGTCTTCTCCTCTCCACTTTCCCTCTTCCGTCTTCGTCATCCCGCCCATCTCCGCGGCCAACTGATAGACCTCGTCAAAGGCGCCATCGGGGAGCGTCAGCGCCGGCCGGCAGTTCTGTGGCTCCCGCAGGTCCAGCAGCAGGAACTCATCCGCTTGCGTCGGCGCGAACTCATGCTCCTTGATGTCCACTCCGCGCACCCAGTAGTCTTCACGGTTAAGCTTCTTCACCAGATGCCCGCCGATGAAACCGCCGGCACCGCAGACTAATGCTCTTTTCATAGGATTTGACCTCTCTTGCGCAGCGTCTCTACCATCCGCTCCCCCTTCCCTCCTCCCCTCTCCATCTTCCCCCTGATTGGAGCGACCTTCATGAAGTTGGGCCGGGCACCGACGACGTGGAGGACTTTCATCAATTCTTTTCTTTGCCACGAATTACACGAATTATCACGAATTTTCTTTATTTTTTCTTCTTTTCGTGTGAATTCGTGAAACGTGTCCTGAGCCCCGTCGAAGGGCCTGTCCTGAGCCTTGACGAAGGGCACGCCCAAATAAGTGGTCTCCTCCTGAATGCCCCCGGAGTCAGTCAACACCAGCGCCGCATCCTTCATAAGAGCCAGGAAGTCCAGATAACCCAACGGCTCAATCAATTGCAGATTGCAGATTGCGGATTGCCCAGACCTAAATCGTCAATGCGCTGTCGGGTGCGAGGATGCACGGGGAAGATGACGGGCACTTCTTGGACGATGTCGTTCAGGGCCAAGCAACCTGGTCAAACAAGCAACATGCGCATTGGCTGCAAAGCGCGAGTGAATGGGTTCAAGACCAGCCCGAGGATCTCCAAGGTGACCGCACCCAAGAGCGGCTCGTCGCTAGGCTCTCCGAGAATCACAGGAGTATGGCCTTCCCCTTGAGGCAGTGCAATATGGCACTCAGACACCTGGCGCTCGACAGAGGTGCCATCAGCCAAAGTGAAGGTAACAGACCGCTTCGGCGACAACTCTATCGCCCGCCAGTCCTTATGCGGTAGCAAGGTATAGGTTGCACCGCTGTCCACCAGAAAGCGCACGGCTGCCTGCTTGCCAGTCGAACCAGTAACGACGCCTTCGATATAAGTGATTCCCATAGCCTGAGGTCTCCTTTCCTGTTCCGCCTTTCGATTCGCCAGTGTAGCCACAATCCGCTCCGCCGCCCGTCCATCCCACAGGTCAGGGCGATCCAGGGTACCGTGCCTGGGCTGATAGCTTAGCACATTCCGCGCTGCTTGCACAATCGCCAACCGGCTGCTGGCCACAAGTTGGTTAGTGCCGGAGGTGATCGTCACAGGGCGTTCAGTGTTGGGCCGCGCCGTCAGGCAGGGCTTGTCCTGAGCCCTGTCCTGAGCCCTGTCCTGAGCCTGTCGAAGGGTTGTCGAAGGGTTGTCGAAGGGTTGTCAAGAGGCACACCCAAATAAGTGGTCTCCTCCTGAATGCCCCCCTGACATCCCCTCTCCATTCTCCCCTTCCCCTTTCCACCATCCCCCCTCCATCTTCCATTCTCCTGCGTGTGCGTGGATGCACGGGGAAGATGACGGGCACTTCCTGGGCGATGTCGTTCAGAGCCAGCAGAATCTCTCGCAGCGTATCACGCTCATCCACGTTTGAAGGCCGGTGCAACGTCACCAACACATACTGTGCAGGGGTGCAGGGGTGCAAGGGTGCAGAGGTGAAGGGCTCCCCTGATTCCTTGCTCCCTTGCTCCTCCACTCCCCGGCTTCTCTGCTCAACCAGCCCCAACTCTGCCAATATCGGCCTGCTCTCCGCCTTCGGCAGCAGCCGTACCAGCGTATCAATCATCACGTTGCCCACAAAGTGGACCTTTTCCTCGGGGATGCCCTCTCGCTGCAGATTCTCGTTGGCGCTGGGCTCAGTGGTGAAGAGCAAGTCGGCAATGTGATCGGTGAGTACCCTGTTGTATTCCTCCGGCATCGTTCGGTCAAACGAACGCAGGCCAGCTTCCACATGGGCCACCTTGATGTCCAGTTTGGCCGCCGTCAGCGCGCAGGCCACGGTGGAGTTCACGTCCCCCACCACGATCACCCAGTCCGGCTTATGCTCCAACAACACCGGCTCGAAGGCCAGCATAATGCGCGCCGTCTGCTGCGCATGGCTGCCCGAACCCACGCCCAGGTAGATATCCGGCTGCGGCAGCTCCAGGTCTTCGAAGAACACCTTCGACATGTTGTCGTCGTAGTGCTGGCCGGTGTGCACCAGGAGTTGCTCAAACTCCTGCGGGTACTTCGCCACCTCCCGTGTGATGGGGGCGACCTTCATGAAATTGGGGCGGGCACCGACGACGTGGATGACTTTCACAGCCTATCCTTTCCCCACGGAGCGTAATGAAGCCCCTTGCTCAATACACTTCATCGTGCGTACCAATATCAATCAAGACAATCATATCTTCGTCCGACTCTGGATCGGGTTCGAAGGCAAACACGATCCGACAATCATATTCGACCCAGCATGCCCACAGACCTTCGAGCTGTCCCCGAAGCTTGTGCGTCTTCAGCAGCGGATCAAACGCATCCTGAGCTAGCAACTCCAACACTTCCAATATGCATCGCCGCAACTCCCGATTGTTGCGAGTCTTCCGCTTAAAGGCGTGCCGAAAACTGGTACCCCAAGCTAGCGTTCTCATCGCTCAGTCCTGATCGTAATCGAAGGGCTCAGCCAACAGGTCGCGCCGAAGATCTTCAACGGTGCCATACTGCGCTCGACCTTCCCGCACAGCCTGCAAAGTCTCCGCCCCATGGCGGGCTATGTCAGCGCGCCGACGCTCAATCAGGCGACGGTGGACCAGATCAATCAGTGTCTCCTGATCCTCCAGCGGCAGCGCTTCAATAACATCAATTGCCCTTTGAAAGGGTGTAGAGGTTCTCTGACCCATGCTTGACTACCCTCCCATATCTTACTAACAAGGCCCTTCCACCAGTACCGACGTGCGCATCACGCTAGGAATTGCAAATTTCGAATTGCGAATCTCTTCCTCCCCCCTGTCTCCCCTTCTCCTTGTCTCCCTTGCTCCCCTGCTCCTCCGCTCCCCTAGCAGTCGCCCAAACTCATACTTCCCCATACCGGCCAGTTCCCTGGCCTTGCCGAAAGACAAGAGCCTTTGGGCATATAAAGCGATGGCCAGCTCCACCAGCAGTTCCCGTACCATCCGCTCTTCCGGCAGGCGGATCGCTTGCGCTACGGCATCGGGAATTTGCACTTGCACGCTCATGTCCTCACCTCTCTCTTCGCTCCGCTTCCCGCGCCGCCCTCACCTGTGCCTCGATCCACGGATACGTGAGCCCAATCCCCTCTTTCAGAGACACCTTGGCCTCCCACCCCAGCGAGTGAATGCGCGCCTTGCTGAAGCGGTGCCCTGAGCCTTGTCCTGAGCACTTCGACAGGCTCAGTGTAAACTCCGTCGAAGAGCGTAGCCGAAGGGCTTCCTTGCCCCCGTGCTCCCCTGCTCTCCCGCTCCTCTGCTCAGTAAGCGCACGCTTCACCAGTTCCACCACATGCGCTGGCATGGCATCATTCACCCGCCGGGCGGCCTGGATCAGTGGCGTCACCTTCAGCGCGGCCTGGACGATGAACCGGGGGTCCACTGCAATGCAGTGGCCGCCCACGCCGGGGCCGGGCTTCAGGATGCTCACCCGGGGGTGGTGGTTGGCCAGTTCAATTGCCTCCCACACGTTGATCCCCACCTGCTCCGCCACCAGAGCGAACTCATTGGCCAAGGCAATGTTCACGTCCCGGGAGGTGTTCTCCATCAGCTTCACGATTTCGGCAGTGGTGGCATCGGTGAGGAGAATCTCGCCGCCAACACTTCTACGATGCGCTCCGCCGCTCGCCCATCCCACAACTCGGGCACCCGCCCAGCCTTGCCGGGGCCATCCAATATCGCCAGGGCCTCTTCTACAATCCGCTGTGGGTCACAGCCCACCACCGTGCTCGTCCCCTGCGTCACCGTTACCGGACGCTCGGTGTTCTTCCGCAGCGTCAGGCAGGGGACGCCCAGGACGGTTGTCTCCCCCTGGATGCCGCCCCAATCTGTCAGCGCCAGGCGCCCGTTCGCTATCAGGTTCAGGAACTCCAGATAGGCCAAGGGTTCGGTCACCCGCAAGTTTGGCATCGCCGCCAGCCTCCCCTCAAAGCCAGACTCCCGCACCCGTTTCACTGTGCGCGGGTGGGCAGGGAAGAGGATAGGCAGCCTTGCCTGAATCTCCGCCAGTGCGTCCAGAATGCCCTCCAGCGCCTCGGGCACGTCCACCTTCGATGGGCGGTGCAGCGTCAACAGGGCATAGGGGCAATGCCTCTGTGCTTGCCCTTTGGAGTGTCGACTCTGTCCTCGTCCAGGTTCCAATCCATACCTGCCCAGAACATCCAGCGCCAGCGCCCGCTCCTTGTGCCGCAGCAAAGTGTCAATCATCACATTGCCCACAAAGTGGATCTTCTCCTTGGCCACCCCTTCGCGCAGCAGGTTACCCTTAGCGTCCTTCTCGGTCGTAAAGAGCAGATCGGCGATCTGGTCGGTCACACACATCTTGCACGCCACATCAGGGCGCTTACGCAGCTCCTTGATCACCGGCGCCATCTTGATCGCCTCGGGGCGGGTGCCGAAGACCGTTAGCACCTTCAACATCTCCCCCTCACCCTTGCTCCTCCGCTCGTCCTACATATACCGCAACGCGCGCAGCCCCTCCGTGATCCCCTCCTTGTCCTGGCGGCCGCCGGCCCGCTCCAGCGTGTGCTCCAGATCCTGCTCCCAGGCCCGCATGTCGCCCACCTTGGTGGTCGTGTGAACAGGGCCGCCTCCACATGCCCCACCTTCACCCGAGCGTAGAAGGCCGCCAGAGATACCGCCACCGTGGTGGTGTCCCCCATGCACCCCTTTCTGTGCAGAGATGTCAGGGTGATGAGGTGCTGGGGAAGTCTCCTGCCCCCCTTTCCCCCTTCCACCCCCCCCTCCGTCGCACCCACGCAGAAGCAACCCTGTCAGACAAGCAGCATGCGCATCGGTTGCAAGGTGCGAGTGAAGGGGTTCAGCACCAGACCGAGAATCTCCAAGGTCACTATCCCCAGGAGCGGCTCGTCGCCAGGCTCCCCGAGAATGACCGGTGTATGTCCTTCTCCCTGAGGCAGCGCAATATGGCACTCAGATACCTTGCGCTCGACCGTGGTGCCATCGGCCAGGGTGAAGATCACAGATCGCTTCGGCGACAACCCTATCGCCTGCCACTCCTTATGCGGTAGCAACGTGTAGGTTGCACCGCTGTCCACCACAAAACGCACGGTTGCCTGTTTGCCAGTTAGACCAGTCACCACGCCTTCGATGTAAGTGACGCCCATATCCTAACCTCCGCCCTTCAATTTCCCTGCTCCCATGCTGCTACTACATATACCCCAACGCCCGCAGACGCTCCATGATCCCCTCTTTGTCCTAGCGCCCTCCGGGCCAGAGGCCCCAGGCCGGCCGCCGGCCGGCCCGCTCCAGCGTGTCCCCCAGCTCCTGCTCCCTTTCTGTGCAGAGGTGCATGGGCGCGGAGGTGCTGAGGACAATTCATCTCACCTCTGCTCCTCCCTCCGGGCCAGAGGTCCCGGGCCGGCGGGCGCTTCCTTGCTCCCCGGCTCAACTTCGGCAAGGTGCTGCTTCCTGTAGTCTACGCTATTCACCAACTTCAGCCAGTGCCCGTTCATAGAGCGCCCGACTGATTCGGAACTTAGCCCGTATCTGAAGTGGGTCCAAGGCCCCCCACAAACTTGCAAGCTTGCCGATTCGCCTTGCCCAGATGAGGATGCCGATGGTCCCTAAGACGCGCAAACCCAGGTGCTTTGCCGCCCGCACTGCATCTCGCTCGTCCAGGAGGACGACTTCTGCTCCCAACTCGTGTGCCAGAGCGATCGCCTCCGCTTCCCCTGCTCAAGCTCCATCTCCAGCAGTTGAACGATCTCCCAAGCTGTGACATCACGCACGGCGATCCATTTTGCCCGGGCTACTTCGCGCGCTCCCGGCCGCTCTCCACCCTGCTCCACGACTTCTCGCCAAACGGCCGGCGGGATGAGCAGCCCGTCCGGAAATCGCTCATGCGGCAAGGCCAACCGCCCAATGCTGCTCAGCCCGATCAGTATGGACGCATTGGCCACGACCCTCAACCCAGTTCCTCCAATGTCTGGAGATCCTCCTCCAACTCCTCGACGTCGTAGCGGCGAGGGATGCCCTCCTCCCCCAACAAGTCGTGGAAGTCCCAACGGGTCATCTCGGCCATGATGGCAGCGACCTTCATGAAGTTGGGCCGGACACCGACGACATGGAGGATTTTCATCGCCTATCCTTTCCCCACGGAGCGTAATGAAGCCCCTTGCTCAATACACTTCATCGTGCGTACCAATATCAATCAAGACAATCATATCTTCGTCCGACTCTGGATCGGGTTCGAAGGCAAACACGATCCGACAATCATATTCGACCCAGCATGCCCACAGACCTTCGAGCTGTCCCCGAAGCTTGTGCGTCTTCAGCAGCGGATCAAACGCATCCTGAGCTAGCAACTCCAACACTTCCAATATGCATCGCCGCAACTGCGGATTGTTGCGAGTCTTCCGCTTAAAGGCGCCCCGAAAACTGGTACCCCAAGCTAGCGTTCTCATCGCTCAGTCCTGATCGTAATCGAAGGGCTCAGCCAACAGGTCGGGCCGAAGATCTTCAACGGTGCCATACTGCGCTCGACCTTCCCGCACAGCCTGCAAGGTCTCCGCCGCATGGCGGGCTATGTCAGCGCGCCGACGCTTAATCAGGCGACGGTGGACCAGATCAATCAGTGTCTCCTGATCCTCCGGCGGCAGCGCTTCAATAACATCAATTGCCCTTTGAAAGGGTGTAGAGGTTCTCTGACCCATGCTTGACTACCCTCCCATATCTTACTAACAAGGACCTTCCACCAGTACCGACGTGCGCATCAGGCTAGGAATTGCAAATTTCGAATTGCGAATCTCTTCCTCGCCCCTGTCTCCCCTTCTCCTTGTCTCCCTTGCTCCTCCGCTCCCCTAACAATCGCCCAAACTCATACTTCCCCATACCGGCCAGTTCCCTGGCCTTGCCGAAAGACAAGAGCCTTTGGGCATATAAAGCGATGGCCAGCTCCACCAGCAGTTCCCGTACCATCCGCTCTT